>Ga0307488_10000026_pt1 | contig 111776 bp, 94 predicted proteins | sample SB02metaG_FD_202248 | JGI IMG/M metagenome (GOLD analysis project Ga0307488, IMG submission 202248) | Sea-ice brine microbial communities from Beaufort Sea near Barrow, Alaska, United States - SB 0.2 | ecosystem: Environmental > Aquatic > Marine > Coastal | place: USA: Alaska | collected...
GCGAAAATGGCAAGTGTCGATGGTTCAGGGACATCAAACGTTGCTGGTGGATCATGGGCCCATACGCTAAAATGTGATAAAGCATTGTCGTTATTAAACATATCAACATCCCATGTTCCTTCAAAATTATATGCGGTATCGCCCAAGCTTATAGCCAAACCATCTTCAATCAAATCATGGAAATTGAAATCATAAATAGCCCATGAACCAATATTCGGATCGCCATTTGGACCATTAGCACCGTTATTTGGCCCTTTCATTACAAAAGCTAAATGGTCAAACACAGTTGCTCGACCTAATTCATCTGTCACTGCACCAATAGCACTAGGGTCCACTCCTAATGACCAAGTTCCATCGTCAGACAACGACATCGTAATTAAATCTACGAGGCTTAACCCCCCTATAGAATCGTGTACAAAATTCCAATCATCTCCTGTTTTCGTTTCCGCACCACCCAAACGAATCCATCCGGGATCATCGAATATACCATCTCCATTAAGATCAACCATAGAGTCATTTTCTTCGTTTGTTAGAAATTGATCTCCACTAACATAATAACCATTATCATCTTGACCGGTCCCACTAACAATTTGACCATTTAATAATCCATCACCAAGACCACCCTTATTTGGGTTAGGATTATTTCCCCAGTCATTATCAGGAGTAAGAACAAATCCCAAACAAGAAGTAGAATTGATGGGAGTAGTAACAATATTTGGCCCAGTTGGAACGGTAGCGATACTTGATATTTTGACGCTTTCCGTTTTACAACTTCCATTACTTATAACTTCTGTAATAATACCTGCATTACTGACACCGCTAACTAGCAAAGCAAAAATTACGGAACTAATTTTGTTTTTTTTCATTTGATTTTCCCTGTGAAAAAGAAATTTTCATAACCTTCAATACATGCAACAAATGCAACAAATGCAACAAATGCAACAAATGCAACAAATACAATACACATACCATAATTACAAAACCCTTAATTATTAATATGTTATATTTTTTTAAATTTAGCTTAAAATCAAAACTGTAAAAAAAACGGATATTATAACTGTAACTATAAAACCCATATCATCATGAACTACTTACTCAATATGATAGTTTTTGAATAATCTCCCAAAAATATTTTTCTGTTTCATATGTGGTTAAACAAAAACATGTCGATCTGAGAGTATAGGTAAAATAAAACGTCATTTTTCATAAGCTTTAAAACATATTTTAGCTCAAGTATTCAATTTCACCTCTTTTTCATATCAATGAAAGAGCGATAGTCATAAACTTCTCGTCTATTACTCAACCGTTTTCACGTAATTCAGAATTCAAAACAAGCGCCTCCCACTGTTGTGCAAACCAGTTTTGAATATTGCTTTTATTCAAACAGACTTATCTGAGGCGGTGCTCGACTTTTTGGGGGCAATAGCTCGACGACATCGTCATTTTTTGTATTCAGGTGACTGAGTATCTTTTGGATCACCAATGGATATTCAGTGATTGGAATAACTGGTGCTGACCGTCCGTTTCACGCTCACAAAGGCCAGTCATGAACGTATCTAGATACCGCAATATAAGCATTTTAAGTACAGTCAAGTTACGGTGTTATGATGAAAAGAACGGCGATTTAACTACCTATGCCAAATTTTGGACACAACTCGGCCCACCTCATTCAACGAACGATCTGTCTCGGAAAAAATCTATAATGACTCGCTTTAATGGAATGGCGACCAAGCCGAAATAGATTATTAACCACGCCATGACAGGAAAGAAATCGTTGAGCCTAATCTTGTGATTTAAATTTCATCATCTGCCTCTTGCTGCCAGCAATTCTTCGATGTCACGGAAGCTAAGTGCAAATCTGTGATAAAGCCATACGGCGTGGCTGATTATTTGGGACGGGTAGCGATATCCAGCATAAACATTGGTATTTTTTATGCCCTGATTATCGCATATTTCTGAGTCAGCTCGTTAACTTGACAGTACCATTAAATGCACACTTTTGATAAAATAAAAGTGCAAAAATGGCTTCCTGACATTTTTCTGTTGGGTGATCTGAATAGTTACAAAAGCCTAAACCACATAATGGTTTAGGCTTGTATTAAAGCATTAGCTTTCTAATAGCGTTTGCTATTCACCACTACTAACAAAACGAATATTGTCAAAGTAATTGACTGTATCAGAGCTTCTCCCTGCAAGGTCAAAGTCTGGGAACACTATAATTTGATCAATGTTGATAGACTCGAAAGCGCCAATATTGCCAGAAAAATCAAAACTTAACTCTTCCCATTGATTAACGAGCGTATTCGCAACCTTAATTTCGCCTTGAGCACCGCCGTCGGCGATAGCAAACTTGATACCCACATCACTGACCACAGATTTATACACCATGATTTTAACTGTACTATTACTGGCATCTAGGGTCATAGGACCAAATTCACCATGGGCAGATTCCGCACCTACCCAAGGTGCACCCGCTTGCAGCGCTGTTACTTTTGCCACAGTAGAGGAAGCATTAACAGGATCAGGCATAGGATTAGCTACAATCTCAAGACCCGGGCCACCCGCATTTTCAAATACAGTCCAAGAAAAAGATGCACCAACGCCGTCCGACTCAAAGTCAATTGTTGCAAGGCCACTACCAGTGCCACCGCCGTCACCAGGACCCGCCTGTCTAACAACACTCACATCATCAATAAAGACGACACCTGCTTCGGCGCCCATATCAAACAATACACGGCTTTCATCATCACCAAATCCTGCAGTAGTAATAGTATAAGTGAAAGTTTGCCATTGCGTGGTAAGTGCAACTGTTTCGACTACGTTGTCCCATGGCGCATGATTTAAACCAAGTCCTGCCAGCATAGTACGTGCGACTGAGCCTTTAGCTTTAAAAGATACTTCATAGCTAGCATCTGGCACCAATGTCATAACTTGACTTAAGTTTACAGAATATGCAGGTCCGGTATCTATAACATTAACTTCGAAGAAGCTACTGTCGCCTTCTACTGAAATCATCCCTGCACCAGGCATAATCCAGTCTTCAGCCCCATTGTCGAAAGTGCCATTAACAACTAGCTCTATGCCGGTGTCGCCGCCACCACCGCCGTCACCGTTGGCAGAAAAGGTCACATTATCAAAGTAAACATCAGTCTGTGCTCTTCCATCCATGTTATCAGGATAGATTGCAAAGCCTTCAATCGCTTCGTTCTCCGGAAGACCTATATCATCAGTAAAGTCAATTGTTAGCTCTTCCCATTGATTTATCAGTGTATTGGTCGCAAATCTAGGAGGATGCGCACCCCAGCCATCACCACGACGCCTTTCAAACTTAACGCCTACTGGACTAATTTTATCTTTATACACCCAGAGTTTAACGATGGCATTAGAATTATCCAACGTAAATAATTCAACACTGTGGCTTACTGCACCTGCCCACATACCGGTGTTAGGTTCAGCTGCTTGCAAAGCAAGTTTCGCTACTGTGTTTGAAGTATTACCACCTGAAGCATTGGGGTTACCAACAAATTCTAGCGGCGGCGACGGGTCACCATTTTCAAACGTTTCCCATACGGCTTGTTCACCTTCAAAATTAATACCTGCGGTAATATTAATAGTAACACCACCACCAGACCCGCCGTCATCGACTCCTGGCAACACCATGTCATCAAAATAGAAAGTCCATTCACTTGGATTTTCGCCTGCGTTGCCCATTGTTCCATTTTGAAAAATCAGAGTAATAGCTGGTACACCATTACCACTATCACCCGTAAAATCAAAACTCATGGTTTGCCAGCCATTACCATCATGAACTTCGGTTCGCTCGACTCCTATACCCTCTAATTTAAATAGCACAGGAACCTGACGCTCTGAATAGACTTTAAGGCCTATAACCGTGCCAGCAGGTATATTGATTGGCGCGTCTAAAGTTAGCGTTGAACCACCCCAAGGCTGGCCTGCAAATTTCTGCATTTGACCCACTTGCCCACTGGTGTTTTCAATGTTGTTGCTGCCGATAAGATTAGGATTGCTTACCACCTGAGCGACTCCGCCGTCAAAATCAGCAAAAGCATATGAATCAGGGGCGTTCTCAAAATCAGTCAAATCAGTACCTGTTGGGGCAACAGGGGGCGGTGCATCGCCTTCAAGAATTGTCACATTGTCAATTCTAAACACGGCACCCTCACCCTGAGCCCAAGCTGGAAATACCATAACAACATCTATGCCATTGAGATCCAGGCCTGCGGTATTCAAGGTTTTTAATGGCATAGCATAATGGCGCCATTCACCCAAAACAGGGGTCGCTATAGGCAATTCAGCCCGGCTGGTATTGCCCGCCTGTTCCACTTTCAAGAACCAAGGAGCAGTAGCATTGTTAGGCGCAGTAACGAGTTTCAAATCAAATTCCAACACACCTAAGTTGACCAAAGGTGAACCATCATAAGGTTCTGGTGAATTAGAGATATTGGTATTAAAACCAGCCACCATTGGGTCTGCACCAAATGTAAACTCTACAACGTCTAGGTGATCAGGCTCTACAGCGTCTTGATCCAATACTATCTCATAGGAACCCGAGTCAGCCCCAACAAAAGCAGGCCATGAAGGATTTATCGCATTTTCAAAAATAATCACTTCTGTGATTTCGCCATCAGAAGGTGGAATTGGAGTAGGTGCTTTACCATTAACAAGGGTTCCGCCATCCGCAACAGGGTCTAGATAGCCTGGGCTCACAGTGGCGCAGCCTTGGCCTGTGCTTGGAGCAACAGAACATTCGTACACCCGCACATAATCTATTTCAAAAGGATTAGCAGGCGTAAATGCCGACGGTTCGATACCGCCTAGGTTAGCTCCTTCTGGCCAGCTGCCGCCAACGGCAAAGTTCAGTATCATATGAAAACGTTCATCAAAGGGTGCGGTGTTCCATAGTAGTTGGCCGTTTTGTTCGGTATACCAACCCTTGTGAATTAAACCATTTGCTTCTCCGTCTGCATTGAAATCTAACTCTGAATCTAACTGAGTTTGATATAATACGTCGTCAACATACCAGCGCATTTCGCCCTCTTCCCATTCTATTGCGTAAGTATGGAACCCGTCAGCTGGGTTTTTTCCACTAGGCAATAAATAGTCGAGGCCTGAACTATCATTGTTTGGCCAGTTTTTACCGTAATGAAGCGTGCCATGTACGTGTGATTCTTCGCCACCATCGACGAGTGGCACCTTTAGGTTAACCGATTCAAATATATCGATTTCACCTGAATTTGGCCATCCGCCATACACACCGTCTGTAGGTAACATCCAAATAGCAGGCCAAGCCCCCTGCCCATATGGTGCTTTAGCACGTATTTCAAAGCGGCCATAAGTCCAATCCCCTTGGTCTTTAGACACCAAACGGGCGGAACTATAAGGTAATGGTTGGCCAGATGCTGACTGAGCAACTATCTTTAATATGCCGTTTTCAATAAATGAGTTTTCAATACTGTCGGTATAACACTGCCTCTCTTGGTTACCACCACCGCTACAATTTACTTCATGCGTCCATTTAGAGCTGTCTATTTCGACACCATCGAACTCATCACTCCACACCAGTGCCCAATCTGACTCTGGAATAGGACAACCATTTTCGTCTACTTCAGTGCCACTTGGTGTATCTAGGCACAAATCGTTAATGTTCGTGACACCGTCATTGTCGCTATCGAGGATACTGTTTATTGTATCTCTTGCCTGGGCAATGAGGTCTTGTTCAACTTGAATAAGGGCTCTCGCCTCGTCAATTTTAGCTCGTGCCTTTGCGATTTTGTTTTTGTATCTTTCAATTTCGCGATGTAGTTTCTCTATTTCTTTTCGGGCTTTGGCGATGATTTTTTCTTTTTTGCCACCCTCTGCCTCGGCGATTATTTGTCGCTGCAGGACGATATCTTCACGTGATTTTGCAATTTGCTCCCTTTCTTTTGCAATAGTGTTTTGTTGTTTAGAAATAACGAGTCTTTGCTTTGTAATTTCTTTCCGCGATTTTTCAATTTGATTTCTTGCTTCAGCAAGTATTTTATCTGTATCAGTACTCGAATTGCTATATTGAACAGCAAAACTAATACTATTAGACATAGGCGTCGCATATGTATGCGGAACGCCTAAAGTGGTGGTCATGGCAATAATCAAAGTAGGTAAATGCATTTGATATTTGGGAAAACGTTTCATTCAATTTCCTTTTGGGGAAGTTAGATGGCTCTCGGATAACGTATTACTTCTATGTTACGACTTCTTAATTCTACCTTTGTATAGCATGTAGAATGAGTCACGCGGAGCTGTCTTGGCTACGATAGAGTCCATTTTCTGTTGATCAGGAAATTTTCTCTGCTATTTTTTTGCTAACAAACTGCGAGCGAATGAAACAAGCCATTTGCATATAATTAACAAATTAAACGTAGTCACTAACAAATTATAACTAAAGACGCTTGCGTCGAAGTAGACTTATTTTTGCGACAAAGCGGGTACTGTCAAGTTACCGGGATCGGATGAATTGAATGGAAGTTTAACTACCTATGCCATATTTTGGACGTAACTCGCCCTATCCCATTCAACGAACGCTCGGTCACGGAATACTCTGTAATTAAACGCTTTAATTAAATAGTGACCAAGCCGAAATGAAAAATAAAATAAAGAAGACACCCATTTAAAAAAAGTAACAAAAAACCAGTTATGTCCTTAGCTTTAAGATATTCACACAACCAAGGATGGTCTTTATGCCTCAGCCACGTAAGAACCAAATCAGTTTAATCGACACGCCTTTTTACAATTGTTTTTCCCGCTGTGTTCGCCGTTCGTTTTTGTGTGGCAAAGATAAATTTACGGGACAGAGTTGCGAACATCGACGTGGTTAGGTAGAAGAGCGTTTGTTATTTTTATCCTCCGTATTTTCTATTGATAGCGGGGCTACCGTATCTGTGCTTATGCTGTAATGAGCAATCAGCAAAATGCCGGGAGTATTTTACAACAGCTTTAGCTGGCCCGAAGGGCGCAAGGCATGGAAGCCTCAAGTATACACATGTCGTTCTATGCGTAGACAAAGACCTGGCTGAAAACTGGTCAACAAGAGAAGTGGTAAGGCGTTGGCACCAGCTATACCAAGGCACGTTGTTGAGTCAAAAATACCAAACAGTGAAATATCCCCATCACTTGATGCTTGTTGATTAGGCTGTGATTGGATGCTCTATTATACTGGATACCTTAGTTACCTTAGTTACATGTATTAGATAGTCATCATTCTAACCTTAATTCTGCACTCTTGACTGCTTATGCGTTTTTTCAAATCATTACCTCAAAACAAGCGAACGTACTGGGTTATATTCCTGACGTTGCTATGAGTGAGCAAACCCAAGAAAAATTAAAAGCCGCAGCGCTAGATTTTCATAATCTGCATTTGCCTTGTCCTTAAGCATTTAAAAAACCATCAACATTGACTCTATTTACCCAAAAAGCCTCTGCGAATATCGTCAAATAACTCAACATTTTTTATAGTGTTACCTACTTAAACCTATGCCCAATGTTATCTATCGCTAGGCACTTTTTCTCATCGAGCTGTAACAGTGTTAGTTCACCAAAATTAAAAGGTCAACAACAAGCGCCAGTTGCATAGATAGTACATAGCGCTTATTATTTCGATAATTACACTCTCAAAATTATTCGCTCACCTTCTTGATCCTGATCATTTCTTGCATGAAGTGTGTTGTGCAAGTGTGAGAAGCACGAAAGGCACTTAGGATTAATGCTTAATTATCTCATTATTCTGGTGGCTCTCGCCACTGGCGCTTTGTTGCTTTATCCAAAAGTTGCAAATGCCTTGCTTTGGCGAGCGGCAATTACTCCTTTAGCTTCTATTATCGGCAGTGGCTTTTTGGTCCTAGGTCCAATTCTAGTCGCGTCGTTCGGACAATATGCACCGCTAGTGATGGTTGCATTATGCAGTTTCGCTTATCTATTTGGCGCGGCCATCCGTTTCAACATCATGAGGCTTGCGACATATAGTGGCGTAAGGAGCGTTTCCGAAGAGAAGCTTGAAACACTCTCGTCTTGGGCTCTGGCGTTCGCTTATATTATTTCTGTTGCTTATTATCTGAATCTGCTGGGGTCGTTTGCCGTCAGTCTTACACCGTTAAACGATACGTTCCACGCGCAATTAGTGACAAGTGGCGTTTTTGTATTGGTACTGGTCGTTGGATGGACCAAGGGATTTAAGGCACTGGAGCGTATGGAGCAGATCACCGTCGGGGTGAAACTTTCTATCATCGCGGGACTTTTATTTGGTCTAGGATGGTTCTTTATCGACAAAGTTGTGGCGCGAGAACTCGTCAGTGAGCCTGCAACTCTAACAGGTTGGCAAGCGATTGCGCTGGTCGCAGGTTTGCTTGTAACAGTCCAAGGGTTCGAAACATCTCGGTACCTTGGAGACGAATACCTGCCCCTCACAAGAATTAAGTCGATGCGACTTGCACAGTGGGTTTCAACTTCTATCTATATGATATACATTGCTTTTTTAAGTTACGTATTCATTCCCGAAAATTTAGAACTAAGTGAAACGGCAATTATCGATCTTATGGTGGTTGTCGCCCCTATTTTACCCCTGCTTTTGATTGTCGCTGCCATCAGTGCTCAATTCAGTGCCGCTGTTGCAGATACAGGCGGGTCCGGAGGGCTGATAGCAGAGCTTACCAAAGGACGAATTACGCCAAGAGCCAGTTATGGCGTGTTAGTTGGCATTGGGTTGATCCTGACATGGGCGATGAGTGTGTTCGAAATCATAAGTTATGCATCACGTGCGTTTGCGTTTTACTACGCTTTACAGGCGTTCATTGCAGCAAAAGGCAGTTGGTCAGAATCAGGCTTGTCGCTCAAAGGCTTTGGATTCGTAGCGCTTGGCATTTTAGGGCTAGCAATTGTGATATTCGGGACTTCTGTCGAATAGCCATTTACAGTATTGTCTGCATCATAAAACGTGGTGTTTTTTATATGTTTAAATTAGCACTTTAGTACTCTTTTATTGCCTACTCTGCAGTTCGTTATTCGAGTCAGGGGCTATCAATTTGTACATTTTAAAATTTCATACTCCTTTTATAAATTCCAAATTGGAACAAATAGTTTAGTTCTTTAATTACGCTCACCTAAGCTCTATTTTTTATACATCTACATTTTATGATTAATAGTTTTTAAACGTTGCCAAACCAGAATATATTTTGTCAAATAAAGCAACTATCTGGCGTTGCTTTAATCAGTGATGACCATAAATAGTTACCTATGGTCATCACTCGTCGATTTTTATGTTCTAAAGAGTATTTTTTGATCATAAATAGCCAACTGATAGTTGTATGAAATACACATAAAATGGCTTAACAATCCGGGAAACATAAGAGGTTTTGCTTAAATGCAACGAGTAGCGCTAATTACAAAACATGAAAAAGCACGTTGGATCGCTCCTTACCTAGCGCCACTCGGTTACGAGGTGTTTGAATCCAGTATCTTCGACACCGATATTTTAGGTACATTTTCTGGTGAAGTTGAACGCACTTTGTCGCCCATGGATGCTGCATTAACCAAAGCTAAAAAGGCTTGCGAGCTAACAAATACAGATTGGGGTTTGGGCAGCGAAGGTAGTTTTGGCGGTGGACCCGCGCCAGGGATGATCAACTGGAACGATGAATTGTTATGTTTGTATCAAGCGTCAACCGGTATTGCTATCTATGCTCATGCTGCAGGCCCAACATCTATTCAAGATTTGACACTTAATGGCAGAGTGCCAATAAAACAAAAACTACTATTATATCCTAAGCAACTCTGGATTTTACGTTCAGAGAAAGGTGTTCAAAAACACATTCAAAAAGGTCTTTCTGCTGAACAGCTATTAGACCATTTGGAGAAGATTACAGTTTCTTCTCAAAAGGTAACAATAGAGCCTGACTTGCGCGCTATGAATTGTCCTGAACGGCAACAGATGATTGCAAAGGCGGCTGAGGATTTAGTTCGACGGTTATCAGAAACCTGCCCCCAATGTCAGGCATTTAACTTCGTAGTTAAAGAGAAACAGTATGGATTACCCTGCTCTTTATGCACTCTTCCAACAGAGCAAGCTAAATCATGGATACGTATTTGTGATGGTTGCGGTTGTCGTCATGACGAAGTCGTACTGCAAAAAGGCGCCGATCCGACCTATTGTCAATTTTGTAATCCTTGAGTAAATAACATGAGTCAAAATTACCAAACGTCTTTACTGTACGGCGAAGATAGCGTGAAACAAGCCGTGAGTCTGTTACAAAAAGGCGAGTGTGTTGCCTTACCAACAGAAACCGTTTACGGACTTGCCGCAGACGCATCGGATATCAGCGCAGTAAATAAAATATTTGAAGCTAAAGGGCGCCCCAAAAACCACCCGTTGATAGTTCATATACCCGATTTATCACATCTAGAAAACTGGGCTAAAGCGATCCCAAACACCGCTTATGACCTAGCAAAACTGTTTTGGCCAGGACCACTCTCACTGCTGCTAAAAAAAGCAGAACACGTGTCTTATGAAGTGACGGGGGGATTGGATACCATTGTCTTGCGAGTGCCAGCACATCCATTATTTTTAGAAGTACTAAGCAAGCTAAATGCAGGGCTTGCAGCACCTTCTGCCAATCGTTATAAACAACTGAGTCCCACCATCGCCAAGCAAGTCATGCAGGGATTAGATGGCCGCATTGCAGCCGTTTTAGAAGGTGGTGCATGTGAACACGGATTAGAGTCCACTATTTTAGATTTAGTCAGCGAGAAACCGCGAATACTTCGTGCCGGCCCTGTTACGCAGCAGCAACTGGAAGCCGCTATGGGCCAAATTATCGACACACCAAAAAATCATCTTGAAATCGTGCCTGGTAATGTTGAAGCGCATTATCAGCCAAACACCCCATTACTTATTATGTCTTCTGGGCAGTTGTTGACAGAAATTAGTAGGCTAAAACAAAAGAATTGTCATTTTGTGATGTGGTCAGACGCCGTTTTCGAACAATCTAAAAAGACGCATGTTCCATCATCTCAATGTTCTTATTTAGGAAGTGATGCGGCTAATTATGGACGTAAATTATACGTGACCTTATATCAAGTTGATCAGACTCGTTCAACCCAAATTATTGTTGAACAACCACCACAATCTGATACATGGGCAGCAGTCAACGACAGATTGTCACGGGCTGCCCAGTAAAACCTTCACACGCTTAATTTAGTTAATCTTTGTACCCATAATAATTTCCAAGGATGGTTTTTAAACGACCATCTTGTTTCATATCATGAATGACTTTATTAACTTGATTGATAAAACGGATATTTTTTGGCGTTGAATGGCACAAAATATGGTCTTCAACCGACGCGATTGGATTTGTTGGATCGTAATTTAAAGACGCCAGTTCTTCGGGTGGTAAATTAAGACTCAGATCAAGGTAATAATCAGCAAAAATTTCTACCCGACCTAGTTTTAACATGCCGATTGCATTAGTAGAGTTTTGCACCGTTAATACATTGGCATGGGTTAATATTCGTTGGTTATTGCCATAAGCATAGCCTCGAATTAAGGCCAGTCTTTTACCTTTAATGCTTTTTTCGTTAAGAGCTAGGTCATCAAAATTAAACAGATAAGCATTAGCCATATTAAAAGGTTCACTGACCAACATATCTGTTGATGAGTTTAAATTAGAAGGATCACCAGGAAAAACACAATCGACTTTTTGTTTTTCGTATAAAAGATATCCCCGCGCCATCGGATAAAAATTATGGCTCACTTTATTAACATCAAAATCTTTAATGTTTTCTAATAAATGATTCATCAACTTATTATATGGCAGTGTTGGTTCTCCCAACATTTGCACGCCATCAATCCGCACTCTAGCAAATGAGATATTATCAAAGCTTTGAGCCCAAGAAATATTAATAATAATTTCCTGGCTAACACAATAGATTAAAAAGAAAATCCGCCACATTTAATACAAACCTCTACCAATACCACTTAAGTGAATACGCCCAATGTGAGCCACTTTTATTAGTGTATACACACCTTTACCCTAGTAGGCAATGCCTCTCTAGATAGAATAAACACTATCCAAAAACGAGCCACTCATTAGTAGACTACAGGAAATGGCTTTCAGTAGCTTCGCATCAACTGACGTAAACCTGTTCTTATTGCCTAAATTTGTTAATTCCACCATACCAACTCGGCACTTGCGCCTACCAAAGCCCCTCAAAGATCAGCTCGCGACTCGTGATGCTGGTTCGTAATAAGATTTACACCATCTGGCGTGAAAAATGCTTATAAAATGCTAATTAAGAGAATTGACTAATAGAATTTATCTCCGCCATCAAAACAACGGTATGACGGCCGTTAGTTTGATGGCGCGTTGATTAGCGGCAATAGTGGGTTCACAAATGAAGTTACTTGTTTTGATTGGAATATGTAGTTGTTTAAGCGGTTGCGCCTTAACCCTTGAAATGATGGCAATAAGCGGCATAAGTTACCTTGCCACCGGTAAATCTTTGTCTGACAACGCTTTCTCTTTGGTGACTAACCGTGATTGTGCTTTGCATCGGGTCATGACGAACGAAGCCATTTGTGCTGAAAACACACTACCCACTAGTGATACAAACGATGAGTTTCTGTTAGCCCGTACTGAAGTGCCAGACACAATAAAAACGGAGGTAACAACTGCACAAAGCACCTTCAATTCAGTACCAGAAGAATATGAAGATGTACCATCTGCTGTTGCCACGCTTAACACCGCAAATATACCTAGTTTTTCAATCGCTATAGAAGAGACTAATACACCATTAACAGAGCATTTATCTGCTCAGACATTTGCCGTGGTAGGCAGTTTTAACAGCTATCAATATGCCCAACGTCGAAATGATAAATATGTGAACTTTAATCCGCAGATCATTAAAAACCAGGCTGATTCGGCTACCCAATATCGAGTGGTGGTAGGTCCCATTAATCGCGATGATTTTATCGCAGGATTACCCACAATGGTGGGCGCTGAAACGCAATTACCATGGGAAATTGACCTGTGTGTCAATGATATGTCTCCCCCTCCGTGCAATAATACCTACGCGGTGAATACCCTAGAGCAACAGAGTGCAACATGGGTTGCAGCATCTATCACCCCTGAAACACTTACGTTGCGGTAACGAGGTCATGTGTTTTTCATTTCAAAATCGCGTATTGAGTGTTACTCCAGCCAATAACATTATGTTTAAATACACCTTTATTGGCTGCGTAACCTAAAACTATCCCTAAGTTTTGCATATCCATTAACAATGTTTGTGAACGGGTAAAACCAAGGAACCATACATGAGTTGGTTATTAAAAATTGTGGTGTTGTCTTTAACGCTTAGCATGCTCTCATATGCCTCATACTCTTATGCGGCCGATAGCGTTAACGTACTGATAATGATAGAAGATGCTGATAAAGACTCGATTCCCCGAGATAGTCGTATCAATAAGCGAGTGCATGCCAGTATCAGTCAGCAGCTTAATAACATCGCTGATGTATATGACGAAACCAGTATCACCTTAAATAGTTTTAAACAGGGACGTGTGCGTCGCTCTGACGCAGAGCTACTTGATATTGCGCGCTCTATCACTCGCCCTCCCATAAATATCGTTGTGGTTTTTAGCACTTATGCATCGGTCAACACTAGCGAGTATGCAAAAAAAGCCCGGGCAAGAATTGAAGGGCGTATGTTAAATGCTAAATCTGGGCAATTCTTAGATAACTTTGAAGTGCAAAGCCCTAAAAGCTGGGCAGTTCCCTACGCTTGTGACAAACAAACTTGTATGCTTGAAGAGATTGGTGATGAAGCCAAAGTCTTAGGTGACGAGTTAGGTTTGATTTTAGCTAAAAAATTAAATTGGCTTTTAAATCCTGATAACACTGATGACAACACGCAATCCGCAGTAGCAATCTTCAACGATTACTACCTAGAATTTGATGGTTTTAGTGCACAAGATATGGCGAGCATTGAGGAATATTTACTGGTTTTTTCAGGTTATATTTCCCATCGACCCACACAGCAGCGCCATACCCGCACCACTTTGCTATATCGATCAACTATTGGTACGGCAAAACTCAGTAGAAATATCATTAAACTGTTAGAAGAGTTGAACATGCGAGCGACCCTTAATTTTGAAGGTAATGCTTTTAGCTTAAAACGTATTACTCTGCGGGGTGAAAACCCTACTCGTGATATTGCCGATGGCTGGTAATATGCTTAGATTCAAAATATATTTATCTTTATCTTTATCTTTAGTAACAGACAGTAAAAAATAATTAACACGAGTAATCTTAAAGTAACTATGGCAAGCACTATTAAGAGTAAAATAAATAAGCTCAAAACAAAAAGACCATCAATAGGCTATATATTTGGCCTATTGTGCTTATTTGTGCAGCTAAGTGTTGCCGCTGAACGCTGGCAAATTGTGGTGTTGCCAGATACAAACTACAACACCCCAAACGCACTCCCCGCACTTGCAGACTATCATCGTACAATTTCCCAAGGCCTTACCATTGCATTAAGCAACGCTGATTTTGATGTGCTGAATTTACATTATTTAGGCTTACCTAATTGTATGTTCGAAGACTGCTCGACGTTGACCGACCAAGCTATTCGACAGGCTGCAACACGTTCAGGTAAAACAGTAAACCTCGCATTGTTGTATCAACTCAATGCATTTAAACAACGCCAACCAGCAGCGCAAAAATGGTATTTCAGTTTATCAGGCCGTTTGTTAGATTTACAAAGTGGCGCTCAGCAGGACGCTTTTACAGTAGATAATTGGGTTAATAGTCCAACCAAAAACTGCATAGGTGATTGTTTGAGCATGTGGTTAAACCAAAACTTGGCGTTGCTCTCACAGGACTTAGGCGCGGTATTAAGCGAAAAGCTCGACGCGTTGCCAAGGCGTTTTCAATATCAGTTAAACCTACATAATTTCAGTAGCACCGAAATACAACAAATTGATAGTTATTTAAAAAACATCGAAGGTTATGTGGCAGACCTATTATTGGCAGATTCACAAAATAAAACTCCGATGCTAAACCAGAGTTCAGGTCAAAATTCAGTTAAGAGCACTGACCAAAACACGGTCCAGAGTAAAAGCAATAGTATTGACCAGAGCACAAACCAAAATACAAACCGCACCTACCAATACATATCTGAGCTGACCGCTTCTGACTTAGGCGTTAAGTTAGAACAACTCAACCAGCAATACGCTGTGCCATTTAAGTTTGAATACGATAATACAAAACGTCAGTTCGATATCATTCGCACCCAGCAAACTGACTCATGGGAAACCCTGAGCCAATTTATTACTGACCTATTTCCCAGTTCAGAGCAGAAGGTTTCACCGTTACCAACACCCGAAGAGCTTTCACCGCTTTCGGATATGAGCCCGTCACAACAACTTGAAGCCGATGCAAATAAAGAAGCGTTGAGAGATCAGCAAATGTGGCAACAAGTTCGCGGCATCAATACACCCGAGAGTTACCAGCAATATCTGACGCTTTGGCCTAAAGGGCAACATTTTATACCAGCAAAAGCAGCCATTAAAGCGTTTCGGGATGACAAGAACAGCTGGCAGCAAGCATCAGATAAAAAAACCAGTCAAGCTTTTCAGCAATATCTAACCTCACATCCCACAGGCAATTATAGAAATCAGGCAAAACAGCAATTGGCCTTGTTACGAGAGCAACAACAGCGAAAGCAAAGACAACAAGAAAATAAAGCATTAGCAGATGATTATTATTATCAGCAACAAAACTATCCTGAAGCTCTATATTATTACCAACAAGCCGCAAAACTTGGCGATGTTTCGTCTCAGTACCTGTTAGCTAAAATGTATCAAGATGCCAAAGGTAGCGAGCAAGACATGCGCCAAGCGGCTAATTGGTATGCTCAAGCGGCCCAACAAGGCCATTCTAAAGCCCAGGCAACCTTGGGTTATCTGTATTCAAAAGGGAGTGGAGTCAATCAGGACTATTCTCAGGCAATCATCTGGTATCAAAAAGCCGCAGAGCAAGGGCACATGAATGCCCAGTACAATCTGGCTTATCTGTATTCACTCGGCCAAGGTGTCATAAAAGATTATCAACAAGCGGCCTATTGGTATCAAAAATCGGCTAATCAAGGCGATTCAGATGCTCAAAATAGTCTTGGAAAACTCTACGAAAGAGGCTTAGGTGTGAATATCGATTTGGATAAAGCAAAAAATCTTTACCAACAAGCTGCTGCTCAAGGCAACCAAATAGCCCAGCTCAATCTTCACATGTTAAATAATTAAGGCTTACGAAATTTTAAGGTCATCCGAGTAGATTCACCAATAGCCATGTATTTAGCCTTTAATTCTGGGTTAACACTGCTGGTAACAAAGCTAGGAGGCAATCTCGATACTATGTTATCTGCTCCTGGCATGTCTGCTGGGTTCAGATTGGCGTCGCTACTATCAACATATTCAAACTCGCCGTCCCAATGGCGCTGCCTGAAATTTGAGCTGGACGAAACATTTAACTGTATTTATTCTGGTAAAGAATGGCTAATTTTATTTTAAAAGAGCCTGAGTATTTTGACTTATACAGAAAACTCTCCGAAAGTTTTATCTAACTTTCGGAGATCACTTCATAGGCTCGCTTTTTTTATGATTAGCTTAAAAGACTACTGTTGCCGTTTCCGAACAAGTTGAGGTACCAGCCTCACACACTTTGAAAGTGTATGTGCCACCACCTTTAGCGTTTAAATCAATCGTTAACGCACCATCGTTAGCTGTTTGAAAAGGAGAACCGTTTTGGTAAACATCAACGTTTCCATTTTCAGGATCTGCACCAGACCAGGTTAAATCAACAAATTGCGAGCCTTTGGATTTATAACCTGATGCAGTAAGGGTTAAATCACCACCTGTTGGAGGTGTAGTACCGCCATCACAAAAATTCTTTTCAGCGATATAATCATTAGCAGCTTTAGCCTGCACTATACCGTAACCAAAATAGTCATCTTTGCCTGCTGTGCCTGCATCTAGAGCTGTATCTTTTAACACTTGGCGAATTTGACTACCAGTACAGGTTGGATGATTCGACCATACTAATGCAGCCACACCTGATACCGCTGGTGTTGCCATAGACGTACCACTTAAGAAACCATAGTCAGTTTCGGTCACACTTACAGTCATTGAGGTTGCTGCCATTAAGGCTGAACGATCTTCCTGTGCTGCTCCTACTGCTGGAATAGAAGTAGTGTTAGTGGTTGCGTCACCTAACGTGCCATACAACATTCCTGGTTCATTGTTGATAATGACTGCACCTATACCACCAGAACCTTCACAGTTTTTCACTTTATCGTGGAATGAAATCGTACCGCGGTCAATCACACAGATTTGACCTGATGCTAAGTTAGGAGTCATTGTGTCGCCTATACCCATATCAATAGTGTCACCTTGCGCTGTGCCAAGGTTTTCCATTGCAGAGGTATCATAAGCCACAGTATCAGCAGTTAGTCCTGCAGCAGTAGCTAAGCCTGCGGGGAAAGTAGACAAGGTATTGACACCACCTGCTGTGACTTCCACACAAGTTTCTTCATCGGTGGTGACTCTTCTTCCTTTTCCAGATGAGCAACTTGGGAACTGAGAAAAATCAGCAATGTTGTTGTTGTTATCATTGGCGCCAATCATCATCACCGATGAGTAACCCGCAGGATAAGACCGCACTGAATTACCATCATTACCGGCCGCAGCGATGACTAATCCACGATTGGCGGTAAAGTTTTTAAAAGCATTTTCTTCGGTGCTGTTTGCACCACCACCACCAAGACTCATACTGATAATGTTGGCACCAGCTTCGCCACATAAATTAGCCGCCTGAGCTAAATCAGAAGAATAGGCCCAACCAGCTGCGTTAAACACTTTAATAATGTGTAAAGGTACCCCCGGTGCCATACCAACCACACCAAAATTATTGTCGGCCGCGGCTATTGTGCCGGCTACGTGTGTGCCATGTTCACCACCGGCTTCAAACCAGTTACCTGTGCCTGTTGGGTCATTGTCACCTGTGACGCGATCTGTTAAGAAGTCACCACTAGACATATCCAAACCAGAATCGATTACACAAACCTTCATTCCATCTTGCAAAAGAAGCTGATTTGCTTGGGATTGTATAACCGCATAAGGGGTAACCTGCGATGAATTAGTGTTAGGGTCAACTAAATCATCATAGAGGTTAAATGCTTTACGTAATTGATCGTCTTCAATGAGCTTGATGTGAGGGTTGTTTAACAAACCCTTGACTTCGGACAAGGATTTACCTGAGAAGGTAGCCGCGATAAAGCCATAAGAATCGACGTTTATCTCACCGCCTAATTTTTTGGTTAAGACCTTTACCAAACCTTTTTTACTTTCATCAACCTGAATGACATAACGGTCATCTGCGGCTTGGGCGCTGGACGATACACCTAGGGCGATAGCGGTGGCAGCAAAAAGAGCTGTGAACTTAAAATTTTTCATTATAGTGTTCCCTGAATACTTTGAAATCAGTATTTCATTATTATAGAGAAGTGTTTTGCGTGGCTACTTGCCGAGGGGTAACTTTCATGTCGTCAAAATCACATTTTTATTACGAATCAGTGAAATCCGAATCTAAAACTTAGCGAAGATTGTGCACACTTGCAAGTCTAAGTGAAGGCAAGATTGTGCTATCTATGGGATAATTGTTAAAAATTTGTAAACATATAAGGACAGAAGTGTATAGTAAAATAAACGTCGTTTTTCATAAAATGAAAATACACTTTGCTGCATATTTTCCATATTAACCTCTCTTTTATATCATTGAGTGAGTGAAAAAACGCCTTCCACTGTGTTACAAAACCGTTTTGAACATTTCTTTTGTTTATGATGATGAACTGCTTTTATTCAAATAGGCTTATCTGTGGCGGTGCTCGATTTTCGCCGATAGATATCTACTTTTAACGCGTACTTGGTACCTAAACGGTTAAGAAAGGTAATCCTCCCAATACTTCTGAGGTTTCTTCTAAGGTCAGAGCAAACTTTCATTATCTAATCGTCCCCTTTGGCATGCTTGCCAACTTTATTTAAACAACCTACACATTCCCAGTGTCTGCAATTCGCTCAAGGACTAAACCGCTCCGCGGAAAGTATGGGAACCGCAGAGCAGGCTTTCAAGCCATATCACTCTATTTCATTCAAAAATCTTATATCTTGTTCAAGCTAATACGATTAGGTTATTTAACCTTAACTCGATGTATGACGTGCCGCGACCTTAGAAGTAATTACAATTAAAACAATTCGTTAGATGGTGTCAATTAGTTTACAAAGACATTGAACGCATCCAGTGCTGCTACACGTTTATCGAGGCGAGCTTTAGAGGGAATAGCGCGCTATTGTGAGCAAGTTCAACGAAGATAGGCGCGATAATAGTGGTAATGTCCGCCATGGTTTATCCCGAGCTCAGGTTATTTATAACTGTTCCATTCAACATCTAACAAAAACACCTCTAAGTTTTGCATAACCTGCGATGGAGGTACTCAATGCATCAACATACCAATCACGACACCAGCACACAGGCCATGACCGAAGTCGCACTGGGATTATCCATGGCGTTTTTTTCCTTGTTAATTTTGGCGCTATTTTCTATTGGTTTGCCTGAACAAGTGCAACAAGAACAGCCACCGCTGAGAGATACTGAGCAATTGAAACTGGCAGCTAGCAGTGACAAAACATCGAAAAACCAAAAACAGCAGTATGCCTTTTACTTCAATGGGCAGTTTTACGACAAACAGCTCAAGGATTTACACATCGATAGTTTTTCCAGTTTTGAGACGCAGCAGCCACTGATCCTTGCGGTACAAGATAACTTGCCCTTGAAACACATTATGGCGCTTCGTGAACAAATAAATCACCCAAACCTTTCTATAACCATGCTTAATCAAAGTTGGCAAACACAGTTGGAGAAAATGCAATGAACTCCCTCACCATGGTCACAGTGTTAGGTGTACTCGCGATACTTTTACCCTCCACTGCTGCAGCAACGTATTACTATGACACCGCGGATATTCAACAGCGCGTTATTGCTGAAGCCAAGCGTCAAAATATGCCTCCCTCTTTGGCTTTAGCGATTGCCAAGGTTGAGTCTAACTTTGATCATCAAGCATTAAGCCACGCTGGTGCAAAAGGTGTGATGCAAATAATGCCACGTACCGCAGAACAAGTTTTTGGTGTATCTCGCAGTCGATTATTTGAACCTGATATAAATATACAGCTAGGAGTTACATTTATGAAAAAACTGCTCAAACGATATGATGGCCGCTTAGACATTGCGTTGTCGCACTACAATGGCGGTTCAGGTGTCAAAAGTAGACATGGAGAGCTCAGAGTTATGCCCACCACAAGAGGTTATGTGGATAAAGTATTGGCCACGCAACAAGACTTTTTACAGCATGACTTTTTACAAAATGACAATCGAACACTATTTGCCTCACAGGCAAATCAATCAGGTATTCAATATGTTGATGGGAATACGGCAGAATTTCAGGTCGACCCAGAAGTGTTTGACACACAGGCTCAAAATCCGCAAATTGAAACCCTACGGGCCTTGCGATTACACAACATCACCCGAAACTACCAGGGTAAAGTAGCGGTATCATTTAGCGAAAAGCCTGTGCATTTCGCAAAGTCTCCATCGGTGCAAACCACTCTCAACACTAAAATGGCAAAGGTCAGGCTGTGGGAATCTATATATCCAGATTAGGGTTTGTTTCTCCTATTAAAGTTTATGAAAGTCTTTGATTGAGTGCTGATTGTCCGTTAAATTGAAGCATCGAACAGGCGCGTAAAAATCAAATTAGGCCGAATGACCAATATTATTAACTACGGTATTAGCGACACCTTAAAAGCGCTTTTTACACAACTAAAAGAAACACCTGGCCTTAATGGTCATAAATACCATGGCAAAGACGTAGCGCAAATATCCCAAAATATTGTGTGCCGTAACTACGGCTCGGTATGTTATGAATTAAGCTTTCTTTGTTGGGCGGTAGTGAACCACCCACATTACTCGTCTTCTGCTCTACTCAGTTTTTTTTGGTTAGAAGAAAATATCCAGCCCAAACGTTTTCGCCAGGCTTTTAGACAACCTATACAAACCACTTCAGGTAATATTCGTATGGGTGAGGATTATTTACAGCTGACAATAGGCGATATTGAATTCACTATTTCCCCTACTCGCGTAGGTGTCTTAGCGGTGATGTTGGAATTGATTGCCAGTATTGAGCCTGCACAGTTATCTAGTATTGAAACGTTACTGTTAGATGCCGATAGTAAAGCAATTAAACAGCTATCGTCTAATATTCAGAAGCTGATTTATAGTTACTTAAAAGAACATATTCCTGAAGCCAGTACCCAAGAACGTTTTCGGGCCATCAGCGAATGGTTAAAACAACATAATCTAACAGCTCAAAAACTCAATGACCAAGATGTGCTCGATTTTTGGCTCAACCCACCAGCACAACCCAGCTACATTAAATATTCCACAGTATTAGACGACTTACTCGATGCCATAACCGCCATTGAAGTGGTTGAAAACACCTTTAATGGGGAATATGCCTTAAGCCTTGGCAGCAATATCGAGCAAGGTGAAGTGGATGCCGATTGGGTGCAAACCACAATGTTTGAACAAGCAGATAACAGTCAAGATTTAAGTTGGTTGTGCCAATCACCAAAGTTTTTAACCTTGGCTCAGTATCAACCAATGAGCCCCTTATTAAGCCACGGTAAGTTGGCGCGCCAATTACCTTTGTCTTTTTTGCGTTTAAGCATATTTGGTGGCTGGCAATCAGTATTGGTGCAGGCCAAGCGAAAGTCGACTCAGGTGTTGGCAGATAAACTTCAACAATTCCCCAACCGCCACTACCAAGATTATGTAGCCGAACTCAATGACTCAGAGTCGCAGTGTAAACAAGTACAACAAGTCATTGCACACCTATTTTACAGTCTGAACAACCCTTTATTTGTTGGCATTATGCTCAAACAAATGCCTACAAATTTACAGCAAGCACTCAAAGTATGGATGCGAGCACAAATAGCCGATCCAACAGAGTCTGAAGGCAAACTATTTTTGCGGATCCAACCGTGGTTATCCCAGCACCCTAAAGCACAATTTTGGTTAACTGAAGCGGCAAATGTCTTCAAAAGTAACAATAAAGATGGATTTAAAAAACTGCCCTTAGTTTCAGAGCTGGATATTTATCAGGATGGCAGTGAAGCACTCGACCATTGCCAAGAATTAGTGGCGCGCTATTTATTGGTCATAACAAAATTAAATCGCGAAAATACTCAACTAGCGGAAATTTATCGCTCTGACCTGTGCATATTCAGTAATAGATTTAAGCAAATATATGGAGCACCCCATGCCTGATCATCACTATAATTTACAGGAGCAGTTGTTCAGCGTCAAAACATTATATCGCGAGTTACATGAGCAACTGCCAGAGCAACAAAACAGTGCCAAATCCTGGGTATTTAATGACTTAGTACAACTAGCACTAGGCAATCCAAAGATTGATGCCCAACAGATTATGCAGCACATCAATCAGTCGCTACCGTTGCGTCGTCAATATATGCAGCTGTTACAAAAGTTAGCCTTTGCCACCAGCCCGGTGCAAGCTGCAGCCAGTTCGGCAACTGAAATAAGCAGCCGTAAATCCGCAGAATTTGAACTGTTATTTAAGCGCGACAAACAATTTTCGGGTCAAGTGTATGTGATACTAAAAATACCACATTCCACAGAGAAACATCACAATCAAGGGGTGCGAGTGAATTGTTGCTCTGAGGATTTAATATCCTCAATCCATTTCCCACCTATTGTGGATGGTAAAACACAGCTATTAATGGAAGAATCAGCTCAGAAGTTTATACACATGTTTGATACTGAATTTGCAATATACCTATCATAAGCAAAACACACAGGTTGAATCGTCCTTGATGCCATTTCCGATATGTATGTTAGGAAAACAAGCGAGATGAAAACCCATATTTTTATCGCCACCACTCAAGGCTTAGTTGCGGTACAAAATATCACGCCTATTGATGACGAAGACATCAGCTCAGTGGTATCCGTTAATGGCACCTCAACCACAGCCAACATCAGCGGTAGCTATCACAACTTTGTAAAAAAAGGCGTGGGCATAATTCATCAAATGTTTGGTGCTTGCAGTTACCGAGTCGATATCAGCGCCCGCATAGATCAAGGTAACAGCTGGCAAGTCGCTATGTATTTAGCACATTTGGCGCAATCAAAAGGCTTGCTAGGCAACGGTGAAGTCACCCAGGGTGATACCGTGATTTGTGCCACTGGCGAGGTCAATACCAGCAACCTTCAAGTACTGGCTGTGAGTGAAGTTGCCCTTAAATTTAAACTGGCTCAAACACAACTAGATCAGTGGACGCAGCTGGGCGCAAAAGTGCACTTTTTAGTGCCCCAAGCCAATCAGTCTGAAGTAGAAAAAAACCACTACTGCCAGCCTATTAGTGACCTAAAACAAGCGGCGGCGGTATTACCCAACATCACACAAAACCAGCCCTCACCTAGTGTACAAAGCAAAATATTAGTAAGTGCCAACTCTCGATATACAATAGCTTTTTCAGTGATAGCGTTGCTGTTTATTATATTTTTTGGGTTATATATATTTACTTCAAGCGAAAGCAGTAAACATCAATCAGTAGCTGAAAACTCAAATATATCTAAAGTAGAACCTGTCAAAAAAACACACTTAGTGGCTCTGTTTAAGCAAGGTAAAACCTGTGCCCAAACATCTAGTCAGAATATCGAGTTAAGCAATCAAATTTTTGCTGATCTGACACTCAAGCAACTCTGTGGATTGTATCTTCAAAGACATAAATCACAGCTACAAATACTGTTAGTCGCTCAAGATGCTTATACTGTATTGCCGCTGACACGAACCCCACAAGGCTGGCAAATCCCTCTTCCTAAAAACCGTTTGTCAAATCGCCGTTATTATCTGGTCTCACTGGCTCAAGCTCTTAACGAAGAAAAAATCGAACAGTTGAGGCTTTATCGAGAAACCATGTCTAAGCCAGATATGTTGACTGGAAAAGCCATGACTGATTGGTTAGACACACAAGAAGTAGAATTTACGATTTACTCGCATAAGTTGGTGGTGGAGTAATACTTTGAAATAATACCCGGAGGTTCTGCCGCGAGGCATATTTTGTCTTAATTTCCTGCCTAGAACTGCGGTTCCATGAAGCTAACGCTCAAATAAATTGAGCGCGTATTCTAACCTCATATATTGTTTTTATTCGCTACCCTTTGAATAGACATTAACTATTTATCCCCAATCAAATATTACATTTTCCACCGTTTAAGCGGAATATTAATTTCACTATCACTAAACCATTTGATTTCAAGTGGCTCTCCAGCATCTGCAATAGTCTCTTCACTAACATCTTTGCCTGTGCCCATATTAACTTGAGCACCAGAGTTTTTATTGACGTTTAGAACCATCACCAATCGACTCCCTTTTTCGATTAGTTTGGAGGTCATAGTACTGTTGACGATTGGAATAATTGTTTTTTGATTTGGGGTGAGTAATTGACGATGACTCATGTCATTTGCATAACTAGCTCGGCTAATATAACGAGCCAGTGCAAATGTTTCCCCATTCGCTTTTAGTTCGTAAAGTTTAAAGCCAATATCAACATCTTTCTTATTAATTGCCAACGCAAAATGGCCTGTCACTGAACCTGTAAGTTCCTGTGGATATGTAAACGTATCAGTAACAAATATTAACCCATTTGGCTCATTAAGTTCTTTTTGAATAACTTGCCACTCTTGGGCGTTATGGTGATTTTGTCTATCACTCATATCAACAATTTGTGGTATGAAGTCCGATTCATCTTGGTGCTTGGTGGTTAGTTGATATTGCTTTTTATCATTCTCATTTTTCCCCAAGTGATAGGTAATCCCCTGCTTATTGAGTTCAATGAGTGACGATTTGTGCTGCCAAGTATTACTGCCCATTAATTGATAGTTGATAGTGTCCTTAATGAGTTTTGGTTTAGGTTTTTGAAACAACACGTGATCAAACCATTCAAAGGTAATTTCCTGACTGTCTTTTTCAAGAGCAACGTCATCTAATTTGTAATTACTGTGATAAGAGCGCGGAATGCCTTGTGCCGTTCCATGACCATAAGGACCGATAAGAAAAGTGTGATCCGCATTTGAATTGTATTGCTTATGCTCATTAAAAAAATAAGTAGCTGAAATTGATGCGCCAAAGTAACCAGTAATACTCAACACTGGTATATTAATTTTTTTATAGTCTTCTTTGTACGGCAGCATGTTTTGGTAGTAGCTATCATAGCTAGAATGCTCTAACCATTTTTGAAACCAAGGGTTTGGGGTACCTTCTACTTTATCAATATCTTTAAAGGCACGGCCACTTTCAAATAAGGTATCGTAAGAATTTTGCCAATGTTTCCAATCGTTATAAACTGAGTGGTCCATGGTTTTATTGTTGGTTACATGAAATGCCCATTGGTAATTAGGGGTGATAAAAATATTATTTTCAACTGGCAGTCCTACAAAAGGATGAGCTGCTTCCATAGGCACAATAGTTTTTAGCGCAGGATGCATATATTTTGCTGCTGCCCATTGGGCAAAGCCCAAATAACTTCCACCATACATGGCAACACTTCCATCACTCCAGACCTGTTTCGAAATCCAATCAATAACCGCATTTGCATCTTCTCCATCATGCTCCCAAGGGATGATTTTGTCGGGGCTTTTGGCTTTGCCACGAGTATTGGCAATAACCCCAATATAACCATGAGCAGCCGCATGCATAGCTTGTTTAGTTTGCCATTTTTCGTCGGCGTAAATCGTAAACTGAAAAGCGCTAGGTCTTTTTTGGGTGTCACCACGTTTTTTAACTACGACTGCAGAGATAGTTGCGCCATTGGGTGTTTTCACCAGCACACTGGTATCTACCAAATAGCGTTTATTTTCCTCTGCCTCGATTATTGGAACAACAACTGGCAAAACAGTTTCGTATACTTTGTAAAGTTGGTAATTGGAAATAAGATCAATGGCTTGATTGACATGTAAACTGTCATTTTTTTGGTAGCCTTTGAATAGATCAAACATATAATCCTGACCCATAGGTAAAGACCAGCCCATGGTCGAGCTTATTTTGTATAATTCTTCATCGGAGAGACTTGACATTGAACTAGCGAATGTTTGTTTTATTTGTTGTTCTATTGGTTGTTCTATCATGTTGTTAGAAAATGTCTGTGTTTGTTGAGCTTTTGAATAAATGAGGTGATGATAAAAATTAACTGGATATTTCTGCTCCTCGATCAAAGTCTGTGTTTTTTTATGCTGAGCCAGTATTGAGCTAAGAGAAATGCCCTCTTGAGTAGACAGTTCTGATGGATGAGTTGCATCAATCTGTTGAGCCAGATTGAGTAACTGTTGCTTAAGCGTATTTGATTTAAGTAAATCTATCGCATCTTGTTTACTCTCTATTTTATGCTCCAATAATGACTTTGGTGTATTGAAACTCAGCGGCTCCATTTCTTTTGCCTGTGATGGCGTAATCAATGCAATGATGAGTAAAGGAGTGAGAAGCAAAAACCACAATATCAATCCTTTTATTTGAACGGTGGCTCTGCTGTCAGCTTTTAAAAATGTCATATTCAATTTCCTTTAGTGAATGTTTAATTTCAAAAAAGCATATTAATGCTGTCGCTGTGTGAAGTAGTGATAAATGCGTGACGAGTTGTGATTTTTGGTGACCAAATTATATCAATGTGTTATTTTTCCGTAACTTAGATACATTTTGGTAAACAATGCGTTGGCAAATTGAAGCGTTTGTGTTTTGTGAAAAGCAACAAACCTTAAGCATTGAGCAAGAAGTGCTGCAACTGGAACCCATGGTGGTTGAGTTACTGGCTTATTTTTGCCGACATACCAATCAAATTATTAGTCGTGACCAATTGATTGAACAGGTTTGGGGTGGGCGCCTGATTACCGACAATGCGGTAACTAAGGTGATTAATAAGCTTCGTAAAAACCTCAATGACGATCCAAGAAAACCACGATTTATCGCCACACTTCCTAAAAAGGGCTATAAATTTATAGCATCTGCATCTGAGCTAGTGACAGAGAATATTACAGATATTGCGAGTAATAAAACGTCTCAAGTTGCCCCGGCCGAACCCCATACTCAAATCATATCTATTTCAAAAGAAAAATCGCCTTTCACTCGGCCGTTATTTTTTTTGGGCTTAATCGTGCTATCAGTTTGGATAACTGTCTTAATTCAAACCGATAAAGTGCACTCCCCCATTACACAAGTAAAGGCATTAACGCGCTCTGCCGGAAATGAAACTTGGCCTCAAGTTTCACCCAATGGCAACTACCTTGCCTACATGGAATTTGGTGATAAAAGAATTAACTTATGGGTAAAGTCTTTAATAGATGAAAAATCAGTCGAAATTACACATGGTAAAGAAAATGAGTTAGGCGTTGGCCCAGCGTCTTGGAATAGTGATGGAAGCAAACTAGCTTACCTGGTCGCATCCTCAAATTCTTGCCAATACTATGTACGTGAAATAAGTGGACTAATACTTGGCGAGCCGGAGTTAATCCACAATTGCCCTGCAGGCAGTTTTGGCAGAATTAGCTTTACCCATGATGATAATCGAGTGGTATATACCGAATCTGATGATTCGCCTTATACTTTATTCGAAATGAATTTGGCAACAGGTGTCAAGCGGCGCTTAAATCAGCCAGAACAATTTTTAGGTGGCAATAGTCAATTTGATCTCCATCCAACGAAAAATACACTATTGATATCATCCCCAGATAAACAACAATGGGAAGGCTATTATTCCCTAGACTTAGAGACAGATGAATTAACATTATTGTTTAAACAAGATGCTTATATTTGCTGTGGTATTTGGGATCATAGTGGTGAGCGTGTGGTATTAATGGGAGATCATCCTGCCTATCAAATGGTGAGTTACGATCGCAATGGTAATGATAAGCAAGTCATCTATTCTGGCAGTCAACAACTGCGTGGACCACAAAGACATATTAATGGCAAAGATTACCTGTTTATTGCTGGTTACGTTAATCAAAATGCCCTGTATTACGACTTTGAAACACAATCCGATATTTTTGTTGCCAACACGTCTGTTGACGATAGGCTCGCCGTATTTTCAGAGCATAATGATCAGATAGCTTTTATCGGTTTAAGCACAGGAAATGAAGAGGTATGGCTTACCGATAAACAAGGAAGCCAATTAACTAAGCTGACTCAATTCAATGATAGCCGACATATCATCAGTCTTTTGTGGTCTTCCAGTGGCAACTATTTACTTGGACTCTCACTCAACCAAATTTATTTAATTGATAGCAAAACCGGTGATTCAGAGATTTTAAAAATACCGCAAGTTGAAATTCGCGGATTATCCTGGAAAAGTGACCAGGTTATTGCTTACAGCACTAAAAGAAAAAGTACTTGGCGAGTCAATTATTACGATATAAAAACCCACCAAGTTTCCTATGAAAACCCAAAGTGGGCGTTTATTAAATATACAGCCGATCCAGATGATGTGTTGTGGCAAGCGAAAAACGGCGACTTGTTTGTCACAATTGAACAAACGCCATTACAAGACAAAGAACTTAATGAAGTGAGTTTTTTAAATGGTCGTCAATTTAATTTGAAAAAAGTAGGCACTAAATGGGCATGGCAAAATTTTACTGATGGTCAATATCATTTGATGCTTAAAGAAGGATTAAATCAGCCTGCCAAAGAAGTAATGAAAACCGATAGTTATCATTTTGACCTGTCGAGTGAAGGCTTGCTTTACCATTCTACAGATAGCTTGAACGCCGATATTTATCAGACTATGGAAAAATAGCCCTACTCAACCTGTCGCTAAAAAATATCTGACCTAGAACCCAAAACATACAATCCGAACACCTATACTGATGTTGTCATTAAGCGCCGACAGTCATTTGGCGCTGTGAGAACGTCAAACAAGTCCACTTTCGTGCTTGCTGTTTACTCCCTAGCAGTTGCATGTTGCAACTGAGCATGATGACTCTTTCTAGAGAGGCAAATTAACGTGGATGCAGCCGTGCCAAACACTAGTTGCCATGTAAAGGCCAAATCAAATTGCCAAGCATCAGGTAAATATAACGACTGCACATAAGGTTGCATTAACATTGGAACGGTAAATCCGACGAGTAGCGCGGTAATAATAGAGCCTGGGCTGCCGCGCTTTGAAAATAGTGCAGTGAAATAAATACCTAATAGGCCACTGTATGAAAACACCATTACACTGAGCGCAAATGCCAAAAGAGGTGTGTTGGTATATTGCTGCCAGTAGTAACAAAGTAAGGCAACACTGCCCAGTGCAATAGCCACTATTCCCATACACCATCGGCCAACAGCGACCAGTTTTTCTTCACTGACCGCCACACCTTTCTTAAACCAGCCACGATAGATATCTTGTACCGCTACTGACGACATTGAATTCAACCCAGAATTAAGGGTCGACAGGGCCGCAGCTAAAATTCCAATGGTAACTACCGCTTTGATACCATTGGGCAAGCTAGTTAATACGTAATACATAAAGATAGTAACCGTTTGCCCTTCAAACTCAGGAACCGGTGCACCGTTAGTCGCTTGTGCCATGATGTCTGGACGTTGGTAGTAAATGAAAAGTAACAAGCCGATACAAATAAACACCAATACAACGGGGATCCCCATCAAAATTGACGATACCAGTGCCTTAGTCGCACTTTTTGAATCTTTGCAGGTTAACATGCGTTGCGTGACATCTTGATCTAGGCCAAAAGCTGCAATATTTAACAATACAAAACCGGTCAGTATTGACCAAATATTGAAAACACCTGCGCTACTAAAATCTAAAGAAAAGTCGATAAAGGTTAGTTTAGATGCTTCTCCGCCACCCGGCGCTTGCAGCACATCGATCATTTCACCGGTACTTAGCGGAATAGATTGCATGAGGTGCCACAGTACTAGCACTGCGGCGCCCACATACACTAAACATTGCACCACATCAGAATATATAACAGTTCGAATACCCCCATATACAGTATAAGCAAAACCGACAACCGTAATAATCGAAATAGCGATGGCGACAGAGCTTGGTGCAACATCACCGAATAAAATCATTGAAACTGCAATGGCTGCCATAAACAATCGAGCACCGCTTGCAAATAAACGACCAAACAAATAAACCATACCCGCTTGGTACTTAGCGTTGTCTCCAAAACGGCTACCTAACAGTTCGTATACGGTGAAGGCTTTGAGCGCATAAAATCGAGGCAGTAGAAACTTAGCCACAAATACAGCCGCAATCAGCCCTGCAATATTGGTAGTAAGATAAGTTAAATCACCGCGGTAACCTTGATCTGGTCCACCCAAAAAAGTGGCCGCCGATTGGGAGGTCGCCAGCACAGAAATACTCACGGTCCAAATTGGCATGTTATTGCCACCTAAGAAATAGTCATTGGTATTTTTAGCGCGGCGATTAAACAGATAACCGGTGATAAGCAGTATACCAAGGTACAGCGCAAAAACGGCGACATCGAGTCCAGAATATTGGTCAATCATAATTGCGTACTACCCTTTAACAAAAGCTCTGATAACTCTTCTAACAATGCCGTTTCATCAATATCTACTGGACTCGCGGCTGCTTTTGAAGAAGCAAATTGAGCGCGCTCGAGTGCCTTGTCTGCCAGTGGCTGCAAAGCAGTTTCAAGGGAACGTAAATCATCTATTTTACCGCTACATTGCAGCACAACATCACAGCCGGCACTTAAAGCCTGCTCCGCCTTTTGTGCTGTTGCACCAGTAAGCGCATGCATATCAATATCATCAGTCATAATAAGCCCGTCAAAGCCAATGTGTTTTCTTAACACCTCATTTATCACTTTTGAACTCAAGGTAGCAGGTAATTCGGCATCGATAGCGGTATATAGAATATGTGCCGTCATCAACATGGATGCATGTTTAAAGTGCTCAAAGGGTATAAAGTCCCATTTTGCAAGCGTGTCAATGTCAGCATCCACTATGGGTAAAGCCTTATGACTGTCGGTGGTGCCTCTGCCATGACCAGGTCCATGTTTAATGACCGGCTCAATTCCGCTGCTTTGTAGGCCTGTAATCGTCGCTTGACCAAGTGCTATAACACTTTGGGTCGTGTCGCCTAATGCCCTGTCGGTCACTACCGTTGAAGCATCTGGTTGTGGAATATCCAACATAGGTGCACAGTTAACATTCACACCAATACGCTTTAAGTCGGCACCAATTAACTGATAATTGATTTCACATGCGCGCATTGCAGCATCGGGCGATTGCTTATAAAGCTTGGCAAACTCAGTAGGACTAGGTGGAATGCGCCAGTGTGTTGCTGGCAAACGCGATACTCTGCCGCCTTCTTGATCAATTAAAATTAAAGCAAATTCATTATCTGTAATACTTTTAAACTCATCAACCAATGCTGACACTTGCTTAGGCGTTGCAATGTTTCGTGCGAACAAAATCAGTCCTAGAGGGCGCATTTGTTTAAATAAGGCTTTTTCTGCAAGGCTCAACTTAGTGGATGCACAGCCGATGATGGCATTATAAGGCGGACGGCTAAATGTGATGAGTTGATGCATATGGTTCCTTTATACTTTTCTTATTTTTATTTTTATATCTTCATCGCAATACTAATCGGGAAAGCTTATTTTCCCCAGACTGACACTGGGCATATTTGTCTCTTGTGAGGATAATGTTTGAGTATTTGCGCACAAGGTCTCATTGGCTAAAAGTGCAAACAAAACAGCTTCCTTTGCATCGGGATTTAACGAAAGCAGCTCAGTAGTACCTATTTTTGCTTGAGGTAATTGGTTATTTAGCCTTATTTGTATGCGCTTCATCAAAAGAGGATTATGAATACCCCCTCCACTTACGTATATCATTAAATGTGGGAGCTTTTTGCCCAGCGTGATGATGCTGTCACTTATGCACTTCGCACTAAAGTCACAAAGTGTTGCCATCACATCTTCATTCGACAAATCTGTGACCTCTGCCAGTTTTTGAGCTTCAAGCAAATAAGCTAAGTTAAACACTTCAGGCCCAGTAGTTTTTGGAAATGATTGCAGAAAAAATGCAGAACTCGCCAGTTGCACCAGCAAGCCTTGATGCACAATGCCTGCACTGGAAATGTTTGCATCGTTGTCGTAATGCAAATCTGGGTAATGACTCTGCACAAAAGCATCCATTATGGTATTTCCAGGACCTATATCTGAGCTAAAAACACCTGAAACACCTCCTGTACTTGGCAAATAAGTTAAATTCGCAATACCACCGATGTTGAGCATAATGCGATTTTCATCAGAGCTATGAAACATCAAATAATCCCCATACATTACAAGGGGCGCCCCTTGCCCTCCAGCGGCAATATGTTTTTGCCTAAAGTCGCTTAACGTAATGATATTAGTCAGCACGGCTATATGATCACCATCACCTATTTGTAAAGTAGCATTGGGGAAATCTGCGTATTGATGTTGTTCCGATGGGCTGTGGTAAATAGTCTGACCATGGCTAGCAACAGCATCAATGTCTGTATTTTGATAACCAAAATCTTGTATTGCCTGATTCACTAATTTGGCGTGGTACCGACCAATCCACGCATTCAGAATACACACATGTTCAATACTGCCGATAGGTTTAGCGAATATCGCTTTTACATGTTGTCGGTAGTCCTCGCAGTAATCAATGGTTTTAAAATCGAGTAAATCGCACTGAGTGTTGGTACCCGAACCGCTAATTTCACATAGCGCAATATCCAAGCCATCTAAAGATGTGCCACTCATTAATCCAATGATCAATCGCGTATGTTGGTTAGAAATATAATGTAACTTTTCAATATGTGGATGCATGGCCTCACCTAAAACAAGACTTATTGGATTTAAAAGCCTTAAAACAGTAGATATTAGCAAACAATACCACCTAGAAATTGGTATTGCTAATATTTAAATAAACCCCCTTTGAAACTAAAAAATCACCTTATTAAGTCATTTAAAACCAACCATCCTTCAATAGGTATTGACATTTGTATTGACGGTTGTATTTTAACACTCAAAAATCAATACCAGTTAAATGCATGATTGTAATCACAAGATTATTAAAGATGAGAGCGTACATGAAGGCCTACACACTAAAATCTGTTGCCAAGAGCATTCTGATTGCCCTTTCGACGTCGGCTTTTTTAAGCTCCCAAGTCGTTGCACAACAAGCTGAAGTGATTGAAATCACCGGATTTCGCATACACCGCTCAGAGCTTACAGCGACCAGCCCAGTATTTACCATTAGCGACATTCAATTAGAAACCGATCAAGCTATTACTATTGAAGACATCGAAAAGAAACTTCCACAAGCAGCAGTAGGCACTAACAGCACAGGCGCAAACGTAATTGGCTATGACGTCATTGGTCGCACTGTTGGTGTTACCTTCCGTTTTAGACCGTAGATAGAATGAGGGCTTGCTAACATTAAAATGCAAGCCCTGTTTTAGTATTGAGGAATTGGCTATTAAAGATGTATTGTTAAACCAAATTGGAACCGATTGGGATAAATCATCCCCGCTGTATCAACAACTTGCAAATGACTTACGTAAGCTTATTTTAAGTGGGCAAATAAGCAGCGGAGAATCCATTCCTTCTGAGCGTATACTCTGTGAGAAAACCAACGCATCACGTGTCACCATTCGCAAAGCTATCGACCAACTCATCATAGAAGGATTATTATTTCGCAGGCAAGGCTCAGGTACTTTTATCAGCGAGCGCATCGAACATAAAGGAGAAGACCTGTCAGGTTTTACCGATGAAATGCGTACTTTGGGTGTTGATCCTAGCTCTATTTGGCTTATGAAAATGATTGCACAAGCCACATCAGAAGAAGTAAGCACTCTAAAGTTATCAACCGGTACACAAGTGTGTCGCTTATCTCGGGTTCGTCTGTCTAACGATATGCCAATGGGTATCGAAAATACGATTATACCGGCCCAATTTTTACCTGATTTAGAGACCTTAACTGACTCACTTTATCATGCTCTGCAAGCCAACAATCACTCGCCTAGTCATGGTGAACAAAAGGTAACGGCATCCATTGCCTCACCGACTGAAGCGGGGTTGCTTTCGATTCAAGAAGGCGGACCTGTATTACGAATTGAACGTTACACTTTTTTACCCGACAATACTCCCCTTGAATATACTCGAAGTGTTTATCGTGGAGACAAGTATGTCTTCACTTCAAAGCTTCAGCACTTTAATCAGGGGTGGTAAGCTCTAGCTCAGGTTACCTATACTTCTTATCAATCTTATTGCCTGAGTCAAGTTCGATGCCAATTCGTATCCAATTGTTTTTTATAGACTAATTCATAAGATTTAGACTTCTGAATTCACAAGAACAATTTATGATATTGAAAATCAAATGAAACGCTATCAAACAGCATATATGCAGTAATTGCCTACTAAGAAGTGTTTGATCAGTGCTTCGGTTTTATGCTGTATTTTTTGTTGTGGCTGCTTGTTAAAACACATAACAATGGCATGAAAATCTGCTGCAAGAGCGTCGATATTTTTGAGGTTAAAAGTAGACATCACGGGGCTAAATCTTCATACATTCTATGAATGTCGATTTGGCAAAACGCTAAGCAGAATGCGCTAGAAAAGGGTAAGCTTTCTGCCTGTGATGGGGATTAAGTGCAAATGAGTCACAAAGAAGATACGGGCTCTACTATAAAACTGTATTCAATATTGCTTGCTCACAACAATTCAGGATCTATCCTGGTTTATCAGTACTAATTTTCCATAAAATATTCGTGTAGCGGATGTCTGGTCAAAGAAATGAATCAGACCAATGGTAAGTGCAGTAAAACTTGCAATCCTCCTTCAGGGTGATTATTTAAAATAATTTGTCCTTGATGAGCATCCATCACCTCTCGGCAAACACTTAAGCCTATGCCACTACCTTCAGCTTTAGTTGAATAATAAGGTAAGAACGCTTTTTGAAGTATATCCGAGGCCATGCCCGGCCCAAAATCCCGAATAGTAATGTGCAATTGACCTTCATAAACTTCGATACTTATTTGACTGGGTTTGTCAGGCGATACTTCATTGGCATTTTTTAACAAATTGATCAACATTTGCTCCATTTGACTCGCATCGCCCATTAACATGATCACTGGCTGAGACATGCTCAACTCAAAAGGATACAGGTCTTTTAACTGTTCAAATGAATGAACAATATTAAAAGACTGTTTTTGAGGGGTAGATAGTCTGGCTAATTGGCTGTAGTTTTGGATGAACTCTGAGAGTTTTTTAATGCGTCCAGCAATAGTATTAAACACACGGTCTAACTGCGGTTCCTCTAATCTTTCAGCTAAAACACGTCCGCTGTGGCACATCGAACTAATGGGCGCGATTGTATTATTAAGCTCATGATTAATATAACGAATTACTTTCTTCCAAGTTTGCAATTCTTGTTGCTGTAATTCTCTGGCAAGAGGTTTAAGTAATACTAATTGGTGACGGCTACCATGCAGTTTTAATTGATGCTGTGATAAGTGCCAACTCTGTTCAATGTAACTGGGGTTTTCCTGCTTAGGGATAGGTCGCTTTTTATCTTTAAGCTGAATGATGGCGTTGTTTTTGTCGTTATGCTGAATTAACTCCGGTGCATGTTGTGTCAGCAATGTTTGCCATGATTGGCCCAACAAAGACCCAATATTAAAAAACTGTAGGGCACTACGATTGGCAAAAATAATGGTGTCTCTGTGATTAACCAAAACAGTCACCACATTCGAAGCATTGACCACTTTATCCAATAATAACTCTCGCTGGTAGAGACTTTTTTTCTCCTCTCGCAATTTATCTGTGACTTGATTAAAAAGCTCAATCAAGTCACGGTGGCCGCCAGAATAGTGAACTGACGATTCGGCCAAACTAATAGAAAAATCACCATCTTGCAGGTTGCGTAAACCTTGGCCTAAGGAATATAATATTTTTTCCTGCTGTTGCCTATATCGCTGTAACTGTATCAAAAAAAGCAATAACAATAATGTAGTTGTAAGGGCAAACAACTTGGGCCAGTGAGGCAGCAGTATTATAAATCCGCCAATAAAAGTGAGATTTATCAATAGCAGTTTTACTATTAGTCCCATAGTCAGATATCAATGCCATGTTTTTCAATGCGACGGTATAACGCTTGTCGACTGAGCCCTAATTCCTCCGCTGCGTGTTTTATTACTCCAGTATGCTTAATTAACATTTTTTCAATCTGCTCTTTTTCATTTAATACGCTGGTACTTTGCATTAAAGATTGGAAGTCGTTCTGGGTTATGCGTTGATTGCTAGCAAAAACAATCGCGCGTTTACACGCATTTTCTAGTTCTCGTACATTGCCTTGCCAGTTATTAGCCAGAAGATATTGTTTGGCATCATCATCAAGTGAATATTGATTGCCGATAAAATGTTTAGCCAACGGAATGATGTCTGATTTTCGCTCTTTTAAGGCTGGTAGGTGTAATTCAATAACGTTTAGTCGATAGTATAAATCCTCTCGAAAATAGCCCTGCTTAACCGCCAAAGTTAAGTCTACGTTAGTTGCGCTAAATACGCGTACATCGACTTTTATTGTGTGATTAGAGCCTAATCGTTCAAATTCTCCAGTTTGTAAAACACGCAATAATTTCATTTGCCCGCTTAAACTTAAATTACCAATTTCATCAAGGAACAAGGTGCCTTTATGCGCCGCTTCAAAACGTCCTTTTCGCGCTTGATTAGCGCCAGTAAAGGCACCTTTTTCAGCACCAAACAATTCAGCTTCCATCAGTTCATGAGGCAACGCTCCCATATTGACCTTAATAAATGCTTGATTATTACGCTGAGAATGTTGATGAATATAATCGGCTAGTTTTTCCTTACCAGAACCATTTGCACCGCTTATCAACACATTAACCTCTGCTCCTGCAACTTTGTCAGCATCATTCATTAACGCTTGCATTTCCGGGCTTTGGTATATCATTTCAGGGGGTGAAGATGCAGATAAGTTTTCATTATCTGATGTGTGACTGTGTTGGGCTATCAACTCCAATAATTTATTATCATCCCAAGGTTTTTGCAGATAGTCAGTAGCCCCAGCCTTGACTAACTCGATCGCGGTTTCTAGTTGTGCCCATGCAGTGATTAAAATAATGGGAAGGTCAGGTTTAATTGCTTTGAGTGCTAAAAATAGAGACTTGCCATCACTGCCCGAGGTCACACCTTGGGCAAAGTTCATATCCTGAATAACTAAATCTACAACCTGATGTGTAACCACAAACAGTGCTTGTTTTTTATTACTTGCCGTTTGCACAGTATAACCGTGTAAACCGAGCAATAAATCAAGGGCGTCCAGTATATCTGGGTTATCATCAACCACTAAAATATGCGGCATACTTATCCTTTGGTGGGCTAACAAAAGTCGTTATCTTAGGCATTCTGTCAAACGGTTCTAGTTGCGATAACCGGAGGTATATTACTGGTTCTAACGGCTGGAAACCACGTGGCAACAGTACCAGACATAAAAATAACGCCAATAGCTAACAAAAACAAAGCAATATCAGGTTTACTTAAACTAATATATTGGCTCAACAATATATTAAAACCAATGGTTACAACGAGCCCCAATAAACAACCAAAGCTATACACTAACCAATTTTCCGTTAACACATAGAACAAAATATCTTTCTTACGTGCCCCTAACGCACGACGGATACCAATAAATTTCTGTTGTCTGGATATATGAAATTGTGAATAGGCATAACTACTAATCGCAGTAATAAACAACATCAAGCCACATAATAATAAAAATAGATCCGCTAAACCTGTGTCGTCTCGATAAAAACGGTGTAAATGTTCTTGCATGGTAAACACTCTAAAAATATCACGCTCTGCTTGTACTGCTAAAATGGTCTCACTGACTAGGCTACGCACGTTTGCCATTTGTTGTGGTTCTACATTTAATACATAAAAACGGCCAGTAAATATATATTCCATCACGGTATTTACAAACACGCCATACTGTTTGTCTGACGGAAGTGTTGGGTCGAGAGTAATGCCTTTAATCACACCAACAATAAAACCAATATTTGTTTCTTGGCCAATCGCTGATTCATCACCATATAGCGCTCGCTTCAATGATTCAGTTACCACAATATTGCGCTTTTGTTCGCTGCCAAAATCGAATTGGTCAGCCTTATTCAGAAATCGCCCTTCGGCTAAAGTAAGCCCCATAGCGTCAGCTAAATTCTCTTGAGTTAAAATGTATTGTACATTTTGTAAATATTTATCTGTTCTATCTTGATCTGGGTTATCCAAATCATGGATGTTTGTCGACATTCCTTGCGTTGCTATAGGCAATTGATTTGTTATTGAAACGCTATTAACACCGAACAATTGATTTAATTTTTCGATATCTTGAGTGACAATGGAGCGATAATAATCGAGGTCGCGATAACTGCCTGATGTTGGCTGAGTTGACATGAATAAAATATTATCATTATCAAGCCCTGTTATTTGCGAGATTTTACCCTTGGCATCGAAGGCCAAAATAGAACTGTTGACGAGTAACCCAAGGGTTATCGCCAATTGTAAAATTAACAGTCCAGTGGTGAATTTACGCAACAGTAAGGACTTAAATAGTGCTTTAATGTTCATGATATATCCTTAGGGTTCTGGTTATTTAAGTTCAGCAGAAATGGTGAAACGATTTGCTCGATACAAGGGATACAAAGCACTTGAAACTGAGGTAACGAGTGCTAACAACATCCCTAAAAGTAACAATTTTGGATCTAATACCGCTATGTTCGCGAGGTCTGGTAAAAATGTTATTGATAACTTCAAAAACAACCAGCTTAATAATAGCGACACAACTCCCGCCACAAGACCCAACAAAACACTTTCGGTAAAACCTTGAATTAAAATATTTTTATTACTAGCACCGATAGCACGACGCAAACCAACTTCAAATTTTGCGGAATGAAAACGCGAAAGCAATAAACTACTAGCGTTAAACACACACACACATAAAAACAATACTGACGCCAAGGTGAAGGCTAATACTTTTTGGTCAACAATTTTCAGTTCTGACAACCACGTATTCACATCACGTAATTCATTCAGAATATCGAGTGGATGCTCGCCGGCATCTTTCAATGTTTGGCTGTAATTATCTAAGTAATTTTGAAAGGCTTCTTGCTTAGTTTTGTCTTCCAATTCCACCCATGCTTGTAAATAAAACACGTCACGGTCGCGGGTAAATTGCACCCCCTTATAACTGACCGTAGTAGACGTTCTGGCATGAATGGACCAACCTAAATCAATGGCGGTTTCTAGTGGGACATAAATATCATCGGTTAGATTAAACGCCCGTCCTTCAGTCGCATGATAAAATAAGGGTCGTAACGACCAAGGTTTTAATACACCGGTTATGGTTAATAATTCTCCATCGAGCTCAAGGGTTTTACCGACACTATTTGCACCAGCAAATATTTTTTGATTCAATGCAGCACCAATCACTACTTCCATGCCTGAGCTTTTCGCAAAACCATTACCATAGGCAAAAGGGGCTTTAGTTAATGGGAAAAAACCTGGCGTGGTTGCTCTTACGCTAGAGTCAAAACGCTTTAAACTTTCTGATTCTGAGTCTCTTGCGTAAACACCCGAGGCATAAAAAACAGCACTATGCTTGGGGATATCAGATTCGGAAATTTTCATTGCCTCACGATAACGTAAAATATGAAAAGGTTCAGATTGTGGTTGATCATTGGGCCAGGTATTCATACTGACATGAAATAATTGGCCGCTTTTTTCTGGGATGGGGTCTCCCGCCATCGAACTCACTAAGGCTAAATTGGCGCATAATAAGCCCACACCTACCGACAAGGTTAGCAGAACCAGAAAATACAAAGAGGGCGCACGTTTAAAACTGTGCATTGCCAGTTTTAAGTTATAACTAAGCATCAACCGACTCCTTTCCCTTGACCGTTTCGGTTTGAGATACTTGTGATGATTGTAATGGCGCATAAATCTTAAAATCAGAAATCTGGCCATCAATAATTTGAATGTTGCGGTTCACTTCTCGAGCTTGATCAGGATCATGGGTGACCATAATAATAGTGGTGCCTTCTTGATTCAGCTTATGCAGTAATTCCATGACTTGTCGTGCCATCAATGAATCCAAGTTACCGGTAGGCTCATCTGCCAATAAGATTTTTGGCTCGCCCGCTAACGCACGAGCAATTGCAACACGCTGTTGTTGCCCGCCAGACAATTGGCTTGGCAAATAATTGGCGCGAGAGGCTAAACCCACTTTTTCTAGTGATTGTTCAACACGTCGCTTACGCTGTGCTGCATTAAAATTGCGATATCTCAAGGGCATATCAACATTATCGAATACGCTGTAATCTGGAATTAAATTATAACTTTGAAAAATGAAGCCTATTTTTTCATTTCTTAGCCGAGATAAATCATCGTCTTTCAGACCATGCACATTCACACCATCTAATGTGTACTCACCTTGGTCAAAAGTATCCAGCAATCCAGCTACGTTCAAAAATGTTGACTTGCCAGAGCCGGAGGGCCCAGTAACAGCCACAAATTCACCCGCATTAACGTGTAATGAGAAGTCCCGTAATGCATGTGTTTTAATGGTGTCATTTCGGTAAATACGTGAAACATTGTTCATAATAAGCATCGGTTTTTCCTTTAAAAATTTGAGTCATACTCAGATTTGTATAAATTTGGTTGTTATAAACAACACAGCCTTAATTCGTAATATTAATTTTTTCTGCTTGATTAAAATCTTGATAATCAGAGATAATAATTTGGTCGTTTTCTGTCACTCCAGATGTCAGTTCAACATACTCAACACTGCTCGAACCGGTGGTAATGGCGATTTTTTTAGCGGTATTGTCATCAGTTTTTTTAAAGGCAAACTTGCCCGCTAACGACCCCATAAACGCACCACGCTTGATCATTAATACGTTACTTTTCTTTTCAAATTCTATGCGCGCGTTAATACGTTGATTCTGACGCAATTGGATATCAATTGGAGATGTCAGCCTAGCTCGCACTTTCACTTGGTTGGCTTTAATTTCTGGTGATATTGCGATGATTTCGCCACTTATTTGCTGACCTGAAATCTGCATAACAACTGTGAGTCCAAGTCCTAAGTCGTCAGCATAGAATTCAGGCACACTTAATTCAGCCTCATATTCAGATAAATCAACAATGGTCATGATAGCCGTGTTGGCCGTGATGGTATTTTTTTGCGCTACCAGCCAGTTACCTACTACACCGTTCAAAGGTGCCGTGATTTCTAAAGCTTGTTGGCGACGAACCAATTCATTCAAAATTAATTGTTGCTTCTTAACCAGAAAGTCTCTGTTTTTACGTTCAAACTCTAGACGTTCCTTGGCTAATTCAACCCGTTTTTTTGCATGCTCAAAAAATAGCCCCGCATCGGCTAGACTATCTTGGCTTTTCATCCAGTCAATTTCGCTGATTATCTGTTTCGTGAAGGAAATTTCAGCCCGTTGTTTCTCGCGTTTCGCTACATTCAAAGCTGATTGAGCGGTGTTCATGTTACTTTCTAAATCTAATTGTGCGACCTTGTCTTCTAGGATGCCTCGGTTCGAGTTGATACTCAGTTGCTCCAAAGTAGATTCCTGTTGTTTTATCAACGCGTCCAATTCTGGGCTAACCACGCGGGCTACAACCTGATTTTTTTTAACGGTTTCACCGGGTTTTACTAATAGGGTAATTTGCCCAATTTCTGTATTGTAAAGCTGGGGCGCATTGGCAGCGACGGCTTTACCAGAAACAGCCACATCTCGCACAAGATCGCCGCGAATAACAGAGCCAACTGTTAAATTATCACTGTCTACACTGGGGGTGGATGAGTACCACTGACTGAATGTTGGAAAAGCAATATAGAGCAAGGTTAAAATAACCAACAAAATTAGTATCAACTTTTTAGGGAAGTTTTTATTAACTGCCAAAATTGTTTCATCCTGACTTTGCGTATCTGCAATCATGCTTATCATCTTTTTAAGTAGTAGGCTTAACCTAACTACGCAAGGTAGATGCCAAATATAAAAATCACATAAGTTTCTGTTTTTAATATGTTTTTATTTTATCTAATTAAATGCAATGTCCGAACGGACACACTCAGCGTCCGATACTGTCCACGGACACTATCACTGGACACGAGTCTATTGAGGAGGTTTATATTTGTTACTTTCCCCTTTTGTCAGCAGTAAACTATTTGTGTAATCAGTTTTACTTCATGGTTGCAGCCCAAGTATTACCTGTTGTTCATAGCTTCGATCGGGGGTACCGATTACTCTGTTTATATACAAATACAAACACACTCATATCGATAATGGGCTGTGTTAAGGATGTTTAATCTGTTTAGAAAAATTCGAAATAAACTCTTACAGGAATGTAAAACAGATAACCTAGACCTCCAAAGTAATAAAGTACCTAATCAACAAGCTCAAATTGATGGGGTTATTCCACTATTTGGTTTTAAGAAATAAGAAATTCAGATCTATTGGGGATTGGACGTGTTGAATGCAGCTAAATGAAACGCCTGTTCAAATTTCAGGCAACCTCATTGAGCACAGGTTGTGCAGGTAGGTTTGAAGGTTTGTGATGCTGCACTTTTCAGGCTGTTTGAAGTAATACTCTGGCCTTTACCATCCCTCGTATACGTTGATGGTCGGTGTGCTGTTTGAATTGTTGTAGCGTGTGTTCGCTGCCTGCAGCGGTGCTGAAGTGCTGTTCAAACACTGTGGTCAAGGTCAGCCACTGCGATGAATTGAGACCAATACGAGAATAGGGTTGTGGTGATGCTCAATGTAACCTGCTTTATCCTCTCGGATACAGCGACCTGTGCAATCCACTCATTCACAATAATCAATCAAGCTGTAAACAATGCCTTTAGGCATGTCTTGTCTATGATTGTGCACAAAACGCATGAGTTTTCTAGGTTTCACGCCCTTAATTAAAGAGTGAATGCTCAAACTCAATTGAACTTTAATTTTGATATTAATGATGGAAAAAACCAAGCTGTTGGCAAATATGTTGAGATAAATGGTGCTTAAATTTATTATGAAGAATATGTAAAAGGCGAACCGTTACTTCTAATACTTTAAAATGGAGGTAATATTCGATCTATGGGTCATCAGATTGATGGATTCAAAAGTAACTATAGAGTAATAATTGCTGACAGCAATTCTTGGATATCACGGTAGCTAAGTTTAAATCTGTGATACAGCCACACACTGTGACTGATAAATTGTTATGGATAGCGATATCCGACATAAACATTGGTGTTTTTCATGCCCTGATTAACCCATATTTCTAAGTCTACTCGTTAATTTGACAGTACCGTTAGTTCATTACTCGATTAATTTCGAACGCCAACAGATTCAGATTGCTAAAGCTATTTACTGAATATAGACTCAAAAAAAGCAACAGCTGTTTTGGTATGGCTGCACTCACAAACATAAAAGATTAAACAGAAAACCTAGCTGAGTGTTGTATCGTATTATTGTCCGACTGTTATTTTACAAATGATCGTTTTTTGGAAGTTACAAAGGGCAAATTTGAACGATGTATAAAAATATTAATGGGGTATCAGATAAACCAACGACCTTGCTAAGTGCGGTGCTCTTTGGTTCATTTCGCATTAAACATGCTTCGACAGACGAAATATTCATCCCAAATCGTCGTGCTCGTACTCTCTTAGCCATGCTGTGTTTAATGCCAGACGAACCCATTGAGCGCGAATTAATCAGCAAATTATTGTGGCCTGGACGTTTTGAAGCACAAGCCAAAGCAAGTTTGCGCCAATGTCTGCTGGATCTAGGAAAGCTACTTGGCGCGATTAATAATGAACTTCTTATGGTCACTCGCAGCCATGTTTGCATTAATGGAAAGGGTATTAAAAGCGATTTGTCTTGTCTCGAAGAGGCTCTGCTTTTAGGCCAATCAACCTTAGCCGCTGAACATCTTATGCATATTGGTACTCGTCCTTTGCTTGCAGATATGAATTTTGGTGAAGCCTTCAAACATTGGCTAGAAGAACATCGAGGGCAAACCGAACAGCGATTGCAAAAAGCTATAACCAATCATTTGTCCAATCTAAAGCCACACAGTCATGAGGCAGACCACGAGTTTTTGCAGCTAGCTTGGCAAGGGCGCAATCACAACGCAGTAAGCAAAATAAAAAGCCAACCCCAAGACAACAAAATTCGTATTGCCATTTTACCCTTTCAATCCTTACATGCCGAGCAGCAACCAGACTATTTTACCGAAGGCATGGTTGACGAAATCATCACCATGCTCGGACAAGTGCCAGAGCTTATGGTTGCTGGTCGCAACTCTTCCTTTGGGCTTAAAGACAGCAGTCGATCCTTACCAGAAATTGCCCATATCTTGGGTGTGGCCCATCTGGTTGTCGGCTCTGTGCAGCGCCAGGGTAATGATGTGCGCATAAACGTTAGATTGATTGATGGGGCCAGCGGGTTTGAAAAATGGGGTAATCGTTATAAAGGCTGTATAGATGATATATTTGTTTTGCAAGAGCGAGTCGCTGGTGCGGTCACCAACGAGTTAAGTAATGTCTTAGGGGTTAAATTACAAGCGCCTAAAATTCATAAAATGACCAGCAGTCAAGAAGCCTATGACTTATATATGCATGGACGGGCATTAACCAAACGTATGGTTGGCGAAGGCATACTTGCCACGGCAATTGATTTGTTAGAGCAGTCGTTAGCGCTTGACCCGCAATTTGCAGAGGGTTGGGCAACCTTGGCTGAGGCTAATGCCTATGTCACTATTTTTACACCTTGCTTGGACAAAGTATCTATTATTGCTCGCATGGCTGAGTGCGCTAACAAAGCCCTTGAGTTGTCGCCCCAACATGGACTTGCAATGGTGATGTTAGGCGTTTACAAATGGACCCAAAACGATCCGCTTGGCGCACTCGAACTGGCATTTACAGCCCATAAACTCCAACCGAATAATCCAGCGGTGACAGCCCGTTTAGGTTCATTTTTATGTTATTGCGGTTTAACGAAACAAGCGCTGCCATACATTGCGGCTGGTGTGCAACAAGATCCCCTTGATGGGCGTCACTTGATACACCTAAGCAGTGCACTTCTCAATAGTGGCGATATTACTGGTGCTCGGCGAATTGGAGAAAAAATTGCTGCCTTAGGTTTCCCGTCGCTTTGGCTGGCAGTTGCCACTGCTGCCGCAGGTGAACATGAGTTGGCAGTGAAACAATATTCGCAAACTCGATTGATCATGAATTCGCTGATGTCGGTGCCAAGTGGCGCAAAATCAATGACAGAACAAGAGCTTGATGCTTATTGGGATACATGTTCAAAAGGCATTTGCAGTGGCAAAGAGCAAGACCGGCAAAAATATTGCCAACTGCTGGACTATATGTACGCCACTTTACCCGATAAATATGACATGGCCATTGTGTTGCCATCAATCTGGCTAGGTTATGCGCCAATGTTGTTTAAAACCGTTGGGCAGCAAATAACGCCTCCCAACATGGCATGTTTGATGTCACTTTGGGCTGATATCGACCCCATTCGCCAAATTCGCGCGCATCCCAATTTTATAGCATTTGCCACAAAAATAGGCTTGGTCGCCGCATGGGGAAAATACGGTTGGCCTGATCTGCTGCCGGCACCAAACGACGTCAAATAGAATAAAGCTTAGATACTTAGGTCTACATTTTGCCGTTCTGTACCGACAATTTGCGGCTCATGGCGCACCAATAAGCCATGGTGCAACACTGTTCCACCAATCTGATCTAGCGATCCAAGCACTTGCTATCTGCAAGGGTATAAGTATGGCAATGCAGGTTATTGTTGCCCGATGAAGTCTGCCCAGAGTCCGAATGTCATATATTGCCAGAGCAATCAGAAAGGGATCCAAGACCAAATACACCACTATGTCCAGCATAAATGGCTCAATGTAGGGCAATTTTAGAGTCCAACGGGTCGCCCCTGTTAGCGCGAAACCCAATAGGCCAATTTCGCGGTGGCGCGCCATATTGCCGCGGGCGGCGAGTTGGGTCTCAATACATAGAGGCCAATCCATGCGAAGAATGCGACCCCGTGCACGTGATGCAACAGCTGAAATTGTTGCGAACCCGTCATGACCAGAAGAAAATAAGTGAGGGGGAAGCTTAATACCACAATGGCAGCCATGGCGATCGCTGACTAGGCAAAAAAGCGTCGTGGTTTGAGCTGCGTCGGCAGCTTGAGCTTAATGCTTTTAATGTTATGTCCTTAATAAAAGTTGTTAATCACCTGCAAAGCAGACACGTTTTCGATTGGCTTTAAGCGATTTACCCCAAGTCTAGATCATCACCATTCAGCACACTCTAGAATGCGTATCCGTGAAACTGTGCATTCATGGCTAGCTAGTTAGCAAGCAAAAAAACAAAATTGACGTTTTATTGACGATAAATTAACGCTTGCTTGATTGACCATTTATTGTTCAGTGCGCATCATTTAGCAACTTAAATTGCAAACAATCAGATGCCTTCTGGTTTATCGGACATTCCGATGATGTCAACCAGTTTGACTTGTGCGCGCCATCGGAAGGTAAGCAAATGGAACAAATATTAAACAGTACATCAACCACACTAACATCAACACCTAAGCAGGCAGCAATACCCACCAAACTGTCTCTGCGCATTGAAGCCATGGATGTTTTGCGTGGTTTCGCCTTGTTTGGCATTTTATTAATGAACATTGCCACGTTTGGTCTTCCTAGTGCCTACTCAGATCCTACAGTTTATGGTGGTTCAACGGGTGCGTCGCTTAATGCCTGGGTCACCATTCAAATGTTTTTCGAAGGTACTCAACGTGGACTTTTTTCAATGTTGTTTGGCGCTGGCGTTATATTGCTCACTTCCCGTCTTGAAGCTTCTGGCCGCACAGATGTGGCAGACATTTACTTCAGGCGCAACCTTTGGCTAGTGCTATTTGGGATCATTCATTGTTTTATCTTGTTATGGCTAGGTGAAATTCTGTTTTTTTATGGCGTCGTCGCACTATTTTTATACTCTTTTAGAAATTTGGCCGCAAAACACTTACTGATGATTGGTCTTGCTGGATTGTTATTCAACGGGGTGTGGACCTTGGGTGAAACCCTTGGAAAACTCGATCTATCGGCTAAGGCAGCACAAGCCGAGCAGTTAATTACTGCTGGTGAAACACCTAGCTCAAAATTGGCAGAAGCAAATAAAAGCTGGGAAGCCTATGTTGCTAAAAAGAAACCCAATGCTGAAAAGTTACAAAAGGACGTAGACGCCCATCAAGGCAGTTATTTAACGATACTTACTTTCCAAGCTCCTCAAGGTGTTGAAACTGAATCAATGGTGTTGTATCGCTATTTCTTTGATTTCTTTTCGATGATGGTTATTGGCATGGCTTTGTTCAAGTTAGGTGTCCTGACCCTAGAACGGAAAACCAGCACTTACCTTACCATGGTGGGTGTGGGTTACAGTATCGGGATACTGACCAACTATTTCGAAACCACGTGGATTATGCAACATGGTTTTAGCTTAGAGGCTAGATTGCAGGCCAGCGTGACTTATGATCTGGGTAGATTGGCCATGACCCTCGGACATGTAGGTTTGCTGCTGTTGTTTGTGCGTTCTGGGATCTGCAGTTGGTTGCGCAATTCCATGGCGGCGGTGGGCCGCATGGCATTGACCAACTATGTGTCTCATTCGGTTATTTGTGCCTTCGTGTTTTACGGTTTTGGCTTTGGTCTTTACGGCCAGTTACAACGCTATGAACTCTACTACGTGGTTTTCGGAATTTGTCTGTTCCAACTCATTTTTAGCCCCATTTGGCTCGCCCGTTTTCACTTTGGCCCCCTTGAATGGGCTTGGCGTGCGCTGACTTATCTGCATCTACCGAACTTAGTTAAAAGAGCAAAATCAGTGCCCAGTATTATCGACATGAAAAGTAAAACCACATAAGTGAAATAACCGGCCTCCTCATGCTGAAGCAGATCTGGTGCTAGTGATTAATTACAAGGATTACGCTACCCATTGCTTAATAAGCTAATAATCTGATGTTACTTAAAGGTTTGATATTGACATGATTCATGAAGTTGCTAGGGACTTTTCTACACTGCTGATGTCTGGGGATGTCGAAGCGGCGGCACGCAAATATTGGGCGTTGGATATCACCAGTATCGCCCCCCCTAAGTTGCCCATCGCAGACGGTTCAGCTGTTGCGGTAAATGGCTACAAGCAGGTATATCAAAAGCTTAATCAATGGCTTGCCCTTAACAAGATGGAAGACATCAGTATTGATGGTCCTTTTGTAACTGGCGACCAGTTTGCGTTATTTGTTGATATGCAGATAGTTAACCTTATGACAGGTGAACAAAAGCCCTTCAGTGAGATAGTCACGTATACGGTGAAGGACGACAAAATTGTTGAAGAGCGTTTTTTTTATCCACCCTCTGAAAGGAAATAAAAATCAACAACAATACCTTGTTTGGGCACCCCATGGGCTTGACCTAATAACCAAAACCATTGGAGTTGCAGCTAGGCGGCAAACGAACTCAGCCCCATGAGCTTAGATACACAAAGTGCAACGTCGGTTACCGATTGAGGAGAGTGAGAGTAGCCAACAACGCTGCAGCTTCAAGTGTTACGGGTATATCTTTATTGGCCAAGCCTTGAAAGCGATTTTCGTTTTAGGATGTGATCGCTTTAGTGTTACTCGATATTTTTTAGGTCTAATACATAAGTATTTTAGCTCAATTAGTATTAAAGATGTCCCTGCATCTCACGACTTTAGAGTTATCAGTGCATAAGACCATTTTTAATTTGCGCAACAGTTTGGGCTAATACCACAGTCTATTTACTGCGTCTATCAAGGAGAAATAACATGCTAGTTTTACTGGACGCAGTTCACGACAGGATCATTAATGGTGAATATAAAACCCTAGGGAAACGCTCTCCTGTCTGGTCTGATGGTACTCAACTATTCGAAGGCGAATGTAACCGTTGGCTCGTTAACGGCATAGCAGAGCGGTTCAGCAGTAAAAACACTGCGATTACGAACGTGGTATCAAGTGTAAATATAGCAGTTCAGTACGAAATACCTGCAGGCTGGTTGAAGTCAGATGCGTCAGATATCAACACATTTACTGCTCCTGAAAAAGACACATCCGTTGAAGTGCACATTTGGACCATCGCAGATGGCAAAGCGGTGCGCTTTCAACGGCATATCAACACACTAAACGTAACCCACGCCAGCGGTTACATAACAGATAAATAATGACCGCGATCTAAGGATACAGCGATGCTTTTACGCCACATAACAAAACATATAAAAAACCAAAACTGGTTTGCGGTTGGGCTGGATTTTTTTATTATGGTGATAGGGGTGTTTATCGGTATTCAAGTAGCAAATTGGAATGATTCATTAACCAAGATAAAACGTGAAAACACTTATTTACGTGAAAACACTTATTTACGTGCTGTTGCTGCAGATATTCACAATGATGTGCTGGAGACAGACGAAATCACTGTGGTTGCCACATCACGGGTGTCTGCTTTGAGTCTGTTAATCGACAAAGCCTCAAACTGGCAGGTACCCAATGGTTTCGCTTCGTCTCGTGGCCAGATTAACGTTGAACAAGTCACTACCTTTGACCAATCAAGTGAATATTCAATTGGTATCGAATTATTCATTCTTAGCACTCTGGACGATAACCGTTTTGCTTATGAAACCACGATCAATGCAGATGGTATTGGTGTCATTCGCAACAAAATTCTAGTGGGCAAAATCCAAGAATATTATGCCCAGGTCGATGAGATTATTAACTTTGAAACGTCTTTAGAAGAAAACCGAACTCGCCTAATTGATGCCCAGCAAGAAGTGGATATTTTAGCTATTGATTTGCTGTCAATTACAGAAATGGCGGAACAATTTAGCGTAAATCAACCCTTGCACGCGGCAGCAAAAAATTATTGGCTCTATGCAAATCGCCATATCACACTCATGAGCGAACTGCACAAAGAAGCAGAAAATCTGATCGTTATGATCGATAAGGAACTAAAGCAATGATCCTGCGCCGCGTTATTAAGCATTTTCGCAATCAAGAGTGGACGGCCATTGGTATTGATTTTCTGATTGTCGTGCTTGGCTTACTCGTCGCCACGCAGTTAACTAATTGGAACAGTACTCGTCAAGATCACGCACGTGGCGATATCTATTCCAAACGCCTCAAGTCGGAATTGCGTATCGAACTCGAATACTTAAACGCACTCTTGGCCTACAACATATCAACGCTCGAGGCGGGCCGAGTGGCCTATGCAGGCTTAACGGGCAAGCTCGCACTTGATGACGAAACAATTCTGGTCAACGCCTATCGCGTAACTCAGTACAACTGGTACGAACGTCGACGCGCGGCCTTCGACGAAATTGTTGCGTCAGGGGCTCTCGGACTGATTTCCGATCAGGCCATTCGCGAAGCGGCGATAAGCATCTATAGTACGCCACTGTTCGATATCCTCATGCAGGAAGGACAGAATTCCAAATATCGTGATCTGTTTCGCATGACCATCGAACCAGACCTGCACGACACCCTTGGCCGCGAATGCGGTGACAGGGAACTGCCGAATCGGGTCGTCGCCTTGGGACTTCTTACGCTCAACTATGACTGCACGCTCAATACCAGCACAAAAGAAATCGCCGCCGCTCTCAAGGCACTGCGAAGCGATCCGGATATCATTCGCGTACTCCGTCTGCGCAATGCCCAGACCACGGGCCGGCTCAGCGATATTCCCTTGGCCATCGACTCATCCGGCCTGACAGCCCTCTTTTTAGAAGAAGGCGCCCTATGATATTACGCCGCCTTACCAAGCACATTAAGGACCAAAACTGGTTTGCAGTGTTGCTTGATTTTTTTATTGTGGTCGTGGGTATTCTGATTGCATTTCAGATCACCAATTGGAGTGCAGAGCTCACATTGCGTGGCCAAGAAGCCGGCGTTATGCAGAGTATTGCTGAGGATTTGCGTAATGATGAGCGCCAACTCATTGAGGGTATAGATACTGCGGTAATAAACATTCAGGCGGCGAATTTCGCCCTGCATGCTGCTAGTCGGCCAGTAGCTGATAATATAACTTTTTTGGTTGACTCTTCAGATACGATTGGCAATCTATTAACTGCGCCAAGCTGGCAAGAATTTGACCCAAAATTAACTAATAAGTTATGGCAACTTAGCGTGTCGCGTTTTTATCCAGTTCAGAGTAATTCCGCCTTTGGTTCGTTGGTGGCAGGCGGTAATTTGGGTTTGTTGCAAAACCAAGACCTTATAAGGCAACTGCAAATTTATCAGCGACGGTGGAGCGATATCGAAGTTTCGCAAGACCTTACCTATAGGCCATTTCGCAATCAGACCGCCTTTGTAGGGCAGAAATTCGGCTTGAGCATGTTCACTGACATCCCCCAAGAGCAACTTGTTAGCTTATTAAGTGACAATCCCGAACTAGAAGGCGCGCTGCGTAACCTCGCTGAATACTCCATCATCCACCATGCTCAGTTAGTTGAGGCCATCAAGGTCACGCGCGAGTTATTGGTTTACCTAGGAAAAACAACAACATGATATTGCGCCGCCTAACTCAACATATTAAAGACCAGAACTGGTTCGCCGTGGTGCTGGATTTTTTTATTGTGGTCGTGGGTATTCTGATTGCTTTTCAGATCACCAGCTGGAACGAGAATCACGCTGAACGCGCTCAGGAAAACCGATATCTCAGTGCCATGAGAAGAGATGTTGAATCTTCCATTGGCATTCTGAACGTTTCGATTGCCAGTTTACAGCGCCAGCAAAATGCTCGTAAGTCACTCTATAAATTCCATGCCGATCCAGCAGATGTGCTTGAATCAGATGAGTTGGATATGCTGATTGCAGACGGCCTGTTTTCACTGGAGCGGACCAATCTTAACCAGACCACATTTGAGACCTTGAAAAGCTCGGGGCAAATGTCCGTGATTAAGAGCTCCGAACTCGTTAAGGCCCTACAAGACCTCAACGCAAAAATCGACATGGCAGAGGTAGACAAAAACGAAGACTTTCAATTCACGTTCAGAATTGTTGATCCACTCCTAATAAGTGAAGGCGATTTCGACAATATTTTGATGCATGATTTGGGCTCCATACACGATCGATTGCCTTGGATCACTAAGCAGCCCGGCGCAGGATATAGCTCTGACTTGGTGAGGTCGCAGCGCTTCAAAAATATTATGTTGTACAAAACGCTTTATGGACAGCTTCGCTTGGAGGGCTTCAGATCTATTCTTGACCAACACAAACTCATCCTCAGTCTGATTGATGAACGCCAAGCAAAGCTAGGAGTCACACCATGATCCTGCGTCGTTTAAGCCAACACATTAAAGACCAAAACTGGTTTGCCGTTGCGCTCGATTTCGTGATAGTCGTCGCGGGTATCCTTCTCGCGTTTCAAGTTACTAATTGGAGTGAAGTGCGCGGTGAGAAAGCGGCGCTTGCACGTGCCGAAGTCGCCATTACCGGAGATCTCATTGACTCTTATGTTAATGTCAAAGAGCGCAATGCCCTGAGTGAGTGCCGCAAACTCGGCCTGCGCGCCTTGGGCGAGCGCTTATTGCAGCCCGGCGACAACTGGGAGGCCGCGCCACATAGCTCCAATGACACCGAATTAGCCGCCTTTCCAGCAGTTGTGCGCTACCCTAAGCGATTTTGGAAAGACCGTATCTGGGAAACTGAGCTCGCACGGGGAAGCTTTGACCTGATGGATCCAGAACGGCGCCGGGATATTGACTTAATTTTTGGAGCGGTAAAGGCTATGGGCCACTTCCAGAGCGCGGCGGGGGACAATGAATCGCGCTTGAAAATTCTGGGGCAAGCCAATGAACTCTCACGCGCAGAGAGACACAAGCTGTTTGAGATAATTTCAATACTTGATGAGCAGAGCGTCGCGCTGCATATGATCGGGCAAAACATTGTCGATGAGATAGAAGGCCTGAACCTGACACTGAACGACGGTGAGCGCAAAGCATTGGGCGAGCGGTTCTCAATTCTCAACACGAGTGCGTCCGCCAGTTACGCTGATTGCCGAACGCCCATCACAACGCCCTTTCTTGACGAGTTGGGTGTGGGAGATACCCCATGATCCTGCGTCGCTTGACTAAACACGTACAAGACCAAAACTGGTTTGCCGTTGCGCTCGACTTCTTGATCGTAGTGTTTGGTGTGGGTGTCACCTTGATGTCGGTCATGCTACGGGCGCGCGAGCTCCCTTTAGTGAGGCCGCTATTTACACGGTGTACCACAGTAAAAACACCGAAGATAAACATTTTCATAATTGAATACAAAGCTAATGCATTGAGGGATCAGTACAATGACCAACACTCTATCCGAATTTAAACGGCGCAATATCTTCCGCGTTGCTGGCGTTTATGCCGTTGCCGGCTGGTTACTCGCGCAAATGGCTGCGGTCCTTGAAAGCTCGTTAAATATGCCGGGGTGGTTTGATACCGTCGTGGTCAGCTTGTTGCTGATTGGCTTTCCGGTAGCGATGATCTTGGCCTGGGCCTTCGAGATGACGCCGGAGGGGATCAAGAAAACGACAAGCCTGAACGGCGGGGATGAAAACACCCAGGCGACAGGGCGCAAACTCGACTATGTGTTAATTGCTGGCTTAGCGCTGGTGGGTTTACTCATAATTGCTGACAGAGCGATGCCAAAAGCGCCAGTGACGGCGAGCGCTGCCGCCATCGCTGCAATTGATACCTTCACAGGCCAGTCCATCGCGGTGCTCCCGTTTGAAGATTTCTCACCGAACAAGGACCAGGAATATTTCGCTGACGGCATTGCCGAAGAGCTTCTTAATGTGCTGGCGCGGGTTGAGGGCCTGCGGGTCACGTCGCGCACATCTGCCTTTTCTTATAAGGGCCGAGAAGCCAGCATCGCAGAGATCGGTAAAGCACTGAACGTCGCGCATATCCTTGAAGGCAGTGTGCGCAAGGCGGGTGATACATTGCGCATCACCGCGCAGTTGATCGACACCGAAACAGACGAGCATATGTGGTCGGACACCTATGACCGCCCGCTGACGGCAGAGAATGTCTTTGAGATACAGGACGAGATTTCCAAAGCGATTGTTCTGGAACTCAATGGTCGCCTCGACCTATTGCCGGAAACAGCGACCCGCGCAACCCAGTCTACTGAGGCGCTTGAAGCCTATTTGAAAGGCAAAGAGGCCTATGGCCCGCGAAATGCCCAAGGTATAGAGACCGGTATAACCGAGCTTCTCCGCGCTGTCACCCTCGACCCGGAATTTGCCGTGGCCCATGCAAAGCTGGCGCGGGCTTACGTTCTGGCGGAAACGTATGCGGAAATGGCCCAAGCAACTGCCTATCCGCGGGCTCAAATCCATATTGAGCGCGCCCAGGCGCTCGCTCCAAATGATTGGGATGTACTCTCTGAATATGCTTGGTGGCTGCAATCAAAAAGAAGTCACCTCGGCGCTCAGGACATCACAGTCGATCAGGTTGCTGCCGCCTTTGATGCTGCCATTGCCGCCAACCCAAACAATGCCGAGGCCCATCGCGGCAAGGGATGGACACTCGCAAACACCGAACAACTTGACCAAGCCCAGTCATCCCTCGAACGCGCCAAAGAGCTGAATCCGCGCGAGCCTTTAATCTATTTGAATCTGACCCGTGTCGCCTGGAGGCAAGACAACTTTAAAGAGGTTTTTAACCTCGCCACGGAAGCGATTCGACAGAACCCTTCGGCCTTATTCGCCCGTGCAAGTTTATCATCCGCATACCAAAAGCTTGGCGATATTGAAACGGCGCATCGAGTTTTGCAATCCTGCCGGGCAGAGAATCGATGTGCAACTCTTCTTGGCAGGATTCACATCGACTTAGGCATCGATGTTACTGACCCTCGGCTTTTGGATGAGTATTCCTTACTCATCAAAGCCTCTCTTGCGGGCGATGATGACGCGTTCGCCCAAATCGTCGCCGCGCTAAATGGCGCGCCACTAACGTTTAAGGTTGATATGTATGCGTTTGTCGGGCGCTGGGATGAGGGCTATAAGCTCATACAGGATAATCCCGCCGCGTTTGAGGCTTTACTGCAAGGGTCAAGCTCCACAGACCCATTCACAATTAGCAAGGAACTGGCTGTGCTGGAGACATTGGAGCAGAAAAACGACCCACGGGCGAAAGCCATCAGAGCCTCGCTGGCAATAAAATATGAAAGTGTCCTGCCAAGTGAATACAGCATTTTAGGAACCTATATTAACGGCGCACGTTGGCGTTTGCTGAACGACGATCCTGACGGCGCAATGGTCTGGCTGAACGCACGGGCAGGTCTTGGTCGATTGGAAATGTGGGACAATTATGCCGCGTTCGGCCCGCTAAAGCCCCGCGCTGATTATCAAGCCTTCCGCGGGCGCATGGAAAGCTACCGCGCCCGAGACCGCAAGCTCATTGAGGCGCAGCTCGCCAACCCGCCCGAGGTCTGGTGGAGCCCTGACGAGTTGGAGGAAGACTAATGCGCCTACGCGCTCTCACCAAACATCTGCGCGAGCAGAACTGGTTCGCAGTTGTACTTGATTTTGTGATTGTGGTGTTTGGTGTTGGTGTAGCCATGATGGGCCAACAATGGCTAAGCGAGCGCGAGCAACGTGCAGATATGGCAGTGGCGCAAAGCGTATTGAAAGTCGATCTGGTTAAAAATTACAGCAACGCCAAGGAGCGCTTAGCGCTAGCTGAATGCCGGGCTCAGAGCTATCGCGCCATTGCGACACAATTACTTGAACCGGTTGAAAGTTGGGTGAATATAGTGCGTAGCGTTGAAAATGATAAATTTAAAACCATCTTGCCCAATGCCTTGCGCTCGCCAAGTCGTGATTGGGGGTCAAGTACATGGGACGCAGAACTCGGACGGGGCACCTTCAATCAACTGGATGATCAGCGAAGAATGGCTTTGGACTCCATCTTTAAAGGAGCGCAAGTTGCAGAGGAATTGCAGGAACATATTTATACGCTACAAGGGCGGCTAAAACTATTGACGGTGGCACCTACCATAAGCCAAAGCGACCGATTCCGCTATTACGATGTTCTTGCAGAATTGGACGATAAAAGCACTCTTTTAGAACTTATTGCCATGGAACTTATCGACGCGATTGAGCCGATAATGACCGATTTACCATTAGCCGACAAAAAAGAACTGATGGTCATGGTGATAGGCTTAAATGAAATCGCCAGCGACGTTTATGGTGATTGCTACGTGCCAATCTTCTGGTCCATACTCAGTGAACAAACTAGCGAGACCACACAATGATCCTGCGCCGTCTTACAAAACACGTTAAAGATCAAAACTGGTTCGCCGTTGGACTGGATTTCGTGATAGTCGTCGCGGGTATCTTGCTCGCGTTCCAGATCACCAATTGGAGCGATGCCCACCAGCAAAAGAGAGACACTCAACAGGCCGTTGCTGCGATTGAGGCTGATTTGATTTACCTTTTGTGGATCAGTAGCGAGCAAGTTGCTAGCGAGCCGTGCCGCGTTGAACAAATAACTAATGTCCGAGATGTATTAGTACGTGAGCGGTCAAAAGATGAATTAGTCAGCTTAAAAATCTTAAGGGAGCCCGGCAACGAAGGTGTAAACTTTGCGCTGTCACAGCCCTTTCGTATGACAAACCGGTCGTGGGCAGTGGAATCGTGGCAAGCGGCCCTAGCAACAGGTGCTGCAGCGAATTTAAGCCCCAAGCAGTTTTCCTTATTTAGCGCCGTGTTTAACAACGCAGAAGAAGCCAATGAATTATTGTCTGAGCAAGTTCGGATGATTGGTCGATTTGGCGACCTCGTTGTCCCAGGAGTCATCACCCCTCAAGAACGCCGCCAGATACTCTCAAGACTGTCGGAGTATGATGCGGTCAGCACACAAGTTGGAACAAGGGCGCAAGGTGTAAGACGAATGTTGTCGTCTTACACATTCACATCGCCCGATCGATTTGTTCAACTGCCAAGTGATAGGGCAAGATTACTGGCAACGCCAGAGACCGTGCCTGCTGTGTACAGAAACTGCGTAAATTTCAGTGTATTTGAGCCCGTATGGGCTCAATACGACATTTTAGAGGGAAGTAAGTAATGATACTACGCCGCCTTTCACAACATGTGAAAGACCAAAACTGGTTTGCTGTTGCGTTGGATTTTTTCATCGTCGTTATAGGTATTCTGATCGCGTTCCAGATCACCAACTGGAGCGCAGCGCACCAGGATAATCTGATCTACGAGCAAGCCCGCACCCGCGTTATCGAAGAGGCGAATGCAAATTTAAGTCTGGCGCAGAACACGCTCAAACAACTGAGGGGGCAACAAATTGAAGCGGTCGAAATCATTCAGGCCTTAGCCACATGTAAAGCAGACGAGGGCGCAGAAGAGCGCTTTATGCGCACAATTCAAAGTTTGAGATTGATTGCGGGTCTGACAGTGCAAAGTAGTGCGATCAGTCAAATTCTTACATCCGATGCATTTCTCGACAATATCTCGCCTGAAGACCGTTCCATTCTTTCGGTCTATGCCCGGAGAATCGACACTGTTGCCGGGTTTTCGCAGTTCAGCGACAGCTTCCAATTAAACAGGTCACCACCACAAGATAATCCTATTTTTAAACGCACGCTTGATGGAGATTTTGGCAACGGTTTGGCCCTGATGCAACTGACGGTCAGTTATGAACAAGCCTGCCAAGACATCGCCCTGAACCAATTTCTTTTCGACCGATTAGAGAACGGCAGTTACATTATCAGGTTGGCTAAAAGCCTTGCCAAAGCCTCTCGTGAGGTCTTGATTGGGCTTGGAGAAAGCCTACCTGAAACACCAGAGTTTGAGGAGAAGCCATGATTCTACGCCGCCTTACCAAGCACATTAATGAACAAAACTGGTTCGCGGTTGCGCTGGATTTTGGGATAGTAGTATTTGGTGTGTTCATAGGGCTTCAAGTCAACAACTGGAATACTCAGAACACAGCAAGAATAAACGAAAGGCAATTATTGTCGCAACTTCATAGGGATGTTGAGGCGGCAGTGAGCTTGAAAACCGAATGGTTTGCGGAAATACAGGCGCACCGAAAATGGCTGATTGAAGCGGTTGACGTCATCCAGAATAAACCTGATAAACAGACAATTAGCGATGCGCAGTGCCGCGCGATGTGGTCTTCACACCTGCTTTTCTATCCGGTCGCTCCGCTAGGCTCTTTGGATGAAATGTTAGCGAAAAGTAGTTTGTACACATCTCGGGGGCAAGCTCTGCGACCAGCGTTATTGAAGTATAGAGACCAACATACAGTGATCGTGCAACTCAATACCACTCTGTCAGGCTTGGCCAACTTGGGCGACAACTATAGCCATGCTTTCCCGCGCCGCTTGACCGACGTACGTGAACTTGACGTTTTGGAAAAGAAACTTGCAAACGAACAGGTCGCTCGACTCACTGATGCCACCTTTAATACCGCTTGCATCTTAGACACCATACGCGCAGACCAGTCAATCCAAAACAAACTTCTGAGTAATCTTGCGCGCACTGATGGCGCCGTGCAGCGGGTGCGCATTGAACTGACCACCCTAGAAAAAATAAAGGCAGACTTAATGCAGACCGAGTTATGATCCTACGCCATGTTATCAAACACTTCCGCAACCAAGAATGGACAGCCATCGCCATTGATTTTGTGATTGTGGTAGTCGGGGTATTTGTGGGTATTCAGGTGGCCAATTGGAATCAGGCACAAAACGACATGTCATTAGGTACTGCTTACTTAAAGCGAATTCAGCTTGATGTTGAAACGGATATTGTCAATTATAACAAGCGCATGGCGTTTTGGGATCAGGTAATCAAGTATGGAAGTAAAGCACTAGCCTTTGCCGAAGGTCGACCACATAATGAATCAACGGACTGGGAGATGCTTCTGGCATTTTTCCAGGCCAGCCAAATCTCAGAATTCTATAGCACCCTAGCGACCTATAATGAGCTTACAAATGCAGGTGATTTGCGCTTGTTAGGCAATGTAGCCATACGAAACGCGGTGACCAACTACTATACCAATTCGTATAATCCTGCACTGTCAGAACGGCCCAAGTATCGTGAAAACGTGCGGGGTTTGATTTCCATCAATATACAAACCTATATTTGGCAGCATTGCCATACAACCGATGTTGGGTCGAATCAGCGACTTGTCGACTGTGATCCACCGCCGGAATTAGCGAACCCCGGTAAAATATTGAACAGTCTTGCTGCTAACCAAACGTTGCTTGCGGATCTGCGCTACTGGATTTCTACTCAAACGGTTGCAACAAAAATTGGCTTAGACCGCATAGTCGAGGCTGAACGCCTGAAAATCCTGATTGAATCCGAGTTAAAAGCGGATAAATAAATGAACATTTATACTAATTACCAATTAGCTTATTAATCAAACGTGCACTGAATAAAAAAGGAGACAGAAAATTGATCCTACGCCGTGTTATCAAACACTTCCGCAACCAAGAATGGACAGCCATCGCCATTGATTTTGTGATTGTGGTAGTTGGGGTATTTGTGGGTATTCAGGTATCAAATTGGAATCAAGCCCAAACCGATAGGGGCTTAGGCGAAAAATTTACCGAACGACTCAAAGCCGATCTTGTGGTGGAGGCATGGAATTATACCATGCTGATAGAGTATCTTGCAGACGTGCAAAGCAATGCTGATAAAGCACTGGCAGGATTGCAAGGCAGGAGTGAAATCTCTGACCAACAATTATTGATTGCCGCTTACCGGGCACGGAATTTAACGCAGGGGTCAGGCAGAGAACCACCTATGACGAACTCATATCTACCGGGAAAATTGGTTTTATCGCGGATAAAAACTTAGTGAATTCCGCTTCACTTATCTACGACAGCAGAATATTGGATCAGGTGACTGATGAAGGCGTCAATTCTGCTTATCGCGTGACGTATAGAAAGACGCTACCCGTGGCAATTCAAGATAGTGTGAGTCAACATTGTGGAGATCGCTTTGTGGCGACAGGTGATTTTAATGACATAAAGAACCTGTTGAACTACCCCTGCACAACAGATTTATCTGTGCTACAAATTGAGCAGGCAATAAACGTGCTGCGTGGCAATCCAGCTATCCTTGAAAATCTACGTTTACGCGCTGTGAATGTCAGAACACAACACAATAACCTTGTATTTAGTAACCAAGATATTTTTAACGCGCTCACAAATATTAAAAATACTGCTACTGCTGGCAGAGCCTTGGGTGCAAATAACCCAGATGCCACCTTACAAAATAAAGACAGGTGAACAAGTATGTTATTACGCCGACTAAGCCAACACGTTAAAGACCAAAACTGGTTTGCTGTGGTGCTCGACTTCTTTATTGTAGTTATCGGTATTCTGATCGCGTTTCAAATTACCAATTGGACAGCAGAGCAAGGGCGCCGGTAAATTGAAGCAAACTATACCGAGCGTTTACATGATGACGTGGATAATTTACAGGCCATACGTGCCACTATATTAGCGTTTCGCATTCGTTGGAACGGCGGACTTAAAACTGCAAATACCGTCATTTATGGCGAGGAAGACCGTGAGCTAACAGCCCTTGAATGTGAGGCGATTGGCTATTCATATATCATGTCCAGTCCAACTGATGATGTGGCCTCGCTTATTGAGCTGCTGGGCTCAGGGCAGTTGTCGCTGTTTCGTGACCGCAAGGTATCGGCTGCGCTGCAAGACTTTTTGCTAATACGAGCGCGGGCACGTGATGCCAACATAGGTGTTATGAATGCATCAACGGTTTTGCTGTCAAAATACCCAGAGCTGATCCAAGTTGCAGCTTCATCGCGCCAAGCACTGACCCCAGCGGTATACCAGTGCGATGTCTCAGCGATGCGCCTTAGCCAAGGCTTTATCAATGACTATGAAGTGGTGCGAAACAATTTTGCCAATTACATGCTGGGCAATAATCGCGTGAGTGAAAGCCTGTCTGCCCTTCACAGCGTTCTCGATAACGTGCTTGGCCTTACCCATCAAGAGACAAGCCCATGATCCTGCGCCTTACCCAACGCGTCAAAGGTTAGAACTGGTTCTCCGTTGCGCTGGATTTTTTGATTGTAGTGAGGGCTGTGTTTATGGCTTTGCAAAAAGCGGGGATCCACATGCAAGCTTCTCAATAGACGCCATTATATTTGTGTTTACATTATTTGGAATTTTATATGGTCACAGATATTCTGTGATCAGCCGATTCGTCAAAAACCAATAAAGACCGATACCATGAATGAGACCATTATTTTGAAGAAGTTGTTAACCGCTGCAACGGCCTTCGTAGTTCTGGCCCTGACGGCCTGCACAACATATCCGGCCCACGAAAATGTGGTTTCTGTGGCAGAAAAAGACAGGCCGGTGGTCGGCGAAGGTCGGATGATCTCGATCACAACTGACAAAGGCATGTTTAATGTCTGGACGAAAAAAGTCGGCGACAGCCCAAGTATGAAAGTGCTGCTTCTGCATGGTGGTCCCGGTTTTACCCATGAAATTTACGAAAATTTCGCAGATTATCTACCTAAAGAAGGTATTGAATTTTATTATTATGACCAACTCGGCTCTTATTTCTCTGATCAACCGAATATGGACGGCTTACTCTCATATCAATAAATTTAAAGATAAACAGATTGCTTGAACGATCGGGTGCTTTGAGCTTTTATACAGTCTGATTGTTTTCATTTCCAAAGCTCTTTCGTTACTGAACAGAATTCACTACATCACAGCAATTTCACCACCATGAGATCGTTATTTAGAATAATAGAGCACACGGTTGTTTCACCCTAGCAAGGTGTTAAAGCATAGCTAACGATATTAAAGCCATGCTGAAGATAGCGCTTAGCCATCTACATAGCGCCGCTTGACACGGGGAGAAACTCTGCACAACAACTCATAAGAAATGGTCGAGGCACATTCGGCCACTTCTTCTACCGGCAGATGTTCCCCCCACAACTCTACTCTGTCATTGACCTTAACCTGTGCCAAGTCTGTTACGTCAAACGTTAACATATCCATCGAAACGCGACCTACTAGAGAAATTCTTTGCTGCTGCAGCCAGGCTGGGGTGCCAACACGGGCATGACGCGGGTAACCATCGGCATAACCTATGGCCACCGTTGCAATGGTCGTTTTTCGTTGCGCTACCCAGCTTTGTCCGTAACCTACACTGTCACCTTTTTGTAGACTACGCAGCGCAATAATTGGCGCCGTAAGAGTCATCACAGGTTTCAACTTGAGCTGGGTATTATTTGCTGTTTGTGCACAGCCATATAGGGCGATACCTAAACGATTCCAGCTACCATGAGACACAGGCCACTGTGATATGCCGGCAGAGTTAGCCAAACTAAAGACTAAACCATGGGACACAGTCAACGCATCGAGTTTTTGAGTCTGCTGGATATTGATCACATTATGTTGTTCATCGGCACAGACTAAATGACTGCATAACACGCTACCATGGATCAGTAAGTCGGCAAACTCTCTCAATACTGAATTAATTTCAGCTAATCCAAAACCTAAGCGGTGCATGCCAGTATCCACTTTTATCCATACCTTTGGCCGCTGTGAAGGTGCTAAAAAACGTAGCCACTCAAAATGTTCGCTGCGATGTAACATAACCCAGAAGTTTAGTTCAAACGCCAACGCCATTTCAGACTCGTTCAACACACCTTCAAGTAACAAAATCGGTTGCAGAATACCGTGTTCACGTAAGTGTATGGCTTCATCTATAAAAGCAACCGCAAATCCTTCAGCATCATCCGACAATGCATGCGCAATCGCGATTGCACCATGCCCATAAGCATCCGCTTTGATAACAGCCAAGGTTTTGCTGTTACTTGCTAAAGCTGACATCTGCCGAAAATTATCAATTGCTGCAGACACATTAATGTCGGCATAAGTAGGCCTTCCCAACACATTCATCCTTATAATCTTAGTTATCAATGTTATTTAGTCGCTGTTATGGACTAAAATATATCCCATAGCACCCAGTACATTTACACCATTAAATCGATAAGCAAATAATATTCATCAACAGTCTGACACTATTCTTTCGCATAAATTAAATGGCAGGGACAATCATAAATCAATTATTATTTCTTATATACAAAATTTTACGAATAATATATTCTTCACTTATTCCAATGTTAAACCTTGAATTTAGCTTTTGTGCTAGAGTGTCAATCTAACTTGAACAGACTGTTTTTTTTACCTATTTGTGATTGTAATTGTATTATGATTAGACTAATTTTTTTACTTGGGAGTGGTCTGAATTCAGCATCCGATGACACAAAATCAATTAATAACCTGTTATTAATCAGTATTAAATTGGTCTAATTTTGGTGAGCAGAAAGTAATATATACGAATCAAACACATAAGATGTATCCAGCAAAGTGATAAGAGTGATAAATAAATATGAATAGTAATCCACTTTTAAGTGAGCTTAATACTATCTTGTCGGAATCGCGAAACCCCGACACCTTAAACATTGATTTATTGTCAACTGATGCCATTCTGCAAAAAATTAATGAAGAAGATCAAAAAGTAGCACTTGCTATAAAACCGGCACTAAAAAATATAGGAATAGCGGTAGATACCATTGTTGAGGCCTTTAAAAACAAAGGTCGTTTGATTTATTTAGGCGCGGGGACCAGTGGCCGATTGGGTATTATAGATGCAGTAGAATGTGTTCCCACTTTTAGTATCGAGAAAGATATTGTGATTGGTATTATTGCAGGGGGCGAAAAAGCTATAAAAGTTGCGGTGGAAGGTGCCGAAGACGACCAAGAAGCCGCCATAGAAGATTTAAAAGCGGTTAACTTCAATCCCAAAGATGTACTGGTTGGCATTGCAGCAAGTGGCCGCACACCTTATGTTCTTTCAGGCTTAAAATATGCTCAACTGATTGGCGCCAAATCAGTTGCAGTCAGTTGTAATCCTAACTCAGCCATTGGCAAAGCAGCTAATGTGGATATTTGTGCTGCTGTTGGGCCAGAAATTCTGACAGGTTCTACGCGCATGAAATCAGGCACAGCACAAAAATTGATCCTTAATATGCTAAGCACTGCCAGTATGATCAAAATAGGTAAAACCTATCAAAATCTTATGGTAGATGTGAATGCCAGCAATAAAAAGTTATATGCCAGAGCACTGTTAATTGTCATGCAGGCTACTGATTGTGATGAACAAATTGCCACTGATGCATTGCTGGCTGCGGGAAACCAAGCCAAGGTCGCTATTATGATGATACTAACTGGAGTGAACGCAACGGATTCAATCACTTTTCTGAAACAACATGATGGTTTTTTACGTGCCGCTGTTGAGTCCAAAGGCGCTGTAACTTGAATATTAGGCACCTTGTCCAAGTATGTGGGTTAATCCTGCTAATGTGTGCTTTAGGTGCATGTGTTTCAAAGCCGCCTGCTACCTCAATTCAGGTAGGAGCAAATCAAGTTGAACGTTACCTGCCGTTATTAAAAAACAAACGCGTGGCGTTAGTGGTGAATCAAACCTCGCGTGTTGCTAACTTACATCTTGTCGACTTTCTATTATCGAAACAAGTTAATGTGGTGCGTATTTTTGCCCCAGAACATGGTTTCCGTGGTGACCATGACGCTGGCGCCCATGTCAGTAATGATATCGACAGTAAAACCGGGATTCAGATCACCTCCATATACGGTAAAAACAAGAAGCCGTCAAAAGACATGATGAGTCAATTGGATATCGTCATTTTTGATATTCAGGATGTCGGTGTACGTTTTTATACTTACATCAGTTCTATGCATTACATGATGGAAGCTGCCGCACAGTCGTCGACTCAATTTATAGTACTCGACCGACCCAATCCCAATGGCGGGTTTACTGATGGCCCTATTCTGGACACTGCTTATCAATCGTTTGTGGGCATGCACCCCATTCCAGTGTTACACGGTATGACCATCGCTGAACTTGCCCGTATGATTAAAGGTGAAAAATGGATAACAGACGCCGATAAACTAACCCTCATCACCATTGCCAACACCCATTATCGCCGGGATATGCCCTATGATTTACCTGTTGCTCCCAGCCCTAACTTACCTAATAGCCAGTCGGTGCAACTGTACCCTTGGTTGTGCTTTTTTGAAGCCACACCTATCAGCGTGGGCCGTGGCACAGACTTCCCATTTCAGGTAATCGGTCACAACATTGTGCCCTTAGGAGATTTTAGTTTTAGCCCCGAGTCCACACCTGGCGCAGCATTACGCCCAAAATTAGAAGATCAAGCTTTGTTAGGCGTCGATTTAAGACACAGTACTCGACAAGGATTAGATTTACAGTTGTTTGTTAAGGTTTATCAGCAATTCACTGAGTCTGGACTTAACTTTTTTGAACGCCCTGATTTTATGGACAAATTAGCTGGCAGCAACCAATTACGTTTGGCGATTCAACAAGGGCAAAGCGCAGAACAAATAAAACAAAGCTGGCAGTCGGGCATAAAAGAGTTCAAACAGCTACGTAAACCCTACCTGCTCTATCCAGAGTAACAAAATTAGTAGGCTGCTATGTAAACGTGATTTTATCTGACCACGTTTCATCATCTCATCTACGGTAGACGTCTAAAATCACTTACCACCGCATTGGTTTTTTCAAGGATATGACGGCCCTGACGAGATGATTGAGTAATGGCAATAAACAAAATATCAATGATAAATTCTTGGGCTGTTCTGGCCAGGATTGACGACAAACGAGCTGATTCATCATCGGCCACCGAGTAAAGTTTCACATTGGCCATATCAGAAATCGGTGTACTGCCATAACGTGACACAGAAATAATTTTAGATTTATTACGTTTAGCCTCAGATACCACATTAATGATTTCTTTGGTGTTGCCTGATTCACTGATTGCAAACACTAAGTCATTTTCACCTAAGGTAGCAGCAAACGCGAGTTGTGCATGGGTATCCGCTTCTTCAATAGCTAACATGCCTAATTTTTGCAACTTATAAGAAAAGTCTTTTCCTACTAATGCTGAACCACCTAGGCCACAAATCAAAATGCGTTTCGACGCCTTAAGCAATTCTACCGCCTCAATAAACGCTTTTTCGTCGTTCAACTTCTGTGTCTCATTCAACACCGACACTTTGCTGCTCAGTAATTTGTCAGACATCTGACCAAAGCTGTCATTAATCGTAATTTTACCGTGCAAGTTACTGTTAGTAGTAGAAATATTTAACGCATCAATAATTCCCATTTTGAAGGCTGGGTAGCCTTTATAGCCCAATTTTTGAGAAAATTTAACCACACTGGATTGGCTCACGCCGACCACATTAGCTAATTCTTGTGAAGACAACTCTCGAATAGCATTAGATGAGTCCAATGCAAATTTTGCTAGTTTTAGTTCACTAATCGACAACGAGTCCTTAAGCGCTTTGATTTTTGTAAATGTTGACATTGTCACTCATAAATATTTTATTTATAGATTAAGAATAATTGTAACCCAAAGACTCTTGGTTAATTAATATATTTTATAAAAACGTAAAGCAATACATGCATTTAAAGTAAAATATGAAAAAGTATGAAAAATTATTATAAATTAATATTTTATTCGCACTTTTATTCAGTGCTGCTTTTTACTGGCCACCTGTTAAAAAGCCCTAAGCAAAATGTGGCTCATACTTTCCAGAAAATGTGTTTACGATACATCACAAACATAACCAGATAAGACAGCATTAAAAAGCTAATGGCATAGGCTAAAGAAGCATTGAGATCGCCCAACCAGGGTTGGTAAAAATGCGAATATAACCACGCTTTTACACTGACCTCACCTATATGCAACATGATCACTAATCGTCCAACCACACCCGCAAACATAAAAAATGCAATACTATTAGCACCAAATACAACAAATGGAGCCCCCCACAATCGCCACTGTTTTATATCCAACACATACATCAGCCCGGCTAATATTAATGCGGCATATCCAGAGGTAAGCATCACATAACTAGAGGTCCACAATGCTTTATTAATGGGTAACCAGTGAGCCCACATTTGCCCTACAAACAATGCAACCACTCCGCAAATGGCCAACCATTTAGCTTTATGACGCATCGAATGATGGGATGACGACAACCACTGCCCTGCCAATACCCCGCTTAAACCACTGGCAATCGCCGGCAATGTACTTAAGACACCTTCAGGATCGAACGCAAATGGCTGGGCGGTGGAATAATAGAGATGGGTGTTAGCAAATAAGTAGTTGTCCAACCAAGCACTCAAGTTATTAGCATATTCTAATAAACCCACGTATTGATTACCTAGGTCATCGTGATAAGGAATAAATGCCATTGCCAACCAGTAGGCAACCAAAATAGCTAGCATACAAATAACCAGTTGCAGGCGCGACAAAAACAGCCACAACAAGACACAAGCCATGTATACCAGTGCGATACGTTGCAACACGCCCATAAAACGCATTTGCATCAGGCGCTGTGTAAACCAGTCATAATCGGCGGCACTAAAATTGTAATAAAACAGTGCTAAAAAACAGCCCAACAGCAGTAGCTTAAACATACGCAGCAGAGCGTGGCGGATGATATTCCCATGACTTAGCCCTTGCTCTTTTTGACGCTGACCCGACAGCGAAATGGACACCCCAACAATAAATATAAAAAAGGGGAAAATTAAGTCGGTTAGGGTCCAACCATGCCACTTTGCATGGGCTAAAGGCGAATAAATATGTTGCCAGCTGCCTGGATTATTCACTAAGATCATAGCGGTAATCGTCATGCCTCTAAATACATCTAAAGCCAGCAGCCGATCGGCTGGCAAATGCTGATATATAGACTGACAATGGGCTTTAAGCGCTGACATCATAAACACATCACCTTATTGAACCGTAACAGGCAAACTGCCTTGGGTTTGAATACGACCACTGATCACATCTGCTAAAGCATTGAAAATTGGTCCGTCGTACTGCGTAATAAAACGACCATAGTCGTCCATATACTCAGACTTAGTCAGCCGATAAGCAAAACTGGCTAAAATGGCATCGGCATAAGGTGCAAATAAACGGCTGTTGTATGGGGTACGCAAACTGATAAACAGCGTCTTTTTACCTAGCTGTTGCGCCGCTTCTAACATCCTTAACTGTTGGCTAATTTGCTGCTGTTTGGTACTACGTTCACTCCTGTGCTGGATATCGTCCATGCCACCTAGCTCTGCTAAGCTTTGATCTGGGGTGATATCCGCTGTGATAACCATGTCAACTTGCTCCAAGGCTGACAAGTTGACGTCAGCATCGACACTAGCTGCACTGTTGCATTTAATATTTAATATCGGTAAACGATTTTTTAGCGCAAGGGTTAATCCCATACACTTAATGGTATCTGGCATCACTAACAGCAGATTGGTCACACTATTATCAAGGGGTAACACACCGCTGTTTTTAATCGTAACGATAGCGCTGTTGGCCAATTGCTGTTCAACCATTTTGTGAGCTAGCGAATCCAAGGTTGCCTGTGCACTAAGAATAGCCTGGTCAATCGGTAATGCTTGTTGTTTCGACAGTTGATAGCTTGCTTTGAGTTCAGCAATACGCTGTGCCGAAACGTCAATCTCTGTGCGGTTTAAGCGCCCTTGTTGCACCGCATTAGCCACATCACTGATAAGCTGTTTTAAGGTAGCGATATCTGATGGACGCCTAATAGTAATTGGCATCAACGCAATATCTGCTCCGGCTGAAAAGGTCTGAATAACCGCCTCAGTCTGGTCAAAGTAATGGGCAATGCCCGCCATGTTTAATGCATCGGTAACAATAAGACCTTTAAATCCCATTTTATCTCTGAGTAAATCAGTCAGGATCTTGCGGGACATAGTGGCCGGTAAAATCACAGTGTTGCCGTCTTTAGCCATAAATTCAGTATTATCTAATTGCGGATACTGAATATGTGCCGTCATGATCATGCCCGGTGCATCATGGTCTATGGCATAACTAAAGGGCTTTAAATCAACGGCCTCAATTTGTTGAAGATCGTGATCGACTCTGGGCAAGCCGGTATGACTATCGACACTGGTGTCACCGTGACCCGGAAAATGTTTTAAGGTAGCGATCATACCCTGACGTTGCATCGCCGCCATTTGCGCCGTGCCCAGTTGCGCCACTATATTCGCATCTTCGCCGAATGAGCGCACATTGATCACCGGATTTAACGGATTAACATTTACATCTACAGTAGGTGCAAAATTAGCGTTAAATCCCAGTGACATTAATTCTTTAGCCATAATTTCGCCACTTTCACGGGCAAACTTGTCTCCGTGCTTAGCAAAGGTGGCACCAACCGCCATATTGCCCGCAAATGACGTACCCAAGTTTTGCGGCAAACGCACCACGCGACCGCCTTCTTGATCGATAGCAATAAACAGCGGAGGGTGTCTTGCTCTCTTTGCTGCTTGCTGCAAAGCATAATTTAAGGTCAGTATTTGTGGCGTATCTTGTAAATTTTCCGCAAACAAAATGACACCACCGATACCTGTATCACTGATCATATCTGCTAATGGTTGAGGCAACTTAGTTACAGGTGTTCGGCACGTTTTTTCGAGATCAGCATCATCACAAAAATAACGTAAATCAAGCATCAGTTTTTGAGCGACTAATGGGTTTAAGATTGGATCTATTTTTGTTTTTACGGCGCATGATGCACTCAATAACAAAACGCAGAAGGCGGAAAATTTAATCACTGTATACGGTATTTTAATCAAGATATTTAACTACTTATTGTAAACCTATGCATTAGTTCAGGTAAGAATGTAGCAGGCGTACCTGAAAAATAAATTATTTAATTTTAAAGATTGTATTTTGAATTTAATATTCAGGAGATAATATTAAAAAACCCCGCATTTCGCGAGGATTTTATACTTTATTCTGATTAATAGAATAGTGCTTTAGTGCTCATTAATAAGCAATGCTCACCGACAATTGAACTCTACGAGGATTGATTAAGTTACGGGCTTCACCAAATGTATCGTTACTGACATAGGGGTCGTAGTTGTATCCCGTTTGATTGTCAAATACGTTATAAACTTCGGCATTAAAGTTAAGTTCTAAATCATCCGTTAACTGAAATCTTTGCGCGTAGTTTAAATCTAACTGCCAATGACTTGCTTCACGACGACTACCCGCAGTTTCAGCATAACGAATGGTAGAGCTAGAGTAGCCATAAAGTGAACCATCCCACGCTTCCCATACGTCACCAGATTGGTAAACAAAGTTAAAGCCAATATCGGCATTCCAATCGGTAGTATAATAACCTAGAGCTTTTAAGACATGAGGTTTATCGCCATTTAGTGTTCCGTATTTGCCATCCCATAACTGACGACCCCTGCCATCAGCTAAGTTAGATGAGCCTATAAACAAGTTTCCATCAGAGGCACCACTGGTGATATCTTGGTCGTAATTACCGAAATAATGACTCCATACATAAGAGACATTTAAATAAGTATTGTCGCCCACATATTCACCTTCAATACTCCACTCATAATAAGTATTTTCAGAGCCATCCAGTTCAGCGATAACATATGAAGAACCACCTACTTCATCACGGTATGATTGTAGGTCTTCAATATATAAGCCTTTATCAGCGATATTGTCTGGAACACCACCAAAGGGACTCTCATACTTTCCGTAAAGACGTGAACCATTCCAAGTATCTTCCCAAGCATGAAAGGCTTTACGTTGACGCACATGGGTACGTAATAACAGCTCGTTAGAAACGGCTTTGGTTGCCCCTATTGTAATCTCATCGGTACGACGAGGCTTTAGATTGTCTTCAAAGAATTTACCCGACGATCCACTAGCGGGCTGATCACTAAGGTAATTACCTGATTCATCAAAAAACACCTGCATTGATTTCTGACTATTACGTGCCCATGAAGCGGCACGGGCCAAAGATGAAGCTTCTGGATTGTAACTCGCAAGGTTAGCAAACACGGTACTGTCTTCTGAATAGGCCCAAGTGATGCCTAGACGAGGTTGGATCATGTCTAAAAAGTCCACTTCATACATTTCGTATTTATGACCCTCTGCTACTTCGTAACCTGACACATTGTTAGTGTTTTTCTTCAAGCCTTGGCCATACAAAATATCGTTGCTTATCATTACCCCTACGCTATAAGTAAAGTCACCATGAGTAATCTCATCGTTAACTTCAATATTAAAGTTTTCTGATGAAGAAGTAATGTCTGGTACAACACCACCCGATTCGGTCTCTAAACTCATCTGTTGCACAGTTGCCTGATAATACACAGGAACAGTGCCTTCATAATTATCAGGTGTTTCTCCTCCAATAAAACGAATACTGCCCCAACCATTAGACAAGCGAGATAAGATTTCTTCGTTTTCTTTCCATTGGAAACCAAAATGTATTTTGTGGCTGGTGTTGCCTATTTCCATGTCGTGATCTAATTTAACTTCAAAGCTGGTGCGGTTAAAATCTTGATTATTAATGGTGGAGCCAACCCCGACCGAACCACCTGCGATTAATTCGCCATCAGCATCTAAATAACCGTATTGCTGTATTAAAGGTAAGGCGGCGGCGCTGTCGTAAAGTGGATCATCTAAGCCAAATTTTGGTACATTAAACAACCCCAAGGTATCGAGCTGAGTGATATCCAGCGAATCACCTATTCGAGGTGAGATATTGGGTATCAAGTTATCAGCGGCACCTGCAGATTTCAATTTGAAGGAATTATATTGAAAACTTAAAACGGTCTCATCACTGATTAAATATGAACCATCAAAAGTGACAATATCCTGGTCGGTCTGACTTCCTACTGATGTTGAGTCAGCGTCAAATGCCCCAACTGATTGGCCTTTGTCAATTCTTTCAGAGGTGCGGATACTCGCATTTAACAGCAGTTGAGCAGTCGGTGCCCAAGTTAACTTGCCATAATATTCGTCACGAATGCTACTGAAATCTTTGACTGAGCCACGGCCATTTTCTTTATTGGGTTTGTCATCTTCAGGACGAAAATAGGATGCGTAGAAAAACAGCTCATCTTCAATTAATGGACCACTAATGCTAGTCGTAATCCAAGATTTATTGGAGTCATATTTTTCGCCATTAAGATCATCTTTATCCGCATAGAGACTTTTGGGTTGAATTTGGTATTTTACATCAGCATGAAATTCATTGGTGCCTGATTTAGACAGGGTATTAATAGACAAACCACCAGAACGATTGAAACCGATTGCCTTAGCACCACCACGGTCAATTGTGACACTACCAATATCGTGGGTTGAAGGTTCAGAGGCTAAATTACCAAACATAGGTAATGATATATCGACGCCATCAAAACCGTATTTGTTATCACGACCAGAACCACCAGCAGATGGGCCCAAGGTTGTATTTTCTGAATATTGTACGCCAGGAATAACGGCTAATAAGTCGCGATAATTTTGGCCAGTAGGTATTTTCTCAATAACATCTTTACTCAAGGAGTTTGTTAATGAAGCATTACCCTCACGGATAATTTTTGAGGCCGTCACATAAATAATTTCTGTACTGTCTACAGGTGCCGTACTAAGCGCAATACTCACGTCAGATGCTTGATCTAAGAATACTTCGACCGTTGTTTCTCGTACCGTTCCGTCAGACGATGTAAAGGTAAGTGTGTATTGTCCGGGTAATAATGCAGGCAAGGTATAACTACCGTTAGCCTTTGTAGTGGCAGTACGAGGCTTTGGCATAATATTACTAGATGCAGTAACCGTCACACCTGCAACTGAAATACCGGCTACTTCAGTACTCACTTTACCCTTGATACTACCCGACTGCTGAGCCATAACGGGTGAACTCATTAATGCACCTGTTAGCATGAGAGCTGTGATAGATGCTGCCGGAGTCTTTAATGTGTTACAGACAGCCTGATGCAGGCGCCTTTTTATGAAATTGTTTTGCTGTGTTGACATGTGTTCCACCTGTTCTTATAAATTTTTGATATTGATGACATTGCTGTCACAAATTCTGTTACTAACATTCTTATTGTTAATTGATGATTTCGTACAGAGCTCACCTTTATTTAACAAATAATAGGCAATAAGGTCAAGAATAATATTTTCCAAATATCACAAATAATAGTAATAATTTATATTTTATTGAATCGCACAACCCTTGAATAATATATTCATTCAGTAATGCCAACTTAAGAGGGATAAGGGTTGTATTCGTTTTTCAAATCAAAAAATTAGGTATAAAATCACATGTTATTACGCCATAAATATGTGTAGAATAATTATTCCATATACTTTTCAAAATAATAATTATTTATTCTATAAGGTAGAGTTTGTCATGCAGCGCTGTGTTAAGTATCAATCAAAATGGCGAACCATTGGGTCATCATCACGTCGAATATGCTTTATTAGCCTGGTGACAATATTTGTTGTTAGCTGTACGTCATTGCCCTTGTCTCATATGCAGTCTAAAAACTATAGCCAACGGATCAAGTTTTTGGTGATGCATTACACCGCTATTGATTATCAAAAATCAGTTACGGCCTTGGTTGATAAAGGTGGCTTGAGTTCACATTACCTGATACCTGAGCATAATGACCCCAGTTATCAAGACAGTCATTTAAAAGTGATTCAATTAGTCGATGAATCTAGCCGCGCGTGGCACGCGGGTAAAAGTTACTGGCAAGGTAGAGAGGACTTAAATGATCAGTCTATAGGTATCGAAATAGTCAATGTGCCTGAATGTATGCGTGACAATACGAGTGTCGATCTAAAAAAACGAGAAAATGATCCGAGTCGACTCTGCATTTTTCCAGATTATGATCCCAAACAAATAGAACTATTAATCACCTTATCCAAAGACATTCTGGCGCGAAATCCTGATATATCGCCTACAGCAGTCATAGGCCATTCCGACATTGCCCCGACTCGCAAGAACGATCCTGGCCCACGTTTTCCTTGGTATCAACTATATCAACGAGGTATTGGAGCTTGGTACGACAATCACACTCTAAAAACATATTGGGAAATGTTTAACGCCTACCCACCCAGTATTAGTTTGATACAACATGCCTTAGGTACTTATGGTTACGGTATTATTGAAACCGGTATGGCCGACAGTGCAACCCTAGATACTTTGTCAGCCTTTCAAATGCATTTTTTACCTTGGTCGGTTAATGGCAAGCTCGATAGTAAAACCGCTGCGGTATTATTTTCATTAATTGAAAAATATTTCCCACAACACATTGATGCGCTATTGAAACGCTACGAAGCAGAAAAACAGCCGGTGCAACAACTGGTTACCTTAGGTTATTACCAAGTCAATCAGATATATCCCAATACAGATCGAAGCACACGTGAATGGGTCAACGATCGTAACGTTTTCAAAAGTTATGTAAATGAAGGCCAGATAATTATTGATAATCATGATGCGCAAAGCGCTGATATTTATGTCAACGGCGAAAAACTTAATATCGAAAATATCCTGCAGCCTTATCAGCGTTATAGCTATTCTTTAGCGCGACGCACTAAAAATGGCGAAAACACCCTACGGGTTGAAAATGTATTACCTGAGGGCAGTTCTATTCAGGTCATGATCCCCTTCCCTACCTTAAAACTCGAAGAAGCTGCCAATAGTCAAACGTTTGCTAAAGTGGACAAACTCATAAACAGTGATATCGATGCAGGTTTCCCCGGCGCAGTATTGCTGGTATTGAAAGATGGAAAAATCATCAAACGTAGCGCCTACGGTTATGCTCGAAAATATGCCGACGGAGGGCTGTTATTAGAACATCCGATTAAGATGCACACCTCGCAGCTATTTGATTTAGCCTCGAATACCAAGATGTTTGCCACCAATTTTGCACTAATGAAATTGGTGTCAGAAGGTAGGATTGATGTCACTCGACCTATTAATGACTACTTACCAGAGTATCAAGGACAAGGCCGTGAAGGTAGGTTGGTTCGCGACCTACTAACACACACCGCAGGTTATTCTCCTCAAGTACGTTTTTTTACTAAAGACAATGAATTGGGTCCACAGTTTTTTTCTCAAAATAGAAAGCGCACCGAACATTTACTATTATCACGGGTACCTTTTGAAATGGGTCGACAAACCCAACCCGTGTACAGCGATACCGATTATATGTTGCTTAGTTTACTGATTGAACGGGTCACTCTAAAACCATTAGATTCATATGTAGAACAACAGATTTATCATCCTCTTGACCTTAACAACACCCTGTTTAATCCATTGCAAAAAGGCTTTGCTAAAAGCCAGTTTGCAGCCACAGAAATAATGGGGAATACCCGCGGTGGCACAGTAGACTTTGAGAATGTGCGTACTCATGTACTGCAAGGTGAAGTACATGATGAAAAAGCCTTTCATTCTTTTGCCGGTGTCGCCGGACATGCGGGGTTGTTTTCTACTGTTGATGATTTAGCTGTATTGAGCCAAACCCTATTGAATGGTGGAGGTTACGATAAAACCAAATTCTTTGAGCACGCTGTACTCGATGAATTTGTTAAACCCGAAGAAGGAAATGGTAGTTTTGGCTTGGGCTGGCGCCGCGCGGGTCATGGTCAGCGTAAGTGGCACTTTGGTCCTTATGCCAGCCCCTCCGCTTATGGACACACAGGTTGGACTGGGACTGTGACTGTCATCGATCCTGAATATGACCTTGCTATTATATTACTCACCAACGCCCGTCATAGTGAGATTGTCGAACGTGAAGATGATAAAGGCCCAGAATTTAGTGGCAAATTATTTGAAACGGGTAAGTACGGCAGTATTATTAGTTTGGTATACGAAGCCGTTTTAGATAATCAATAGGAACACCTTAATGCCGAGTTTATCACCCACGCTTTTAGTCTGCTGCCTGCTGTTAAGTGGGTTAACTGTGTTCACTAAAGCTGAGTCTGCCACTTTGAATGAGAAAAAAGTACACCGAATTATGCAAAGCTTGCAGATACCAGGTGCTGCTATTGGCATAGTCAAAAACGGTAAAGTCATCGCGGCCCGTGGCTTTGGGGTAAAAAACATAGGGTCTAAAGAACTTATCGATAGCAATAGTATTTTTAAGATTGCCTCAAATACTAAGGCTTTTACGGCGGCGGCTTTGGCCATTTTAGTGGATGAAGGTAAAATAAGCTGGGACGGTAAAGTACAACGTTACTTAACTGATTTTAAACTGCATGACCCTTGGGTCAGTGAACAGTTTAACCTAATAGACTTACTCACTCATCGCAGTGGTTTGGGTTTGGGAGCAGGCGACTTAATGTTGTGGCCCGAGCCTTCTAGTTTCACACGCCAAGAAGTGTTGCATAATTTACGCTATTTAAAACCCACTGGGGAATTTCGGGCTGACTATGCCTACGACAACTTGCTGTATATTGTGGCTGGCGAAATTATTCCAGCCGTTACTGACAACAGTTGGGAAACCTTTGTTGAGCAACGGATCATGCAGCCCTTAGGTATGACACATTGTTTTGCGGGTAAAGTCAGTGCACAAAGGCAAGCCGATGTAGCCACACCTCACGGTATTGTGGCTGGCAAACTTCAAACTATCATACGACCAATCGATCCCGACAAACCCAGTGTGTCAGGACCGGCGGGGGGCATACAGTGCAGCCTTAATGACATGCTGACATGGGTGAAAGTACAGCTTAATCAAGGAAAAACAGCTGCAGGTAAGTCACTGTTTTCTGAAGCGCAGCACCGCATGATGTGGACACCGCAGACTATTATGCCCGTGTCTTGGCGCAGTAAACGTTTCGACAATACCCACCTTAGCGCCTACGGACTAGGCTGGCGTATTAATGATATGGATGGTTATTTGCAAGTTCACCACAGCGGCAGCTTGGCTGGCATGTATTCTTTTGTGAGTTTATTCCCAGAATTAGACTTAGGTTTTGTGGTATTGACTAATCAGCAGTCGAGTGCCGCTCGTAGTGCTTTGATGTACACCGCCATGAAACCTTACTTAGGCGATACCAGCAGCGATTGGCTAGCTAAATTTAGCCCTCCACCCAAAAAGCACTCTGCCACAAAACCATCAGGTACAACCGATAACGCTGATAACAGCCGTCCAGACAATACTTTAGCAAGCATAAATAACACCGACTTCAATGCTTATGTTGGTACTTATGATGATCCATGGTTGGGACATTTTATTATTGAACAGACTCCTCATAGTAGCCCCGATAACAAAGCAGCAGGGTTACAAATCCGTTCATTACGGGTGGAAAAATTGATAGGCACATTATATCTGCAAGACAGCAAAGATAACTTATTGATACGCTGGCACGACCGCAGTCTAGAAGCTGACGCGATTATTCATTTAAAACGCAATAATCAAGGCAGTGTAATTGGCATGACACTCGCCCCTGCATCAAAAGACATCGATTTTAGTTATGATTTTCAGGATTTAGATTTTACTAAACTCACCTCGCTAAAACTCCAGCCCGCTGAACAGTAGGCTAACAGTAGTGAACTTGATGGTGAGTATGCAACTTGTCTAGTGGTGCATAATTGATTGGGTCAAACTCTCTATGGCAGGTTCAATGTGCCCTATCCTTGCATCGGACTTCTGGGGCCAATTTAATCGCAATCAGGTTACTTGTGCCCTAATTCATCGGCTCATCACCAACACTTCATCCTTACTGTAAACCTGTGGACCTCACCCTCACAATATTTCAAATATTCCAAACACCACTAAATTTCAGAATGATTTATTGCAAGCTCATTTGATTTTTGCTTAGTCTATCCTTTCCGGTGAAGGACTATGGGTAACGCTTGGAATTTGTTAGCTAACCTACTAATAATGATAAGTGTAATAGGATTTATTTGAGTAAGCATCATTACCCAATTATGGCGTATTAAATTACAAAACAAGCAAATCTAGTTTATAAAACAATCTATTTTTTGGGTTTCAACAAATATTGACTTGTTGAAACAATTATTCTCATTATAATCTATATTTTGGAATATAATATTAAAGGAGGTCGTGTGGTGATTAGCAATAAACCTCTTTATATTGGTATTGATGGAGGTGGCACTAAGTGCAGCGCTAAGTTATTCAACGCCAAAAAAGAGGTGATAGGCCATGGTATTAGTGGACCGGCCAATGCAGCAAGAGACTTAGCACAGACTTTAGACTCTATATTAAAATCTGTACACCTAGCTCTAGTAGATGCTCGACTTAGCATTAAGGCTATGCCCAAACTACAAGTGGCTGCTGGTTTAGCCGGTGCAACTATACCTAGCGTAAAAGCACAACTACTTGCATGGCAGCACCCTTTTGAGTGTTTTAAAGCCGAAAGTGACTTAATTACTAGCAGTTATGGCGCTCATGAAGGACGCGATGGGGCATTGCTAATTGTAGGTACGGGTTCATCTGCAGCCCGATTTGAGTCAGGTGTTCTAACCCAGTTTGGTGGACATGGATTTATCTTTGGTGATAAAGGAAGTGGTGCATGGTTGGGCCGTTCAGCCATTGCTTCTACTCTTGAAGCCCTAGATGATGTGACGGCTATTTCAGCCTTGCACGATAGAATTTTGAATCGACTATCGGTATCGTCAAGCGTCGGCCTTGTACAAAAGATGATTTTGGCTACCCCAACTCAATTTGCTGCTTTAGCACCTGATGTTGTTAGTTTAGCTAAGCAAGAGGATATTAATGCAATGGCTTTAGTTGCTGAAGCGGCGGCATATCTAGATAAACTGTGTATGCGTACCTTGCAAAACACGGAGTTATCTTTAGTGTTGATGGGAGGCCTAGCACCCATTTACAAGCCTTGGTTTAGCCCTACCCTTCGCGAACGCATAGTCGAAGCTAAATCGGGGCCTGAAAGGGGAGCACTGCATTTGCTGCATTCTCACTTGCCTCTGATTTTCTAATATTAAACGCCTATTTTTTAACCTTCACCTCGCCAATTACCAAAATGAGTTATTACTATGTTGAATATAACGAGAGTCCGAACTAGCCATTCCCATAAAATTTATCGTCGCTTACCTCAGATAATCCTGTTTTTGGCTTTCAGTGCCTGCAGTAGTTTGGCGTTTAGCAGCAGCAATGTGCCAGATATTACAAACCATCAATTAAATGCTCAATTTTGGCAGACCAAGCTAAAAAATAACGAGGTTATGTCGATGAAAAATCAAGACGTCGCAGCATTCAACCAGCAACTATTTACAAGTAACCCATTCGTAGTTAATCCTTTAGCCAGCACTACAAGTTTAGATAAAGCGGCCTTAATAGATAAAATACACAGCATCAGCTCCGTCCCAAGTAGTGCACGTTTTTATGAGGATGGCACTCAGCTAACGGAGCAAGATTTTAAAGTTTATATCGACAATCTCAATATCCACGGGGTCAAAACCCATAACGAAGTTAAGTTTGGTTTAGTCACCCGACGCTCTTCACTGCGCACCTTCCCTACTTTAGACAGGGTATTTAACAAATCAATGGATTTTGATTTAGACCGTTTTCAAGAAACAGGCGTTTTTCCAAGTGAGGCGGTGGCCATATTACATGGCAGTGCCGACGGCAAATGGTTACTGGTACAAAACTACAATTATTTGGCATGGATGAGCCAAGACGACATTGCCATAGGCAATAAGCAGCAAGTTCAAAATTATTTAAATCATCAAGACTTTTTGTTGATCACGGGGGCTAAAGTACTCACCAGCTATGTGCCTAACGAACCTGAAATTTCACAGATACAGTTAGATATGGGCGTTAAACTCCCGCTTTTGAGCGGTGCTGAACAACATGGAGAACTCTACGGTCAAAGTACGGCCGGTAGCTATGAAGTGAAACTCCCTGTGCGCAACTTAGATGGTAGCCTAAGTATCAAAACGGCCTTAATTGGACGTACCCAAGATGTGCACCAAGGTTACCTCGAATACACTGCGCAAAACGTGATTGCACAAGCGTTTAAGTTTTTAGGCGAACGTTATGGCTGGGGTCATGATTACAATGGTCGAGACTGCACTGGGTTTGTAGGCGAAATTTATAAAACCTTTGGCATTCTGATGCCGCGTAATTCCGGGCAACAGGGTAAGGGCCAGTATGGTACTAACTTTAGGTTTGATAAAAACAGCGATAGCACCAGTAAATTAGCGTTCATTAAAAACATGCAAATAGGGGATCTCATCTATATTCCTGGTCATGTTATGCTGTACCTAGGTAAAGAAAACAACCAACCTATAGTGATCCATGACGTCAAAGGTTTAGCCTACTGGACCCCTGAAGGTGAATATTATCAAGGCGTATTAAATGCAGTCTCAGTTACCCCTTTGATCAAGTTGCATTTGAACGAAACGACGACTTATGTCGATAAAATTTACAATATTAAACGCCTCACGCTAGACAACATTGAAAGGGATTAAGCAGCAATGAAAATCACCGCCATCCGTTTTGCAAAGTTAGAGGTGCCGTTAATTACTCCTTTTAAAACAGCCATGCGTACTGTGCAAAACATTACTGATCTTGTGGTGATAATTGAAACAGACAAGGGTGTATTGGGTTATGGCTCAGCACCTTCTACGCCTATTATCACCGGGGATACCCACGGCTCGATATGTTATGCCATTAATAACGTGATTGGCCCCCACATTATCGGTATGGACATTGAAGATTTAAATGCTATTTGTCATAAAATCCAACATGCGATTGTGGCTAATAGCAGTGCTAAAGCGGCTCTTGAAATTGCTATTTACGACCTATGGGCTAAGCGTTTTGATGCACCACTCTATAAAATGTTGGGAGGCGGTAAGCCGGTATTAAGTACTGACGTGACGATCAGTGTTGATCACATCGACAAGATGTTGGCTGATGCTAATCTTGCTATTAGTCAGGGCTTTAAAATCCTTAAAATTAAAATCGGTACTGACATCGAAAATGACATCGAACGAATATATTCGATTCATCAAGATGTGTCTAAACGAGCCATGCTTAGGTTAGATGTTAATCAAGGTTGGACCGCAAAACAAACCGTTTACGCCATACAAAAACTAGAAAACATAGGTGTTGAGCTTGAGCTGATTGAGCAACCGGTCAAAAGTAATGATATTAATGGCCTGCGCTACATCAGCGAACGTATTACCACACCCGTTATGGCTGATGAAAGTGCGTTTTCGCCACTACAAGTTATTGACTTAATTCGCAGTGGTGCTGCTGACATTATCAATATTAAATTAATGAAATGTGCAGGTCTCAGTCAAGCGATTAAAATTGCCGACTTAGCCGAATTACATGATATTCCTTGCATGATAGGCTGCATGCTCGAAGGCAGTATTGGCGTAGCTGCTGCAGCGCATTTAGCTGCAGCCAAAGCCTCTAGCATTTCTTTAATAGACCTGGATGGCCCTGCACTGGGTCAATATGATCCGGTTCTCGGAGGCGTAGATTTTAACTTATCTGTTATAACATTAGGTCAAGGCGCAGGCCTTGGCATCGAGAGAATTAACGATTTACAGGAGCTAACTTGGCCATTTTAAATTCACGTCACATCATCACGGGCGCACTCATGCTATTAACGAGTTTACTCAGCTCTTGCGCCTCAAATTCTGACCCTGTTGAGCCTTTACTTCAACGTCTTGAGACTCAACAACTGGTGGTGGTGGTATCAGATAACTGGGACGCAACAACGGCAACACTGCAAAAATTTGAGTGGGTAAATGCAAAATGGCAAGCAGTAGATCAGGCTTTCCCAGTCAATTTGGGCCGAACCGGACTAGCATGGGGCTTAGGATTACATCCTGCACAACAAGGGTATTACAAGATAGAAGGCGACGGTAAAGCCACAGCTGGGATATTCAATTTAAGTAGCACTTTTGGCTATTTGCCCGAAGCTATTAGTGACATGCCCTATCAACCGATGTCGGCTAATCACTACTGTGTGGACGTTAACGGATCGCCATTGTACAACCAAATTGTTGATGAAAGCATAGTGGGCAATGATGCTGTAAAAGACTCGACAGAACCAATGCGCCGCGATATTCACAATGGTGGCCAAACAATATATAAAAAAGGTATCGTGCTTGATCACAATCCAGCAAACCTTAGCGGTAAAGGCAGTTGTATCTTCTTACATTTATGGTTTGGCCCAGATGTTCCCACCGCAGGCTGCACTTCTATGCAAGAACCTAAAATGGATGCACTGTTAGCTTGGTTGAACCCAGCCAAAAATCCACGTTACTTGGCTTTGCCAAAAGATGAATATAAGAAAAAACAGCAACAATGGGGCTTGCCGGCTCTTTAATAAGGGTATTCAAAAGTCCATTTATAAGAGCTCAGCTGCGAACCTTAAGCCTAATAACAGCCCCTTGGTGTGGGGGCTGTTTTACATCAGAAGCTGAATTTTTCCAATACATTAATGTTGGCAACAACAATGACGTTGGGTTTTGTCGGTTTTGCCAATACCAGGATTGAACGAATTGGTTGGGTCGAGTGTTAAATAAAATTCCTTTAGACTTTGTTCAGCCGCATACAAATGACCCACATTATGTTCGGCCGGGTATTTGACCCCTCGCTTATTTAGCAATTCAAGCATGCTGTTTTTGACTTTTACAGGATCGACACCTTTTTTCAGAATGTAATCCTGATGAAAAACATGGCAGAAAAAATGTCCATAGTAGAGCGTCATTTCAAGCTGGTCTTGCAAAGCTTCAGGCAGCGCTTCTAACCAATCAATATCATCGCGTCTTAGGGCTATATCCAACGATAATAAATCGCCTACGTCTTTTTGATATAACGTGTGGTAGCGCATTGCGGCCCCCGCAGCGGCAAAACGGTTTAACACCGCAGCAGCAGTTTCTTGGGTATCACATTCAAAAAAAGCCCCTTCTTGCTCAGCGAAAAATGTTGCTAGATGGGCTCTCGCTTCTGCAATACCCTGCTCACTCATTTTCAAAATCAAATGATGATCGTATTTGGCTCGATATTGCAAAATACGTGCAGGTAGATGCTGAGGGAAAAATCGACTGGCCGTTTGCATCACCCAATCACTAAGATGAGCAGACACAAAAGGTAAAGATTTACAGATTGCATCGACTCGCGCTTTTAAAGCAAACAACTTAGGTAAACGGTCGGTGCCTAAATGTTTTACACTCAAAAACGTGTCTTTGCCGTACTTGGCAGAAATATCAAAAATATCTTTGTGTAAGTATTCGCCTACCTCAGGTAAATGTTGATATTGTTGCAAAATATCCCGTCTGAGACGCCCCAACACTAAGGGGTCATTAGTACCGATATAAAATGTCTGCTCTTGCTCGGCCACCGCAAACGTATCGAGTCTAACGGCAAAAACAGCCAACTTACCTGCACAGCCACTGGCTTCAAATAAACGCCTGGGATCGGCGTTGTAACGGCTAGGGCTATTTTCATCTACTTGACGTACACGCTGCTGATACTCTTTATCTGAGCACTGAGCATCGCTTGGCGCTAAGTTGTCTTTAGCAAAATTGCCGGTCATCAAGTTGTTTAATATCTCCTCAGGAGTCTCACCCAACTCAATACCTAAATGATTAACCAGATGTAATTCGCCCTGTTCATCAACCCGCGCAAACAACGCCATTTCAGTATAGGCAGGACCACGTTTCACTAACGCGCCCCCCGAATTATTGGCGATGCCACCTACCACCGACGCACCTAAACACGAAGAACCAATAACCGAATGAGGACTACGCTTTATAGGCTTAAGTACCTTCTCTAAGCTGAACAAGGTCGCCCCAGGGAAACTCAACGCCTGCTGACCTTGTTCAAGCAAATACACTTGATCCATCGCCAACGTATTGATGATAACAATAGGCCGGTCATAGTCATCACCATTAGGCGTGGAGCCCTCGGTTAATCCAGTATTAGCGGCTTGCATTATAATAATAGCCTGGTGCTTAACACACACTTGTAAAGCCTGATATAACAGCAGTAGAGTCTGTGGTTTGACTACAGCAAACGCAGCACCGCCTCCAGTACGCCAGCCAAAGCGATATCGTTGCGACCTTTGCTTGTTTGTAATGATTTGATTTTGACCGACAACGTCTTGAAGTTGTTGCAGTAACTGCGGATGGTGCATGATGTTAATTTCCTAACATTCGTTCAACAGTTACCAGCAAAAATACTCGGTGTTGAAACAAGAAAATAGAGATACGTCGATTGTAGATAAATAAATCAAAAACACCAGAATATATTATTCCATCATGTTCTATTTAGATAAAATAAATATTAATATCTCGTGATAGATTATTTGATATTAACAAACAACAGCATCCCAAAATACGCTTGCAACAAAATCTAGCATAACCAGTTCACTGACACTTTGGGACTTGAGTATTCAGATAGGGATTCACTGATGATTAATAAGAAGTTCGACCTCACACTTCATCGTCTATGTTTAAGGGTCGCAAACACTAGAAGTAGAATTTACAGTTTATCCCCATAAATCGCGACGCTCTTTTAGGTTATGAATACATTGATTTACGATAAAATTTTTACCACTCATGATTTTTGCACTAGGCTTTAAGGTATTCACCGACATGGAATGTACCGAATATGAGATCGCCTATACACCTCTCTGGTTTGTTGATTATTGTATTGTTGTCTAATACTTATGGGTTTTGTTTTGCCAATGAACTCAGCCCATCTAAAACTAAAAAAACATCTGTTTCCCAACAATTGGCCAATGTGTACCAGGATGACATAACGGTACAAGACTACTGGATCAGCGAAAAACTAGATGGCATTCGTGCACGTTGGAATGGTTCAGCACTGGTTACACGCAATGCTAATATTATTTACGCGCCAGTCTGGTTTGTGAAAGATTTTCCGCCGCAGACTTTAGATGGCGAGTTATGGTTAGCCCGCAACAGCTTTGAGAAAACCGCTTCTATTGTGTTACGCAAAACTCCGAACTCGGACTGGCAAAACATTAAATTCATGCTGTTCGATTTACCTGAAAACACGGGTACTTTTAGTCACCGTTTGACTGAGATGCAGCTTGTGGTAGACGCGATTGCCAGCCCTTACTTACAGGTGATACCTCAATTCAAACTGGCGGATCAAAATCAGCTGATGCTGAAGTTAGATACATTAGTCACACAAGGGGCTGAAGGCCTGATGTTAAATCACCAAGCGGCTTATTATCGGGATGGTAGAAGCGCAAGTTTACTTAAATTAAAAAGACATCAGGATGCCGAAGCCAGAGTGATTGCGCATAATCCAGGCAAAGGCCAATACAAAAACATGATGGGTTCGTTGTTAGTCGAGTTGGGCGAGTTTGATAAGTTAGACAATGGCCTGCAATTTAAAATTGGCTCAGGGTTTTCTGATATGCAGCGCCAGTCGCCACCGTCAATAGGCACAATAATTACCTTTAAGTATTACGGCCTTACGGCAAAAGGTATTCCACGCTTTGCTAGTTTTTTACGGATTAAACCTACAGCTTTAGATAAAAAAAGCAGTAATTAATAGAAGCAACAGACAAAAAATTATCACTGAATTCTTAACTTACCGTGCAGAGCGCTTCGTTTTAAAGAGATAAACTATAAAACTGATTACAAACTGCATTTTAACCACAGAGAACACCGAACACCGAGCGCTGCGCTTCACAGAGAAAAGCAAAACACTGATTAAAAACAACACTTAAACGTAGAGTACATTGAACGTTAATATTCACAGAGAAAAGCTAAAAAACTGATTACAAACTGCATTTTAACCGCAGTGGTCAACGAGCGGTTTAGCTTTAGTTGTTGCGATAAGTGATTAACGTTTATTCTGCGGTTGATAATTCATCAGAGCAGCATTTGGTAACGTTTGGGTGTATTTTGCTTCTTTTTCTAATGCTTCTAAATCTTTGATAATAAGTTGATTACGCTTTTTATCAATGGTGTCTTCTTTTTTCCAATGCTGTAATTGTTTATTAACCACCTGCCTAACCGAGCCTGTCATTCGCGCCAGCGTTTCATCAGTTAAGCCATTCACTAAATGATGTTGATGCTCTTGTTCTTTCGTGCCTGTATAAAACTTAATTTTATTAATATGTTCTAAAATGATGCGGCTTAAACGAGTGGTGACATCATGTAAAATCAGACTACTTGCCTGCTGTTCTTTTTCACGCATCTTTTTAGCTAAATACGGCATAAATTGTTGATTAAATCCTGGGTAAGTCCACAACCAATGGCGCATAGTAGCAAGTTTGACTGACAGTAATTTTACCGTCGTTAATGGTGAAATAATCACCTCGTGGGGTAAGTCATCAAATAACACCATTAAATCAAAACAATCACCGGCATAAAGCATATCTAGGGTTGCTTCTCTGCCAGTATCTGGGTTGCTTTGTTTTATTTCTAATTGCCCTTCTATCACCACAAAAAAGCGTTGAGTTAATATCTCAGGATTAATGTAATCGCCTTTGTGCCATTCGTTGAGCTGAAACTCTTGTTGAAAGTCTTCAATCAATTTTGGCGGTAAGTCAGAAAAAATATTAGCTTGCTTCACCAACACAGGGTTGGCTTTTTGAGGCATGGGAGAAACATCTTGATGCATAAATAAAATGATTTAAGCCGTTATCTAAACCAGTGTTTTATTCTAACGCCTTGCGACTATATAGCAAAAGCTATTGTGGATTTTGAATCACTTTATAATAACCACTCCCGGTTAATGGGTTGATTCTTATCTTTAAAATTTTTAATGACTTCTGTCATATTTATGACAGAAGCATTTCTTCACCCTAAGTATTATAGCCCCACTAACCAAACAGCCAAGGTTAAACCAGTAAAGTTAGAAGGTTTATACAAGGTTGTTTATGAGGTCAAACTGCTTACTGGGTAACTACCATAAAGCATCAAATCTTTAACTAGATCGTTTATAAACAAACAGGTGATTATTATGAGTAAGATTATTGGTATTGATTTAGGTACAACAAATTCATGTGTAGCAGTTATGGAAGGTGGTAAAGCAAAAATCATTGAAAATGCAGAAGGTAGCCGCACCACTCCATCAATTGTTGCTTATGCAAACAGTGAAACACTAGCGGGTCAACCAGCAAAAAGACAAGCTATTACAAATTCTAAAAATACATTATTTGCGATTAAGCGATTGATTGGTCGTAAATTTGACGATAAAGAAGTACAAAAAGACATTAAATTAGCACCATATAAAATTGTAAAAGCAGACAACGGCGATGCGTGGGTTGAAATCAATGGTAAAGCGCTGTCACCACAAGAAGTGTCAGCACAAATTTTACGTAAATTGAAAAACGACGCTGAAGCGTATTTGGGTGAAAAAGTAACAGATGCGGTTATTACTGTACCGGCATATTTTAATGATTCACAACGTCAAGCAACTAAAGACGCAGGTAAAATTGCAGGACTTAATGTCAAGCGCATTATTAATGAACCAACTGCAGCAGCATTAGCCTACGGCGTTGATAAAAATACTAAAGCTGAACAAAAAGTGGTGGTGTACGATTTAGGGGGCGGCACATTTGATATATCTATCATCGAGATATCAAATGAAGACGGTGAAAAACAATTTGAAGTCTTAGCGACTAACGGTGATACCTTTTTAGGAGGTGAAGATTTTGATTTACGCCTAATTAATTACCTTGCTGATGAATTCAAAAAAGACAGTGGCATTGATATTCACCAAGATTCTTTAGCGTTACAGCGTATTAAAGAAGCAGCTGAAAAAGCAAAAATTGAATTGTCATCAGCCATGCAAACCGAGGTTAATTTGCCCTACATCACCGCTGATGCTAGTGGCCCTAAGCACTTAAATGTAAAAGTGACGCGAGCAAAATTAGAGTCGTTAGTAAATGATTTAGTTAAAAACACCATCGCTCCGTGTGAGCAAGCATTGAAAGATGCAGGTTTGAGTAAAGGTGATATTGACGAGGTTATTTTGGTGGGTGGTCAAACACGGATGCCAAAAGTGCAAGAAGCAGTTAAACACTTCTTTGGAAAAGAGCCGCGTAAAGATGTTAACCCAGATGAAGCGGTTGCAATGGGAGCTGCCATTCAATCAGGTGTATTGTCAGGGGCAGTAAATGATGTGTTATTACTGGATGTAACACCGCTATCACTCGGCATCGAGACCTTAGGTGGTGTCATGACTAAGCTGATTAAAAAGAATACTACCATACCGTCACGGGCTTCTGAGGTGTTCTCAACGGCTGAAGATAATCAAGCAGCGGTAACAATACATGTGCTGCAGGGTCAACGTGAAATGGCGACAGATAATAAATCGTTAGGTCAATTTAACTTAACGGATATTAGCCATGGACCAAGGGGTTCAGTACAAGTGGAAGTCACTTTTGATATTGATGTGAATGGTATTTTAAATGTATCAGCCAAAGATAAATCAAGCGGCAAAGTGCAAAGTATTGAAATTACCGCTTCAAGTGGTTTAACTGAAGATGAAATTAATCGTTTAGTGCAAGATGGTGAGCTGCACGCTACTGAAGACAAACTAAAGCGTGAGTTAGTTGAGCAGCGTAACCAAGCAGATCAATTAATTCATACGGTGCAAACATCAATGACGAGTCTGACAGATGCACAGCAAACCGAGCTTAAAACATTAATTGAGCAACTAAAAATGGCAGTTAATGGCGATGATAAAGCAGCCATTGAAATGCGACAAACAGCATTACAAAACGCTTACAGTAGCATCATGCAAGCTCAGCAAGCACAAGCTCAACAACAAACTGGTGAGCAGCAAAATAACGCTGCCAAGGATAGTGCTAACGATGATGTGATTGATGCTGATTTCGAAGACGTCAGTAACGGTTAATCAGTTAATGCTTGGTAAAAAGGTGACTTGATTTTTAACACACCTTTCATTAACCAGGCCAAAGCCTCTAATATTAATTATTAGGGGCTTTTTATTTGCGGCATATTGAACATGATTATGGCTGTAAGCTAAATTAACGTGGTTGGCTCGTTAATTTTGACGGGCATAACGGTTAGTCGACTCCCAAACCCTTAGACAGTATTGTCTTCAACCACCAATCATAACCATTGGGCACCCTACTACAATACTGCCATCATATTCTGCAATGCCTCCCATGCGTGCAGCTGGTTTACCACCAATAAAAACAGTCGCCGACCCTTTAACAATGCTATCAGGAGGCCCAACACAAACACACGAATCACCAACAGTGGCAGCAGGAACATTAGCAATAAGAACGGTTGAAATACCCGGACGAACGATGAGTCCTCCGACGTGTGGGATTAGAGGCACGCCAAGTGTAATTATCATAAACGTCTGAAAACCAACAGCAATAATTCATCAATATTTGGGAATCTTAATCGTTAGATAAGAACGTCTAAACTTTGAGCTTGAGCAAATAGACTTTGATGAAATGTATTTGAACTTCACCCTATTAAACTTAAAACAATCTATAATTTGGAGTAATAAAAAATCTATTATTAACCTCTAAATTATCGGTTTAATAAACCTCTTCATTGTACAATTATACCAATAAAGTCTATTTTGATACCCGAATCAAAACTATCGATTATATATATAGTCTGATGTGAAATGGCTATGAAAACAACTTCAGGAAAGCAATGACACATTCGTTTTGGCAAAAGCGCCCAAGTAAAAAAATGACTGCAACGTTGTTGTTTTTTGTTGTGCTGGCTACAATATTTTTATTCCGTCGCCCTATTGCTATCAAAAGTATCGAACACTTTACTCAACCCCACGGTGTATCTATTACCTGCCTAAAGTTTTCATTCAATTGGCAACTTAATCTCAACCTTAAACAAGCATGCGTCACCTCTCCTTTAGGCACAATCGAAGTACACGATGCAATTTGGCAGCCATGGTCCAACATTTTAAATATTCAACAGATAAAAGTTAAACACCTTGCACAACTCCCTGCAGATAACAAAGCGGATAATGGGCCTCTCAGTGTTCAACAAAAAAACTACTTAGATTTACTTGGCTGGTTACCAAAACTAAACATCTCAAGTCTTAAAATCGACTCTTATGAACTGCTTCAGCCCCTACATTTAGGTGTAAACACCGTTTCTAGCAACGAATTGAGCATCACTGGTGATGTGAAGGCTGGCGTCAATATCACCCCAAATGCATTAGTCGCAAAAATAATATGGAGAATATCCGATCTCGCAAAATGGATACCGCAAGTACAAACGTTAACCCAAGATAATGCTCAATTATTAAAGGAACTAACCTTTGATGAAAGTGCGATCGAAACCCGTTTAACCTTTGATGGCGAAATGCTTAGTGCAGATAGCAGCTTAGATATAGCCAGCCGTTTTCATGTCTCAAACTGCCCGATTGATGCTGTATTTAAGGGTAATATTTTAGTGGATGTGAACGTGAGTAGCCTTGACCTCATTTTAAACTTAACCCAACTTTCAAATGACATTTCAGTGGCCAATTGCCCATTATTACTAGATTATTTTGCGCAAGATGATATGCCGCGGCTGTCATTTGTGTTCCCGCAAACAATAGCAATAAACAAAACGCACATTAACCTTCCCACATTACAAATTATAGACAAGAGCAATACACATCGCAGTATAGTCCTTAACGATGTGAATTATAAAACTACAGGTGAGCTTGAAGTTAGTTACAAAATTGTACTTAAACAACCGATTAAGACAAAACAAATAACCGCAGAAATGTTTGACTTGCAAGCTCAGGGTACACTTTCCACAAATCTCTCTACACAGGCTTCAGAGCTGCCAACAAGCTTTAAAATAATCAATGATAACAATCGTCTCGTTTTAAAAAACGTAAAGATGGACACATTGCTTATCGGTAATTTAAGCAGTGAATTTTCCCTCCACAACACTCAGACTAAACAACTTCAAATGAAGGGAATAATTAATAGCTCAAATATAAAAATGGGCGGGCTTAAACTAGCAAAAATGAACAGTGACTTTTCTCTGTCAGGGGCAAGTTTTAATGATTTGCAATTAAGCGTAGATAACCAATTTTTTAATACGGTTCACCCTGATCTCAAGGTTCAAAAAATTACCAACCACATAGATTTAAATATAAAACAGCTTGAAACGCTGAGTTTTTCTGGAAACTCAACCGTCACAAAATTACTGACACAAAACATTAATTTTATGCCCATCAATATGACCCATACAGGCCAGGCAAGCATAGCAAATATAACCCTATCCAGTCAGCATGACATTTCACTAGAAAACAATTTTGTGGTGCAACTGACACACCAACAAGCTGAGATGAAAGTACAAATAAACCAACAAGATATTAGTCGTTTACAAAAAATAATTTCACAGTTGCAAGATGGACTTCTGATTAAAGAAGGTAACCTTTCAGCCAATGTTGAATTAACTTTGCCACAAGAAACAGAGCCGCTTATCGCAAAAGGGAAAGCAAACTTTCTGGGTGTATCCGCAAAGTATCAAGACTATGTGCTTAAAAATATAACTTACCAAACTCCACTCACGTTTGATTCAGCTGGACTTCAGTTAGCCGAATCTACTCTACGCATCGATTCAATTGATGCGGGAGTGATGGTTCAACAACTTAAAGCAAACGTTATTGCACAAAACAGCGTGTTTCGTTTAAAACAAGTTCAAGGTGAAATCTTCAATGGGACGTTTTTATTGGGTGACTTATGGTTGGATGGACGTGAGCAGCAGTTCAATATCAATATTCAGAATATAGATTTGGCCCAGGTTATAGCTCTTCAAAAACAACCTGGGATCAATATTACGGGGGATATTAACGGCGACATACCATTTATTATGGGCAAGCAAGGAATAAGGATAGATAATGGTCGAGTTTCCAGCTTAACAGGAGGGAAGTTAAGCATAATAGGTAACCCGTCTTTTGATTCTATTAAGGTCCAACAACCTGAATTGGCATTGTTGGAGAATCTTGACTTCACTCAGCTTAAAAGCAACGTGAAGTTCACTCCCGATGGCTGGGTGTTTTTTGACTTTGCCATAAAAGGTAACAATCCTGATAAAAAACAGAGCGTTAATTTTAATTATACTCATCAGGAGAATATATTTACTTTGCTAGAGTCGATACGATTAGTTAAATCAATAGAAAATGAAATTGAACAGAAAATAACCCAAGGTGATAAAAAGTGAAAATAACATGTTTGGTGCTTATGGCGACAGGGATTCTAAGTGCTTGTACACACACAGTACAAGTTGAAACCAAGGAGCCAATAACGATCAATATTAACGTGAAAATTGATCATGAAATTCGGGTGAAAGTTGATAAAGAACTTGATGATGTATTTAGTGACGAAAGTAACTTGTTTTAAGCCAATTAAGGAATAATTTCATGAAAAACATAATATTTAAAACCATTATTATCGTCAGCTTCATTTTCAGCAGTGTTGTTTTTGCAATAGGTTTAGATGAAGCGAAAGACAATGGTTTGGTGGGCGAAAAAGACAACGGTTATTTAGGACTGGTTGTAATTCAAAAAAACACCCAAAACAATACACAAAACGAAACGCAATTATTAATTGATGATATCAATACAAAGCGCAAAGCGGTGTATATCGAATTAGCTATAAAAAACGGTATTACCCTGCAGCAAGTAGAAAAGCTAGCAGCTGCGAAGGCTTATGAAAAAACCAGTTCTGGTCATTATCTGTGGATCAATGGGCAGTGGACTAAAAAGTAACGCTGAGTTAAATCTATAAAAATAAAGCACAGTCTTGTTTGATTTTTTACAAGGCTGTGTTTTGAACTTAGAACTTATCTCAGATACGCCTAATATTAACAGCCTAAACCCATGCCCCATCAAAAGGTCAAGATTAAAAATATTTTTATAAAACCATCCACCTTTCCTGGGCTTGACGTCTTAATGTTTGAAACTATACGTTTAACTTTCATTTGGAAATTACTTGAAGTTTGCTTTTTCACCAGATCTTTTTAGGATTATTTAAAAACATTTGCAAAGGGATAATAGGGCTAAAATAAACCAATATCCTTGATCCCTTAAACAACTAAAACATCAATCGATGGATGAAGTAGCAGTCGACTGAAATGACTTATTTGCATTTTCTTGGGTTCGCATAGATATACCCAACCAAATGAACCAAGCAATTTGGGTAATACCAAAAAATTCAGTGGCGGTAAGCAAGGTATCATCAATATCAAATACCACCAGCGTTGAGCACAATGGAAGCGCCTTGGCTTGCTCGATGGCAGCAGACAAATATTTAACCTCTACAATCTCACTTATTGGATGTTGATCGCTGCGATGTTAGTTGCCGCTGTTTCGAATCGAACAAGCACTTAGAGACGATAAAACAACTGCAGCAATCAAATACCGACGGAACATTACAGGGTTTAAAAAAGAGGGGCGAAACATCGGTATAACTGCCTAACAAAGAGAAAGTAACAATAGAATACAACAGACGTATTGATAATCGAATCATCACTGCATTGGCATAACTAATTTAGTTATCTAGGCAGTCGACTCGGGGAAATTGAGGCTAAAAGATAAAAAAATCTAGGCCAAGAATAATTAACCAATATTTGGTCAAAATAACGAAATTATTTATCATTTTGATTTGCACTTCAGTAACAAAAACATCGAAACAACAACAAGCCATTGATTTAAATGAAAAATAAAATCTGGCATCGTCATTGCTATAGCTAATGTAAATCAGTGTAAGTTAATACATGTCACAACAACTACTCAAATTAACCAATATAGATAGGACACAACCATGAATACATTAACTAAAGCTCTCGCAATTACAACATTAACCCTTAGCTCTATCGGGCTAGCAAGCGCATCAAATGTAATAGTGCCTGCAGATAACTATGTCACCACAAAACTCTGCGTTGTAGCGAGTGAAGGAAGTAAATCAAAGTTATCACACGCTATTAAGGAGGCCGGTTTGAGCAAACATTATGTTACTACAAACGTTAAATGTAATGAGTTGAACCTCGTTAGCTTTATTGAAAAATACGGCAGTAATGTTGAAAAAATGAATAACTTTTTGACAAACAGTAAATATAGCAACAATGCAGAAGTGGCAAATGTAGCTTCTCTGTAATCAGTAAAAAAGATGTTATTAGCCTGTTTAGCTCAAACCTTTTTGGCCTACTTAAATCTGAGTAAAACCATAAGGTATTTGAGCTAAATTAACGTATCTGACTCCAGATACTTACTATTCGAAAGAATTCTTAGATGGATATACCGAGTGCCAATTTATGTTTTAAGGCACAAGCTTTACATGTACATTTTTTGTTTTTATCTACATCAGATACTTGGCTTAACAAGCTATCTGGAAACATTATTTTACTATCAACACACCAACAAACCGCACTGTTGTCGCTGGGTGATAAGTTACCGCAAAAATCATTTTCACCGCACAAAGGACAATCACTCTGAGTGGCATTGTTTTCTGATGCTCAAAACATCTCCAACAAAATTATAGGTGTAAATTCAAATACGATTTAACGCCGCATTCATAGGTTAAAATAGTCGACTGCAAAGTAAGAAAAACATTAAAAAAGTGAATCCAGTCAACTGTGTTTTAGCCGTTTAAGTGCCTTATTATGTTTGTTTTTTAGTACCCTATATATCTTAGATAAAGAATCAAGAGGCCCGTTCATTTTTTACACTATCGCAGAAGCCCTAGCATAACTTTGAGTTATCTATTTTATCCATGGCTATAGAGTAAACTTTTGATGAACACCCTACAAAAACAAATGAAGTGAGTATTAAAATATATAGTTTGGTCATGAGATTTATCCGAACTCACTACGAGATGTTCTTACGCAAGGATGTGTTGAATTTACGTATGTCGAATAATTATCGTAACTTGGTTCTTTATATAAATATCCGTTCCATAGGATATGACCCGTAGCTCCTTGCCAATTAACGTAAATCAAGCATGAAGTAAGATACTAACAAGTACAATTTAATTGAATTTTACAGCTAACGATTCACAGCAGCCGCGCCGCAGTTTGACGTTGGATGACTGTGCTTGTTAGTGCCCACGGTCCACGCAGGCACTTGATTAATGTGACTAACTAACATGCAGTGCCGTAACTTTCAAAAGTGGAAGGTTGTGGAGAACAACATTGATAATACTGACGATATTGAAAAACATGTGATGACCAACTCCCTAGTTATGGTGCAACGAACTTACCTAAAATGCAGAGTTGTAAACTTACCAGCCTGAAGATCCAATTACAAGTAACCACGACGAAAACGGATAGGGCTAATAACGCTGCCATAATTTGCCGCCTGGAGCGCAACGTAAGGCGGTCAGATTGATGGCCTTGTTATAAGCGCTAACCTTTGAAAGTCAGATAAGTTAACCACTGTTTGAACAAAGCGAGGAAAGGTTACTTGAGTTGAAAATTGCTTCTCCTGTATTGTAGCAGCAGACGTACAGTCGCTAATAATTGTCACGTGGTAGCCTAATTCTACGCCATCTCTGGCGCTGGAATCTAAAGTGATATTGGCGAGTGGCCCAGCGAAGATAAGATGTTCGATACCTGTGCTTTTTAAGTGTGAATTTAGGTTGGTTTCTACAAAGGCGCTCAGTTTATTCCTTGATTGAATGACAACATCACTGTCTTGTAGAGCCAGTTTTTCTGGCACATCGAATCCGTTTTTTGTGGCCGTAAGTTGCTGTTGCATTTGTGATTGCGCCGGTGTAGGAAATGGGTTATCAGCATTTGATCCGTATGGGGCGTAGATGACTTGAAAGCCTTGCTGACGAGCAAAGGCAATTAGGTTTTCCAGCTTCGTTATCAATTCTAGGGGGGATGTTAGAAATGCGTTTTGTACGTTGACCAAAACCACCGCCGTGCTACTGACCGGATATTGCTTATATTTTCTCATTTGATATTTAGCAATCATTAGTATAATGCTATTTAGAATTCGATTAAGCATATTGAGACTCCTGCGCTAAAGTCCGAATGAGTTTTTCGGTGGTAGTTACAATATGACCAATATGAGGGTAGCTAAACTCTACAGCGGCCTGATGATCCTTTGGGGTCCAAGAGGCTACGGCATCGGTTACAAGTGTAACGTGATAATTAAGATCCACAGCACTTCGAGCGGTCGATTCGATACAAGTATTAGATAACAGACCCACTATAATCAGGTGGCTAATACCTTTTTCCTGTAGCTTTTCGTGTAAATCAGTATCGCCAAAACCACTGGTACATGCATGTTCACTGGCAATGACATCTTCAGATTCCGGAACAAAATCAGGGTGAAATTCACTGCCAAATGAATCAGCTTTGAATGTTTTCGCAAACTTTATCCCTGCTTGCGAAGGAGACAGGTATTTAAGGTCATCATAATTGCCCGGGCGGTATTTAAGATGCATTGCATAAAAAATCGGCAGTCCCTGATCTCGGCCAGTTTTTATGAGATTTTTTAGATTCTCGATCAGGTTCACTTGTTTAGCAACAGTGCGCAACAAGGGCCAAGCTTGTCCGCGTGCAGAGAGAAAATCCTTATAAGGATCAACTAGTAAAATAGCCGTTTGTCTATCGGGATAAATGCTCATGACTTCTTTCGCTCTTGATTAAATTAAGTTCTAGATATCTAAATTCTATTCAGAATCTGAAATATGTAAATTTACTTATAACGCCCAAATAACAGGCTAAGTAATGGTTGGCTAAAATTGTGCAGTGAAGCGAAACGTAGCCATACATAGCCAACTGTTAAGTGGCCTTGTTGATTTACTTGTTAGCTATTGTTCAGACTCAGGAGGTGTTTCCTCGAGTTTTGGAACGCCAATATAGTACAAAACAGCTAAATAATTAAGCATAGGAATAGCACCAGCTAAAATTGCTAGTTTATAATTTCTATTTTTACTTCTAGCTAGAAGAAAACATAAAACCCCAAGTGCAATTGCTTGGATACCAAAAGCAAACCACATAGGATGAAGTTCCCCACTTCGCATCATTTCAAATATATTCATATAACCTTCGTTGCTTAACGATAAATAGCTAACGATTCACAGCAGCCGCGCCGTAGTTTGGCGTCGGATGACTGTGCTTGTTAGTGCCCACGGTACACGCAGGCGCTTGATTAATGTGACTAGCTAACATGCAGTGCCGTAACTTTTTGAAGTGGAAAGTGGCGTAGAAAAACATTGATAAAACTGAAGATATTGAAAAACATGTAATGACTCACTCCCTGGTTATGGTGCAATGAACTTACCCAAAATGCAGAGTTGTAAACTTACCAGCCTGAAGATCCAATTACAAGTAAGCACAACAAATACGGATAGGGCTACTAACAGTTTATTAGTCAGAAGTCGGGTTAGATACATTTGATATTGACAAAATCAACTCGACATTCCGATAATTTTTAAAGCATTTCATAAAGTTAACCATTTGAGAAGGTAAATCTGTATTTGATATTTTATGATCAAGCGAAGCCATGTATTTATCCAGACTTTTAAGGCTGGATAAATACAGACTATAAATATTATTTCTATATATAACAGAAGGGGATGAGAAAGTTTGCACAGAAAACATGTCCTAATTTCCTATTATGCCCATTGAAACTGACGATTTTATCATAAATGTATAAAATCCCATGAATCACAACCGCAGTGCTGACCTCGTCATGCGACTAATTTTCTGACCTGCATTGGATATATTCCGATTCACAACTGGCTTAACTTAATCCAACTAATTACCTCACCAAAGTAAAAACGTCTCTAAGGTTTTTATAGCCATCGTTACACCAGTAACAGGAGTTATTTATGACTTTTTCTTTCCAAACTAAACATACCATTAAGGTTATGTCTGTCATATTGGCAACAGCATTTATCAATGCGTGTTCGTCCACAACCTCAAGTGAGCCTAACTTGCGGGTAAGCAACAACGCTAAAAATAATGATATGAGCAATGATTATTATCAATCGATTGATGCGGCTTGTGAGCAACAGGCTATCGGAATGGACAGTTTTGCTCAGCAGTCAGGGCAAGCAGCACAATATTTAGCTTCTGCTAAGGCGATGTTGCGTTGTGTGAACGGCATTCAGTTCCCTAAGGGCCATGCAGACGCTGATAAAGCGCTACGTTTAATGGCACTCTCGGTGATGAATTTCGTCAAAGGGGGCGACATTAATGGGGCACAAGTCGCACTAAGGAAAACCCAATCGAAGTTCCCTAATAAAGACTTGTATTTTGCTGATTACAGCTCCTTTTTTGATACAGCTACCGCCTTACTCGAACAACAAACATTATCTAGCCATCAGCTTGCAGCCTTAAATATCAGTGCTGATTTGCGGACTGAGATTGAGCGTCATCAATACTGGCTAAGCCACTAACAGGAAACTGTGATATGAAAACTCGTATAATTATGTCGTCCCTAATTTTAGCTATAAGCCTGAGTTGCACCCATTTTGGGTATGCCAGTGAAGGTCGAAATTGGGATCCCGTTGCTAGTGACAAATTAATCAAATTGCCCGCCAACATTATTGAAAAACGTATTCAACAAGACTTCGAAGCTTCACCTATGGCGTTGCATATAGTTGAGCTTGAGCAACACATGCAAGACAAGCTTTCCCAGCTAAAGTCCTTGAGAGAGTTAATGGCTGACAGCGAAGGCGAGGATTTAATTAATCAACGTTTTGAGTTGGTGCAGCAAAAGTCTGAATACTTGGACTTGATGCAAGAAGCACAAGGCTTGCGCCAAAACGCGCTAGCAAAAAAACAAGGGTTATATCAGACCGTACTAGGCAAATTACGCAATAAAAATGGGCGTATTTCTCAGGGCGAAGTTTATCTGCTGCAACAGAAACAAGCCGAAGCTCGGCAGAGAATGCAAAAAGTACTGGCTCAAGTAGACAATGGCTTAATGCATTCAGGCCTTGATCAACGCTCTCCTTATGCCGATGAATTTGCTTTGAATCTAGCCAAAGTAGAAGACCTAAAAAATGCCATATCAAAGCATAAGGCGAATGCATCACCCACTTTAGGTGACGTAGAAGTCACCAGTGAGGAATATGTTCGCCAGCTGTTGATGCAAGCGTCTACTGAGCAATCACTATTAGATCAAGAAGCCCTGATGTTTAGTTACATGGCAAAGTTGGTTGCACTAGATGCTCAATCACTGGAATACGAAATCAGCTATGGCGATGAAAACACTGATTTAACCCAACGTAATCGCACTAAACCCGCAGCAGTCGCCGACTTGTTTTTATAACTCATATTTATAAGGAAAACAGCATGAAAATCACACGTGTTATTGCCGTTACTACCATTATTGCCAGCTTACTGAGCACTCAAGTTTTTGCTAACAGTTTGTTTAGTTTAGAAAATTTAGAAAGGGAACGTGCTGCATTGTTAAGTGTTCAACTTGATAGTGCGTTGGACTTGAATCAACGCCAACAAAAGGTTCAGAGTATTTATCGCCGTTTAGTAGATATTGAGCGCATGGTATTGCGTGATGACAGAGTTACCTCGAGTAATAGTTCGCTGGCACAAAATGCCTTTGATAAATACGAGCTAACTTTTTTAGTTCACTCAAGTGCCGAAAAAAACCTACCCACATTGTCTCATTGGATGTCTGAATTACATTTGACCACAGCCACTATTTTATCAGCTAAAGCGGGCCACAGATAATGTTTACCCTCAAGGCGCTGCCTTCAACCAGCAATGCTATTGGAATATTTTTTGGCACCGGTATTATTTTGTTAGCCGCAGCCAGTTATTTAACCCAAATGCCATTGATAGATTTAGTGACTTGGCTACAGAAGGTTTTTAGTTGGAGTTTTGTGACCATCTTCAGTGGGTTATGTTCCATGGCGGTGGTGGCTGGCGCAGCGATTAAGCCAGGTAAAAACAATGATTTTTTATATGATGTTGGTATGCAAGCAGCCAATGGCATTTCGACATTAGCCCTGACCTTTACCTTACTTGGTATCAGCTTAGGTATTGGCACTTTGTCAGAACAGCCACTCACATCAAGCTCTGTTAATGAGATTATTGGCGAGTTGACCAAACAATTTTCTATGGCTTTTATGACCACAGTAGTGGGTCTACCCAGCTCGGCTATATTGCGCGCTTGGGTCAGCTTGCGATATACAAAAATTGAGAAGGAATAATCTATGAAAACCCTATTTTTTATTGCCGCTTTAGCTGGTGCAGTCTATTTAATCATGCAAACGCCGGCAGGCAAGGCTTGGTTAGAAGAAAGCGAACCTGAGTCGAGCAAGCAACAATCGGCCCAACAAGAAATTAAAAAAGTAGAACAAGTCAGCACCCAGGTTGCCCACTCACCCAAAGACAAAACGCTCGAAGACAAAATGACTGAATTCGCCCAGCGGTTCAATCAAACACAGCAAGTGAAAACTAAGCAGCTAGAAAATCGCATTGCTGAGCTAGAGAATGAGCTAATCATGGGTCGTATTGCAAAAAGACAGCTGCTACAAAGTGAACCTAATAGCAACGTGACTTTGCACCCATACCAACAGCCAGATGAAGACTATGCTGCCCAGCCTTTATCTCAAAATTTTGCTGTAAACGCACCCACACCAATTACATCAATAGCAACCACAGATAATCAATTGCAACGTCATCGTCAGGCTAGATTACAAGACATTGCAGAAAAGATGGAAATGTCTTCGTTACAAGCCTTGGTTAACTAAGTCAGATGCTCTTTTTACAAAACAATAGTTGGCCAGCGACCGCATTATTACGGGGCGGATTGACTATTATTTTTATACTGTGGCTGGCAACGGTGATGTCTCAATATGACGATAACCCAATTGAAAAAAAACAAAAAATTAACGTAAAACAAGTACCCAGTAATATTGTCATCGAACAGCTAATACTGCCTCCCGTTCCTACACCTAAAGCGAAGCCACAGGCATCAGCAGTTTCAGAGTGGGCTAATCAACCACCAGAACCTACAATTAAAAAGCTAAAACAGTCGCCATCAGTAAACAAACAACAAGTAGAACAAGTCTTCAAACAACTTAGTGAGCAAGGTATAGATATACAAATTTCCTGGCCGCAACAGATACATCAACAACAAAGGGCATTAGACTTTATGTACCAATGTGCGGGTATGCAGTTTGCAGTATTAGAGGGCAACAAAGTCACTAAGGTTAATCAGCTTAGATTAAGTGATTACAGTGAATGGATACGTGTCGCCCAAGGCAATTTGTCGAAAAAAGAGCAGCACTGGATAGCGGCTTATTCTCTAACGGGCATGCCAATAAGATTGTTTCCACGTAACATTGATTTACGCTTAGCCCAACACTTGGCTAACGCTCTTAAGGGTGCGCCATTAGTTAATTTAAGAGCAAACTACCAAGTGAGTAATCAAAGGTTATATCTGACGAAAATCCAGCTTAACAACCAAGCTATAAAGACGAGTTGGGAGCTTTATTTAGGCGAGTGTATTTGACCTGAATCAGGATAAGCCATACCGTCCAGCACCGTTATTATCACGCCTATCTTTGTAGATCTTACTCACAATAGATCGCTATTCCTTCACAAGCTCGCCTTGATAAACACAATAATAGCAGCTCACGATGCCTTAATAAAACAATTATAACTATCTAAAATATTGTTTTTGTTATAGTTATTTTGAGGGTGGCGGCATGTTTCATCCAGAGTTCAGGTTAATTAAAAAACTCTAATTTGTCATTTTGCTTAAGCGGAATTGTCAACATTCAAGCCGAAATTTTGCAAAAAGAAAGCGCGACTAATTCTGACAATCATGTCAACACGTTAACTTATTAACACCAAGAGACTTTGTTTCGGTAGGATATTGCTTAAATCAGCACTATTTTATCCGCTTAGTGAAAAGCTCAAGTTGGCAAATTAGAGACTATTCTATTTACATCTTGACTTACCGCTTTGGCGATCTGCGATCATTCGACCTATCTCAGCCGAACGACTCCGATGCCCAATTTTTCAGACGGTCAAGCAACGAGTGTCTAAGACGGCAATGCCACCCAAAGAGACCTTCACTGTTGAGTTAATTCAAGGGAGGGAAAGACTAAGTAGTGCCTCTGGTATTGCTAATCCAAAGGCAACAGCAAACCGATTTTCACAATGAATGTCAGTGCAATTAGTACAAATCTCCAAAACTCACTGTGTATAAGTTTAAGTTGACGCTGCGCTAGTTTTTCTTATTCCGCCGCGGTTCTGCGAGGTCACCTATTAGCCAGCCGATGTCTATCTGGGGGGCCTAGGCAATCATAAAGTTATCTGATTCTGCTTCGGTGTACCGGTTATATTATTCGCAACGTTTGTTTTTCTATTGATCATGCTGGTTAAATATCCCCATCATTCACCCATCTGTATCTAGGTCGAGAAATACCTCTCCTTCCCCCACCCTGCTCAACTGAATGACCACGTCAAACCCATCACACAATGAATAAAAGTTCACAAACGTTCTGATGAAGATAAACTCAACACTCTCTCTACCTCGTTTTTTAATTCTTCTTTGTTAAATGGTTTAACGATATAACCGATGCCGTCTGGTATCGGAAGGTTGCCGGATACGGATACCGTTTTGTCTCCATAGGCAGTCACATAAATGACAGGTATTTTGTCTATTTCTTGGATTATTAAGGTAGCCTGTAAACCATTCATATCACCGCTCAACTTAATATCCATTAAGATCAAGTCTGGCAAATCCCTGTGGGACTGTATAATCGCCTCCTCAGCGGACATGGCAATACCTGTTACCTCATAACCAAGCTCGCGCATGATCTCCGATTCATCAAATGCAGTTATGGCTTGGTCTTCCACGATAAGTACACGTTTCTTGGTCATCATTGTTTCCCCTCAAAAGTAATCCAAACCGAAGTGCCACAGGAACCGTCTATACTAATTTCGCCATTAAGTTGTGTTGTCAATGCACCTATCAATTTCATGCCTAGAGTCGCACTTTTATGAAGGTTAAAATCCTCTGGAAGCCCAATTCCATCATCAACAACCCTCAATTCCATCCTTCCTTTGTCAGCTCGTCGCATAGTTACTTTAATGTTTCCAGAACGTTCGTCAGGGAAAGCGTGTTTTATACAGTTAGAGTACAATTCACTGAAAATTTGTCCACAAACAATCGCGGTGTCTATGTCGATATTTATTTTATCCACTTCGACGAGAGTCTCCACCTTTTGACTATTAATCCGGCTGCTATCAACTGTGTCTGCTGCAATCGCATTAATGTAGTCCCTGGCATCAACAGCCGTAACATTATTGGATTGATGAAGGCTCTCATGAATACGAGCCATAACCTTTACGCGCCGTTGACACTCTTCTAGCGCTTTTCGGGAGGCCGCGTCAGGTTCGGCTCTTGCCTGTAGTGACAACATGCTGGAAATTATCTGTAGGTTATTTTTAACTCGGTGATGGATTTCTTTAAGCAGCACCTCTTTTTCTTGAAGTGAAGCTTTGGCCTTTTCACCAGCACTTTCTAGTTCAACCGCAAATGCTTCTTTCTCATCGTTTTGGTAGGCGAGCTCTTTGTTAGCGATGACCAGTTCAGCCTCGCGTGCATCTTTTTCTTTGTTGGCGATGACTAACTCAGCAGCACGTGCATCTTTTTCTTTGTTGGCGATGTCTAGCGCCGCCAAACGTGCATCTTTTTCTTCGTTTTCAAAGACAAGTTTTTCTTTGGCTATGACTAGCTCAGCTGCGCGTGCATCTTTCTCTTTGTTAGCGATGACTAGCTCAGCAGCACGTGCATCTTTTTCTTTGTTAGCGATGTCCAGCGCCGCCAAACGTGCATCTTTTTCTTCGTTTTCAGAGACGAGTTTTTCTTTGGCTATGACTAGCTCAGCTGCACGTGCATCTTTTTCTTTGTTAGCGATGACTAGCTCAGCAGCACGTGCATCTTTTTCTTTGTTGGCGATGTCCAGCGCCGCCAAACGTGCATCTTTTTCTTCGTTTTCAGAGACGAGTTTTTCCTTAGCTATGACTAGCTCGGCTGCGCGTGCATCTTTCTCTTTGTTAGCGATGACTAGCTCAGCAGCACGTGCATCTTTTTCTTTGTTGGCGATGACTAGCTCGGCCACACGTGCATCTTTCTCGTCGTTATCAAATATGAGTTTTTTGTTAGCGATAGCTAGCTCAGCTGCTCGTGCACCTTTTTCTTTATTAGCAATGACTAGCTCAGCTGCTCGTGCACCTTTATCTATATTGGCGACGTCTAACTCTTCGGCAGTAGCCATATATTCTTGATTAGCTGTTTCTAACTCCTCAGCAGTGGCTCTAAGTTCTGCGTAGTTGGATTCAACATTTTTGAGTTGATCTCGATTAATTCCTCTCGTTCTATCCAATTTCGTTTCTAAGACTATAATTTGTGCTTCTAATTCTTGTTCTTTCTTCTTCGCAATGTTGGCAACAGTTTCTGCTTGCAAAGTAGCATATTCAGAAGCTATATGAGCATCTTTAAGCTGACCACCCAGTTCGCTTATTCGAAGAAGTAATTCATCATTTTTAGTCTTACACATAAATTTTAACACCAGATTCAAATGATATAATGAAATGCCGTAGGCGAGATGATAATGACTTAGTTATTTCACAAATTAAGATTAGACCAATTCTATTGAATTTGAGATCTAATCTTATTTACTTTATTACATTATCTGACGGCAGTCCGACGCAACGCTGTTATCTCAATAAATCCATTACTAATAAACGAACGACATTAACGCTTAAATGGTCTTTTTAGCCTATAAATCGTTACTTTAAATGAAATAAGCTTCTTTATGACATAACAATGTCATCAGCAAACGTTACTTGGCGTTTTTCAAAAGTGGTTTGTTTGTTAGAGAAAAAAGGGTCAGTTACTGAGGATCCCCACGAATATTCAAGCATTAAAATTGCCCGCAATCATAGTTCTGAGCTTTAATTCTGCCATTTCATATTGCTCGCAGGGCAATTTGAAATGCTTATCTACGAAGCCTCGCAATCACTAAATAGTGAAACGATAATACTCGTCTAATCTTAACTGTATTCGCTTAATAACGACGGTGCAAACCAACCATGAATATGGCCAAGCCTATAATGTTAGCTAGAATACTGGCAAGCGTGGCGATCAGGATGAGTACTCCAATGTGGTGTACGTATCGGCTTTTATGATGTTCAAAACCCAGTCCAAATAAACTACTTTTGATATCTCTAAACTCTTATTCAATTTGGATACGCAGTCGATAAATAGCGACTATTTTTTTACCTACACTCTTGGTTCGAGGAAGTGAAGTGGCAATCAACCAAGGGTCTCTAGCGCCTATTCCATGGACCTTTAAACACTTAGATTGTCGGGTATGCTGCGTTAAACTATGCCGCCCTTTGCTTTTACCTTTAAATAGCACCAAGGTACATGTTGAAGGTTGGCTGCGGAAAATTTGGCTAGTGAGCCCTATCGGTTGACTGGTAGCTCGCTTATATAACTCAGAAGTATGCTCCCAGTCCTCTTTCTGATTAACATACCTCATCGGCTTTCGGACTCTTCCTGCAAAGTCCCACCCCAATGCGATGACGTCTCTAAACCAAGTGGTTTTATAACCGGCATCTGTCACTATTATCGGTTTAACATCGTCATCGATAATCGTCTTAAATTTTGCCAAGAACGCCTATGTACACACCGTTTTTCTTTTGTGACGTACCATGAACTTCTTGATAAATAGCCACGCCTCGACCATTAAAAGCCACAGAAGCCCTTAGCAAAAAGCAGCCTTTATGCGTATCTAAATCCGACCAGTCAATCAGAATAATAGGACGTAACGAAGCATTCGCATATTGTGTGTAGATTGCTCGATAGATAGGTAATTGTTCGTTAATAATATGTTTATTAGACAACAAACGGTCGGCTTATTTTATGCGATGTTTTTCATATGCTGAAGATGAAATACCACGTCCCATGCAGGTTACGCTAGCTTTAGCTCCATTTAGCAAACAGCTCACACAACTTGTTAATGACGCTCGCCTAACTTTATGCATTTTATGCGTGACAGCTGTAAGGAACGTCTTCAAAATAACAACTTCACTCATGGTATGGGTCTTTAGCGATGTTTGGCGATTGATCTGATCACTCAGTACCGTGAATGTTCCAAATTATTTTAAAATGACTTACCTGTTTATTTCGTGGGAATACCTAAGACTCTGACAGCCATTTACCACTATATTCTAGAGCGTCAGCTTTCTGGTCTGATTAAACACTTATAGAACCCCCTATTTTCCTATTTTATCGATGGTAGTCACTACGACGGCTAGTGGAACTCGCGCCAAAAAAACAGGGGGATACTCGACTTTTTGGTTCGATTATTGGTTGTCTGTATTTTAATTCATTTTTCTACCGCTTGGCTCGCCCTGATTGGCCTAATCCGGATTACTCTCGTGATGTATCGTGGGTAGGATGATTTCGAACCTGACGCCGCCGCTGGTATTCACCACAACGATCTTCCCACCCATCTCATTAACAATACCGTAGGACACCGACAACCCTAGTCCGGTCCCTTTACCCACCTTCTTGGTGGTGAAAAACGGATCGAAGATATTCTCAAGTAGTGCCACAGGAACCCCTGGGCCATTGTCTTCAACGCTGATACTCACCTGTCCCTGCGGCTCGAATACCACGACAATCTGGATGCGTTTCGGCGCCAACCCAGAAGGATGCGCAATCAGCTCATCGCGCGCGTTGCGGATCAGGCTCAGCAGCACCTGCTCGAACCGAAGCGCATATCCGAACACCTGTGCACCTGCCTCCGTGGGCAGAGCCAACACCAACTCAATGCTAGACAACTTTAACTGCTCACCGATCATGCCGATCGCGCCTCTCACTGCATCACGAGGGTCGAATGGCTGAGCAGCCTCATTAGCATCACGGCCGAACGATCTCAGATGCCCTATGATTTTCGCCGCGCGAACAACATTTTCCTTGATACGTTGCATCTTCTCCAACTGGTATTCTGGGCCAAATTCGCCGCGCTTGAGAGTTCTCTCAACGTTGCCTGCCGCCATTGATATTATGTTAAGCGGTTGGTTGAGTTCGTGCGCCACTCCGGTGGCCATATCCCCCAGGCTGGCGAGCTTGCTCGAGTGCACCAGTTGCGCCTGCATTTTTTTCTGCTCGCTGATCTCCCTGATCACCATAGCGATCCCACCGCTATGAGTAAGCTGCTCACGAATATTGAGTGTCTTCCCCCCAGCTATGACTATCTCAAATTCGCTGGGCAAAGAGCGATGAGCTACCATGCGTTTGGCGACCCATTCCTCGCAATCTATGATGTGTGTGATAATCTCGCCAGCGTCAAACAAAGCCCTTAGATGATCCTCAAACAACACACCGATTTGCATCGAATCAATAACTTTCTCGTGCATGTGCAGGTATTCCGGGTTGGTGAATACAAAGCGGTCATCCCGGTCTAGAAATGCAATTCCCTCCTTAAGCTGGTTAATGGTATCGACCACCTCAGCCTTTTCATCGCGGCTGCGGAGCAGTTCGGAAGTCAGCTGGTGCGTCTTCGCTTCCTGCTTTTTCAGGTTTTCGTTGGCTAACCGAAGTACACTTCGCTGGGCCGTCAGCTTGCCGGAGAGCTTATTCGCGTCCTCGAGGGCCATCTTGTTTACTTGGAATAGCTGGAGCATGTCAATGACCACATCGTGGGTGGCGAAATCCGCGAAACTCAGTTTATGTATGGCGATCTCGGAAGCGTCGATAAACCAGGGAGAGCCGAGAAACAGCAACACATTCTCGGTAGGTAAAAATACGAACTCGCCGCGCAACTTGAGATCACTGGCACGGTGTTTAAGAAGGAAAAATGATCCGGCATTTTCGAGCACCCAGTCGACACAGAAAACACCCTCTGGCCGGATCGATTCGAATAGCTTATCCATACTCACGCTGGGGAGGATATCAGCACAAATACGTTGTAGTGTTGTTCCAACCTGCAGTATTTCCATCTGCATGTTCAACACTAAGTGGAAGGGGAACGCTGTGGCGAACTGCTGCGGCGGAAGGCCAAACTGAGATGTTGAGCGCGGGTTGTCTTGTTTCATTCGATAGCGTCGTTCGACCACTTGACATCAAAAACATCGTGATCTGCACCTTGTTCCTTGGATTCGACGAGGTGGACAATAACCGGCGTATTGAACAACTTGCCCAGTCCTTGCATCAAACCAATGACAAAATGCACCAAGCCTGCGCGGTGCGTACGATAGTGCAGCTTTAGAGAGTTTTCCGTTACGTCTGTACACTCGAAACCGGGCGGTTGCAACTTCGGAAACAGCATCTGCACCCTTGAATGAAAGCCCGGCAGGTTGGCCAGGAACTCGGGCAATGAGCTACCGTTGGCTTGCATCAAACCGCCGTAACCTTTCTGCGCTGTATGCAGTACCCAGTGCTCACCGAATGCCTCAAGAACCGCCTCTGCGGGAATTTTCAGTACCTCACTTGCCGCGCCCACCAACTGGAAAGTCGTTTCGTCTGGGTATGCTTCGTTGCTCATAAACACGTCTATATCGACCCCAGCGCAGGACTTAATATCTTCCCATACCGACTCGCCAAATTGCGTGCAGACCATATCTTCCACTGCTTTATTAACCATTCCGTACATAATAAATCCTCTTATTTTTAGGACCTGATAAATGTTTTATCCTGTTTTCAATCAGCAAGATCTTTATAGATTGCATCGAACTGTTCAGAATTGTTACGGAAAATGTCCAACATTTGCGGGTCAAAATGCGACGGATCAGTTCGTCCGTCACCATCAAGCATGATTGACAAAGTTTTCTCTTGATCAAACTCCGCTTTGTAAGGACGTTTTGACCTAAGCGCGTCATAAACGTCAACCACAGCAACAATACGAGCTTCAATGGGGATTTCTGTTCCTTTGAGACCTCGAGGGTAACCTCCTCCATTCCAACGTTCATGATGATTTCTTGCAATCGTTGCTGCCATTTTCATGACTGAATGTTCTGCATGAGACAAAATATTATAACCATTTTGTGAATGCTCTTTCATAATTGCGACTTCATCAGGGTCGAGTTTTCCGGGTTTCAATAAAACAATTTCGGGCGTGCCGATCTTGCCTACGTCATGCAGTGGCGCCGCTAACAACATCATATGTTGACGCTCTTCTGACCAGCCAAGTTGTTTAGCCATAAATTTGGAAAACTCACCAATTCGCTGTATATGATGACCCGTTTCAGGATCTTTGAATTCGGCTGCCACAGCAAGGCATTTCAACGCTTCGTCATACGCATCTTCAACATTCTTCAGAAGGTTGCGAACCTCAATCGTTTTTGCATATACATCAGCTTCAAGACTAGCTTGGTAATGCTCTTTGGTGCGCCTCAAAATAATCAGTTCTTCTGCTCGACGGATCACATGGCAAAGGTGTTCAATATCAATCGGCTTTACAAGGAAATCCAAAACACCCAATTTCAATGCAGAAATAGCTTCTGCTGACCCACCGTGTCCCGTCATAATGATAAACTCAACATTACGATTTTTGCAGCTTTCTTGTTTAGCCTCGCGGATCATTTCAATACCGTTCTTCCCCGGCATTTGAATATCTGTAAGGACAATAGTAATCTCATTATCACTTCGAAGAATATTGAGCGCTTCTTCTCCATTGGCGGCTTCACAACACTTATATCCTTCCTCGTTGATCGTTTCGAGAAGTTCTTCACGAATATATTCTTCGTCGTCGACTATTAAAATTTTTGTTATCAAGGTTGATTCTCCTTAGATTTAATTTTCAAGCCTTAACTTAATAATTTCTGTCAGCTCGTCAATATCTAATGGTTTGCGTATAAAAGCAAAACCTTGCTTTATGACACTATCTTCAACATCAGAGCTGCCATGCCCAGACATGACTATAAAACAAAGCTTGTTATTGAACTCTTGCTTTAGGATTTCGACTAAATCTAACCCTGACTGTCCAGGCATTTTCAAGTCTGTTAATATAAGAGCGATATCAGGATTGTCACGTGCTATTTTTAGTGCATCCTTTACATTGCTTGCAGTTAGAGAATCATACCCTTCAAATTCCAATGCTTCTGAGGCCTCTTCAAGTATGAATGGCTCATCATCAACAATTAACATTTTTATTCTTTTCATTTAAGTCCCTATCATATCTGTTTTTTGAATCATGTTATTCGTTGCCGGAAGCGCGATCGAAAATTTCGCGCCATCATCAATATTTTCAGCAATTATAGTGCCGCCCATTTCCAAGATAATTCCGTAGCTCACAGATAAGCCTAAGCCGGTTCCTTTGCCCATTTCCTTTGTTGTAAAAAAAGGTTCAAAAATTCGAGAAAGTATATGTTCAGGAATTCCGCTACCAGTATCCTGAGAAGAAATGGTAATCATCCCATCCTTTTCAGTAATACTAAGTGTGATCCTTGAACCCAATATATTGTCCTTCATCGCATCTCTTGCATTGGCCAAAAGATTCAGAATAACTTGCTCCATTTGAATAGTATGTCCCATCACTTTGCTGCATTCTTCGGGAAAACTAGTGACTACCTGAATACCCGCTAGTTTGAGTTGTGCTCCCAGTAAATCAAGGGCATTAGAGACAACCTCGCGAGGATCCACCATTTCTGATTTTTCCTCGGCTTTACGACCAAACATTCTCATATGATCAATAATTGCAGCTGCGCGAGACGTCTGCCCTTCAATACGCACTAATTTTTCAAGTATATACTCAGTGTCTTTGTTACTTTTCTGGCTTTTAATTCTTCGACGACTATTGCCTGCAGCCATACGTATCACATTAAGAGGTTGATTTAACTCATGAGCAACAGAGGTCGCCATTTCGCCAAGCGTGGCCAGTTTTGAAGCCTGAACTACCTGAGCCTGAGATTTCTTAGCTTCTGTAATATCTTGTCCAACACCCACGACCCCGATAACTTGGCCATAGGCATCTCGGCGAGAAGTGGAGTTCAACAGCACATCCACCCGATCGCCAGTTTTGGTATACAGCGGAAATTCATAGTTAGCGGACTCTTCACCTTGAAGGGCTTTATCCAATACCCCTTTAACCGAAGCCTTGTAATCATCGGTGATAAACCCGGCCACCAGATCTTTCCCCATGACATCAGTCTTAGCAAAGCCGGTTAGCTGCTCGGCGCACTGGTTCCATTCGTTCACCAGACCTGCGGCATCAATACCAAAAATCGGGGCATTGGCCGTATCGATTAACTGGGTTAAATCATGGGCGACACTTTCCTGCTCAAGGCGGATTTTATTGAGCTCTGTGATATCTTGTCCAACCCCCACAACCCCCACAATATGACCTGCGGCATCCCGGCGTGAAGTGGAGTTCAACAGCACATCCACCCGATCGCCAGTTTTGGTATACAGCGGGAATTCATAGTTAGCCGACTCTTCACCTTGAAGGGCCTTATCCAATACTTCTTTAACCGAGGCCTTGTAATCATCGGTGATAAACCCGGCCACCAGATCTTTCCCCATGACATCAATCTTAGCAAAGC
>Ga0307488_10000027_pt1 | contig 111764 bp, 92 predicted proteins | sample SB02metaG_FD_202248 | JGI IMG/M metagenome (GOLD analysis project Ga0307488, IMG submission 202248) | Sea-ice brine microbial communities from Beaufort Sea near Barrow, Alaska, United States - SB 0.2 | ecosystem: Environmental > Aquatic > Marine > Coastal | place: USA: Alaska | collected...
ATCACTTTAGCAAGATTACTCAAGGTTTTTTTGGCGATAAAAACCTTGAGTAATTGCTAGACTCCCTGTCACTGCGCAGAGTTGCTTGCTGTTACAGATGCGACAGCATATATGGTAGCTAACGCGCTCATGCTTATAGCCCTCTCGCTAAATGAGCTAACATCAAGCACTTTGGCGTAAATCGTTGTGTCATTTGTATTATCTGAATGCAACAATTGTTGCTGGCTCATTGAGTGACCGCAGAACGAACGCATTAATAAACGCTATCAGCTAAAGCTAAATCTTGTGCCAAAGCAAAAAAATAGAGCGCATTTAACGCTCTATTTATAAAGGATATAGTAACTTATTCGTTACTCGTTGACCCTATGCGGTGAATACTTAAATCAGCACCTTGGAATTCTTCTTCTTCCGAAAGTCGAATTTGACTCACTTTATTAATAATCCCATACACAATAATACCCCCTAATAAAGCAATCCCAATTCCAGCCGTTGTGCCGATGATTTGGGCAAAAATTGATACACCACCTAGCCCACCAAATGCCTCTAGCCCAAAAATGCCCGCAGCAATACCGCCCCACGCGCCGCATACGCCATGCAAGGGCCATACACCCAACACATCGTCTATTTTTTTAGTTTTTTGCATAACGGTAAACAGCTTCACAAAGATACAGCCAGCGACAATCCCAACAACTAATGAACCAATTGGATGCATGATATCTGAGCCTGCACAAACCGCTACTAAGCCCGCTAACGGTCCATTGTGAATAAAACCAGGGTCATTTTTGCCCATCCACAAGGCGGCTAGGATACCCCCAACCATTGCCATTAGTGAATTCATCGCTACAAGCCCGCTAATCCCGTCCATAGATTGTGCTGACATAACATTAAACCCAAACCATCCAATACACAGTATCCAGGTACCTAAGGCTAAAAACGGGATATTAGACGGAGCAAAGGCAATCAGTTTATTATCTTTTAAGCGCCCTCTTCTGAGCCCCAAAAAATAAACGCCGACTAGGGCTAACCAACCGCCTACACCATGCACTACGACAGAACCGGCAAAATCATGAAAAGCAGCACCTGTGGTCTTTTCAAGCCACGACTGCAAACCATAATTACCATTCCACACAATTCCTTCAAAAAATGGATAAACAATACCGACAATCAATGCTGAGGCAATTAAAAACGGATAAAACTTAGCTCGCTCCGCAATTCCACCAGAAATAATAGCGGGTATTGCCGCAGCAAAAGTCATTAAGAAGAAGAATTTAACTAAATCATAGCCATTATTTGCTGCAAGATCAGCCGCACTGCCAAAGAAAGTAGTGTCATATGCTATGTAGTAGCCGATAAAAAAATAAGCAATGCACGACACTGCAAAATCGGTGATAATCTTAACTAAGGCATTAACTTGGTTTTTATGCCTAACCGTACCTACTTCTAAAAATGCAAAACCTGCGTGCATAGCAAAAACCATAATGGCACCTATTAATAAAAAATAGGTGTTTGAACTTTGCACCAATGTCTCGATGGCGCTATTTACGTTTTCCATACTGAATCTCTATTGTTAATGGCTATTTAATAGCTTGAGCTTTTTGGGGTTGAGCTGCACAAAATATTTGTTATCAGCCTTTACTTAATTTTATATGGCTTCGTCATTCTCTTCGCCAGTGCGTATGCGGATCGCTCGCTCTAAATTACTTACAAAAATTTTGCCATCACCAATTTTTCCTGTCCTAGCAGTCGACACAATAATTTCGATACATATATCCACTTGTTCGTCACGCACCACAATATCTAATTTTAACTTTGGTAAAAAGTCTATTTGATATTCAGCACCACGATACATTTCTGCATGTCCTTTTTGGCGGCCAAATCCTTTAACTTCAGTCACAGTCATGCCTGCAATGCCAGCCTCACTTAAGGCCTCGCGCACATCATCTAAGCGGTAAGGTTTAATAATAGCTTCTATCTTTTTCATAAATGATGGATACCCCTGTTATCTATTGTTTCATAAACATTGTCATATTAACAAATTTAACACTAAAAAATAACAATTAACGAGATGTTTATTTTTATTTTCTTGCTTAATACAACATCATTAGGACATTTATCCTTTACCCCATCTAATCGAAATAGTAATGCCCTACAACTCTTGTGTGCTCCAAGCCCGAACATCATAACTAATTGTCGATAGCGTAAATTGCCAATCAAAAAATACGACACATTAAGCGCTGCAAGTTGGATAATATTGAACACGTGTTTTCTTCACTGCGACAAAAACAATTCAGATTTATAATAACAACAATGGATCTGCAAAACGGCAGTCATTAATCATCTATTCTCACTTGAAAACAGGTAACACCTTAGATAAATGGAGGGAAACGTTGATAATAGGCTGGCAAGCTTGTCTAATATTGGTTTTATTAATTTTACTATCTACATTTTTGTTATATGTATTGGTTTATTGCAATGCGCTAGCCGGTTGTATATTTGCAGCCTTAGATGCTGGATAAATAGTGGCAACAATGCAAAGACCAACAGCGACAAAATAAGTGGTAACAACGTCAATAGCCTGCAAATCAGAAGGCAAATAATTAATGAAATAGATGCCATCTGCTAACAACGTAAAACCAAATAATGCCTCAATAGCATCTGTGATTTGATTTAAGTATAGTGCAGTTGTCACCCCTAGCAATGTGCCAATGCTTGCCCCATATATGCCGTTTATCATTCCTTTAATTACAAAAATTGAACGTATAAAACTGTCCTGAGCCCCCATTGTTTTCAACATGGCAATTTCGCTTGTCTTCTCTTTTACTGACATCACTAATGATGAAACAATGTTGAAACAAGCAACACAGATAACCAACGTCAGCGTAATATACACTACCGTTCTGACTAGCTGGATATCCTGATACAAATGACCGTTAGTCCGTGTCCAGTCCGACATATAAACGGCTTGATTAAATACATCACCGTATTCTCTTATTAACTGCCGTCCCGCAAATGGATCGGCTAGTTGAAACTCGATATGGGTTGCACCAAGCTTTACATTCAATGCAACCGAAAGTGTTTGCTTTTTCATAATGCCGATAAAATCGTCTGCTTCTCCGCCTAATGAAATTTCACCTAACAGCGTTAACCAAACTATTTTGGGGGCCGCAAAGGATAGGTCTTTACTTGCAGAAGGAAGCAGCAACTGCACTTTATCGCCGATTTTTAAACCTAGCTTTTTAACCACTCCTTTACCGAGAAACACGCCATTTTCGTTTTCAACGAAAGCGCCCATCGGCACCTTAATCGCAGGTTTACTTTGCAGATAACTATCATCTATCCCCTGCATTTCGACCGACTTCATTGCGGTTCCATTTTGCAGAAGACCGGACGCTTTGGTGTAGGCGTATAAATTAACTACACGGGGATCAGCGGCTGCTTTTGCGCTTGTATCATCGTCCAAATAAACACCATCTGGGCCAACCGCAATAAATTCAGCATGAGGAATATAGGACAACAATGTATTGCGCAATTCCTTTTCGAAGCCATTCATAACAGAGAGCAATAATATTAGAACGAAGCAGCCCAGACCAATACCTGCCGTTGACGATGCAGAAACGAAGGAAATAAAGCCACTTTGTTGTTTACTTTGCCTAAACTTATTGGCAAACGTCCAAGCTAACGATAAGCTCATATTAAACTTTTTCCAACATCCGTAATTGTCCATTTTCAAGGTACATAATTCTGTCCATTTTATTTGCTAACTGTACATCATGTGTCACTAGTAGAAATGAGGTCTTGAATTCTTCGTTGATGTCGCTGATTAATTCATAAATAGAAGCAGTATTAGTATCATCTAAATTACCCGTAGGTTCGTCAGCAAAAATCATAGCGGGGTTATTAATTAGTGCTCTGGCAATAGCTACTCGTTGTCTTTCACCTCCAGACAATTGATGCGGACGATGCTTCTCTCTGTCCTGCAGCCCCACTCTTGCGAGTAAATCTGTCGCCTTTCTTAGTGCATTCTGGTGATTATCGCCTTTAATAAATAACGGCATAGCAACGTTCTCTGCCGCACTAAATTCTGGCAACAAATGGTGAAACTGATAAACGAAACCAAGTTCAGCATTGCGAAACATCGCCTGCTGCTTTTTTGATTTTTTAAAAAGACTTTGATTTTTATAAAAAACATCGCCAGAATCCGGGCTATCTAACGTTCCTAGTATATGCAGTAATGTACTCTTACCGGAACCTGAAGCACCCAAAATAGCGACTTTTTCGCCCGCCGAGATTGAAAAATTGACGTTATTGAGTATTTGTAGCGTATTGCTAGCATCTGAATATTGCTTACAAATATTTTCACACTTAAATAGAGGAGAAGGCATCAATTAAAATTAGATTGTAAAAAAGTTTCGTTAGTTTACATACTTCTGGAGAGGCTACAAGTTACTAGTGGCGTTTTTGCAGGGATTTATTGTAAGGAATTCAACATAAATGGCGGAGTGGACGGGACTCGAACCCGCGACCCCCGGCGTGACAGGCCGGTATTCTAACCAACTGAACTACCACTCCGCAGTGGTATGTATTTAGCTTAACTTTATGACGAATGGCGGAGTGGACGGGACTCGAACCCGCGACCCCCGGCGTGACAGGCCGGTATTCTAACCAACTGAACTACCACTCCGCAAAATGCGTCATAAAACGTGTAATTGGCGGAGTGGACGGGACTCGAACCCGCGACCCCCGGCGTGACAGGCCGGTATTCTAACCAACTGAACTACCACTCCGCTTTTACAAGCTAAAACAACGAGTTACGGAAATAGACCTCAGCCCGTCCCTACATTGCGGCGCAGATAATACGGTTTCAACAGGAGGTAGTCAACTGCTTTTTTAAAATGATTGTTTGCATGACGAAAAAACAAGCAAATTGCGGTTTTAAAGGGTTTTAATGACAAAAACATTAGTCAGCTTTGGATTTTGTTTTTGCTTTTATAAATACGTTGAGTTTATCGGCTAACTCAAAGCACGCCAGTTTGCATCTCAACATAATGTGATTATTAGGGTACTTGCGCTTATTCAAGACCAAGAATATGCCAATACTGCCAAATACGAACATCAATAAATTTATCACAATAATTAAACTCACCGTGTCAGCGGACGTCCAGGGCTCGTTAGGCGCTGTCATTACAACTGACTGAGTCAACGGCATGCTAGCTTGATTTTGACTCAACTCAGGCTCTGGCTGGGGAGGTGCTATAGTTACAAACGTGTGCTCTGGCACATTAATAATGACTTCCCTGCCATCGGTTGTTGTTGCAAAAGCGGTTAGCTTAATACGATAAATACCGAAACCGTCGTTTTTTACGTTAATCAGTTTTACTTCATCGTTAGTCTCGGTCATGGTTATCTTATCGGTTTCACCATTTGGATGCGCCACTGTGCCGTCCAGTAATAGCGAATTGAGTTGTATATGGCTGCTGTCAGTATCGACTCTAATAATGTGTTCAGCTTCATTTGTTTCGTCCACTTCTACATTAATAATAATAGGATTTGGATGTAATATAACCGTTTCATTAATTTGCTCTCGATTATACATTGGTGTTCGGATGCCAAAAGTGGGACGCCACTCACCGCTCGGGATACTGAGGTTAAACTGACCGGTGAATACGCCATCGGCAGCAACTTCGTCGAGGCCTTGACCGTTATCTTGGAAGCGAGCAACAGTTCGTGAACCTAATCCAAAGTTTTCATAATTTGGATTATTATTACTGACAAAGTCGATCGTTAAACTGACAACATCCCTAAATGGAGATAGGTCGACTTGTTTACCATTATTTTTGAGCACTGCCGTTTGCTTTATGATTTCACCTGAATAGATATTGCGAGGAATCGGCTGTGCATCTAATACAATATCGGCCATGACCATAACTTTGCTACCTGCAAGCACTTGGCCAACCGCTTGCCATGGTCCCGCCATCGGTTTCTTTATCATAATCATGTCGTACGTTTCAGTCTCATACCAACGCACATTAGTATCTTTTTCGGCATTCTCAACAAATACCTTAGAACCGTCAGGGCCCACAAGAACAACCGGCGCAGAACCGCGCTCTCTGAAAAACACCATCGTAACCTCGTCAACGTCGCTGTCTACTCGGAACCTGTTATTCAATAAAAGTATGCTGTTTTGAAAATCAGATCCAATCGCAACTATCGCAGGATTATCCCTTTCAGGTTTGAGTTTTTCTCGCTCGGGGCTTTGTAATAGAAGATCACGTTCGGGGAGTCTATTTTCTTGTGCATTAGTTTCAAATACAAACAGACACAAAAACGCAATCAGTAAGATCGCGTAAACGTCGTGATGTAAAATACTATTGTATTGGTTGGCTTCGCCAAACCACTTCTTGAGATTGTTTTTCAATTTTGTCTAAATATGCCTCGTGATTACTTAGTTCATCGGCAGAAGCCTTAACAACCTTTAAGACACCTTCTAAATTAACTGTTCTTGGTGCATTTTTATTCTTAGGGTCAGACCCTTCTGACTCATGCGCCCAGCTCATTGCCGTTTGGCCTCCAGTCATCCATAAATAAACCTCTGCAAGGATTTCGGAATCCAACAAAGCCCCATGATGAGTACGATGCGTGTTATCTACACCATAAACTTTGCATAGTGCGTTTAAGTTGTTTTTTTGGCCTGGGCGCATTCCTCTGGCTAATGCCAAAGTGTCTAGTACAGTACAAATTTCGCTGGTGTTCTTAATAGAACTATTATTCAGCGCAAACTCATTATCCATAAAACCAATATCGAATGGCGCATTATGAATGACTAATTCGGCACCTCTTATAAAATCGATGAATTCCTGAGCAATTTGTTTGAATGCGGGTTTATCTTTTAAAAATTCATTCGTAATACCATGGACAGCGATTGCTTCCTCTTCAATGTCCCGATGCGGATTGATATAAACATGGTAGGTGTTTCCAGTCAGTTTTCGATTTACCATTTCAACACAACCAATCTCAATGATTCGATGACCCTCTTTGGGATTAATACCTGTGGTTTCTGTATCTAAAACTATTTGGCGCATACAAAACTTCTTTTAATTATCATGCTGACTAGTATACTTCGCCACACTTACACCAGACAATCAGAAATCAGTATAAAAATGAAAAAACTTACCATTTACACCGATGGATCCTGTTTGGGCAATCCTGGACCCGGAGGTTACGGCGCCTTATTAATATTTAAAGAGCACAAAAAAAGATTATCTAAAGGATTTAAGCTCACAACCAATAATCGAATGGAGTTACTCGCACCGATCGCTGCATTCAATAGTTTGACGGAAACCTGTACTATCGATTTGTATACTGATAGTCAATATGTAAAAAATGGCATTAGCCAGTGGATCCATAATTGGAAGAAAAATGGCTGGCGAACAAAAGACCGAAAAGCAGTCAAAAATTCAGATTTATGGCAACAGCTGGACGATGCGGTAAATAAACATGAAGTGAATTGGCATTGGGTCAAAGCACATTCTGGCCAACCTGAAAACGAAGAAGTTGATGATTTGGCGCGCGAAGCCGCTTCATCATTAGTTTTAGTGACCGACCACGAATATGAAAAAGGTATCGAATGACATCCATTACATTAAAAGTAGAACGTGAAAAGTCAATGTTGCGTCGCCATCCATGGATTTTTGAAGGCGCAATAGAGAAAACAGACGGTATCATTCGCTCCGGCGATACTGTTGATATTTTAGCCAGCGATGGTACTTGGCTAGCTAAAGCTGCCTATTCCCCCGAATCACAAATTCGCGCTAGGGTATGGTCTTTTACAAAATCAGAAGTTATTGATAATGCATTTTTTAAGCGCAAACTTGAACAAGCATTGGCTAGAAAGCAGGAGATTTTAAAGAAGCACAACACTAACGCATTTCGTCTTATAGCTGCTGAGGCAGATGGTTTGCCAGGCATTACGATTGACGTTTATGTTAACGTTGTGGTTGTACAGTTACTAAGTGCCGGTGCTGAAAAACATCGAAGTAAAATTCTGTGGTCAATATTGCAATTGTTTCCAGATGCTATCGTGCATGAAAGAAGCGATGTTGATGTTCGTAAAAAAGAAGGATTAACACCCTTAGTGCAAACACTGCATGGAGAGCTTCCTGATTCAGTTATTATTGAAGAAAACGGCATTAAAATTTGTGTCGATTTAATTAATGGACACAAAACCGGTTTTTATTTAGACCAACGAGAAAATAGGCGTATTGCAGCTTCATATTGTGGTGGCAAAACAGTACTTAACTGTTTCAGTTTCACAGGTACATTCGGTTTATATGCACTGGCGGCTGGGGCGACTCAAATTATTAATGTTGACGCGTCTGAATCAGCACTAACCCTCAGCGCCAAAAACGTCTCAATTAACGGCTTAGATGAAAGTAAAGTAACGCATTTAAAACGTGATGTATTTGAGCTTCTTAGAGAGTATAAGGAAGCAGGAACAAAGTTTGACGTTATTGTTCTTGATCCGCCTAAGTTTGTTAGTAGCAAACACAATCTCAGTAAGGCATCTCGCGGTTATAAAGACATAAACCGACTGGCGTTGTCACTGCTCAATGAAAACGGTACTTTATTAACATTTAGCTGTTCTGGCCTGATGCCGCAAGACTTATTCCAAAAAATCGTTGCTGATGCAGCATTAGATGCTCAACGTGATGTGTTCTTCGTACAAAGACTAGCTCAAAGCGAAGACCACCCAGTTAGTGGTAATTTTCCGGAAGGATATTATCTGAAAGGATTAGTCTGCAAAGTATAAGCTATATATCAGTAAGTTAATAAAGCCTTCGCCGTATTCGTAATGAATATGGCGTGGTTGTTGCCCAAATAGCTTTTCACTTCGCTGAATTACAGCAAGCGAGCTTACGCTTGCGACCGAATAAACGTTTAAAGTAGATTATTTCATTTCACTAATTTGTAAGCCCAACAAGCAGGTACTTTCAGTTTCAGACGTGCAACGCACAACTTTAGCTTTTGCTATAAGGGATGGAATTTCATCGCTGTTGGACTCAATAGATATATCAAGTAACGTACCAACGTCTATTCTTGGTTGTTCTATTTCAAGTGACATTCCGGTCGCACTTATATCCTTGCACATCCCTTGCATTGTTCGTTGTGCAGGGTCACCTAACAAAGCGAGCTCGCAAGGCGAATTGACCATCATCCTATAAAAATTACGCTTGTCGTCATAGCCTAACATTGTTTCCTCCAGACTTAATAACTGTAGCAACGTTACTTATAGTTATATTGTGCTGAAGATAATATGTCAACTAATAGCCTAAAATTCACTCAAACGGTTATTGATCCGTTTTAACGATATTGGCATGTTAGTGCCAAGTTGTTGTGCAAATAAGGAAACTTTAAATTCTTCAATCATCCATTTTACTTCGTCCACTGGCGTGGTATCAACCCCACTTTTTTGCAGTTTAGCAATCACTTCTTCGTACTTAGCTACTGCTTTTTCTACATCTAGTTGATTGAGTCTATCGCGATTTGTATCTATTTTTAATTTATCAAATCGTTGACTCAATGCCAGTACATATCGATTCCAATCATCTAGTTTTGCGTACCCAAAATCATACACAAAGCCTTTGTATACCAGCAAGTTGAGCTGACTTTTTATAGCGCCAATATTCGTTAGTATATTGAGCGGAATATTACCTTTACACTGTTTTTGAATTCCGTGTGCAACCGTTAATCCTTTTTCAATTTTTTGCGCAATCTGCAGCGCTAAATCATTAATATTCTCGCGTACAATTTCGCACGCTTTTTCAAAGTCAGCTTTGTCTCTTATCTGCTGTGCCCTTTCTTTCTCATACTCTCTGACTAGGTAGTCAATTGATGCCAAAATAATATCATCAATTAAAATATTGACTTGCCCAAAAGAGTTAAAATACAGACTGAGCTTAGCTTTGTTTGGTAATTTCTGTTGTAAGTATTTTAGTGGTGAAGGTACTGTATTTTTAATTAACTGATAGACACCTAGGCGGTGTGAATTTTCAGCTTCGCGTTGGTTATCAAAAAGCACAATATCTACTTTACTGGATTTTTTAACCAACGCTGGATAGGCTTTAATCTGAAAACCAGCATGTTTCTGCTCAAATGCACTGGGTAGACTTTCAAAGTCCCAAGTCTCTATGTTTTGGCGTTCAAGTTCCGGCGTAGCAACTGATCCTAGGGTTTCTTTGACCTTACCTCTCAACACATCTTGAACGTGCGTCAAGCTCTTTCCTTGACTCAATGTACTTCCTTTGTCATCTACAACCACAAAATTAAACTGCAGATGATTGGGTAACTGCGCATCGGCAAAGTCTTCTGCTGTTACTGCTACGCCTGCTATTCTATGCAACTTTGTGGCAACCGCTTGCCTGATAGTCTGAAAAGCACCATTTTTATCTAGCGGTTGTATTTCAGATAAACAAGCATTCGCAAAGTCAGGAGCGGGTACAAAATTCCTTCTCAATTTTTTGGGTAAAGAACGAATAAGGGACACAATCAACTCATGTTGAAAACCTGGCACCAACCAATCGAAACCTACATCACTGAGTTGGTTAAGGATCGGTAAAGGAATTTCAAGATTAACACCGTCATTCTCTGCATTTGGCTCAAAAATGTAAGTTAGCGGTAGTCGCAAGTTTCCTTGTCTCCACTCATCAGGAAAATCAATCTTATTGATACCTGAAGCGTCTTTCTTAAGCAGTGCTTGAATAGAAACATCGAGCAGATCTGGTGTTATTCTATTCGCAACTTGCCACCATTTTTTAAACTGTGCGTCATTACAAACATCAGATGGTAATTTTTCATTATAGAAATCACATAAATCATCTTCATCGATCAACAAGTCTCGACGCCGAGACTTGTGCTCTAATATCTCTACCTCTTCAATTAACGCCTGATTTTTGCGTAAAAAAGCATAGTTCAATACGGTCTGACCATTCACTAAAGCCTCGCGAATAAATATATCTCGGCAAACAACCGGGTCAATTTGTGAGTAGTTCACCAAACGTTTAGACACGATGGGTAAACCAAATAAATTAATATTTACATAGGCATGCACTGCCCCTCTCTTTTTACTCCAGTGAGGTTCTGAATATTGTTTATTAGCCAGATGCTGACTAATTGGCTCAAGCCATTTTGGATCGATTTTCGCCACATTTCTAGCGAATAACTTGGATGTCTCCACCAGTTCAGATGCCAGTAGCCAAGGAGGATTAGACTTACTCAGGCCCGAACCTGGAAAAATCATAAATCGTGTATTACGCGAACCTAGATACTCGCGATTTTTGTCCTTAAACCCAACTTGAGATAGCAGACCGGTTGCCATAACAGTGTGTATCGTCTCGTAGCTAGGCTCTTCACTATTTAACCTGTAGCCGATTTCCACAAGTGATTTCTTCATTTGACTGACAATATCTTGCCATTCCCGCATCCTTAAATAATGCACAAAATACTGTTTACACCATTTACGTAACTGGCTGTTGGTTAGTGTTTTTTGGTTACTTGAAAATGCATTCCATAAATTCAAAAGAGACATAAAATCCGAGTCAGCGTCTGCAAATTCGCTGTGCTTTTCATCCGCTATTTGTTTCTTATCTTGTGGCCGCTCGCGAGGATCTTGAATACTCAACCCTGCGGTGATAATCATCACCTCTTTGGCACAATCTCGCTCCCCTGCCTCTACCACCATTTTGGCGTATCTTGGGTCGACAGGAAGTCGCGCAATTTTCCGTCCTAATGGCGTCAGAACATAAGCGCTTTGTTTGCGTTCAATAGCCTGAAGTTCTTCCAATAACTTCATACCATCGTTAATATTTTTGCTATCTGGTGGTTGAATAAATGGAAATTGACTAACTTCGCCTAGTCCAAGTGCCAACATCTGCAATATAACTGATGATAAGTGAGTTCGTATGATTTCCGGATCAGTAAATTCTGAACGTGATAAGAAGTCTTCTTCGGAATAAAGTCTAATACAAATACCATCAGATACTCTTCCGCATCGGCCTGCGCGCTGATTTGCTGACGCTTGCGAAATAGCTTCGATAGGAAGACGTTGTACTTTACTCTTATGGCTGTACCTCGACATGCGCGCTAAACCGGGGTCGATAACATACTTGATGCCAGGTACCGTCAAGGAGGTTTCTGCTACGTTAGTTGCCAGCACTATGCGTCTACCAGTATGAGATTGAAAAATTCGGTTTTGTTCACTAGCAGATAATCTAGCGTATAACGGAACAATCTCAGTATTGCGATATTGTCGTTTCACCAAAGCATCTTGCGTATCTCTTATATCTCTCTCTCCGCTTAAGAATATGAGAATATCACCCGGTTTCTCGCGAAAAAGCTCATCAACAGCCTCACAAATAGCGGTTGTTTGATCTTGATCTTCTTCTGGATCGCTATCTCTCGTGTTCGTTGCTTCTTGGTATCTAATTTCAACTGGGTAGGTTCGCCCGCTGACTTGAATAATAGGAGCGTCAAAAAAGTGCTTCGAAAAACGTTGAGGGTCAATCGTTGCCGACGTGATAATCAGTTTTAAATCTTTACGTTTAGGCAATAATTGCTTGAAGTAACCCAGTAAGAAATCAATATTTAAACTTCTTTCATGTGCTTCATCGATAATGATCGTGTCGTATTGATTAAGGTAACGGTCTTGCTGAATTTCGGCTAGCAAAATACCGTCCGTCATTAATTTTATATGACTGTTTTCACTAACATTATCACTAAAGCGAACCTTAAAGCCGACTGCATTACCCAGTTCACTATGCAACTCTTCCGCAATACGGCTCGCTACGCTGCGCGCTGCTAAACGCCTCGGTTGAGTATGGCCAATAAAACCATCAACTCCGCGCCCTAATTCTAGGCACATCTTCGGAATTTGAGTTGTTTTACCCGAGCCTGTCTCCCCTGCAATGATAACAACTTGGTTATTATCAATCGCATGCTTTATATCTTCGCGTTTATCCGATACGGGTAGGTCAGGATACTCAATAGTAGGAACAGCATTTTCACGGGCTGTCCTAGCTTGCTGTGATTGATCCACGCGAAGAAGAAAACGTTCAAGCGACAACAATTTCTCATCACCATCAGATAACTTTTCAAGCTTTGAATATTGGCGTCGTAATGGGAAGCGATCTTTGAGTAGGCACTTATCAAGTGCATTATTTAATTTAAATTGCATGGGTCTTATACAGTTACTACTTAATAGGGTTCATTTTTATTTTGTTGAGGATGAGAGTAAATAAAACGTTAATGCATTATTTCATCTATATGCCCACTATTGGGAAGGTTAACAGAACAGGCTGATATTGGCTATTCGTTAGCATAAGATCCGATGTAGGTATTTCTTTCAATATACAAACAGAGTCACTAGATCCACTTCAAGTTCACTGTCGAATTGATATTACTATCGACAGTGAGAATATCAATGGTAAACATTCTAGCTGTGGAATAATACCGACTTATCTAACAGTACTATACCAACAAAAGTAAATTGGTAGTTATTGTCGTCGAGGCATGGACTGCTCAATCATAAAACAATAACGCCGACTGATTTTCGTATCTATCGACGAGAAGCTATTGCTTGCCATTTATTCAATTCAAGTTGTGGAGATACTGATGACATCACCTGATGCTTAAACGAATCAAAAGAGGAGTATTCAAAATCACTCGTCATATTTAATTCATTATAAATAACCCGTAACTTTCTGATTGAGAAAAAGGGAACGATACCTTTATCTAAGTATGAGTATAATTGCGACTCAGCATTATCGACAAGACCAAAAAACGGGGCAGACTCCACTTTTATTACTTCACGCATAACGACTTCCTCATCAATAATGAAGTTTATACTATAGTCCAAAATTGAATCATTGTTATAGAACGAAAAAAGCTAGATATGCCTTATATTCGCCCTAAAAAGTATTTGAAAATTGGAAAGACCACCTCTCGCTTAGGTTAAATGAAGCTTCAGTTTTAACGCATTTTTTCTTTAGCAAAAAATAGTATTAAAATGCAAATTTTGTGCAAAAAAATTATAACTAATAAAAACAATCTAACGTCGTAGTAATGAGCTAGCACAATATAATACCCATGCGTTAACTAGTAAAACCGTCCAAACCGCGCATATATTAATTAAAAATTTATTCGGACCGCACTCCGAATTAGCATTTAAAATTGTAAATTATTTAGTTAATTCATGCGCTAACCTTACCAATAATCACCTTAAAAAATAAAATTGCTTGGGGTCAGGTTTAAAGTTGGTTTAAGCGTGATAAAGTGTCAACAATATAATGAAAATAAGTCAATAAATAAAAACATGTCCTCATCCTCAGCAAAAGAGATCTTTAAAGATATATTGGTAGATTTGTCTGTTAAGAAGAATGGCCAAGATGATTACCCTGAGTATTCAGGGCCGACTTTACTGTTCCACGATTATGAGACTTGGGGTGTTGACCCGAAACACGATTTCCCTTGCCAGTTTGCTGCTATCAGAACAGACTTAGAGCTCAATATCATTGCCAACCCAGTCAGTTATTTCTGCCAGATTCCGAATGACTACGTTCCAAATCCTATGGCCTGCCTAGTGACTGGAATCACGCCACAACAGAGTCTTAGAGATGGCTATATAGAAGCTGAGTTTGCGGCCAAAATTGCGCTGGTAATGGATAAGCCCGACACGTGTGTTGTTGGTTATAACAGCATTCGATTTGACGATGAAGTTACTCGATTTCTTCGTTACAGAAACTTCTACGACCCGTATGAACGTGAATGGAAAAATGGTAACAGCCGTTGGGATATTATTGATCTCGCAAGGGCTTGCTATGCGTTGCGCCCTGAGGGCATTAAATGGCCTTTAAAAGACAATGGGGTTATTTCTTTTAAATTAGAAGACCTAACTGCGGCGAACGGAATTGCTCACGAATCGGCCCATGATGCAGTATCCGATGTGAAGGCCACAATCGCTTTAGCTCAGTTAATAAAAGCGAAACAACCTAAGCTATTTGACTTCTACTTTTCATTACGCAATAAAAACACGGTGATGAAAAACATTGATGTTACCAATCAAAAACCATTTTTGCACATCAGCGGAATGCTGCCTGCGGCTCAGGGTTGTTGCAGTTGGTTCATGCCAATATCGATGCATCCAACAAATAAAAACGCGATTATTTGTCTAGACTTGGCGTCCGACTTGTCGGTTATCAAAACGATGAGTCCAATTGATTTAAAAGAAATACTTTATACAAAACAAGATGAGCTGCCGATCGGTGTCAAAAAGCCCGGTATAAAGCTAGTGCATATCAATAAATCTCCATTTGTTGCGCCAGCCAAAACACTGACTCCAGAGCACGCACAAAGACTCAATATAAGCCGAGAGACCTGTTTACAAAATCATGACCTAATTAAAGAGATCGTCAATATTACTGAGAAGTTATCGGCAGTTTTCGCAGACGAAAATAGACATCATGGTGACGTTGATATCGATGCAGCACTTTATACTCGAGGTTTCGCTTCTTCAGCCGATAAACAATGGATGACAGAGATTAAAATGGCGCGTTCAGAACAGTTAGCAGTTTGGCAAGACAGAGCCCCAGATGCGCTCTATGCTGAGCAACTAATGCGATATAGGGCTAGAAATTTCCCAAATACATTAGACCAAACAGAGTTAGATAAATGGCAAGCCCATCGCAAGGCTAGATTTACAATTGACAACAAGAAATCCTGCCTTTCTATTGCAGAATGTCAAATGGAAATCGCAGCGCTTTCTGAAAAACACGCGGATGATGTGAAGAAAATAAATTTACTATCGACAGTGACTCGTTATATCGAACAATTGTAAAAAGTTGGGATTACTGCTACAACAAAAGAACAAGCGGTAATATTTCAATTATGACGTAAAAGGTGTACAAAAACGTAATATGAAGGGCGTAACATTAACCATAAATAAAGCCACTAGACAATTGTTGGCTACAGTCGATCCATTAGTGGTCGAAGGTACGCTTGATCTCACCTCAGTAGAAAAATTTATTCAATCATCCGAATACAATCATTTTTTCATTTTGACTAGTGGTATTGAAACATTATGTAAGCAAAGTAACGCTGCAAAAACATCAAATAGTTTAGACGAGCAAACTCAAGTTGTGGGAGAAACCAGAGACGCTAAAGTAAGTATAAAAATAGCTAGTGACCAAATGAGTGCTGAAATGACTATTGAATCACCCTACTCTGGGGCGATAAGCTCTTATGATGATGTTATGGTTCTTTTAGACCAGGAGGGTGTCAAAAAAGGGATCAGCAAAAAGAGAATTAATAATCTCCTTTTTGAAGCCTCTGAAGCGGACAGCGGTGTCGAGTTTACTGATGTGGTGGCCCGCGGACTTCCAGCTAGAGATGGCAAACCGTCGGTATTAAAACCTCTGTTTCCTAATGCAATAGATAGAATTTTACAACCTCAAGAAACAGACAACAACAAAGTTGATATGCGCGATTTGGGTAACATTTTATGTGTTTCAGATCAAACTGCGGTTGCGCAAAGAAGCTCACCCAGTGAAGGCCGAGCAGGTTATACCGTAACGAATTCTCCCTTAATACCCAATATGGGTGAATGGAAAGAAATAAAGTTAGGTGTTAATACCTGCATTAGCCCTCAAAATGAAAATATAATTTTAGCTACGGTCACCGGTCAGCCGAAGTTTGAAAATGAAATCATGAATGTAGATGATACTTTTCAAACAAAAGGAGTCAATGTTGGAACCGGTAATATAAATTATGCAGGTGCTGTTATTGTTAATGGTGATGTCACTGAGAGTATGCAAGTTATTGCAAAAGGCGATATTACAATAAACGGTTTTGTAGAATCGGCTACCATTCGAGCCGGAGGTGATATTATTATCACTGAGGGCGCTATGGGCAAGATGAACGAAGAAGACTGCAAGCTACAAGCTAAGGGCAGTATATTTGTGCAACACGGGCAAGGCCTTGATATTGTAGCCGGAAAAAACCTGAATGTGCGCAAACAACTTGCTTATTCGCGAGTAAAGACCGGAGGAACTGTCACTATTGGTGATCCTGACAAGCCAATGGGTAGCGTATTCGCTAGTACTATACAATCCGGTTCAACACTTTATGCAGGAACAGTGGGTGCAGTATCGGGCAGTTCATTGACTATTGATTTTAGTGAAGGCGTGAACTTATTAAACACCCGCTACGACTCTATTTTAAAAGCGCTGAAACAGCTGAGAGAGAATAATTTTAATCATGGGGTCAAATTGCGTGAATTGCATTCAAAACATGTTCCTAATACGCTTATTAATCAGCTGAATAAAATGGACTCTGCTTTTGAATCAGAAAAGTATCTTTTGAATTGGTTAGAGGGTGTCGAAAAACAAATGCGTCAAGCGAAGATTGAGTATGAAAGGAATGCAAAGGTAGTCGCCTACAAAGAACTGTTCCCTGGAGTCTCAATAAAAATCAACAAACGTACCTGGCAGTCTAATAAAGAATATTTTAAATCAATTATCAGCCTAGTCGATGGTAAGTGGCAATACACACCTCTACTTAAATAACTCATAAAAAAGGGCAACAATGCCCTTTTTTATTTTTTAACATTGTCCCATGTGCTAAAGCATTTCGACAGCTAGCGCAGTCGCCTCTCCGCCACCAATACACAGAGCAGCAATACCTTTCTTGAGACCTCTTTGCTTTAATGCATGCAATAACGTAACGACAATACGAGCGCCCGAAGCACCAATTGGATGACCCAATGCACAAGCGCCGCCTTTCACGTTAACCTTGCTTGCATCTAAGCCTAATTTCATTACAGCCAACATGGTTACCATAGCAAAAGCCTCATTGATTTCGAATAAATCAATGTCGTCTCTCGTCCACCCTGTTTTAGCCAGCACTTTTTCTACAGCACCAACGGGCGCTACAGTAAAATCTTCGGGCTTTATGGCATTCGTTGCGTGAGCAACAATTCTTGCTAATGGCTTGAGACCTAATGCAGCGGCCTTTGAAGCCGACATAACTAACAATGCAGCAGCGCCATCTGAAATCGAGCTAGAATTTGCAGCCGTTACGGAACCATCTTTTTTAAAAGCGGGCCTTAAGCTTGGTATTTTTTCAGGTTTCGCGTTACCTGGACCTTCATCTGTGTTGATCACAAAATTCCCTTTGCGATCTTGAACCGTAACCGGTGTAATTTCATCGACAAACGTACCATCTGCAATAGCTGTATTAGCTTTTGATAATGAACTCACCGCAAATTCATCCATTTGTTCGCGCGTAATACCTTCAGAATCAGCCGTATCCTGAGCGAAGCAACCCATTGCTTTGCTATCGTAAGCATTTTCAAGCCCGTCTAACATCATGTGGTCTATTACTTGGCCATGGCCCATACGATATCCTGATCGTGCCTTTGGCAATATATAAGGAGCATTACTCATACTTTCCATACCTCCGGCTACAATCACCTCAGCACTGCCGGCATAAATCAAATCATGCGCTAACATTATCGCTTTCATACCTGAACCACAGACTTTATTAATCGTGGTTGCACCCACCGACAACGGTAAACCGGCACCTAATGTCGCTTGACGTGCCGGCGCCTGGCCTAAACCAGCGGGCAAAACACACCCCATGATTACCTCATCAATTTGTCCAGAATCAATTCCATATATAGCCGCTGCAATTGCCGTTGACCCTAACTCCGTCGCAGGAACTGCTGACAAAGTACCCATAAATCCACCCATTGGTGTTCGTTTTGCCGCAACTATTACAATTGAATCACTCATTATATTTTTCCTGTTGTTGATAAGATAAGCCGACTAACCACGATAGATTACTTTAGGTCATTTAAAAGTGGGTATTAATTTTAGCTAAGCTTTAGATTTAATTTTGTTGATCTGTATTAAACTTTGCTTTACCTTTACGTTAACTCAACCTTACGTTAACGTAAAGGTAAAGAACGCAAAAAGGTAACAACATGTCTCAGGAACAGCAATATTCAATTGGCGAATTATCCAAGTTGTTTAATATTACTGCACGCTCTATTCGGTTTTATGAAGAACAAGACTTAATTGTTCCTGAGCGACAAGGACAAAGTCGAATATACCACTTAAAAGACAAAGTAAGACTTAAATTGATTCTTCGTGGTAAACGTCTTGGCTTTTCTTTAGCAGAAATCAAAACCCTTTTTGAGTTGTATGATACCAACTTAACTAGTGCCGTTCAGCTTGAAACAATGCTGGCATTAACAGAACAAAAGCGAGCAGTTTTGAATCAACAATTAAATGATATACAAACGCTCATGAATGAATTGGATGACGTGGAAGCGCGTTGTAAAGACGAATTAACCGAATTACAAAAAGGCAATAACCTATGAATGTGCCCTACCCAACCCTTAATTTTGGTCTTGGCGAAGACATCGATATGCTCCGAGATCATGTGTATAACTTTGCTCAAAGCGAAATTGCTCCACTTGCTGGAAAAGCCGACGAAGACAACATGTTTCCAAACCATCTTTGGACTAAATTTGGTGATATGGGTTTATTGGGCGTAACGGTTACCGAGGAATTTGGTGGTTCGGACATGGGTTATCTGGCACATACTGTGGCAATGGAAGAAATTTCAAGAGCATCAGCGGGGATCGGCCTTAGTTATGGTGCTCATTCAAATTTATGTGTGAATCAGTTAGCCAAAAATGGTACTCAAGCACAAAAAGAGAAGTATTTACCCAAATTAGTCTCAGGTGAACATATTGGCGCATTAGCGATGAGTGAGCCCAATGCGGGTTCCGATGTTGTCAGTATGAAACTAAAGGCAGATAAAGTTGGCGATAAATTTATATTAAACGGCAACAAAATGTGGATTACTAATGGTCCTGATGCCCACGTATTCATTATATATGCGAAAACTGACGTCACCGCAGGTGCAAAAGGTATTACCGCATTTATCGTCGAAAAAGGAACACCTGGGTTTACTCAAGCACAGAAACTAGACAAACTGGGAATGCGTTCTTCAAATACCTGCGAATTAGTTTTACAAGACTGTGAAGTACCTGCTGAAAATATTATTGGTGGGCTTGGCGGTGGTGTAAAAGTACTTATGAGTGGTCTTGATTATGAGCGATTAGTTTTGTCTGGTGGCCCTTTAGGAATCATGCAAGCTTGCATGGATATTGTCGTACCTTACATCCATGACCGTAAACAGTTTGGAAAATCAATTGGTGAATTCCAATTGGTGCAAGGCAAAGTGGCTGATATGTATACTCAAATGAATGCAGCCAGAGCTTATGTTTATGCAGTCGCTCGTTCATGTGACCGCGGTGAAACAACGCGTAAAGATGCTGCAGGCGCCATATTGTATAGTGCAGAGTTAGCAACCAAAATGGCCTTAGATGCTATTCAACTATTGGGCGGCAATGGCTATATTAATGAATATCCAGCCGGTCGTCTTTTGCGCGATGCTAAATTGTATGAGATCGGCGCAGGCACCAGTGAGATCCGTCGTATGCTAATTGGTAGAGAGTTATTTAAAGAATCAACATAGCATTAGAAACGTACTAAACACGCCCCTTGAACAAGGGTTGTGTTCGTTAATACCGAACGTCGCTTAGCAATAAGCGGCTTTTTCGCACTGTTATGCATCCCCGTGACAAAAGCGAATTTGCCTTTAAATGCCATTATATGAGGTGCATCAGTGCCCAAAATTACGTCTAAAATAAACGTCAATAGTCAAGAGTTTGCTGACAACGCTGTGCATATGCATGCGCAAGTAGATGACTTAAACCGCCTAGTTAGTGAATTGGCGCAAGGCGGTGGTGAGAAAGCCTGCAAGCGACATACCGACCGCGGTAAACTGCTTCCCAGAGATCGTATTAATGCATTAATTGACAAAAACAGCGCATTTTTGGAGTTATCACAACTCGCTGCTTGGGAAGTGTATGACGATTATGTACCCTGTGCTGGTATTGTTGCTGGTATTGGCAGAGTGTCAGGTATTGAATGTATTATTGTTGCCAACGATGCAACTGTAAAAGGGGGGACATACTATCCATTAACAGTTAAGAAGCATTTACGTGCACAAACAATTGCTGAACAGAATAACCTGCCTTGTATTTATCTAGTCGACTCTGGCGGCGCAAACCTGCCACGTCAGGACGATGTTTTTCCTGATAGAGAGCATTTCGGTCGTATATTCTTCAACCAAGCCAATTTGTCAGCGCAGAATATTCCACAAATAGCTGTCGTTATGGGTTCATGCACTGCTGGTGGTGCCTATGTGCCAGCGATGGCTGATGAATCAATTATTGTGCGTGAGCAAGGCACCATATTCTTAGGCGGCCCACCACTTGTGCAAGCAGCAACCGGTGAAGTGGTCACAGCTGAAGAGCTAGGCGGTGGTGATGTGCACTGCCGTACCTCTGGTGTAGTCGACCATTTAGCTAATAATGATCGTCATGCATTACAAATCGCGCGAGACGCCGTTGCTCGTTTAAATCGAAGTCGTCCAGTCGTTGCAGACAAAAAACCAACCGTTGCTCCGTTGTATGACATTAGTGAAATATATGGCGTGATCCCCAAAGATAATAAGAAACCATATGATGTAAGAGAAGTCATCGCTCGCGTAGTAGATGGCTCTGAATTTCATGAGTTTAAATCATTATATGGTACAACGCTTGTATGTGGATTCGCTCGGATAGAGGGTTTTAACGTTGGTATCGTGGCAAATAACGGCATCTTATTTTCAGAATCTGCCCAAAAAGGTGCTCACTTTATAGAGTTATGTTCACAACGAAAAATACCACTCGTATTTTTGCAGAATATCACCGGTTTTATGGTTGGAAAACAATATGAGTCCGGCGGCATAGCCAAACACGGTGCAAAAATGGTAACCGCTGTCGCTTGCGCCAAAGTGCCTAAATTCACCATCCTTATCGGTGGTAGTTTTGGTGCGGGTAATTACGGTATGTGTGGTCGCGCTTACGATCCACGATTCCTGTTCATGTGGCCAAATGCACGTATCTCGGTTATGGGCGGCGAACAAGCTGCTGGTGTGCTTGCTCAAGTAAAAAAAGACCAAGCATCAAGAGCAGGCGAAGAGTGGACTGATGAACAAGATCAAGCAGTCAAAAAGCCGGTTATTGAGACTTATGAAAAACAAGGACATCCCTACTATGCTTCCGCGCGTTTGTGGGACGATGGTGTCATCGACCCCGCTGACACAAGACGTATTTTAGGCTTAGCTATTTCCGCGGCGATGAATAAAGAAATAGAAGAAACAAAATTTGGTGTATTCAGAATGTAAGTCAGTAGCATCAGTTCGTCACATTAGCTTGTTTGAATAGCCAATGTCGACATCATAGTGAAAACAAACTGCAGCTGATTTACAGACGGAGAAGAAAATGACAGAACAACTAGCGATTACAGTAGATATAGATGATAGAGGCGTTGCTACAGTGACCCTCAATCGCCCACATATTCATAATGCCTTTGATGATACGGTTATCGATGAATTGATTAAGGCGTTTGAATCTATCCATCAGGATAATAATGTGAGAGTGATGGTACTGGCTGCCAATGGCAAATCATTTTGTGCTGGTGCTGATTTAAAGTGGATGAAACAAATGGCCAGTTACTCATATGATCAGAATAAGCAAGATGCTAGTCAATTGGCAAAGCTTTTTAGTTCTCTGTACAACTTAAATAAACCAACCATCGCTAAAGTTCAAGGCGCTGTGTATGGTGGTGGTGTTGGTCTGGTTGCTTGTTGCGATATTGCGATTGGTAGCAAACTAAGTAAATTTTGTTTGAGTGAAGTTAAGCTCGGTTTAGTGCCGGCCACTATCAGCCCTTATGTCATCGAAGCAATTGGTCCAAGGTTAGCAAAACGTTATTTTATGACAGCTGAGGTTATGTCTTCTCGTCGAGCCAGGCGCATCGGTTTGCTAAGCGAAGCTGTCAGTGAGGAGGAACTTGACTCTAGTGTGGAGAATATCATTTTACCCTTGCTTAACAATGGTCCAAAATCCGTTGCAACCGCTAAAAATCTTGTAAATAAAATCAGCCGTCGCGCCATTGATGATCAACTCATTGATGAAACCAGCGATTTAATAGCCAGCGTTCGCGTTTCACAAGAGGGCCAAGAAGGGTTAACTGCCTTTTTAGAAAAGCGTACACCGAATTGGAAAAAAGCATGATCAAAAAAATACTGATTGCTAACCGAGGCGAAATTGCTTGTCGCGTAATTAAAACGGCAAAAATGATGGGGATATCAACCGTCGCTGTTTATTCAGAAGTTGATGCTAATGCATTGCATGTAAAGCAGGCTGATGAGGCTGTTTGTATTGGTCCAGCTCCATCCAAAGATAGTTATCTGCGCGGTGATTTAATTTTACAAAAAGCCAAAGAATTAAACGTTGATGCTATTCATCCTGGGTATGGATTTTTATCTGAAAACGCAAAATTTGCAGAAGCTTGTGCACAACAGGGCATTATTTTTATTGGTCCAACTATTGAAGCTATTAAAGCAATGGGTTCAAAATCTGCTGCCAAACAAATTATGCAGAAAGCAGGCGTTCCACTGGTTCCAGGTTATCACGGTGACGATCAAAACCCCGCACTGATTAAGCAAAGTGCCAATGAGATGGGTTATCCCGTATTACTAAAAGCGACAGCAGGTGGCGGTGGCAAAGGGATGCGTCAAGTTTGGTCTGAAGCAGAATTTAACGATGCATTGGCTGCAGCAAAGCGCGAAGCAATGTCTAGTTTTAGCGACGACAAAATGTTAGTCGAAAAATACCTTACCGAACCGCGCCACGTTGAAATACAAGTTTTTTGTGATAACCATGAAAATGGCGTTTATTTATTTGAGCGTGATTGCTCAATTCAGCGTCGCCACCAAAAAGTAATCGAAGAAGCCCCTGCCCCTAATATGTCTGACGAACTTCGAACAAATATGGGTGAGGCAGCATTGAAAGCAGCCTTCGCTATCAATTATAGCGGCGCAGGTACCGTTGAATTTTTGCTTGATACGGATGGTAGTTTCTATTTTATGGAAATGAATACGAGATTGCAGGTTGAGCATCCCGTGACTGAGATGATTACAGGAGAAGATTTAGTTGAATGGCAAATACGCGTTGCCAACAATGAAAAACTGCCGAAAACACAGTCTGAGCTAAAAATGCACGGTCATTCGTTTGAAGCTCGCATCTATGCAGAGGATCCGAACAATGACTTTCTACCTGCGACAGGTATCTTACGACTGCTAAAAACCCCAATTACTAATGCTAAGGTAAGAGTCGATACAGGTGTTGAGCAAGGTGATGAAGTATCAATTTATTACGACCCGATGATCGCTAAATTGGTTGTTTGGGATGAAACTCGCGAAAAAGCGTTAGCTAGATTAGAAACCTGTTTGCAACATTATGCTATTGGTGGTGTTACAACTAATATTGATTATCTTCGAAGAATTGCAAGCTCGACTCCTTTTAAGCAAGCACAATTAACCACAGACTTTATTGAGCGCCACAACGACAGTATAAGTACAGCAACAAATGTAGACGTTGATACTTATTTACCCGCTATCGCGCTGGGTTACTTATTATCTGAGCAAAAAGGCCTACAGGATAACTTACAAAATGCAGCGTGGAACACGCACGATAGCTATCGCAGTAACTTAGTCCATAAAGAGTCTATAGAGCTGTTAATTAACGATAAACTGCACACTATTATTACCTCAATGAGTAGCCCCAACACATGGAGCCTGAATACGATTAGTGGGCAACATGTCGTATCAGGAAGCCTCACTAACGATACACTTTCATTTACTTTGAATGGATTGAAAACAAACCTACCCATCATGTTTCATAATGCTGAAATAAGCTTATTTACACCACAAGGTATGCTGACAGCGCAAATTCAAGCTGCGGACTTAGGCGAAATTGGTGAGGACGACCATGCTAACTCAGTGGTTGCCCCAATGAATGGGACTGTAGTTGCGTTGCTAGTGAAAGCAGGCGATAAAGTAGTAAAAGGACAGCAGCTTATTATTGTCGAAGCGATGAAGATGGAGCACAGTATTAAAGCACCTTATGACGGCACCGTAGCAGAATGCTTTTTTAACACCGGTGATCTGGTTAGTGGTGGTGTGCCTTTAATCGATATTACGGCAAACGATGCAGAATAGAGAGTGCGCTCTGTAAGTAACTAAAAGGTGATATCTATGTTTGATTTACTACCAAAGACAGTGGAAATTGTTGAAGTTGGCCCACGTGACGGTTTGCAAAATGAAAAAACCAGCTTAAGCGCACAAGACAAAATTGATTTTATAGATCAATTGTCATTAGTTGGTTGTAAGCGCATTGAAGCAGGTAGTTTTGTTTCGCCCAAATGGGTTCCACAAATGGCCTCGTCAGATGACGTTTTTAAAACAATAAAACGTGCTGAAGGCATACGCTACAGTGCTTTAACGCCGAACATGAAAGGCTTCGACTTAGCCATGCAAGTCGATGTTCAGGAAGTTGCTATTTTTGGTGCTGCATCTGAAAGTTTTTCACAAAAAAACATTAATTGTAGCATTCAAGAAAGTCTCGAACGATTTGCGCCCGTTGTAGAGAAAGCAAGGCAACATAACATTCCAGTAAGAGGCTACGTGTCTTGTGTGCTCGGCTGTCCGTATGAGGGCGACATCAAGGTCGAAGACGTTGTAACAGTTAGCAAAGCATTACTCGACATGGGCTGTTATGAGATTTCATTAGGCGATACCATCGGCGTAGGTACTCCGCTAAAAACTAAAGCGCTCATTGAAGCTTGTTTGCTAGTAATCCCTTGTAATCAATTAGCGGTGCATTTTCATGATACTTATGGTCAAGCACTTGCCAACATACTAACCGCAATTCAACTTGGCATTAGAGTTATTGACAGTTCCGTGGCTGGCCTCGGTGGCTGCCCATATGCCAAGGGTGCTTCGGGTAATGTAGCCTCGGAAGATGTTGTTTACATGCTACACAATATGGGAATAAACACAGGAATAGACTTGAATAAACTCATTCAGGTAGGTAAATCAATGTCGCTGAAGCTTAATCGAAATAATGGCTCGAAAGTGGGCGTTGCGGCCTCTTAATTCTATTAATTCATACTCAGATTTAAGTTCAGTTGGCTGGACGTGTAATCTAAGAGATAGGAACCATCCGATTTTTTATGGTTCTCACTTTTCATTTTTCATCGTTATACTCAGCACCAACCCGACACTAATACCCAACGCGATCATTGAAAACAATATCAGATTTCCAGCGAACGTTAACGTTGCATAAAACGCCCCTAGCAACAGAATAACAGCACCAATTGCTGTATTTGCCTTACCAATAAAGTCAGTTCTATCAGAACCCTCTTTTATATCTAATGCGTATATTTTTCTTCCTGAACGCGCCCCTTCATGCCCTACACTCATCAAAAAATACCCAATAACAAACCAAATTGAATGGATAAATTGGCTAAGCTCAAACTGAATAATAAATAGTGTCGCTAAACAAACCAGTAAAACAGTAAGCGCACCTAATTGCATAGTTAACTTAGCATTATGATCAGAAAGCAGTCCCCAAATATAGGAAGATAAAATGGTTGCAGCTGCTTGCGCTATTATAAAGCCAGACAGCGTAATAAAGCCGTTTTGGGACGACAAACTACTCGCCCAAACTATAAAAAAAGGCGCTATTAGTGCGGTATGAACAAAACACGACCTCACTAAAACAAATAGCCCGAGTTGACCTGAAAATGTCTTAATATAAGCCGTTATTTTTGCTGCCATTACGTTCGTTGTTCTTAGACTTTCCCCAGTGCTACTAATTGCATCAATATCAGTTTCAAGGCTTTTTAAGGTCAGCACACTTAGCAACATGGCGACAAAACATAAAACAGCAATTATCAATATAACGTGTTCATTCATTTTACCGGTTAAAAAGGTAAATGTAGCAAACGACAAGGACAATACCCCCGCTATAGTTGAGGCAATACCGACAGCATTTCCGCGCGTCCCTTTGTCTAAATGTTTTCCTTGAATATCCTTCATCGTTAACGAGGTCATTGCCCTGGCTAAACTTAGCCCCACGAGCGATGTCAATACGATGAACCCACTCAGTGATGCATAAAACTGACTGGCTTTATTCATGAATAATGGCAGTACGATGAGTGGTACAAGTATCATAAGCAAAATAAAAAACACTTGAATTAACATACTGACGACCCAGGGCACGCGACGGCTTCTTTTGCTTATAAGCCAAGCACTTATTGCAGCTTGCGGCAACAATGCCCCAGCTTCTCGAAGCGGCACCAAAAAACCAAGCATCCAAGACGGTGCACCCAGCGCGTTCAGCAATGTAGGTAGTGTTGTTTTAGCCGATAACAAAATATCAGTTAGCTTACTCAAAATTAGCGCAGTAATGATGCGCCATGTGACCGTTTTCTTATTCACACAACCTCTCTTATTGGCACGGAATAATACTGTAATTTCAATTTTATTGTTCTGTTTATATTCGCTATTGAAGTCAATTTACGCTTTGTATTAGTGCTTAGCGTTTAGATATGCAATCTGTTACCCTAATGACATTAATTAAGGCTACTTTACAGGTGTCAAAATTCCATGTTAGTAGACCAATACCTTGTCTACCTTGAAAATACCAATCTACAAAAATCGGTTATTTCGGTCTCCCTTATTATCTTAGTTGGCTTGGTTAAGTCAATATTGAAACGTGTTTTGGTCGATAGAGGTAAAAAGCTTAATAAGAATTATCGTTCACAAGTAAATACACTAAATAACTCGCTTAATATAAGTTTAGTATTTTTTATTTTAGTGTTGTGGTCTAGCGAAATACAACAATTTGCGCTGTCTATTGCCGCTTTTATGTTTGCGATTGTATTCGCGACCAAGGAGTTCATTCAATGTTTCATCGGTTATTTTTATTATTTAAGTGCAAGGCCATTTCGCATTGGAGATTGGATACAAGTCCAGGACGGCGTTGGTGAGGTTATTGTTGCTGACTGGACCAAAATAACTATGTTAGAAGTCGACTTACAATCTAATAGCTACACCGGAAAGCATTTATTTATCCCGAATAATCAGTTGTTATTAAAAACCGTCAAAAACTTAAATTTTTTAAGACGATACAGCATGAACCATTTCACCATAACCTGTGAACCCTTAATTGACATAAATCCAATTATTGATAAATTAGAAATCAGTGCCCAGGGATATTTTGAAGATTTTGCCGATGTTGCAGAACGCTATAAAAAATTCATTGAAAAGAGAATGGATATTGATTTCATTAGTATCGAGCCTAGTTTTCATGTGCATACAAACCAATTTGCTAAAATTTGTATTACTATTGACCTATTTTGCCCCGTAGAGCTAAACTTAAAAATTCAACAAGCAATTACTAAAGAGTTCTTTTGTTTGTGGCACCAAAGCGTAAAGCAACAATGCAGCACTGTTGTAATGGACGACCTAAAGGTACTACCAGACGAATAAATAACCGTGATTTCTGTACAACTTATTTAAAAAGAGTATATTAAATTACGTATATATTTTTCTTTATTAATGAAGGTAATACTCTTTTTTTTTACATTTTGTAAAGGAATGCTAAATGACGACAAATAGTAACGAACGCTATATCAGTAACTTAACAAAAGACACCTATGCACTGGTATTAGCCGGTGGTAGAGGATCTAGATTATATGAACTGACGAACTGGCGAGCTAAACCCGCTCTCTATTTTGGTGGTAAGTTTCGTATTATCGACTTTCCCCTTTCCAATTGTGTTAATTCGGGTATACGTAATATCGGGGTCCTAACTCAATATAAATCACATTCATTAATTAGACACTTAGTGCGTGGTTGGGGGCACTTCAAAAAAGAATTAGGCGAATCAGTTGAAATTCTGCCCGCATCTCAGCGTTTCTCTGAAGAGTGGTATCAAGGCACTGCCGACGCTGTTTATCAAAATATCGATATTATAAGGGATGAGCTACCAAAATATGTAATGGTATTGTCGGGCGACCACATTTATCGACAAGACTACGGCCATATTCTGGCACAACATGTTGAGTCTGGTGCAAAGATGACAGTTAGCACAATTGCAGTGCCAATTGAACAAGCTAGAAATGCATTTGGTGTTATTTCCATTGATGAAAATAGCAAAATAATCGAGTTCGCTGAAAAACCCTCAGAACCAACCCCACTTGCAGGTTCACCCGGGTATTGTTTGGCCTCGATGGGTAACTATGTGTTTGATACCGATTTTTTATTCGAGCAACTTGAACGCGATTCACAACAGAAAGGCTCCGAAAGAGACTTCGGCAAAGATATAATCCCTGCCATTATCGATAATCATGACGTATATGCTTTTGAGTTTTCGAAAAGCAGTAAAAATGATTCTTATTGGCGAGATGTGGGTACGCTTGATTCATATTGGGAAGCTAACATGGAATTAGTTACACCTATACCTGCATTGAACATATATGATAAGCAATGGCCCATTTGGACTTACCAAGAGCAACTACCGCCTGCCAAGTTTGTTATGGAGAGCAACGAAAATCGTGGAGATGCACTAAACTCGGTAGTTTCTGGTGGTTGTATTATTTCTGGTGCCACGCTAGTTGAAAGTATCTGCTTCAGTAATGTAAGAGTAAAGTCAGGTAGCCGAGTTGAACAAACCGTAATACTGCCAGAAGTTACTATTGGTGCTGGTTCAAGAATACGCAAAGCAATTATCGATCGTGGTTGTCAAATTCCTGAAGGTACTGTCATTGGTCATAATCACGATGACGACCGAGCCAGGGGCTTTAGAGTCTCAGAGAATGGTGTTGTATTAGTTACAAAAACTGAACTAGAGAATCTTTAATTCTTATTCAGTGAGCATTTATCTTGGGGCGTAAGCCCCTTTTTACTGTCTGAGCAGAAGCTATTTTAACAACGAAAACCTAACATCATACTAATTGACTTTACGTTATCCCTTTTAGCCACAACTTGGGGAACTCGCTTTTACGCATAAAATAGTACTTCATCGATTACCAAAAATATCGGCAATCAAGTTATTTATTCGAGATGCCACTTGAATCGGTTTTTCGAGTGGAAACATATGCCCACCAAAATCAAATTCCTCATGCGTCATTCCCACATTGCCTTTAATAAAATGATTTCGGCGCTTTTGAGTACAAACTTCGGTGTACTTGCCTGTTAGCAAATAACTGGGAGTTTCTAATTTTCCGTATTGTTTATGAAGATTATCTGGAATTGTTCTGAAAATATCAGCCTCCACTTTTACGTCAAAGTGTAGCGATATTTCCCCGTGATGTTCGCGTGTTACAGCACGCACATAGTCGGCAATGCACTCATCATCCATATTTTTAAACAGGGCTCGTTTCTTAAAATATTGAACCAAATCGGTCTTATGATGCCATTTTGTATTGCGTATTTTAGTCTTGCCTGCGGGCGTTATCTTATCAATTATCTTAGTCTTTTTTGCTAACCTGAATACCCGGCCTGCGAGGCCTGTAATCAGCGGCGGATCCAGCATAATCAAACCACTGAACAAAGCAGGTTTTTGGCAACATGCAAGATAAGAAATAACCGCACCAAAAGAATGCCCGACCAATACAATAGGTAAATTAGAGCCTACTTTAGCTCTTTCAGTCTCTGTATAGTGGATGAGTTCATCAACTAGATTACCCCAATTATTATTCAACGGAAACTCGGGATTATGAGCAAATTTATCTAATGCTATGAGCTCGATATTATCGCTAAGGTGGGTGAATAGTTTAGCATAGCTATTTGCCGGAAACCCATTAGCATGCACGAAACAAACAATGAGTTCTTTGTCACTTTGTTTGTTTGCTACTTTATCTTTTTGCATTTGTAATCCTGTTTTTTGAAATCCATTCTTTGGGTGCAACACCAAACCATGTTTTGAATGCTCTTCGAAAGTTAGCGCAATCGGAATAATCTAATAAGTAAGCGACTTCGGTCACTGTTTTCCCCTGTTGAAAAAGCATCACAGCCCGATCTGCTTTGACTTTTTGTAACAAGAGCTTAAAACTAGTCCCTTCTTTTCCCAGAGAACGATGCAAAGACCGTTTACTGATATGTAGCTCTTGGGCAATATCATCCAGACTTAAAGTCACTCCATGGTCTTGCCTTAATAATGTCGACACACGATCTTCGTTATTTAGGTTTTGCTGTAAGTAAGAGTTAAGTTCTTTTTGGCAGTTAACGATTGCGCGTTGAAAACTAAAATCATCAGCCGACGCCAATGGTTTATCAAGAAATTGCTTTGAAAAACATAATGAACAATTCGGCTTATCAAATTCGAGCTGAGCGGCTTTGATATATTGATACTTTTGCGCATAGTTTGGTTTGGTATAGTCAAACTTGACCACATCGATAAGTAGTTGACTGTTATCTTGGAACCTTATTGCATGTAGCATATTTACAATAGCAATCATTACAGCTTCAATAACGGCTCTGTGTAGACTTCCCTGCCAGTGTTCATCTGTTAATGCCACATGAATTTGAGTCCCTTCAATATGGTAATTAAGCTTTATTAATGGCACTCTAATTGGTAAAAACTTAACATGAAAATCAAGGACTTGGCGCATATTGGCACTATTTAATATTGCTAAGCCAAAATCACCATGATGTGCAATTTCTAGTCTTTTCCCAACCGATAATCCTAGGTCTTCAAATCCACGATTTTCGATGACTGTTTTCATTAAACCATCAAACTGTTGGACACTAACGCGAGAATCAGCTTCTAGTAGCTTTGCTAAATCTAAGCGTTGTGATGCTAACCACTGATCGATACCAATACCTGATTGCTTAAGCACGCTTATTACGTGTCCAAAGTAATAGGTTGGCAAGCTAATGCGCTCTGTCATTAAGTTAGATTTTCCTATTTAACGCCACTTTTGTCATAGAAGCACTTTTACAACGAATTATTAAATTACGCTAGAAACTTCAAATTGGCAATAAATGACTGGTTAATGGCATGAATTGCTATTACTCATTACTTGAGACCGTGCGACAGTAGCAGCTTATGAAAAGGAGAAGTCACATGTTTCACTATTTAAAATTTGCTAATTACTTCATTACAACCTTATTAGGTATTAGCACTATTGTTCTTGCTCAACATTGGATTCTATTTGGATTTGGCATTTTTATCGCTTTTTATATTATCGGTGACACGTTTTTTGGAGAAGATCTTAGCCAACCTGATTTAAATAAAAAATGGGCATTAAACGCCATGTTATATGCATCAGTCCCAACGACTTTCATTTTACTGACTGCCTGTATATGGTTAGTCACGCCATTTGATTGGCCAGCTATGCATTGGCTATCTGCTAACCTTGGGTATGACTTTGTTACAGCCAAAGCTAATACCCACATCACTGAAATTCTAGTGGCCACGATTTTTTGCGGCCTCATGCTCAGTGGAGTAGCAACTGTCGTAGGGCATGAATTGATACATCGCATAGGTAATAAAATAGCAATAACGATCGGGCGTTTCCTAATGGCGCTCAGCTTTGATGCCAGCTTTTCAATTGAGCATGTGTTTAATCATCATGTACATGTAGCCACCGAAAATGATCCTGTCACAGCGCCCCGTGGACGTTCTATTTACAAGCATGTGCCGATTGCTATATGGGGAACTAATAAATCAGCTTGGCAGATAGAAGCAAAACGATTAAATAAAAAAAGACAGCGTGTATTCAGCTTACATAATCAATTTATTACAGGTTGGTTAATGACTGCTGTTTGGTTAGGGTTTGTATTCTTAGTGGGCAGTTGGCAAGGTGTGATTTTTGCTACTGGCGTTGGTTTAGTTGCTAAAATTGTACTCGAAATAGTAAATTATATGGAACACTACGGTCTGGTTCGCCACCCTCGTGAGCGTGTTATGCCAAAACATTCGTGGAATACCAACAGAAAAATCAGTTGTTGGGCAATGTTTAATCTCCCCCGACATAGTCACCATCATGCAAAAGGAGCCGTCCCATTCGAGAAGTTAGAAGCGATGCCTGACGCGCCTGTTATGATTGGTGGTTATATTTCGACAATTGCATTGGTCCTATTACCGCCTCTTTGGTTTAAATTAATGAAACCGAAATTACAACATTGGGACGAAACAATGGCAAACGAAAGTGAGCTTGCCATTCTAAGATTGCAACAAGCTACAAATCGACCAACCAATCAAGATGAAAGGCGTTTAATCTAACGCTTGCATCCTTTCAGCCTCATGCCAGTCATGTTCTATTTTGGTAGATGCCCAATAAAATGTGACTATAGATAACAGATACGGCAATAACAGCCAACTCAGAGATGTTCGCAAAGCTTCAGCTTCACCCATAGTTGCTGACAGAGACTGGCTCAAAAGACCAACAATTGTTGGACCACCACCAAGTGCTATAATATTCAGCACAAAGAAAAATAATGCCGTCGACATCGCCCTAGCGTTCACTGGTGCTAATGTTTGCGCTATCGCAAAGCAAGGCCCTAAGTACATACCGCTGCCAAAAAGCATCACTGTCATTAAACCGATTGATAGCCACACATTGCCAACCTGCAAAGAGAAAAAGAAACAAGGAACACCAATAATCAATGCAATGGTAGGTAATAAGGCATAAGCCCGTTTAGACTTTTTACCCCACTTATCTGCAATTACACCACCTAACCAAACACCCAAAGCATAAGCAGTGCCATTTACTATACCGAAAACAATCAACAGATCTTGAATTGGCATATCCGGATGAATTCGAACGTAGAAATCAATGATCCAAGTTGATATTGCATAGTTGCCAAAAGATCCAAAAGAAATCCCTAAGCACATCCCCCACCAAGTTGGAATGTTAAGTAACCGTTTTACAGATATCATAAAGTCCATTTGTTGCGGGCCATTCACTACTTTAGCCCGCGCAGGCTCTTTGATTGTTAACTTCATCAGAATAGCTAACACAACGCCAGGCAGTCCAACACTAATCATTACAATACGCCAATCTGCTGACCCGCCATCTAGAAAAAACGCAGCTGCAAAATACGCGGTCATGATCCCAAACGGGATGCCCAAAGAATAAAATGCTAAGGCTTTTGCTCGCTCTGTTTTATCGAATAAATCTGATAGAATAGAATGGCTTGGAGGACTACCACCTGCTTCGCCTATACCAACACCTACTCGTAATATAGCTAATTGCCAGAAGTTGGCAGCAAAGCCAGAGAGTGCAGTGAAGCCGCTCCAAAGCGTTAATGAAATGCCAATAATATTGACTCTGTTGTAACGATCGGCCAACCAAGCGATAGGGATTCCCACAACAGTATACAACAAGGCAAATGCAAAACCTTTGAGCCAACCGAGTTGTGCATCATCTAATCCTAAATCTTCTTTAATAAACGGCGATAAAATACCAATAATTTGCCTATCTACAAAATTAAATGCATAAACTAACGTTAAGATAATAAGTACATAGTTACGATAAGCTTTTGATGGCCTTTTCTTCTCAGCTTCTTTTGATACATCAGGTATTTCTATTGAATCAGCCACAGCAACTCCACATTTTTATTGAAACTCCATATTGGATGAGCTTTGACTAGTTTGCCACTTAATGTTAATTATTTGTGAACATAAGTGTAAGTAGGTTGAAGTTACTTGTAACTAACTGTTATTGGATACAGACTAGCCTAATCTGAGCAGTCAACATAAAGAATACTAAATGCATATTGATGAGTTACTTGCATTAGCAAAAACCCAAAAGAACACCCCTAATTTAGTCTTAACAATTCCTTCAAGTTGGTCACAAGGACGCACCGTATATGGAGGCTTATCAGCCGGTTTATTATATGCTGCAGCGCGAGAATATGTTTCCCTAGAGAGAGTGATGCTGTCGAACTCGACTAATTTTGTTGGACCACTAATAGCCGATCAACCTTTTACGATCACCGTAGAAATTTTGCGCGAAGGTAAAAATATGAGTCAAGTAATGGCGCGAGCTATACAAGATAATAAAATCTGTGTTGTTTCACAAATTTGCTTTGGGAATAATCGAGAATCCTCAATATCAGTGCCCAATAAAGACGCTCACAACATAGCGTCGCCGATGAATGAGGTGATTACTTCTTTTGGTGCAGACGTAAAGCCGGCATTTTTAAAGCACATCGACTTATCGATCCAGGAAGGCGGTTTGCCTTTTTCATCGCAAAATACGTCTCATTATTGCGGTTGGATGCGATTTACAAAAGCGCCAGCAACCTTCTCTGACGCACACCTAATTAGTATTATTGATGCATGGCCCCCAACGCTTATACAAATGCTAAGTTCGCCGGCTCCTGCAAGCTCAGTTAGTTGGAGTTTAGAATTTATTCATCCACACCGAACAATTTCAGGAAATGACTGGTTGGCCTATAAAGTCCACACCCGCCAAGCTGAAAATGGATATGGACACACTGAAGCAAATATATGGGACAAAGACGGTGAGCTCATTGCCATAAGTAGGCAAACTGTCGCAGTATTTGCCTGAGTACTATTCACTCAGGCTATTTGAAATTAATCAGGGTTGAATAGATGGATCAGGGTTAAATAGATGAATAATTTGTTCAACTTGATAATTGGTATTATTTAATGCTTCTTCTATATCATCACTATTGAAATTCAAAGATTCATAAAGATACGATGGTAGATGCGTTTCGAAATTATAGTGATGTGAAAACGTGTTAGTAATAGAAAGCTCATAAGCTAGTTGCATAATGCGAACTTCAAGAGATTCAGCAGCTGAATAGTTGTGATGTTGCATGGCAATTGTGGATACAATTGAATCAGGCAACATCCACTGTTGTCCTAATGCTGCTGATACTTCAGCATAAGTAAAACCAAGCACATCATATTGACATTCTTTAGGAGTGATTTCCGTGTCAAAACGCGTGCAATCTTTCGCTAAGTCCGGGGTCAACTTTAAAACCACTAACTCACCAATGTTATGTAGTAGCCCATTTACAAATAATCTATCCGCATTTTTGCTCCCTTTCAATAGACCCAAGTGCCTAGCTAGAATAGCGCAACTAACGCTTTGCTCCCAAAATTTATCTAAATCGACGAATTGACTTTCTTCGTTACTAAACGCATTAGATAGCGAAAAAATCAACGCATAATCATAAACTGCAGAAGTCCCGATTACTTGGATTGCTCTGGTTAATTTATCGACTTTTCGTGGAAAGCGAAATATTGCACTATTCGCAATTTTGAGAATATGCGCAGCCAACCCGGGGTCAGTTTGCACAACTGCTGATATGCTATTTGCGTCAGAACGATCATCGTCTATTAACCTTTTAACTCTGACAGCCGTTTTTGGCACCGCTAGCAGTTCAGAGACATTTTTTGCATATTCAATTGCGTTCATAATTTCCTTTTTATACGTTTTAATTCTCTAGCGAGGATAAACAAAAAGCACCGTAAAACACTGTCACACTGGAACTAAAAAGTATACTTTCGCTCGCTGCTTTTTAATAATATTTACACTAATCTGCTTCTTACTTCAATGACTATCTATAGCACTTCATAAAATACCGAACATTAATCTATTAATATCAGTGGGTTACTAATATCACTACAATATCTAATTTTAATTCTATGGCCTTGCGGTTAATTTTAGTTTTGTTTTATAAATATCAATACGAGGAGTAAACAGGTCTATCGTTTGCAACGTATATACTTTGCAACTTCCGTGTGTTTTTGACACTTTTGTCGTGCATTTAAATATGCCAAAATATAAAGTCGTGTTAACGCTGTGAATTATATGCCGATATCACCCTATTTAGGCGTAATTATATTGATAAACACCAAAGGCATAATACAGATGCTGAAAAAGGTATTTAACAATGCAACCAGTTAAAAATAAGAAGTATTATGTCGTTAAATAAAACTGCGCTTCCGATCATTTTTGTATCCATTCTGTCTGTTACCTTAATGATTTTCCTTATCAATAATGCGGCGCTATATGTATCATTTCCAATCGCAAGGCTTGTTCCTTATGTGTCCATCACTCTTATGTTCATCATCGTATTGAATTTAGCTATGCGACAGGCGTTAACGATGTACGTAGCTAGCATAATCGCCGTCATCACCATCTTACACTTTAATCTTATTCCGGGTTTAGAAAGAACAAATAGCGACCTACCAGTTATTCCTGATACTAAACAACTTTTGTTGTCTTTTATCACTTTACTACCTGTCTTTGCTGTCATCAAAATTCCGGCCCACAAAGTACTGAAAAGCGTCATTTACCTGTTTGGTACATTGCTAACTTGGGTTCTTTTTAGTTTTGTTATTGCTAAAGTAGACTTGCCTTTGTTAAATATTACAGAATATGTGTTCAGTCATATAGGTATACAATCCCCCTTTCAAGGCTTCTGGTTTTCACCGCTGCAGCTTGTATTAATTAGTAGCTGTACAATAACGCTATTTATTTTATTTATTAAGTCAGTGCACAATATCTATTTACTCGCTATTTCCTCTCTAGCGACCTTAGCGGTGCTTTATATGTCTTCATTAAGTGTTATTGTGTTCGCTATTCTCGGCAGTGTTCTTTGTTTATTATCAGCTATCGTTAGTAGTCGGAACATGGCGTTCAATGATGAGTTGACCGGTATCCCCGGACGACGCTCACTGACGCAATATGCAGAAGAACTGTCGAAGCAATTTACAGTTGTAATGATAGATATCGATTTCTTTAAAAAATTCAATGATAAATACGGACATGATGTAGGCGATGACGTAATTAAACTGGTCGCTAGCAAAATAGCAAAAGTAGGAAATAGTGGCCGAGCTTTCCGATATGGAGGAGAAGAATTCACACTAATATTTGATGGTAAACTAATTGACGATGTACTTAAAAAAATTGAGGCTTTGCGCGTGCAGTTAGAAACGTATCCAATAACGATTCGAGTTCAAACTCGACTGAAGAAATCGGCATTTGAGTCAAAAAAAAGAAAACCTTCACAAGGAAAAGCGGACATTGTAAAAGTGACCTGTAGTTTTGGTGTTGCAGAGAGCTTACTAGGTAGCAAAGATTTCAACGCAACTATAAAACGAGCAGATTCTGCATTGTTCAAAGCAAAAAAAGGCGGACGTAACTGTGTTAGAACAGTCGAATCATAAAGTTCTATTTGTTGGTTTAGTATGGCCCGAACCAACTTCTACTGCCGCTGGGCAGAATATCCTCAGCTACATAAATTTATTTATTACCATTGGCTACCAAGTTACTTTTGCTTGCGCAGCTGAAAAGTCAGAGCATTCAGCTCTCTTAACCAGTATCGGTGTGAAAGAACAACCAATTATCTTAAATGACAGTAGTTTTGATACCTTTGTAAACCAATTTGCACCAGACATTACTATATTTGACCGTTTTATTAGTGAAGAACAATTTGGATGGAGAGTTTCTTCTGCTGCACCGCAGTGCATGAAAATACTAGATTGTGAAGACCTCCATTTTTTGCGTGATGCTAGGCATCAAGCATACAAAGATAGCAATAGAGACAACATAAATGCATTGACACCTGTGCAATCTAACGCCTATTTATATAGCGACCTTTGTAAAAGAGAATTGGCATCAATTTTACGTTGTGATCTCAGTATTTTACTCTCTAATTATGAATACCAACTGCTCACAAAAGTATTTGGTATACCCAAGACCCTTCTGCATTACTGTCCTTTTTTATTCCCTGAGCAAGCAATAAAGCCAGCTAAAACGTTTGCACAGCGAATTGACTTTATCAGTATAGGTAGCTTCAGGCATGCGCCAAACTGGGACGCCGTACTTACCCTAAAACAAAAAATTTGGCCAGCAATACATCAAGCTTTGCCAAACGCCCTCTGCCATGTTTATGGATCTTACTTAACACCAAAAGCAAAACAGCTTGAAAACAAACAGCAGGGATTTTTGGTGCATGGTTACGCAAAAGACGCGCAAGAGGTCATCGGTAATGCGAGGGTTTTACTAGCGCCGTTGAATTTTGGCGCTGGTATTAAGGGAAAGTTAGTAGATGCGATGCAATGCAGAACACCATCGGTTACCACAGAAATTGGTGCAGAGGGATTACTACCTTATTTTGATGAAAAAAATATACTTGATGGAGACAATAACTCGGCGGAACAAAATGCGTTTTGGCCTGGTGCTATTCACAACATTTATTCATCAACTGACTATTTTATACAATCATGTATTGCATTATATACAAATGAGAATACATGGACTATGGCCAGCAATCGCAGCAAACCACTATATTCATCAATATTTAATTATACACGGCAGTCTAAGCAGTTAACTGATTGTATTCATCATATTGGTGCGAATATAACAGAACATCGTCAGCAGCACTTTTTAGGACAGGTAATACAACATCATACAATCAATAGTACAAAATACATGAGCCAGTGGATTGAAGCGAAAACCCGGCTAAATCAAACTCAACGCTCAGATTGAGCATCAGATTTTATTACGTATTGTTAGCTTGGTTTTTATCGCTGTGATGGCATTTTTGATCCCGTCTTGTCTACCGACACTGAAAAAAGGTGTTAGGTTTAACTCCGTCAGGTATGCAAAATAATCGAAACTTGCAGCAACTGAAGTGCTTTTTGGGTCACTATTATTGGTGATTAAGGCGTTATTTAAGTGCATTACTTTCTCTAACAGAAGGGCAAGAATACCTCTAATGATCTTGCTTTGGGAGTAAGCGCACAGTTGGTCATTGCAGTATGCAATCCATAAATCAGACTCACACCCAAATACTGCATTATCATTTAAGCGCATTTCAACAGGCAATGCATTGAGCTCTTTGCTTGCCAATAGTAACTGACGAAATTGATTGTCCCACCCTTTCGCTTGTTTTATATTAAATGCAATAGGCAATGTCTCTGCAATTTTGCCAACAGTGCTGTAAACATTGACATGATTAAGTGAGTTAGTATTAGGCGTCTTATCGGTCGGCGTGTTCACTCCTTTTTGCTTTGACTTTGTTATCAATTGATAACCAGCATTTTCGTCTAACTTCGTTAGCGTATCGTCTAAGGCGTGCAAAAAGCACTGAATATCTTGCTCTGTGGTATAACACCCAATCGAGACTCGCATGGTTCCCGCAATATTTAAAATATTCATCAATGGCATTGCACAATGATGTCCCACTCTGACAGCGATATTTTTTTGATATATTAATGTCGCTACATCATGCAAGTGATGATTGCTAAAAACAAACGAATGTAATCCTATCGAGCAGCCCATCTCGGCCTGACCGGCATTGCGCTGATTAAGTTGGGATTGGTTGCATGCGGAAACATTCCCGAGTAAGCGTAGGTCATCTCGCTTTTGTAAACCATCGCTTAGTAACTTAAACAGGAATACTTCATGCTGTTGGATGCTCTGCATATTTGACTTCAAAAATGCAGCGGCCGCGCCTAAACCAATAACTCCTGAAACATTAGGTGTCCCACCTTCAAATTTTAATGGCGCAGCTTGATATTCCGCTTCAGTAAATGAAACGCGTGTTACCATTTCCCCCCCCAATCGCAGTGGTAACAATTCATTCAATAATGTACTTTTCCCATACATTACACCGACTCCCGTCGGGGCATACATTTTGTGTCCACTAAACACATAAAAATCACAGTCAATTGCGGTAACATCAACGGGCATATGCGCAATAGCTTGGGTGCCATCAATGACAGTCAATATATTTTGCAGATTTGCCAAACGACAAACCTCTTCTACCGGATAAATATTACCTAATGCATTAGAAACATGAGCCATTGCCAAAATAGCGACATCTGCGTTCAGCTGTTCCAAAAATAGGGCATATTCAGGTTGAGAAAATTGGCCCTGTTCTGAAATTTTTACTACTTCAATACTCAGCCCAAACTTTGTCGATAACTGCTGCCAAGGTAAAATATTGGCATGATGTTCACTAGCCAATATCAATATTTTATGCCCAGTTATCATATGCGGTTGCAGGCCTGATGCAATAGTATTAATTGATTCCGTTGCACCGCTATTGAACACAATTTGATCGGTAGTTGAACTATTGATAAGTTGAGCGGTTAAGTCTCGCGCTTGCTCATAAAGCAAAGTCGCTTCATTCGCAATTGCATAAGCACTGCGATGAACCGTAGCACTCGACAAACAATGATAGTCATTTACTGCTTGAATTACCGATTGATGTTTTTGTGTGGTTGCAGCACTATCCAAATAGACTTGGTCAGGTTTGTTTGTAAAAAATGGAAATTGATTTTTGAACACGTAAACCCTTCAGGTGATTTGGTTAATTTTAAAATACTCAATCAATGTTAAACCGATCACCGTATAATAGCGGTATTAAGTATCAATTTCCCAATGTTTAAAGAGAATAATTAAAAAATGAAAATTGTTTTTTCCAATATCAGTTCTATTTACGCGCAGCTTCAACAGTTGCAATCACTTATAAGTAAAGAACTGTGCCTCACTCGCCCAATTTGCCAATCTATTCCGGGTAAGCATGACTGAGTTACAAATACTAGGAGCAATAGCCAGCATCATAGGCTTGGCTATCATCATTAGAAATACTAATTTTAAGCAACTGATCGATGATATTGCTTTTCAACACCGGTTTTTTGGTGCGAGCGCGGCCATATTCGTCCTTTGGATTTTTCGTGTCGGTATCGTTGATGAACTGCAAGTCCACTTCATTTGGCTAACCTCATTGGCTCTTATATTAGGCTTTAGATGGGCCATTATAGCGTCAAGTTTTGTCTTACTCGGCATTACTATCGTAGGGTATGAGAAATTTTCTATGCTAGGCATAAACTGGTTGTTAGGCACATTACTCCCAATATCCGTCACCTATGCTATTTTTAGTTGGTCATTTCACAAGTTACCGAGAAACCTTTTCATTTATATTTTCGTGTGTGCATTTTTCCCTGGAGCAATTACGGTTTCGTTAAAAATCATTGCGATGGCAGGCTACTTTCAATTAGATACAGATTTGGGATGGGACGTTATTTTTAATAACTATGTGTTACTAATTCCCCTACTGCTATTCTCAGAAGCTTTCTTTAATGGCTTCACCATCACGTCATTGGTCATACACAAGCCACATTGGGTTTATACCTTTCATGACAAATTTTATATCGATGGTAAGTAGGCATTCTATTTCATTGCAATATGATCAAAAACGACAATGGTTTGTCAAAAACCATTGTCGTTTTCTTTATAAACCCCGCGTAAATTAATAACACCTCAACTGATACCTGAATTAGCCAGTAATATGTCAGCTAAAACCAATAAATATAATCCAAAAAAAACATTATTTTTATGTTTTAATCAAAAATAACATCTAGAATATTAGACAACTCTGACTTACCTTCCCTGATTTCTTCTTTGGTCAAACCAGCCAGTTCATGCGGAAAGACTAACCATTCATCACTTTCATTAATGTAGTAGTCTGGCACAATGTCTGTTTTATTATTGGATGGTTTATACCAAGGCGTCGCAATCCTAATTTCTTTCGGTGTATTTAAGCGCATCAGCACTTCAATTTGCTTGGTCAACGCTTCTACACTGCGTCCAGAATCAAACACGTCATCAACAATTAACAAGCTGTCACCCGCGTTAGCGTTCTCAATGAGATAATGAAGACCGTGTACCTTTATCTCTTTTGATTGCTTGTTAATACCGTAATAGGACGATGTTCTGACTGCAATGTGATCTGTTGGCGTATTTTTATATTCGAAGAACTCTTGAACTGCAATGCCTATTGGAGCTCCGCCTCGCCATATTCCAATAATGAAATCAGGACGAAATCCATCGTTAAAAACTTTAGCCGCTAGGCGAAAACTGTCTTCTAGCAATGATTGTGAGCTGATGTAATTTTTACTCAAAATGTAAATTCTCTTTCTAGGTATAAATAGATTGTATGATTGTGTATGGACGCTAATTTATTAATAACTAGTCGCTTGATCTTAAAACAAAAATTTAGCCATCACAGGTTAGGGTTAATTATAGCGCTTATTGTGTTTGTAAGCTATTTGCAGGATTAATAGATGCAGCTTTGCACGCTGGATAAAGCGTAGCAAGTATACAAAGGCCGAGTGAACCTGCAGAGATTATGACAATTTCAGACAGTTTCATTTCAATAGGCAAACCGGAGCCATTAGGACCAAAAGCGAGACCTGAACCGAGTAAGCCTAAAATATCGTTCAAGAAAAACACCAATAATAAACCAATTGCAACACCAGAGATGACTCCTTTAATACCATTAAAAATGCCATTAAGAACAAAAATCAGCATGACGTCAATTGGCACTAAACCTTGCGTTTGCAGTATCGCGATATCATGGGTTTTTTCAGTGACTACCATCACTAACGCAGAGACTATATTGAATGCCGCCACGGCAATGATTAAAAAGAGCATTAGCGACATCATGTTTTTTTCCATACCGACTGCATCGAAAAGAGGCCCTTGTCTCTCACGCCATGTGGTGTATTTTAAACCCTGTTTATCGAGTTCATCTGCAATAGTTTGATATTGAAAAGCATCATTCAAATACAAGCGCGTTCCTGCAAAAGCCAGATCTCGCTTACGTGAGAGCTTAGCAACATCATTTATGTTCATCAGAATTACTTTATCGTCGGCTTCTGAATCTAATTGAAACATACCTGCAACCGTCACTAAGCGTTGGCTGGGTATTCGTCCTAGCGGAGTATAAGTGCTCGCCGACGGGCTAATTACGCGCAGTCGTTGGCCTATAGAAACACGCAGTTGGTTAGCAAGCGACTGGCTGATGAGCACATTAAAGCTGCCACTTTGTAAAGCATCCCATTCACCCGCAATTACGTTTTGAGCAATAATAGAATGGCGTTTTTCTGCAGAAGTATCGATACCTTGTAAAAATAGCCCTTTAATTAATTTAGTTGATTGCACAATCACTTCTTGTTCCACAAAATCTGTACTTGCTAATACCTGCTCCTGCAATGATTGCGGCAACAATAGAGGCCCTCTATTGTCCACTACTATATGCGGTAAAATCCCTAAAATTTTCTGTTTTAATTGCCCTTCTAAGCCATTCATAACCGAAAGTACTGCGATTAATGAAGCGATTCCAAGTGCAATTCCAACCACTGAGAACAAATTAATAAAAGACACAAAGCTGCGTTTATTAGATGTTTTCGAATACCGTAGGCCAATAAAGGCTGATATAGGCAGAGATGGGAGTAAAGAAAAGCGCATAAGCTTAGTTTTGTGTCCTATTGTGACGCGCAGGGCCAATATTGAACCGAGCTCAGCGTTATTTAATTAATATAAAGACAAAGGATCGCAAACCAGAGTGAAACCTGAGTCGTTTTTTGGTAGATTAGTAGCATTCTAGCAGTTGTTGTATGCTTGGACTTATCCCAACTAAGGCCAATTTGACTCACACGCTGCTGGACGAAAGCAGAAAAAACCTAACCTATATGGTTATTATAAACATCTACTGTCAAATAGTAACAGTTTATACTAAAAGATTAATAACTCAGAAGACGGCATCACATTACCGTAATTTTTGCATAGGACATTGCATTTGAACTCATTAGAAGAGAAAAAACAGAGATTTAAGTCATTCTTTTTAATCAATCACCCGACTAAAGTTAATATAAGTGTGATTGACTCAAAGCAAGCAACGCAATCAATGGACGAATTTGAAAGTGAGATGCCTTATGCATTTAAAATTGCTTCAGAATTATCCGAAATTGAATCACAAGCCCTAAAACCATTGCGGTCAATGGGTGAGAAGCTCGAAGGCTTAGTTAATTATCTGCAGCTGCAATCGCGTAAGATTGATCTCATGATGTCGTATATTTTGATACAGCAAGACGATGAAAAAAAGCGTGCTGAAGCGGTGAAATTCGGTGGTGGCGGTTTCATTATTAGTCACACATCACCTGTTAAAATAGGCGTTGCAGTGGAAGTAAAAGTATTCCTCGAAAAAGAAGCGGCTGCCATTTATTGTTTAGCTGAAGTCATTGATGTAGAAGTTATCGATGATCTTTATCACGTCAGCTACGTTTACACGCACATTCGCGACCAAGACCAAGAATTGCTTGTGAGGGCGAGCCTTCATTTGCAAACCAGTCAATTACGCAATAATCGTTAAACAACCATAGAGAAACAATTAAGTAGTATGTCTAATCTATTTTCTGTGCCTTTACCGAAGGCAAAATCACTTAATAGCTCAAATGTTATTGATCATATTCACTGGGGTGAGCTGAAGGGTGCAAGCCAGGCGCTCAGCATTGCTAATGCGGCAAAACAACACAGCGGACCTCTATTAGTTTTAATAGAGGATAGTCCGAGTGCGATTAAACTGGAAAAAGAACTTGCCTTTTTTCTGCGTAACCAAGACGTTCATGTCCAACTTTTTCCAGACTGGGAAACACTTCCCTATGATGGTTTTTCGCCTCATCAAGATATTGTTTCGCAACGTTTAGAGACGCTTTACTTACTCAGTAAAAAACAACCCGGCATATTTATCGTTCCTATAAACACGCTTTTACAGCGTTTAGCGCCAGTCGACTATGTTGGTCAACATTTGATGTATTTAAAAGTTGGCGAAACGATTAATACTGACGAATTTAAACGTAAACTCGAAAAATCAGGGTACTTGCATGTCAGCCAAGTCATGACACATAGTGAATTTTCAGTGCGTGGTAGTATTATTGATTTATTCCCCATGGGCAGCGATCAACCTTTTCGAATTGATTTGTTTGATGATGAAATAGATTCAATTCGCTATTTCGATCCCGATACGCAACGAGGGCTAGAAGAAACGAAAGAGATACGTTTACTTCCAGCAAGAGAGTTTCCGACCGACAAAGACGCTATAACCGGATTTAGAGAACGCTATCTCGATAAATTTGAGCGCAGTAATACCGCTGACAAAGAATCAATTTTCTATCAAGTAAGCAAAGGCACAATGCCCAGCGGTATCGAATATTATTTACCGTTATTTTTTGAAAAAACATCCACCTTATTTGATTATTTAAATGACGATGCTCTAATGATCTATTACGGCGATTTAAATAAGGCGTCCGACCGATTCAATAGAGATTTATTGCAACGTTACGAGCAGTACCGCTACAATTTAGCCAGGCCACTGTTATCGCCTATCGATTTATATCTCGATGCGAATGAATTACTAACCAGACTCAAACAGTGGCCTAGTGCACAGCTTATAAGTGACTCATTACCCAAAAAAGTAGGCAAGCATAATTTTGATTGCCGCCCTATCGACGGCATCGGTATTGACTTAACCGCAACAAATCCTTACCAGGCAATTCAGGCAGAAGTAAAAAAAGCGAAAGAAAAGGGTAAAAAAGTTATTTTTTGTGCTGAATCACAGGGCCGCAAAGAGAACTTAATGGATGTTTTACATAAAGCAAAAATATATCCAATTAATAGCCCTACTTTTGACGCTGCATTAGATGAGTCGACACACTCTGTTTTTATCTGTGTCGGGATGGTCGAAAACAGTTTTGAATTTGCAAGTAAAACCCAATCGTTTTTATTTGTCACAGAAACACAACTACTGGGCCATAAGGTTAGCAAAAGGAAGTTAAAAGACAAACGCAAAGCAACTGACGAAAGTGCAATTGTTAGGAATCTGGCTGAACTGACTGAAGGCCAGCCGGTGGTACATATTAATCACGGTGTCGGTCGTTTTCTTGGCTTGAAAACATTAGACGCTGGCGGCGTAACTACTGAGTATTTATCGATTGAATACGCTAAACAAGCTAAATTATATGTACCTGTATCCAGTTTACATCTAATCAGCCGTTTTAGTGGCGGAGATGCGGACCACGCACCATTGCATAATCTAGGTAACGATACTTGGACCAAAGCTAAGCGCAAAGCGGCTGAAAAAGTAAGAGATGTCGCGGCCCAGTTACTAGACGTTTATGCCAAACGAGCTGCCAAACCAGGTTTTGCATACCCTATTGAATGGAGCGAATATAGAACCTTTCAAGACAGCTTTCCTTTTGAAGAAACAGTTGACCAATGCACCGCTATAAACGCAGTACTGCAAGACATGGGAAGTCCGAATGCGATGGACAGACTCGTCTGTGGAGACGTCGGTTTCGGCAAGACCGAAGTTGCGATGCGCGCCGCATTCATTGCAGCATCCAGTGGCAAACAAGTCGCTATTTTAGTCCCTACAACACTGTTAGCGCAACAGCACTATGAAAACTTTAAAGATCGCTTTGCACAATGGCCTTTCAAAATCGAAGTTATTTCTCGATTTGGCAGTGCAAAAGAGCAAAAAGCCGTTATCGATGACCTTGCTAATGGACAAGGCGATATCGTTATTGGCACGCACAAGCTATTACAAGAAGATGTCAAATTTAAAGATTTAGGGCTCGTTATAATTGATGAGGAACATCGCTTTGGTGTTCGGCAAAAAGAAAAATTTAAAGCATTACGCGCCGATGTCGACATTCTTACTCTCACAGCTACGCCTATTCCTAGAACCTTGAATATGGCATTGAGTGGCATGCGTGATTTATCAATTATTGCTACGCCGCCGGCAAAGCGACTTGCTATCAAAACGTTTGTGCAAGTGCGCCACACCGACATTATTCGCGAAGCCATCATGCGCGAGATATTGCGTGGTGGACAAGTTTACTTCTTGCATAATGAAGTTAAAACCATCGAACAAACTGCACGCGAGATTGAGGAACTTATCCCTGAAGCTCGGATTGCAATTGGCCATGGTCAGATGCGTGAACGCGAACTAGAAAATGTAATGAATGACTTTTATCATCAACGCTATAACGTATTAGTTTGCACCACTATTGTCGAAACAGGTATTGATGTGCCGACGGCAAACACAATTATTATGGATAGAGCAGATCATTTAGGCTTAGCACAACTGCATCAATTGCGTGGCCGCGTGGGTCGCTCTCATCATCAAGCTTACGCCTATTTATTAACGCCTCATCCAAAGCGCATGACTAAGGACGCAGCAAAACGTTTAGATGCTATCGCATCTCTTGAAAACCTCGGCGCAGGGTTCGCGTTAGCAACACACGATTTAGAAATCCGTGGTGCTGGCGAGTTGTTGGGAGACGATCAATCTGGGCAAATCAATACGATTGGTTTTAGCCTGTATATGGAAATGTTGGAACAGGCTGTAGAAGCTCTCAAAGAAGGTAAAGAGCCATCATTGGATGACGTTCTTGCCGCACAGACAGAAGTTGATTTGCGTATACCTGCCCTGCTTCCTGATAACTATATAGGTGATGTTAATACACGACTTTCACTTTATAAAAAATTGGCGGGTTGCAAAAATCAAAATGAAATTGACGAATATCAAATCGAGTTAATAGACCGCTTTGGTCTACTGCCAGATAGCGCTAAGAATTTAGTCAAGCAATCTGGTCTGAAACTTAAAGCACAACAAGTCGGTATTCGAAAGATTGAAACGACTCAAGTAGGTGGGCTTATTGAGTTTGAGAAAACGACTAAAATAGATCCCAGTTTTTTAATACAGCTTATCCAAAAGTATCCCAGCCTGTATAAATTTGAAGGTCCTTTGAAGCTAAGATTCATGAAAAAGCTAGACAGTGCAGCGCAAAAATTAGATCATGTGCGTGATTTACTAGATAAATTTTTAAAGGAATGCCATGCAAGCTAGTACCTCACTTCTAAGATTTTTCCTTAGTTTCACCAATGATTCAATACGCAAGGTGATTACGGGTGTAAAATTTGTGGTTCGGTTATTGGCAATTATGAAGCCCAATTTAACCATAATAACGGTCACTGGAAGTGCATTGGTATTGTTTTCAACGCCAATGCAAGTCCTGTCGCAAGAAGAAGAGGAGGATTGGTGGTTTGACGTGGAAGTGATTGCAATTAAGCGCAATACTGCGAACACTGAACTTGAAGAAGATTTTAGCTACGTAACCCATGAAATATCGTCGACAAAAGCAATTGACCTCATTAGTCTTCCGTTATACCGCAGAGCAAACCCGTTACTCGACTTACAACGAATGCTTTATGAATGCGCATTAGCATCAACGTTATATCAATCGAATCTACCTCTTTTAGACAGTTACGAGAGCATTAATTTTAGTGACGCTACCGTTGATGCTGTTAGTAAACACAAGATATTTACTCCCATACTGAGCAGTGAAGAACGCTTCCGTATGTTGTTGGATGCGCAGAACTGCAGTGACCAAAAAAAAGCAATTGCAAGTTCGTTGTTGGTGGTTAACAGTACGAGTGAAATCCCTGTTTACTTGCAGCAACCTAGCGTTAGCATCACTGACAATGTGCACTTACTAGGTGATAATCAACTGACACTTGTGGATTATGCAAAAAAGTTATTTGGACAACGTGATATAGTTGCATTAAGCCACATAGCTTGGCGCCAGGCAGTTTTCTTTGGTGAGGAAAACTCATCATTTTATCGCGTATTTGCAGGTAAAAAGCTAAAATTACCCGAACAATCAATAACATCATATGAAACGTTAAAGCAACAATATGATCCTGAAATAAAAAATATTATCGATCAAAATTCTGAGACATTTTTTGTTGAGTTACAGCAACAATTGAATGCGAAAAGTCCTGTCAATTGGGGCAGCAGAGCGAATAATAAAGAAAGTAAATTGGCTGAACCAGGCTCTTTAAATGATGTATGGGAGATTGATGGTAAAGTAAAAGTTTATTTGAACTATATAAATCGCGTCCCCTATTTACATATTGAGTCCGAATTTGAATTTCATGAATTAGAACTTAATAGTTTTGGCGAGGCTAAAATTAAACAATATCCGTTTAAGCAACGTAGACGTGTGATAAGTAAACAAATTCACTATTTTGACCATCCCAAAATGGGAATTATTATTAGACTACAGCGCTATGAAAAGCCAAAAGAAGAAGACAATGAAGATATATACTAAAACTGGTGACAAAGGCACAACGCAGGTGTATACCTCGGAAGTCCTTCGTTTGGATAAAAACGATGCTATTTTGGAATGTTATGGCTCAATCGATGAGTTGAATAGCCATATTGGGCTATTGAGTGCATTGATGGGTACCATAGACTCTGACATCAATGATGATGGTAGTTTAAGCCCAACCTTTATGTTCGACATTCAAAAAACGTTATTCAGTATTGGTTTTGCTATCTCTGACAAGCCACAAATTGATGACAATGCAACACAAGCACTAGAGGATGCGATTGATAAACTGCAGCAAGAATTGCCAGCACAGACTAAGTTTATTTTACCCGGGGGCAGCCAATTAGCCGCCCAAGCACATGTGTGCAGGACTGTTGCGAGAAGAGCGGAGAGAACGATTGTCAGCGTCTCACAACAACGAAACGTACCTGCTATATGTATCCAATACTTAAACCGTTTATCCGATTACTTTTTTGTTACTGCTAGAGTATTCAACTTTAGAGCTCAAATTACCGATATTGAAGTGTAGATAAAATCAACTTCTGCTGGGCTTACCAGCAGAAGTTGTTTGCATCTGGCTTAGCGGTTGGCCTTAAGAAAACTGCTCATTGGCTAAATTGATCAGCCTGACACTGGCTAGATAAGTCGTTTGTATCTCTGCGTGCTTCGGTATTACTTGACGCGGTTCTTTTTGAAGTAAATGCAGCCATCGTTGGCTATAAACCTTTTTTTGACTCAGTCCATCTAACACTTTTTCTGCCTCAGAAGGTGCATTGCAAACCAATACCATATCGCAACCAGCCTCTATGGCGTACTCAGCGCGATCAGTCACACTTCCTGCAACACTCGCCGCCTGCATTGATAAATCGTCTGAAAATACGACACCTTCAAAGCCAAGTTGTTTACGCAAAATTTGTTTTATCCAAATTGAAGAGAATCCAGCTGGCTTACTATCTATGCTCGGATATATTACGTGTGCTGGCATAACTGCATCTATCTTTCCTGCACTAATCAGCTGTGCAAACACGCGCATATCTTGCTCTTGGATTTCTTCAAAACTACGTTTATCAATAGGCATCGATATATGACTGTCTTCGGTTACTGAACCATGACCGGGAAAATGTTTACCCGTACTTTTCATTCCAGCTAAATGCATACCTTTAATATAAGCGCCACTTAAACGAATTACCTGATCAGGCTCAGATGAGAATGCCCGATTTCCTATCACTTCGCTAACTCCGTTAAGGTCAAGAACAGGTGCAAAACTGATATCAATTCCTAATTGAAGCAACTCGAAAGCCATACAGAAGCCCATGGCTTGTGCTAAGTCGAGTTGCGCATTTTTTGATACTTCAAACTTTTCAATATTTGCCATTGCTGGAATTTGAGTGAATCCCTCTCTGAAGCGCTGAACTCTTCCGCCTTCATGATCAACCGAAATTAGAAAAGGCTTGTTTACCGTGCGCCTAATATCTTTTATCAACGCCGATAATTGGGACCTTTCAGCATAGTTACGGCTAAATAATATCAAACCGCCACACAAAGGATGTTGTAATATTTCGCGCTCAACAGGGCTCAATTCAAAACTGTGCATATCAAGAATAACAGGTGACATAGTGTTCCTTTTTGACTATTTCCTATGCGTTTTTTTAAAACACGCTGGGGATAAAACTTGAAAGCTAAGTAGGTTTGACTTAGCCTTACCTATAATAAAGGTTAAACATAAAAAGAAAAACAAATGAAGTTAATCAAACATCTACTCTTTACTGTATTTTCTCTCGCACTCGTTATTTTCATCGTTGTCTATTTTATTTTATACGCCAGTTTACCTTCGCTCGAACACAAATTCTCAACTGAATGGGTTGAAAATAATACAAGCATCCAAAGAGATAGTATTGGAGTAGCTAAAATTAACGCTCAGTCACACTCTGATGCTGTTTTCGCGTTAGGTTATGCACATGGTCAGGATCGCTTATTTCAAATGGATTTACTTCGTCGCAGTGCTGCCGGAGAACTATCCGAAATTGTAGGCGACATTGCAATTGATACCGATAAAAAAGCTCGCTTTCACCAGTTTCGACAACGTGCCACGAAAGCACTGACCAATTTACCAAAAGAACAACAACGCTTGCTCCAAAGCTATGCAAAAGGCGTGAACTTAGCAGTCAGCGAATACGCTGTAAAGCCGTTTGAATATTTGCTGACGCGCACTGAGTTTACTGAATGGCTTCCTCAAGACAGTTTACTGGTTAGTTACAGTATGTATCTCGATCTGCAAGGCGGTCAGGTAGAAAGAGATCTAGTAAACACTTTCCTTGTAGAGAAATTTGGTTATGGCTTGCTAGATTTTTTCAATATGAATAGCCCCTATCAAGCAGCATTAGATGGCAGTATTATTGGTGGCTACGAACCCGAAATTCCTAGTTTACATAATGATTTAAGCAAACTAACGAAAAATACAGATATAAGCGACGGCCTACTCTCATTCAATAGTATTGCGGAACCTTTAGATATTGGCAGTAACAATTGGGCAGTTACTGGTGCACTCACTGACTCCCCAAGTGCGATGGTAAGCGATGATATGCATTTGGGGTTACGCGTACCACCAATTTGGTATCGTGCACAATTAAACTACATTTCAAAAGGAACAGAGATAAGCATAACCGGCGTTTCTTTACCTGGCACACCCATCATTATTGTTGGTTCTAACAGCCATATTTCATGGGGTTTTACAAATGCAAATCTAGATAATGTTGATTGGGTAAGGCTTAAAGATGAGACCAAAACCGAGATTATTAGCGAAGTAATAAGGTTAAAAAATGGAGAGGAAATACTCGACATAGAAATGAGCAAATATGGACCAGTGAGAACCATGAACGATAAACGTTATGCTCTGGTATGGGTTGCCCATCAAAATTATGCAGTGAATATGTCAATAATGGAAATGGCAGAGTCTGAAAACCTAGAAGAAGCTTTTGTTATTGCAGACAAGGTCCGCATTCCAGTACAAAACTTGATGCTTGGTGATGCTCAAGGAAATGCTGGCTGGCGACCTATTGGAGCTGTAACTGCGAGGAAAACGCCTAGTTTATTTGCTATTGACGAAGACGATTATTCTGACCTTTGGTTGCAGCAGGAGCCAAATCTACCGACTCATATTAATCCTAGCCATGGTCGTTTGTGGACAGCAAATGCTAGGGTTATTTCAGCGGATGACTTTCTTCGATATGGTGATGGTGGCTATGCTGTTGGTGCTAGAGGCTTACAAATTAGAGATCGCTTATTTGAGAAGCAACGCTTTACCGAACAAGATTTCTATTCAATACAAATGGACAATGAAGCTCGTTTTATTATGCCATGGCATATGAAACTGATTACCGTACTGCGCAAGAATCCCCTTGCATATGCAAAAGATATAGAAATACTAGAACAATGGAAAAACTGCGCATGCGCTGAATCAATCGGTTATACCCTCGCTCGCCGTTATCGCTCAACGGTTATTAATTCTTTGCTGGCGCCCATTTACGATGCAATGCCGGACGCTGAGTATTCATTGGGAAGTGCATTAAGGGGTATTGAACCCGCTATTTGGAGGTTATTAGACACAGAAGCTGTTGACTGGCTACCCAATGAGTTTTCTTCTTACGACGATTTTCTACTCGCTAGCTATACAAGTACAAAAACAGAATTAATTAAACAGTATGATGCCAATCCTCAAACACTCGAGGGACTTGAATGGGGCAATGTAAATAAATTGAAAATACAACATCCATTTGCAGGTCAATTAGGTCCACTCGCAGGTTTACTAAACATGCCAGAGGTTGCCGGATTCGGTGACAGTTTTATGCCCGCGGTGCAGTTATCAAAATTCGGCGCTTCACAACGATTAATTGTTCGCCCTGGAAATGAGGATAAAGGCATATTAGCAGTGGCTGGAGGGCAATCTGGACATCCTCTATCTGAGTTTTATAGTGCTGGTTTCATGGCATATGCACAAGCTAAAAACACACCACTACTACCAGGTAAGACTGAGCATGTAATTACTATTTCACCAAAAATGGAGCGTAATCCCTGATTTTATAACTAATTTTTTAGCGTCTCGAGTCGACCACTATTAATCATGTAGTCTTTCCATTGCGACCGTGCCTCTTGGGTGAAGTTACCACCTTCGGGGTTGTCATCTGCTAACAACGTCGCAGCACGTTGTATTGTGCTGTCCCGAGCACTAATAAGTGACAATGCTCTGTGGTGCACTGCGGTTAAGTATGGATATTTTTGTATAAGATCATCAATGTTATTAAAACTCATGAATCTATCGATAAATTCGTCATTAAATAATCGTTTTTTAGCTTCAAATTCAATAAACATCAAGCCCTGCTGTCCACTTATTCGAGCTAGATCGCGTTCTGATAAATGCACTTCTTTAGCGACTGCGAGTAATTGCTCCTGCCAATCTTGCAGTGAAACTTGGTCATTATTAAGCACAGATTGCTTAATACCTTTTTGAAAATCAGCTGTATTAAGCAATTCATCTAATGTAAGCAAAGGTTGCAAACTATGACTTGGTTGCGGAGACGATACTGCAGAGTTTGTTGTATTCTCCGAGGTATTGTTATGCTCTGGCTGACATGCTGTCAAAAAAGCAAAAAAGCTCGCATATAGCGAGCATTTTAGAAAGTTAGCCGTAAGTAGCCAATGTACTCTCTTGTAAGTACCGAGGTTAAAAACTGTTTTACTATTTCGTTGCGATGTTTTCAACACGACTTTTTAGTTTTTGACCTGGTCTAAAGGTAACAACTCGGCGGGCTTTGATAGGGATATCTTCGCCTGTTTTCGGGTTTCGACCAGGGCGCTCATTTTTAGTGCGCAGATCAAAGTTACCAAAGCCGGAGAGTTTAACTTGCTCCCCTGCTTCTAGACAGGATTTAATTTCTTCAAAAAACGCCTCGACTAAGTCTTTTGCGTCTCTCTTATTTAAACCCAACTTTTCAAATAAATGTTCAGCCATTTCGGCTTTAGTTAATGCCATTCGATTAATCTCTTAAAGATGCACTAAAATTAACTTCTAGCGCTTTCACTACTATATCGACAGATTTTTGTATATCTGCATCTTCTAACGTTCGTTCTGAGTTTTGCAACCAAATTGAAAGTGCCAAACTCTTAAAGCCGGGCTCAATACCTTTCCCTGTATATACATCAAATAAGTTAAGGTCAATTAAATTATCTACACCCAGTTTCTCGATACATTTTAGGATGTTACCTGTATCGACACCTTCGTATACTGTAACAGCAATATCTCTTCTATTCACTGGAAATTTAGAAATAGCCTTGATCCACGGCAATGTTCTTGTTGAAATACTAACCAATTCCAACTCAAAAGCAAAGGTCTTACCGCTTAAACCTAGTCCTTTTTCTAATTTTGGATGAATTGCGCCGATAAAACCAATACATTTACCCGATTTATAAATCCCAGCACATTGACCTGGATGGAAGGCCGTATTTTTTTCAGCTCTAAATTCAATGTCTTGAACATCAATGCCTAGTCCAATTAATTCTTCAGCTACCGCTTTTACATCAAAGAAATCCAAGGCAACCGTCGGAATTGTCCAATGTTCATTAGCAACGTTACCAGACATAACCCCCGCAATCATTTCTTGTTGTTGTACGCCTGATTTTTCACTGGAGTCAGGTGTAAAACGCAACCCTATTTCAAATAATTTAATATTATTCTGTTGACGTTTTTGGTTATACGACAACGCTGATAATAGTCCTGGCAATAAGCTCACGCGCATTACAGACATGTCTGCTGAAATAGGATGAGGTAAAACTAAGCCCTCAACGTCTGGAAATAGTAACGTTTGTTTTTTAGGATCGACGAATGAGTACGTAATAGCTTCCTGAAAACCTTGGTCAACTAATACATCTTTAAACCGATAGGTATTTATTTTAGTTTCGTTACTCTCTCTGATTTGCAAACTAGCAATAGGTGCCTGATTTGGTATATTGTTATAACCATAAACTCGCGCAACTTCTTCAATCAAGTCTTCTTCAATGTTCATATCAAAGCGATATAACGGCGCTATAACTTCCCAATCATCATTTAGTGACGTGACTTGCAATCCCAACCTATTGAGGATATCCGTTACTCTGTCAGCAGGTATATCAATACCAAGCACTAGACTTAATCTTGCGGCCCTTAATTTTATAGAGCGTGCTTTTGGTAAATATTTTTCATCTTTTGCTTCAACAATTGGGCCTACGTTTCCACCAACGGCGTCAATGAGTAGTTGTGTTGCTCTTTCCATTGCCTGAACTTGCAATGATGGGTCAACCCCACGTTCATAGCGATGCGATGCGTCTGTATGCAAACCATACTGACGAGCCTTGCCCATTATAGCGTCTGGAGCAAAAAACGCACTTTCTAGGAAAATATCAGTTGTTGCAGCCGTCACACCAGAGTGTAATCCACCAAATATGCCAGCCATTGCCAAGGCTTTTTGGTTATCAGCGATTACTAATGTATTTGCTTTTAAGCTTACTTCACTTTCATCAAGCAGGGTTAATTTCTCTCCTTCCTTTGCCATTCTAATAACAACATCACCGGCTAATTTGTCGTTATCAAACGCATGCATTGGATGGCCTAACTCAAGTAAAACGTAGTTAGTTACATCAACCACAGCATCAATACTTCTGGTGCCACTTCGGCGCAGTTTTTCCTGCATCCATAACGGGCTTGGACGAGACAAATCCACCCCTTTGATAACTCGACCTAAATAACGAGGGCAAGCGTCAGGTGCTTCTAGTATTATACCGCGAGCGTCTTCAATAGTTGCAATGACAGCTTTAATCTCTGGTTCTGTAACATCTAGCTGATTTAACACACCAACTTCACGTGCAATGCCTTTTATACCAAGACAATCTGCGCGATTAGGCGTTAAATCGACTTCAATACTATTGTCGTCAAGGTGCAAGTAATCTCGTAAGTCTACGCCGATTGGTGCGTCACTTGGTAATTCCATAATACCGCTATGATCATCGCCCATCCCAAGTTCTGAAAAGCTACACAGCATACCGAAAGAAGGTTGGCCGCGTAATTTTGCTTTCTTTATTTTAAAATTACCGGGCAATACTGCGCCAACCTGAGCAACAGCGACTTTGATGCCTAAACGACAATTAGGAGCACCACAAACGATATCAAGCAAGTCTTCGCTACCGATATTAATTTTCGTCACTTGCAGTTTATCTGCGTCTGGATGTTGGCCACATTCAACCACTTCACCGACAACAACACCACTAAATTGCTCGGCTACTGCTGCAACATCGTCAACCTCTAGACCTGCCATACTTAATTGCTCTGACAATTCGTTTGTCGATATTGCAGGATTAACCCACTCTCTTAACCACTGTTCACTGAATTTCATTATTACACTCTGTCTTACTTGAATTGCTTGAGGAAACGAAGATCGTTTTCGAAGAATGCACGCAAATCGTTTACGCCATAACGTAACATGGTTAAACGCTCCACACCCATGCCAAACGCAAAGCCCGTATACTGCTCAGGGTCAATATTAACCGCTTTTAGTACGTTAGGATGGACCATTCCACAGCCCAATACCTCTAACCATTTACCGTCTTTACCCATTACATCAACCTCTGCTGATGGCTCAGTAAAAGGAAAGTAAGAAGGGCGGAATCGAACCGTCATTTCTTCTTCAAAAAAGTGGTTCAAGAAGTCGTGCAATACACCTTTTAATTCTGCAAAGCTGACTTTCTTATCAACCATTAATCCTTCCACTTGGTGAAACATTGGCGTATGAGTTTGATCGTAATCATTTCTATAAACTCGACCTGGAGAAATGATTCTTAATGGCGGCTTTTGCGCTTCCATAGTGCGAATTTGTACACCTGATGTTTGCGTTCTTAGCATCATGTCAGGATTGAAGTAGAAAGTATCGTGGTCTGCTCTTGCTGGGTGATTAGCCGGAATATTCAAAGCATCAAAGTTGTGAAACCCATCCTCAACCTCTGGACCCGTTTTTACTTCAAAGCCCAGATCACCAAAAAACGCTTCAATCCGAGCAATAGTTCGGCTAACTGGGTGAAGATTCCCAATTTGTTTTGAACGACCTGGAAGCGTAACGTCAACAGATTCTGCGACAAGCTTTTCGTTCAACTGCGCGTCTTGTTGAGCAGTTAACTTAGCACTGATCAAACTTTGAACTTCTTGCTTGGCTAAATTGATTTTTTGACCTGCAGCTGGGCGCTCTTCGTTAGACAACTTACCCAATCCTTTCATTAGGTCAGTTATACTACCTTTTTTACCCATATAGGCGACACGAACCGCATCTAATTCAGCTGGGGTGTTTGCATTTTCAACCGCTGAACGCGCTTCTTCTATGATGGCTTCAAGCTCCATTACTTCCTCTTCTTGAACGTTGGGGTTTGTTCTGACTTTTTCAAAGCACAAACTAATTCTATAAGCCTTGCATTTTACACACTTTTACTGGAATTTACGCAGGATTTTTGAAGATAAACAAGGTTTACGTGGATTAATTGATATTGTTTCTAAGCTAAATACACCAGCTTGTTTGGTAAACGTGCTTAATTACTTTATACACAGGATCAAAAAAGCGAGCATCCTGCTCGCTTTTTCAAAAAGAACTTAAACTCGCTAACTATGTTAGCTTGGTTAATGAATTACGCTAATGCGCCTTTTGCTGCTTCAACTAGTGCAGTAAATGCCACCTTGTCGTGTACAGCGATGTCAGCAAGGATCTTACGATCGATTTCAACAGACGCTTTTTTCAAACCGTTGATGAAACGGCTGTAAGACAGTCCGTTTTGACGTGAAGCTGCATTTATACGAGCAATCCATAGTTGACGGAATTGACGCTTACGTTGACGACGGTCACGGTAAGCATACTGACCCGCTTTTGTTACCGCTTGTACCGCAACGCGATACACTCGGCTACGAGCTCCGTAATAACCTTTAGCCTGCTTTAATACTTTTTTATGACGTGCGCGTGCTACTACACCGCGTTTAACTCTAGCCATTTTTTAATCTCCGAATTCTAAGGTTATACGTATGGCAACATACGTTGTATAAGAGCGTGATCACTTCCATGAACAAGTTTCTTAACACGTAGATGACGTTTACGTTTAGAACTCTTCTTGGTCAAAATGTGACGCAAGTGAGACTGTTTACTTTTAAAGCGACCAGAACCAGTTTTCTTAAACCGTTTCGCAGCTCCGCTGTGGGATTTCATTTTAGGCATAGCTAAAACTCCGCATTGTTAATGTCTAACGAGGTTGCAGACCCTGTTAGTGGTTCATATTTAGCAGCAAGGTGAGATTAAGTGTGCAGCTTAACCTACTTTAGACCATTACTACTTCTTGAGTGGGGCAAGCACCATGATCATTTGACGTCCCTCTACCCGGTGGGGGAAAGATTCGCAATTAGCAATGTCTTCTAAATCGGTTTTAACGCGTTTTAGTAAATCAATGCCGATCTCTTGGTGGGCCATTTCACGACCGCGAAAGCGAATCGTTACCTTGGCTTTATCACCGCCTTCTAAAAAGCGACGCAGGTTGCGCAGTTTTACCTGGTAATCGCCTTCATCAGTGCCAGGGCGAAATTTAATCTCCTTGACCTGAATTTGCTTTTGCTTCTTTTTCTGTTCTTTCTGTTCTTTACTCTTTTCGAATATGAACTTCCCGTAATCCATTACTTTACATACGGGAGGGGCTGCATTGGGACTAATTTCTACAAGATCCAAGCTCGCTTCATCCGCGAGTCCTTGAGCCTCAGCTAATGAGACGATTCCTGCTTGTTCACCGTCTTTGCCTATCAATCGAATTTCAGTGGCTGTTATTTCATCATTAATACGAGCTTTATCGCTCTGTGCTTTATTATTAGCGCCTTTAATTTGCATTTGCTCCTAAACATTAAAAAAAACTGAGAAGCTTTTTGTGCCGAAGCTCCTCGAATCGTGCATATTATACCTATATTTAAAATTCCTGCTACGGTATTTTTTTACTTTTAATTTCATCTTGCAAAAGTGTCACTAAATCAGCCACTGACATGGTACCTAAATCGATCCCTTTTCTAGTTCGCACTGCAACCATACCGGATTCTTTTTCTTTGTCCCCTACAACAATAAAGTATGGGACTTTGCGCAGAGTATGCTCACGGATCTTAAAACCAATTTTTTCGTTACGTAGATCAGATTTCACTCTAATCTCGGCTGCTTTAAGTTGCGCTACAACGGAGGTAACATATTCTGATTGGCTATCAGTGATATTAGCCACAACTACTTGAGTTGGCGCCAGCCATAGCGGATATGCACCAGCAAACTCTTCGGTTAAAATACCAATAAAGCGTTCAAGTGAACCCAGAATAGCTCTATGGATCATCACAGGTGTTTTACGTTCACCATCTTCTGCAACGTAGGTTGAACCCAACCTGCCCGGCATTGAAAAGTCGAGCTGTACCGTGCCACATTGCCATGGTCTTTCTAGGCAGTCGTACAAAGTAAACTCGATTTTAGGACCATAAAAAGCACCCTCTCCCGGTAAATAGTCGAATTCAATGTTATTTGCTTTTAAGGCATCGGCTAATTCTTTTTCAGACTTATCCCAAACTTCATCTGAACCAACTCGTTTTTCAGGGCGAGTCGATAGCTTAACTGCAATGTTAGTAAACCCAAATGCGGCATATGTATCGTAAACCATCTGGATACACTTGCTAACTTCTTCAAGGATTTGGTCTTCAGTACAGAAGATATGTGCATCGTCTTGCGTAAATCCACGTACACGCATTAATCCGTGCAATGAACCACTGGGCTCATTGCGGTGACAACAGCCAAATTCAGCCATTTTTAAAGGCAAATCTCTATAAGATTTTAGACCTTGATTAAATATCTGAACATGACCCGGACAGTTCATCGGTTTAATTGCATATTCACGTTTTTCAGATTCGGTTGTGAACATATTGTCAGCATACTTATCCCAATGCCCTGATTTTTCCCAAAGCGAGCGGTCCATCATTAATGGCGCCTTTACTTCGTCGTAGTCGTATTCACGTAACTTTTGACGCACAAATTTTTCTATTTCAGTATAAATAGTCCAACCGTCATTATGCCAAAATACCATACCAGGGGCTTCGTCTTGCCAATGCCATAGATCAAGGGTTTTACCAATTTTACGATGGTCGCGTTTTTCAGCTTCCTCTAAACGCTGCAGATAGCCTTTTAATTGCTTCTTATCGGCCCAAGCAGTGCCGTATATTCGTTGCAGCATTTTATTATCGCTGCTGCCACGCCAATACGCACCAGCCACTTTCATTAATTTAAAATGTTGGCAAAATTTCATATTCGGCACATGAGGTCCACGACACATATCGACATATTCTTCGTGATGATATAGTCCAGGCTTATCATCCTTAGCTATATTTTCATCAAGTATCTGAATTTTGTACATCTCGTCGCGAGACTCAAAAGTATCTCTAGCTTCTTGCCAACTAACTACGTTCTTCACTACTGAGTAGCCTGTTTTGGCTAACTCCATCATACGTTTTTCAATTTTATCAAGATCGTCCTGATTTAATGGCTGTTCTAAATCAACATCATAATAGAAGCCATTGTCGATAGTTGGACCAATTGCCATTTTAACATCTGGATAAAGTTGCTTAATAGCATGTCCAATCAAATGGGCGCATGAATGACGAATGATTTCTAAGCCCTCATCATCTTTAGCCGTAATAATTTGCAACGTTGCATCCACATTTATCATGTCGCAAGCGTCAGCTAATTCCCCGTTTATTTTACCTGCAATTGTTGCTTTTGCTAAGCCTGGACCGATGTCCATAGCAACGTCTACAATTGAGACTGGGTTATCGAAACTACGCTGGCTTCCATCCGGAAGAGTAATGACTGGCATAAAAATCCTTAACAGTGGTGACACCTACGATGTGCCACTTGATGTAAATCGTCAAAAATGACGTATAATAAAAACGAAGGTTTACTTTTGAAAAGTGATCACCGACCTCGGAGAGCTGCTCACTAGTGTCTGTAAAGAGACCAGCAAGCACCAAAAAAGAAATTATACCGATATGGTTGTCGAATATGCAATTATTAACTCAGGTTAATTCAATATAAACAGGGCTTAAAACCCGACTTCAAGAGAGCTCTATACTTTGAATAGCCCATTTACTCTGAACTGTATCATCATAAGACTGATAGTTTTATTTGTTGTGTCGACGTTAATCTGTTCTCCATTGGCCAGCGCAAACGGAGAAAAGCCGAGCATTGATGTCGCCATCAAAGATATCGATGGCAAATGGCAAGTTGAAGCAAAGATGCAAACCACGTTTTCACCCGTCGCGTTTATTCGACTGCTCGACAGTGCTCCGCAGAGTTGTGCATGGATGCATAATTGCAAGTCGGTAACACTGCTTAAAAAATCTAATGACAATATTCGAGAAATTCAAACCCGGTTTGAAAGCCCATGGCCATTTAAAGATCGATTGATGTTGACTAAATCAGTAATTAAATTTAATAAAAATCACACCGAAGTCGCGGTATACGTGAGTGAATCTGATTTGATGCCATCTGCTAGGGAACTAGAAAACAGTGTATTGGTAAAACGTCCTATAGGTACATGGCGTGTCTCGCTTGCAGGTTCGCACTATGAATTAAGCTATATTGGATCAGCAGATGCTGACATTGCTATTCCTGCTTTCATGTTAAAACGTACTTTATTGCAATCAACGACAAAAACATTCGAAAATATTTATGATTTATCGCTAAAGCTAGACGAGGGAACGCAGTAAAATGAGAAACAAAAAATCAAGTAAAAGAAATGTGTTCCGATTGTTTATTTTTATTTCGTCAATGTTATTACTTCAATCATGTCAACGCCATCAAGTATTACCGAACGCGTTAGACGATTATAATGAGAGAATGTACAAGGTATTGGATATTGAGAAAACAAATATTCCTACTTTTGCCACACTTGAATTCGCTGATAAACAGACTTTCGCTATCAATATACCAAAGTTGAATATAAAGATGCGTGAGTTCTATGCGATTGAAGATTGTGCGATCAAACAATTGATAGCAGAACGCAACACAGCGCTAGGGAAAATCCAACTTCCCTCCGTTCGACTTAATTATGAGTGGATCCTCATTGAACACCTGCAAAAGTGTATTGAGAGTAATTCAACTCAAAATAATGACGCGATTGTTGAAAAAATGCAAAATTGGCTATCTCAAAAACAAGCCATGTTTCCACTAGTATGGGCGAACATGATGACTCAAAGTAACGAGTTTTATTTGGGTATTAGTGCATCGTCCGGTTTTATTGATGGTGACGAAAATGATAATTTTACCGAAGGATTGTTTGATTTAAAAAACCTTGTGGCTGTCAGAGATGATCCAGCCGCCAACATAGCGACAATGGAAGCAAGCCTACAATCTATCCAAAAACATAGAGTGTATGTGCGCTTATGGCGCTCTCAAATGCTCTTGCGCAACTATCTCAACCAGATGACAACCGATATATCACGTTGGGCATCATCGTTTACTTGTGAAACCAACAAAGACAGGGAGAAGTTAGCCATTATCCGTAATGTATTCACGCTGTTTTTTATTCAAAACGTACAAGCCATAGGAGCCCAAATTAACCAATATCACTATGCGCTAAAAGCGGAATTTTCAAAACTCATTAACGATGATAATCTGCCAAACAGTTTCACGCGTACAATTGATAAATATAATCAGTCTGAGTTTGATGAATATCAAGAAGCAATGCTAACTCATATAAAGATGTGGCAAGGTATTTTTAAAAAGTGTGATTGAGTAATACTTACAAAGAAGAACTAAAATTCAATTTATTAGTGACTAACAAGGTTGCGGAGATAGTCAAGTCGTTCTACCAAGTAGTGTAAAAAAGTGATTTCTCTCGATTACGTAGATACCTTACAATTTGCTGTAATACCAGAAAAAACTATCATCCTTGAATATGGAATACCCAAGGATGATAAGTCCTGTTTGCCGCAGTATTAAGGGCAACCGCCATCTGTAATGAAGTCGTAGTAAGCGAAAGCTAAGGGCTTAGAAATCCTGTAAAAGATATAGCTCGAAACTCAGCTCCTGGCCGGCTGCTAAAATCATTGAAAATAGAGCAACAAAAGGTAGTCAGCGTATTACACCGCATTAACCATTAAGTGGCACTAGGCTGCAGGCTGACTACCACCGATTTATAAGCTGGGGTATTACTCCTGTCCGCCACGCTGCCCAGAGGAATAAGCTCGTTAGTCTCCGGATAATAAGTAGCACAACAACCCTCAGGAATCGCGTATTTAACTAGCTGAAAATCTGTGACTTGTCGTGTGTCTACTTTGTCGTTTGGCCAGTGGCTGCTAATATTCACCCTTTGTCCATCCTGTAACCCTAAGCGGGTAAGATCGCCTTGGCTTATAAACACTACCCTGCGCCCGCCATTGATCCCCCGGTACCTATCATTATTAGTATACACGGTGGTATTAAATTGGTCGTGACTGCGAATGGTGGTCATTAACAGGCAGCCCTTGGGTACTTCCACAGGCACAATAGCATTCACTATAAAGTTAGCTTTGCCCGTTGCGGTGCCAAATTTGCGTGTATCACGCACGGCATTTGGTAAGACAAATTCCCCAGACTGTTCGACTCGTTGATTGAAATTTTCAAAGCCGGGTATTACATGACTAATATGCTCACGAATAAGACGGTAATCCTCGCTCAGCCCAAGCCAATCGATGCTGTCATTAGGTAACGTATGATTGGCTAGCTGCGCAATGATCGCCACTTCACTTTTTAACTGCTTTGATGCCGGCGGAATTTTACCGTGAGAGGTTTGAACAACCCCCATGGAGTTTTCCACCGTAATGGTTTGAACACCCGACGCTTGCTGATCAATTTCGGTCCGTCCTAAAGCCGGTAATATCAATCCTTGTTTTCCAGTATGCAAGTGTGAACGATTGAGTTTTGTCGATACCTGTACTGTCAGTTCACATTGTGCAAGGCCTTCCTCATTCGCTTGGTGATCGGGCATGGCCCGATAAAAATTACCACCTAAGGCAAATAATACCTTTACCTGCCCAGCTTGCATGGCGTGTATGGTATCCACCGCATCCACACCGTGAACCCGCGGGGGAGAAAAATTAAATTCTTTTTCCAGAGCATCTAAAAACGCTGGGGTCGGTTTTTCCCAAATGCCCATGGTGCGATCACCTTGCACGTTGCTGTGACCACGCACCGGACAAACTCCAGCGCCGGGTTTACCTAAATTGCCTTGCAACATTAAAAAGTTGGTCATCAATTGAACATTCGCAACCCCATTTTTATGTTGAGTCATACCCATAGCCCAACAGCAAATAGTCTTTTTGGATCCACGGGCAATCTCTGCGGCTTGTTCAATCAAGGCTTTACTCAATCCACTAGCCTGCTCAATTTCTTGCCAGCTGGTGTCTTCTATATCGGCTTTAAACGCAGCAAAGCCGTGGCAATGTTGGGCTATAAAGTCATGGTCGAGTATTGGCTGCTGTGGGTTATCCCAAGCAATAAGGGCTTTACATAACCCTTTTAACAAGGCTGCATCACCATTTATCTTAACCGGTAAATATAAGTCACGTAATGCAGTGCCATCGCCGAGCACACCTGAGACCTCCTGTGGATTTTTAAAGCGTTTAAGACCAGTTTCATCCAATGGATTAATTGCCACTATTTTCGCACCTTGGCGCTTAGCTGCCTCTAAAGAACCTAGCATTCGCGGGTGATTCGACCCTGGATTTTGACCAAAAATAAATATCGCTTCGGTGTGCTCTAGATCTTCTAAACTGATCGTGCTTTTACCCACCCCTATGGTTTCCTCTAAACCTATACCCGTTGATTCATGGCACATATTAGAGCAATCAGGTAGATTGTTAGTACCAAATTTACGCACAAACAGCTGGTATAAAAAAGCAGCTTCATTACCCGTACGACCAGACGTATAAAAGGCTGCTTGGTCTGGGGAATTCAACGTATTAAGTTGCCCGGCGATCAAGCTAAAAGCATCTTGCCAACTGATGGGCTCATAATGGTCTTTGCCTGGAGCCAACCACATGGGAGCTATTAAACGCCCCTGGCTATTGAGCCAACGATCAGACTTTGTGCGTAATTCAGTAATACTGTGCTGGGCGAAGAATTCGGCTGTAACCTGTTTATTGGTTGCTTCGTCGGCTACGGCTTTGGCACCATTTTCACAAAATTCAAAGGTTGCACGTTTCCCTAAAGGATCGGGCCAGGCGCATCCGGGACAATCAAAACCCTCTATTTGATTTAAGTCAAATAGCAGACGTGTGCCTTTTAACGCACCGGCTTTCAATGTCGTATTTTTGTAGGCGGAGATCACAGCAGGTATACCAGCAGCCCATTCTTTAGGCTCACTTACGGTAATGTGCTGGACTTGAGTATTGATTTTACTACTGTCTTTCATATATCTCACTTGAATTATTGTATTTCAGATACGCACTGATTAATGACTATTTGTACTGCCGTTTCGGCCATTTAGCCCACAGGGCCAACATGTACATCTCTTTCTTTCGTATTTCATCAGTATCGGAAACTAGAATGCGACCTAATGCTGACCAAACGCAGTGTTTTAGCTTATGGCCTCATGCATTTTTTCTTTCACCTTACAGCAAAAGACTAGACAAGCCCATCCAGCCTAAATATCAATAATAATGGTGTCCTTTTTAATCACACCTTTACTCTCAATAATAATCCACTCACAAAATTTGCAGATTGAGTCCCTTACAAAGTAAATGTATTAAATTTAATTGATAGTCCTGAACGAGATTGGGGAAATAGTCCAAATGTACATGACGATAGCAAAAATGGCATCTGACAGTAATAAAAAAGCAATGCACGGGACAGAGAGCAACTGTGTTAATAAATTCGTTTTAATTAGTGGCGTGTTTTTTTTGATACTATTAATATAAACATCTGGCTTTGAATAGTATGCTGACAACTTGCGATTTTAGTTACGTTAGATTGAAATAAGAATGCAGGATCCACCTTCAGGCGGCGCCAGTTGATATTGGCCTCACAAGCGTTTGCAGCAAAATTAATGGCGCAATTTGAAAATGATGATTATTCAATTTATTAAGAATTGAAATAATGCCCTATTTCTATTTAATAAGAAACAAAGCTGACTGTTGTAAATCCGTAGATTTAAGAATGAAACTGGTGGCTTCATCGGCCGATAACGGTTTACTAAACAGATATCCTTGTATAACGTCACAATCCATATCTCTGAGAATGGTGCGTTGCTGCTCTGTTTCTACACACTCTGCCACTACTTTCATTGCCAGACCTTTCCCTAGCGTGATGATCGACTGCACTATAGCCTCACTAGCTGCGTTTAGTCCAAGTTCTCTTACAAAAACGCCGTCTATTTTAAGCTTTGCAACCGGTATATATTGCAAATAAGCTAGGCAAGAATAGCCCGTTCCAAAATCATCAAGGGCGATAGTAATACCTAAGTCTACTAACCGATTTAATACCAATACTGCGCTTTCCCTCGAGTCTAAAAAGGTATGCTCAGTTATTTCTACTTCCAAGTATTTAGGGGCTAATCCTGTAAAAGCTAGAATCTCAAGGATCCTTTCATTACATTCTGGACGCAAAATAAAAGAGGCTGGCAAATTTACCGCGATGCTTACTGGTTTCAACCCAGCTTTTTGCCAGTTTGAATTTTGCTGACAAGCCTCTGTTAGTACCCATAGGCTTAAGTCATGCATTAGCCCTATATCTTCTATTATGGGTAAGAATACATCTGGCGGTATCATTTTATCGTCATATTCCCACCGTATTAATGCCTCAAATCCCACAAGAGTTTTATTATCCGCTGACAATTGCGGCTGATACATCAAAAAAAACTCCTTTTTTTCAAATGCCTGACGCACCGTAGATTCTAATGATAAACGTGTTACCGCGCCATCTAGCATGTGTGAGTCAAAGTATCGAAAATTGCCCGGTCCTTCCGCTTTTGCCCGATACATACTGGCATCCGCATGCTTTAACAAATCATCAGAATTTTTACCATCTTTTGGATAACAGGCAATACCAATGCTGGTTGAAACGAATAACGAGTGGTTACCTATGATGTTAGAGCTACTCAACACATTAATAATTTTGTCAACTACAAACTGTATATCTTCAGGTTGTTTAATATTATCAAGAAGCAGAACAAATTCATCTCCTCCCCAACGACAAACCGTGTCAGATGCTCTCATACTCGACATTATCTTCGCTGTTACTTCCACCAGCAACCGATCCCCTACCATATGGCCTAGGCTATCATTGATAACTTTAAACCGATCTAGGTCAAGAAATAACACAGCAAGTTGCGTTTTATTCCTATCAGCATTCTTAATCGCCTGAGTTAGTCGTTCCATGAGTAGATGCCTGTTGGGTAACTTGGTCAATTCGTCATAGTTGGCGCGATTGTAGAGTTGTAACTCATTGGTTTGTATAGTGTCCAGCATGGTATTGACACCTAAAATAAGCTCGCCAACTTCATCACCTAGACTATATTCAAGTCGTTTGTGATAAAGTTTATACTTTGCCACATATGCGACTAAATTGATTAAATCTGTGAACGGTACAGACAGTTTTTTATGCAATTTCCAAGTGAATACACAAGCGACCAAAAAGCTACCTAAAAGTACAATAAGAGCTGTTGTTATGTAACTCTTTTTCTGAATCTTTAGAGCATCTGTATTTACAGAGATCCAAATAGTACCCAACAATTCATCATCCTTGGTTATCTGCCGAAAGCTATAGAGGTTACCTTCTTCAAAATAAGCACGAGGCTTAGATTCATCAAACAGCTTATGAATAATTTGGCCTTGTGACTTGTACTCAGCAAATAATTCCTTTTTGCTATTATAGATTTGCGCGTAACGAATAGAGGGATTTTGGTTAAGTGACTCTAATATTTCTGAAGCCGCATCACCATCAGAAAAAATTAATGCAGAGCTAGCGCTATCGGCCAACAATTGGAGTTTGCTATCCACCGTATCAATCATATTACTCTTGTAATCATTAATAAAATTTGTATATAACAATATTGATATTATCAACAATGAGAAAATATTAATCGATAATGCAGCAATAAGTTGTTTGCCGAAGAAACCTATTCTGTTTTTTATATTCATTGTCATTTTCTAATTTTAGCAAGTTTCAATAATTGAGAACTGAAATTTACTTCAAGTGAATATACGCAATTTAAATCAATTTCAAACCGTAGCTTTTTTTCGTCCTCATAAAATACGATGGTTGCACCAGGAAAATATGTGTCTCTTGAATTGACCACAATAACAACGTTTGTTAGGTCGACGAGATCAACATTTTTGAGCGAAGTCAGATACATCAAGTCGCATCTGCTTGCTGTATCCCATATTAACGATTCCACTTTCGGCTCCCTCTTCTTAAATCTAGGACCCTTGGCCATATCACTCAGAAATGAAATAAACTCAGCTGATTCTTCTACACATATCCGGATTGAAGAAAGCGACTGATTTTCACCTACTACTGGCCATTCAATAAATTGGGTGAAATTCAGCAAATAAGCTGCTTTTAACTTATCCTCTTTGCTTAAAGTAACGGAGGCGTTGCATACGACAGAGAATAATAATAAAAACAACCCAACAATATAGCCCAGCAAATTGGCAGGCGGTAGTCGAGCAGTCAGGTTTGAAACATTCTCTGACTGCATTATATTATTTTCGAAAAAGATATAGTGCTGCGCCATTGCTCCTTTGGTTGTGGACCATTGAGGTTTTCATAAATAGGCATACCTATTTCTATATTGAATGTACTGTCTTTTACAAAAGTCCAAGAAAGTCCAAGTCCAGCATCAATTTTTTTACCGCCATAAAGTTTTGGATTCGTTATACTAGCAGGGTATGGAAACGGTGCATTAACCAATAACGAATCATCCTGCCCCTTGATAGTGCCACTGTACCGAAAACCTAATTCAGCATAAGTTCGTAGCGTCGAAGAAAGCTCCATTTGATACCGTCCTCTCAAGGTAAAATTATTACCCAACCGATAGTTTCTGCTATTATAACCGGTCCGTATATTGCCTGACAAACCCAGATAAAAGTCATGTGAGCCAGTATTGTGATAGCTTAATTCAATAGGAAAATCATAGGTACCTGAGCCTAACTGCATCGTATAAGGAAGTTCCTGATCACCAGGGGCTCGCGGTGTATCCCCTAATTCATCGATAGATCCAGTTGGTAGGGTTAACCCTAATGATAGTCCCCACAAACCTTCCCCAACGTCGTTCCAACTGTAATTTGCTGAAACTGCAATATCTCCAACTCCTTCGGTTTCAATAATAAAAAAGTTATAGCTACTCACAATACTAATGTGATCAGTTTTTTGCATAATATAGGGAACGGAAATTTGCCCTTTCCAATTTGAATTAAACTGGTGTCCTACAGAAATGACATGTGCAGTTTGAGTGATAACTGTAGGTACAACAGGAAAGTTTTTGGTCGTACGTACTTCTCCTGGTCCATTCCATAAAACATCATCAAAACTGAGTTTTTTAACTCCATCAAGATAACCTTCAAATGTCACAGTTTTGTATTGATAGCCGAGTAACCAGGGTGAAGTTAGATATCGATCAGTATCGCCCTCATAAATACTCTGCTCAAACAACTCCTGAAAATTCATTTCAGCAAATTCAGATGGCGTACTTTGCGCTAAACATTTTGAACCCAAAACAACAGTTACTATTAATAAATACTTCATATTTAATCCTCCTCTCTTTGAAGGCTACTATAATTGGCAGTGATTTATATGGTTGCAATATATTGATGCACCAATAGTATAAATTTTAACCCCTAAGAAAGTATATATTGTTTTAATTGAGCTTACATTAACCTTTAGTTTACATTTGCATGCAAAAACATAGTCAAATTAGCAACTTTGTATATTATTGCATACCTTTTACTACGATAAAATTGTTGCATGCTGTACTGTAAAGTTTTGTTCAAGATCGGTTTAAAAGCAATATTCGGCACAAAAGAAAGGCTAGGAATTCGACTTGACTCAAAAAAGTATTTAATCTGGTAATTATCTGAATGTCGAATTAGCTAAGTCGAATGCCCGCATTGGATAACTCAGAAGAGGCGTATCCAAACAGTCGATATGCACTTATATTTGCATCTCAGAGAAAAGTTAGGACTTAGACTAGTCCGGTAAATTTGTTATAAAAAGTGTCTTTACTGACCGTCACTAGAGCGCTCAAAACGGTAATAATGCAAATACACCTGAACGTCCCATTAGGCATATACTCTCAGTCTAAATTTTTACTGTACTGTCATATAAAGCGACAATGAACTTGATCAGTGGAGATAGTCGATGCAATATAGTTGCTAAGAATGCTTTTGAAAACCAAACAAATTATAAAACAAAATCGCTTGAACGGGGTCTCATAATATCTAAAATCTCCTCATGAAAACTGATATCTTGTGTACTTAGAGCTTACCCAAATTACGTAATTGTTGGAATTAGTAAAAGCTAAAGCTTTACTTAATAAAAATTCAAAAAATTAATGTTTGCAACTAGTTCCTATCTAATAAGCTGCATACCGGATTAACCTCACAGCGAATTTCGGTCACACGCAAATACATTTTTATAGCGAGTTACGCTTTAAATACTCAGGCAGCGTAACTCATTTTGTTAGTTTTACTTAACCATTACTTCGGTAGTTTATGCCTTTTTCGCTTCATCTTTCTTAAGTAGACGCATAACCACAATAAAGAAGAACGGCGCAAAAGATAAAACAAAAACCGTCGTGGCAGCGATGCCGCCAAATACGCCAATTGATATTGCATTCTGTGCCCCCCACCTAGGCCCGGAAGCAAATGCCAACGGCATGATGCCCAAAATGAATGTCAACGACGTCATCAAAATAGAGCGAAATTTCTGCTTCGCTGCGGTTACCGCAGAATCATAAGCACTCATGCCTTCTTCAAAATTATTAAAATTATTAACCTATACTTGGCACTAGAAACTGTTTTTACCGACTATTCATCCGTGTACTAGAGCACTTATATAGTTCACTCATGAGAGGGTAAAGATGCGCGCCCAACAGACATTTACACAGAAAAACATGTGCAAAAATAGCTAATGACGTTAATACTATTTAATCACAGGCATAAAAAAAGCACCCACCGAATGACAGATGCTTTCAAGCAAAATGGTAAACTTATCTTTTAAATTATAGTGTTGTCTTTAAGTTATCGCGTATTGCAATGAACCCTAGATAACAGACCTAAACGTATGTTGGTTTTTTTATTTAATTAGTTGGGAAATGCTAACCGTCGGAAACAGGTATTTGATTTATGAAAAATATGCCAAAGACAGGTTCACTCACTAAATAGTGAAAAAATTGATTTCGCACTTAACGTCACGAACAACACAAACGCATAGGCTTCGGTAATATGCCAATTTGCTCGACTGATCCAAGCGACCGTTTCTTTATCTTTGTTTAACGCCAAAGTCACTCCTACACTGTAAGTCACAAGTCCATACAGTATTGTGAACAAACCTTGTGATATTAGAGGCCCAAGAGCTTTAGGATTATCCAAATGACTAAATGTCGCGTAGAACGTTGCTACAAAAGCTGCGCCAAATAGGACCGAGGCCAAACCAACTTCCTTAACGCGCCCTTTCATCTTCTTAAGTTGAATGCCTTCCACTCCATCGATGAACAAAGCTATTCCTACCAGAATAATACCGACACCGAATACAAGCAGTAGGGGCTCCAAAGGAAACCCCCAACCGAACGTATAAATTATATAGGCCAGTCCTCCAAACATACAAACAATCGCAATATAACCATTCCATTTGTTTCGAAGTGTTTTTAATTGCCACGCAGTGCTTTGAACGTCAAAGTAATAACCTACAGTACACAAAACACCGGCATACAAAATTGGCAATACCATATACATCAGCCGAATAACAAACTCCTCGGCATCATCTGAATTGTAGAGAGTATCTATGTATTCTGTCACAGACCAAATACAGCCCAAAGGCAGACTCAGAGCGTAAATCGACAACGACACAGGTACACCTTTAAAGTACCTCAGTGACATTGATAACACCAAAAGTAAGAGTGTCATCGTACCTAACGATAATAATGGTAGAGCAAAGCCAATATTCATAGCCAGCAATATAGCTAACCCGTCAAAAAAAAGTACGTATGTAATACCGACTAGGCCTACGCTAAGCAGAATTATCGCCGCAATTCGAGAGAGTAATGATTGGTTTTTTGGCACCAGCTTTCCTTAGGGCCCACTTATACTTATACTTGGACTGAGTGTAGTTTTTCATAAAGTAGCGTCGCATGGTGCTTCATCTTTTCCATACTTTCTATCTTTATATTTTTTATATAGTTAAAGTAGTCGAGCCCTCAACCGTTGAACATAAATTTAAAGATCCTTTTGAAATGAGACCCTTTTCAACATGCTGGTTCAGTAACCTTGTTTTACGTTTTTTTAGTAAGAAATAAAAACACTTAACACGTCACTCAGGGGTTGTTTTGAGAAATTGAACTTACAGCCAACTCAAGACCGTCATCACTGCATTGCTCACAGGGGCCTATTCCAAAAAAGCGTTATAGTCTTTTCGCCTAGATCATCGATTGGTGTTTTGTATCCGTGTTTTTCTCTGCCCTGTCGGCGATGCTTGTTTAGCCTTATTTCGTAAGGGACGGTGTTGTTGTCTCGGGGAAAGGGTTTAATAAAACCGCGACCTATTTCTGATTGTTTATTATCGCAATACGATCGCCTGAGAACGAACCAAGCCATACCTCATCACCAACAGATAATGCCATAGTGATGTCAGTAAAAGCTGAATTTGCGGGACCACTGAACAGAGCAGTATCCTTCATTGTCTGCGGATCTATAACACCGGCGATATAACCACGGGGGCAAGCTAAAAATTTTGGTTTAAGTTCACTTTCGGTATCCAGTTTGCTACATATAGCAGGAAATGAGCTTGTACCCGCCGCCAAAAGTTGACCATCGACTGTCATATGCAAATTATCCGGGTAAAAATCCATGGTGCGGGTCGTACGCAATGTTTTAGATGGATTATCCCTTGAAAAAGCCACGATGGCACGTAATCCTGTAGACACAACAAATATTTCGGTCTCGTCTGCAGATATTTCAATCCCATTGTTGCCAGGTAATTCTGTGCCCTGAATAACGTTAAAGCCAGTATCCCCGGGGGACCACTCATAGACCGCACCGGTATTAATACCGCTAAAAATCTCATCAAAGGTTTTGTCTGGATACATAAGTACCGTTGTAACCAGGGATCCATCTTTAAAGGAGGCGACGCTATTCGCTGCCAGACCTTTTGGCATGAGTATACAACCTACCCAAGTAAGTTCAGGCACTGATTTATTAGCATCAACATCAAAAACTTCAATAGCTTCTCGTTTGCCATGACTAACAGCATACAAAGTCGAATGCCCTTCCTTACCCGGCTGAATATTTAAGCCGTGTGTAATCATACTCTCTGGATCCGGTGCACCCGGACAGTTGGCATAGGCTATCTTGTCATGTTCAGCTCTTTTGTTCTTTTGTGAATACAACTGACTCCAAGTTTTTTTGATCGAATTAACAAGATAAATGCCGCCACCAGGCATCATGCTGCTGGAAAGGACCCAATGGCTTGAAGGAACCAGCACTAGATCTTCCGCATTTTGCGGACCACATATAAAATCTAAACCGCCTGAAGCCAAACATGCGGGGCTGTCAATTGCCATAGCAGATTGAATCAGTAATAAAAACGTAATCAGAGCGGTTACTGATTTAATCATGTAAGTTCACCTGTTGATAAAATTATGTATAAAAATCTCATATAAAAAGTAACGCCCAAGTATAGAGGTAAAATAAACTTCATTTCCCATAGAAGAGCAAAACGTTACTTTATTTTTCTTATACTGTCTTTCTATATATTTTTTATATAGTTAAAGTCGGCGAGCTGTCGTCAATTACTCAACTGTTTTCATATAATTCAGAACTTAAACGAACGCCTCCAGCTGCTGTTCAAATTAGCTATGAGGGGCTATAATTGATTTTTGCTTATCTGCATAAATTGCTAAACGAAGCCATTAAAACCAGTTTTTTTGAGCTGCGCTATGTTTGCTACCGGCATTAAGCAGTCTAAAACAGGCTGTTTTTTATTTTTAATATTAGGATAGTAAAGTGGCATGAGTTCAATCTAACGCAAAGTGGATAAAAATAAAGCTCCTCAGAAAATTGGCAATACTGATATAGTGGTTAGTCAGGGCTTTCTGCGCGATTGAGTTTGTGACCGATGCTAGATGGTTTAAGGACTAAAACCTCTCGAGGCAGGTGCGCGGCTTTTATCTCGTAATTTAATTGATTCATGACTGATCCGCTTTTAGGCTTATTAAATGGCCTATTTAGGATAACTAGTATGTTATTTAGAGACAATAAATAATAAAATTATATATTTAGTTAGAAATAAATTTATATGTAGACTATTTTTAGTCAACTGAATGTTTTGTCATCTCATAATCAATATTTATAGTATGAGCTATGAAAGAACAGTTTGAATATGATCAAAACACTCCTGAGGCAAAAACCCACGGTTCACCCCCTCCGAGTGCGCGATTTTTCGATGCTAAAATTTCTCCACAAATATAAGAAAGTCTTAAAATTAATCTAGCCCCTTGTGTCATGCTAAATTATTTATCCAAGGGAACTTCAAGGCTCACCTTAGTTCTTTCCACAACCACGGATGCGCTAAACTTTTTCACGTTTGGGTTATCAGTTAATAATACGTGCCTTAAATCTTCGAAGTCCTCCATATCACGAACACTGCAAATTAATGTAAAGTCAAATTGTCCTGCTACGAAATAACACTGCTGCACTCGGTCCTCCTCGTACACAACAAGCCTAAACGAGTTTAATTCCTGCAGGCTATCGCGCTCTAACTCAACCAAAATGACAAATGTCATTTTTTGGCCTAGTTTATCGGGATTTAATACAGCGACTTCCTTATCAATTATATTCAGCTTGCGTAACTGCTTTAACCTTCGCTGCACAGACGCAATGGATAAATTGCACACGTCTGACAACTTTTCCAAACTTAACGTGGCGTCTTTCTGAATTTGTGATAACAGTGTTCTGTTAGCTCTATCTATTTTTTTGATAAAAATTTCCTTATGTTGAAATTAATATAAATATGTAACATGTAAGTCATAAATTGTAATTAATGGAACAATACACATCACACTTGATGTGTAATATAAAATCTAATTGATGTTGGCAGCATCATCGAAGTATCAGTATTAAGGACCTCCAGCTTTGTTAGGCTTTGTGGCAAATTAAAGATTGAATTATTCTCGCAATAAGCACCTAGATAATTACATTACGTGCTTCCTCCTTCAGAGTTCTATTGGTTTATGATATTTAGATTATCACGTTTTTTGAAATTAAAATCTGTTGACTTAACATCGTTGTTAGAAAGCAGTATAGGCCTAATAAATCAGGCCGTTATGCTAACAACTAATCCAGTAAATGGGTTAAAAATTTTATATGTCAACGATACTTTTTGTCGTCAACCTGGATATACCCTAGAAGATATCAAAAACGAACGGCTTGGTCATTGGGACATGGACAATTATACTAAAAGGAGCTGAGTAATGGGAATACATAAAAGTACAATAGTTCGAGGTCAAAACCTTGATTTTTAAACGCCTAGTCGAATCACATAAAAATGTTCAAGGACACGTAACAAGTAATTATCAAATTCCTGGCCCGGGTTTATGTAGTGCACAATGTGTGACATGCCCAAAACAATTTCATGCAATTTACTTTGACACTGATGTCTTTGTTACAAGATATGTTTTGTCGGTAGCCAAAACTACACACCGAATATCAAATCCTATGTTCAGAGTCCTTTGTGCTTTTCATGAGAATGCGGGTGAAGTAGTCAGTAGGGAATTTTTGCTGGCATATGGTTGGGGAATAAAAAATAAAGTTAATAATAATGTGACGGTAGCAATATCTGAATTAAGAGCTTTGTTAAAAAATATAACAGTTCTCGAAATAATCACAATTCATGGAAAGGGATATCAGTTGGTCAATAAAAAAGGATTTTTTAAGTGATTCATATTTCATCAATATCCGTTACTCATTAAGGCTAATCAATTTACTGTGTATCCGAGAGCTGAGTTAATCACCGACTGCATGAATGACTCGTTTAGAGGTGCAACAGCCCATCAAAATTTCCAATCTCAATGGTTGCTTATGGCAAAATTTTTCACACAATTTTGAACTGCGTGCGGCCGGTTTTGCCGTGCACTTACCATACGCGAATAGACAAAAATGGCAGTTAGGAGACGGTCGACATACCAATCAATATGACTGCAGTGCCCTCGATTAGGATTCATATTGGATTTTGAGTTTTCATTCTTGGGAGCCGCCATTCATAGTTTATCGGCAAAACGATGCATCTAAATTTGGAGTCAATAACACGGTGTTTTTGAATACCAATATACTAAGTGGGCCTGATCCCTTAATTGTTTAAATCGCCTAATGTATAACGCTGGGCGATCTGTCTGGATACTGGAAGCATAGCATTTGTTGTCTCGTTGAAATTTAGACCAGTTCCAAACCAGGCGATTACCAGATTTCGACCTGGATCAACGTAAAGACCTTGGCCCGAGTACCCTGCCTTGTACATCCCGCCGTCTGCCCAGATGAGATCCCACTGCCAACCCGATCTACTAGGCAAATCAGTTGCGAATACTGAAACCAACTTTTTTTTCGCAGTCGGAGTCAGTTGCAATCCGGAAGATTGGATTTTCTCAATCATAGATGGCGACAGGAGTGAAAATGATTCTGGTTGCGTATATATCTGTCCAAAACGCGCCACATCCCTCAAACGTGCATGTAATCCGCCAGCAGCATAGGCATTGCCTTGATCGCTAATTGCCATCAAAGCATCTGCTTCAGCACCGATTGGATTCCAAATAAGCTCCTTTATAGCTGTGTGGTAAGGTTTGCCAGTGACCCCCTCAATAACCAACCCCAAGACGTTCGTATTCACTGATACGTATTCTGTTTGTAAGCCCTGTGCGCTTCTTGATTGCATTGATCGAACAACATCCAGAAAATCAAGTTCTCGGCCGGTGGCAGCGGCAATTCCGAGCGCCTCTTCTTGCTGATACACACAAGTTGTATCGTCCTGATATCCATCGCTATCCAGACAATCGATCCCGGACGCCATGTCCGTAATATTCTGGACGATAATCCCTGCCCAAGCCGTATCAACCAGTTCTGGAACATATTGCTCAACGGGCGCTGTCATATCGATGCGCCCCTGTTCAGCGAGAACAGCTAAAGCGGTCGAAGTCACGACTTTCGTCACAGACCAGGAAAAATGGCGTTGCCATGAATTCATGTTCGGATACGTTTCAAAAGCGATCTCACCATTGTGCAAGACAATGACGCCATCCAATAAGGGGTCATTGGTTGCATAATCTTCGAAACGCATCTCTTCACCATTTATGGTAATGGTATGGTTTGGAATAGAATGTGTTAAGGAACGTGGCAGTTCACGAGACTCCGAGACCCTAGAGATCGTCGCCATAGCGAAATAGGTTTCGGCGTTAAGGTGAAATTGCCGACTAATTGCACCACCGCTGTCAAAATTCTTTGGCGTTACTGAAAGGATATTCTGTTTGAACTCTAGAGCCGTCTCGCAATCGTTGCAGGCGTATGGTGCATGCGTAGAATTGTCCTTATTTGACGCTTCACAAGCTACCAAAAACACTAGCGCCGTCAACGACATCTTGCGAAGAACTCTTATCATTACTAATTCACTCTCATATCTGTTCTGAAGAACTAGCGAGAGTATAGGGAAAATTAAAGCTTTTTACTATCCTTAGTTACAGCTGACTTTTTGTATAGGTTGATGTTTACCAACAGTAAATTTCAGTGATTTTCGTTAAAACGGGATTAATTACCCTGTCAAAATCCAATAGATTTGCTGTTTTAGCGAGTGTCGGAAAGGCAAGGTCTCCATCCTTATAATAAAACGTCGATATTTCTGCGCCATTTTCTGAGCTGTAGCCATAAGGGAAACTTAAATTTACGGTATAGGTCATATTGTTTTCGGATGATATGACGTCATAAGATTGAGTCGTTTTGATTTGATATGCTCTCTTATAAACAGTACCAAATCGACCTGGTTTTATTTCACTGTCTTGGGCTAAAGCTGCGCCTAAATATGACATATGAATTAATATTACGGTACTAAATACAAACTTAAAATTGAAAAATCCAAACATATACTTTTACTTTTTCCTTTACTTGGAATTATAAACCTATAATTTGAATATGGGTTAAACAGTTAGTTAGTTATAGCGAGTAAGAATTAAATCAGATTTTGCTTACTGTAATTTTTTCGTGACGTTTGCATTTTTAAGAAAGCGGATAAAATGATAATAGAAACTTCGGCTGAAAGCCTTTAGGAGTGGTACGACTACCCAGACTCGAACTGGGGACCTCTACCATGTCAAGGTAGCGCTCTAACCAACTGAGCTATAGTCGTAATGCTGTGAACGGCGCGTATCATAACGATGCATATAAAAATTGGCAAGCGCTTTCTCAAAATATTTTATATTTACAAAAAACACGTTTAACCGCCAACACTATTCAGCTAGTTACATGCACGCTAACCGTTTTTTTACAGATAAAATAGAACGCTTTTTTAAAACTCAAAATCCAACTTTTCCGATAGCATAATCACTTCCTTTGCAAATCTATCGGTTTAATGTGTGCCAAAATATTATCAGATTGTAAATATGTTAAGAAAGCTTCTGCAAGACGGTCTGATTGCTTTATAGTCTCCAGCCAATACTTAATTCTTTGCTCCGCAGGCAGATCCTCAAAATCTTTTCTATCTGGAATTTTAGAGTAAGGTAAATTGGCTACAAACTCTTGGCTAGGTACCAACATCACGACATTGTCATAACTGCTCTCATGACACTGTCTGCTTGGTACATTTTTATCAAACCACCCTGGTGTCGGTGTTTTGTAGAAATGCGGATAAAGCACCAGTTCAGACTGTTTAAAAGCGAGGTCAAAATGATAGTCTATAATACCTCCATCCCTATAAACTCCGGGTTTTGCATTCGGTATATCTTTAATGCCTTCCAGTACAACAGGTATTGAACCGGATGCCATCAATGCAGGCACAAAATTCTCATTATCAAGGACGTAATAGTCTGTTGGGAAATCATAGGGGTCAGTAAACAAATCGTTCTTAGGTTTTGCAGAAAAAACAGCTCGCGAAAACTGACTCGATATCGCTTTTCTTTTTATCATGTTTTTAGCGGCAGCAACCGACAGACCCAATATCTGAGACAGTCTTCTATCCGAACTAACTAGACCGTGACAATGCTGAACAAAAAAGTGTACGTTCTTTTTATTTGAGGTCAGCACTTCAGAAACACCATTTTGACCCAACATTGTATACAGTAAATCGTATCCTTTTTCTGTAATCTCTTTGGCGTCTGGTTTAGCAGAATAAACGGTTTTAGCGTAATTTGTTGCCAAACGATCGATCGCATCGGCGGTGTTATCTTGGCCCAGACAAGCGGCTCGAAATGCACCAGCGGAGCTTCCCATAATATCAATTGACGTGTTACTCGCATCGAGGAATTCAGGGAAAATAACTTTATCTAAACCGGCAAGTACAAACCACTTTGGCCCACCGGAGGCACCGAGAAACCCACCAAATAAACCAGCGTGAAAGCCCTCTTCTTGAATTCGTTTGCGCGCAACGCTACCAGCATAAATATTGAGTAAAGACATGTATCCCTGATTGTTTTTTTCGGTTTGTGCGAATAAAGCCCATAGTCTGCGTTAAAACTAACCGTAAATAAAGACCCTCTAGGCTATTTTTAAATATTAATAAACTAAGTGCACGTAATATAGCCAATTAATATTTACTATTTAAAACATGGCGTTATACACTTAGGCATAAGTCACACACAAGGTTATCCACAAGTTCGGTGGATAAGAAGGAATAACATTGGCAAAACAAACACTTTCAGTTCTTGACGCGACCTTTACCATTCACTCTCTGAGCGAAGATCAGTCAATACCAGCGTCCGTGCTGAGTAGCGATTTTTACTTTATCGGTAAAACACATGATGAATTATCACTTGTGGTAAAACAGGATATTGCTATTGAAGCACTAGAATCTGATTATGATTGGAGAGTACTCGAAGTCCTCGGTCCACTCAATTTATCAATGGTCGGCATAATGGCTGAAATTAGTGCTATTCTCGCCTTAGCGAAAATTAGTATTTTTGTCGTATCGACATTCGAAACAGACTACTTTTTAGTAAAATCAGACTCATTAGCAACAGCGGTCGCGGCCTTAAAGAAAGCCCGCTATGAAGTAATACAATAAACAATATTCCTCGTATTAATAACCAGCAGATTAAAAAGGATACACAAAAAGTGACTACGCTATACGGCATACCTAATTGCGATACGCTAAAGAAGGCAAAGAAGTGGCTCGAATCGAATCAAATAGAGTATCAATTCCATGATTATAGAAAAGATGGCCTAGATGAACAGTGGTTAATAAACACTGAAGCTACAGTAGGTTGGGAAAGTATGTTAAATCAGCGTGGAACCACTTTCAGAAAATTAACCGATGAACAAAAAAATGAAATTAATAGGGAAACTGCATTAGCGCTGATGCTTGAATTTCCGGCGATGATAAAGCGCCCTATTTTATTTAACAAAGGAAGCTATTATGTTGGCTTTAATACCGACAATTATACAAAGGTATTTGCATAATGCGTGATGTCATTAAAACAACCTTCGAATTAGTGTCACGCCAATCAGTGACGCCTAAAGATGAAGGATGCCAAAATTATATGGATGCTATTTTATCTCCACTTGGCTTCAAAAATGAATCGATGGTTTTCGAAGATACAACGAATATGTGGTCCCGTAAGGGAACAGATAAGCCAGTTTTTTGCTTTGCTGGGCACACTGATGTTGTACCTACTGGGCCCGCTGAAAAGTGGAAATACCCCCCATTTGAGCCAACCATAAATGAAGGTTATATTTATGGTCGAGGCACTGCCGATATGAAAGGTAGCTTAGCTGCAATGCTTTGTGCTACTGAACGCTTTATAAATGACCACCCAGCCCATAAAGGTTCTATAGCATATCTGATTACCAGTGATGAAGAAGGTCCTTTCATTAACGGCACAACGCGGGTTATTGACACCTTAGAAGCGAGAAATGAAAAAATTGACTACTGTATTGTTGGTGAACCTTCAAGCACAGTGAAAACCGGTGATGTTATCAAAAATGGTCGACGCGGTTCATTAACTGGCGACCTCATCGTAAAAGGAATTCAGGGACACGTTGCCTATCCCCATTTAGTAAAAAATCCGATACATGCCATTTCACCGGTGTTGACTGAACTAGCTTCAACGACTTGGGATCACGGTAACGAGTTTTTCCCACCAACCAGCTTTCAGGTATCAAATATTCATGCAGGCACTGGCGCAGGAAATGTAGTACCAGGGACAGTTGAGGTTTGCTTTAACTTTCGCTTTTCGACCGAAGTCACCGATCAACAGCTGATTGAGAGAGTTGTGGCGTTGCTGACGAAGCACAATATCGAGTATGAAATTAAATGGACGTTTAACGGCCAACCTTTCTTAACTGATAGAGGAGCTTTAGTTGACGCTGTTGTCGAAAGCATTAAGGACGTCACTGGCATAGACACCGAATTATCCACAGCTGGAGGTACTTCAGATGGACGCTTTATTGCACCGACGGGTGCACAAGTCATTGAATTAGGACCTGAAAATGCAACCATTCACAAATTAGATGAACGCGTTAGTATTGAAAATATAAAGACATTGGAAGACATATATTACGCAACATTAGTGCGTGTTTTAGCATGATTTCAGCACAGCAAATACTTGGTTTAAATGATGAACATGTTGTCTATATCGACGATAAACACCAATTACAACCACTCGTTATCCATGCATTTACACAAATGCAACAAGCCGCCAAACTCGAAGGTCATGACCTGCAACTTGTTAGCAGCTACCGTAGCTTTTCAAAACAAGCGAGTATTTGGAATAGAAAATGGAAAGGCGAGCTAAAACTCAACACCCTCGATAATAACGTACTCGATACATCTTCGTTAGGCGACATAGACAAAATGCATGCCATTCTACTGTGGTCAGCCCTTCCTGGAGGAAGCCGTCATCATTGGGGGACTGATTTGGATGTATTCGATCGAACTAAAGTTGATGCGTGTGAAGCCGAATTTGAGCTGGTTTCGCGAGAGTATGAAGGTGATGGTCCTTGTGCGGGTTTAACCAAATGGTTGCAAAACAACGCGGCGGCATTTGGATTTGAACGCCCTTATGCAGAATATGTTGGCGGAGTTGCTCCTGAACCTTGGCATTTGTCTTACTCGCCAATCGCGAGCCAAATCATTACCTCATTTTCAGTTGAAATATTACGTAAACAATTAATTGAATCAAACATTTTGGGCTTAGATACTGTATTGTCGAATCTTAGTATATTGTTTGAACGTTACACATTAAATAGAGGGATTCAATGAGTACATGGCTTGTCGTTATCATAATCGTTATTGCACTCGCTTTTATCACAGGCACAATCACCGCTTTACTTAAAGCAAAACCGTTTCATTTTTCTGAAGAGTATGAAACATCACAAAAACAGAAATCCAAAGAAAATGATGATGACGATAACAATAGTTCTGGCTTAATGTAGATTAAAAAGTCTGTTTAGATTTGAATTTACTTTAAGTCTGTATTGATTTGTCGTTGCTCACACTTGCGCTTGATCAGTTTGGACTTAGATAAACTTAAGACAGATATGCAGGTAATAGCCTATCCGCAAAAGACCTACAATGACTACTGCTCTTTTAGTAATTTTCTAATCTTTTCACTTAACACTCCGTGTGTGCTTTCTTCATAGCCAACCATCGGCTGCCGTCCCCAAACAGGTGCAGGCCAAGCAATATCAACTTTGAAGCGACAAAGATGATGCACATGCAACTGAGAAACAATATTACCAATAGCCGCAACGTTCAGCTTATCTGGATGAAATCCTTTTTTTAACGCTCTACTTAGCATTGCTGATTCATGCCACAAGTCGGCCTGTTGCGCATCAGTGAGCTCTATTATTTCTGTTACGTTATTAATTTCTGGAATTAATACGCACCAAATAAATTGGCTATCATTTATCAACCGCACTTGCGAAAGTGGTAATTTACACACAAAGAAACTGTCGCTCTGCAACCGCGGGTCTAGCTCAAATATCACAGGAAACCACCGTTAATAGGGCTCGCTGGCCTAAAGCCACATTGGCATTTGGGAAGACGATCGCTTCACCATCTTCAAGTGCTCGATATTCAATAACACCATCGGTGGCCAATAACGTACCTTTTGGAAAGCCAGTAAAGTTTGGAATATTGTCAGGAAAATGCAATGCAAAATCAGTAGAGCGCTTGTCAATTACTTGTTTAACATCAAATATATCTAATGGACACTCTTTAAACGGCGGCAAATTTGGCTCTTGTTGAGTAATTAACTGTCTTAACATCTCTATAATGTGACTAAAGTTCGTCATGCTATTTTCACCAAAAGGCTTTACTTTGCCCAGCTCGACAGTGAAAGCATGAGTACAGTAATTAAAAGACGTGTAATAACTAAAAGTAGACGTTGGTGATTGTGAGAGAAGAATGGTATTGACCGCACATGCTGATAAAAACTGTAACTGCTCTTTATTATATTCATGTCCGTGCAGATAAGGATAAACTGCAAATTTTTCGTTTTTTGACTCTCTGATTGCTGTATGTAAATCATAATGAATACGTGTTGAAACATCATGCGATAACGGAGTTTGTGAGTCAGCATTGAAAAAACGTTGTACTTCACGTTTTATCTCTTGTGCACGCACCTGTTCTTGGTTTTCCATTGACGGTGAATTATTGAATAACCTATTTAGGTTTTCTTCAATAAAACGCTCGCCTATGTTCATTGCAGATAAATTACCAAATATGAACATAACTCTGTGTTGAGATTGTATTTTTCCTTGCAATAAATCTTCCACCAATTTATCACAAATCTCAATTGGCGCAGTTTCATTGCCGTGAACACCGGATGAAAGTAAAATTGTTTTAGCTGAAGCTAACGAGTCTGGTTCAAATGTTATTATGCCTGGACAACAAAACTCTACTATCGTGCCATTATCTAGTTGGATTTTTTGATTATTTTGGATTGTTTCGGGTGAAAACCTTGAACGTTCTAAGAAAGTAATTGAATTCGTTGGCATATCGTTTATTGAGAATAGTTAAACACCCAATAATGATAACATTAACCTTGCGCTTGGCGTATTTTATCTGCCAATAACTGTTCAAAATTCCCGGTTTCGCAGAGCGTTAAGAATGAATCAAACTTGACTGCTGGTGAAAATAAGAAGCCCTGCCCGCTATAGATCCCCAACTTTCTTAACATACTTAACTGTTGAACCGTTTCAATACCCTCGGCAACTGCTTCACACTTTTTAGCATCACAGATGAGCTTTGCTGCTTCAACGATTGCTTTATTGACGGGGTGTTGTTCGAGCTCCATAACAAATGTTTTATCAATTTTAATTGCACTTAAATGTAAATCACGAATAAAGGATAAGTTCGAATACCCTTTACCGAAATCATCCATGGACACATTCACACCCATTGCACGTATATCGTCGAGTTGTCTTTTGACCATGAGAGAATTAGATAATGCGACATCTTCAGTTAATTCAAGCTCAATCATTTTTGCTTGTATTTGATGACGTTGGAGTAAATCTGATAATAATTTTGGTAAGCTAACATCATATAATTGACTTGGTGACAAATTAATAGAAACCGATATATTAATTCCGACTCTGTTCAGTTGCTCAACTCTACTTAGCGCATTTGATAAGGTCCAATGCCCAAGTTCGTTCATCATATTATACGATTCTGCAGCCTCAATAAGCGAGCCTGGAAATAAAACACCATCCAATGGGTGATTCCATCGAAGCAGGCATTCAGCACCAATAATTTCAGTCGTCAACAAATTAACTTTCGGTTGAAAATACAACTCTAATTCGTCATTTTTCATTGCGCGAGTTAAGTCTGCTTTCAACGCCAAACCTCTGCCCGATATCGACTTCACGTTGTCATTTACAAAACTGCAGTTCTGATGTTTATTGTTTTTGGACTGTTTCAACGCTGCCTCAGCCAAGGATATCAATTTTGTTGTCGTCACTTTTTTATTAGTACGGCTGGCGATACCAACGTTAAAATCAGCTAAAAATGCGGTATCATTCGTGTAGAGAGGTGTTTTAAAATGCTCAACTAGACGTTGAAATTTTGATTGCATTACCAATTGGCTTTGACGACCCTCAAATACTAAGCCGAAAATATCACCACTGACCCGTCCTAAAATCAGTTCCTGGCCAAATATGATATGAATACGGTTAACAATTTGCAGTAAGATATCATCCCCCGCTTTATGGTCAAAGGCGGAAGAAACATCCGAGAATCGCATAATATCCACAAGCATCAGCGAAAAATAATCATGCGAAGTTGCGACTCTTTCGATCACATCAATAAAGTGGTATCGATTGGAAACCGTAGACAAACTTTGGTGCTTTTGAATCATAAAAACCTACACGCCGAAAAAGTAAAAACACAGTCCGTTAAGCTAAATTAGGGACTTAAGTATTTAACTTATCGGCTGTTCAGATAAAACCTTTGGCAGGAAAATCCACTCGACGTAAGTTTTATCTGCCGCGAATAGAATTATAGTATCTATTCAACAGTACACGGAGTCAATTTCCAAATTCGTTCGACGTAATCCGCAATAGATCGATCAGATGTAAATTTACCCATTTTTGCAGTATTAAGAATAGCCATTTTGGCCCATCTTGGCTTGTCTCTATAAGCGATATCGAGGGCTATATTTGCCTCGCTATACGATTCAAAATCAGCCAAGCACATATACGGATCGCCACCCGACAACATACTGTTTTTCAAAGAAGAGAGCGCACCGGGTTGACCCGGTGTGAAGTAGTCTGAATCTAACCAATCCAACACAGACTTCACTTCTTTATTATGGTAATAGATGTCATACGGATTATATCCTTTTTCTGAAAGCGCGGTGACTTCGTCCACGTTCATACCAAAGATAAAAATATTGTCGTCACCAACTTCTTCTGCAATTTCTATATTTGCACCATCTAATGTGCCAATAGTAATTGCCCCGTTAAGCGCCAACTTCATGTTACCCGTACCTGAAGCTTCTTTACCAGCTGTTGATATTTGTTGCGATACATCGGCTGCAGGTATCATTTTCTCAGCGAGTGATACGCGATAGTTGGGTAAAAATACGACCTTAATTTTTTGATTTACGCGAACATCATTATTTATTTTATCAGCCACTTTATTAATAGCAAAAATAATATCCTTGGCAAGCGTATAGCCAGGAGCTGCTTTTGCACCGAAAATAAAAACTCGAGGATGCATGTCGTAATTTGGATTCTCGAGTAGCCGCTTATATAATGCCAGAATATGTAATAAGTTTAAGTGTTGACGCTTATATTCGTGTAAACGTTTAATTTGAATATCAAAAATTGCCTTAGTATCGACACTAATTCCAGTTAGATGCTTAATCTCAGCAGCAAGTGCCTCTTTATTTTTCTGCTTAACTTTCATGAACTGACTCTGAAAAGTCGAATTGGCGGCAAACTCCGAAAGCTTATTTAAACGAGTTAGGTCAGATGGCCAATCATTACCTATTTTCTTACTGATAAGTTCTGATAATAAAGGATTACATGCCTTTAACCAACGGCGAGGCGTAATGCCATTTGTCACGTTTGTCAATTTACCAGGCCAAAGTGCCTCAAACTCAGGAAACAGGTTTTGTTTAACTAATTTTGAATGAATTTCGGCGACACCATTTACGGCAAATGAGCCAATGACAGACAGGTTACCCATTCGAACCATCTTTTCTGTACTTTCTTCAATAATAGAAAGTTTAGCTTTTATTACGTTATTACCAGGCCATTTTTTCTCGACTAATGATAGAAAGTGATGATTAATCTCATAAATAATTTCTATATGCCTTGGTAAGATTTTTTCAATCATTCTCACTGGCCATCTTTCTAATGCCTCAGGTAACAAAGTATGGTTTGTATAGGCGAATGTTTTAGTACAAATTCCCCATGCCGTATCCCAATCCAGCTCAACTCTGTCAACTAATATTCTCATTAACTCTGGAATAGCTATAGCTGGGTGAGTATCGTTTAATTGGATTACAACCTGCTCAGAAAAGCGGCTCCAATCATCGCCGTGAGCTCTTTTATAACGACGAATAATATCTTTCAACGAGCAAGCACAAAAGAAATATTGCTGAATTAAACGTAGCTCTTTCCCAGCCTCAGTTTCATCATTTGGGTATAACACTTTTGAAATAGTTTCGGCTTTTATGTTTTCTCGTTGAGCATCAATGTAGCCGCCTGAATTAAATACATCCCAATTAAAATAATCAGACGATTCACTTTGCCACAATCGCAACACGTTCACTGTCTTGGCACCGTAACCTACGATAGGAATATCCCAAGGAACGCCCTTCACTATGTTACCCGGATGCCATTCTTTTTGAACACGACCATTTTCACCATACTTGGTTTCAACATAACCAAATAATGGGACTTCCTGAATGGATTCAGGACGACATATTTCCCAAGGATTTCCGTAATGTCTCCAGCTATCAGGTCGTTCAATTTGCGTACCATTTCTTATTTCTTGACGAAATAACCCATGCTCATAATGAATACCGTATCCAATGGCAGGCAAGTCCATTGTAGCCAAAGAGTCAAGAAAACATGCTGCAAGACGGCCTAAACCACCATTGCCTAGCGCCATATCTGGCTCTTCTTCAAGAACGTCGTTCAAGTCAACACCCAACTCTTTCAATGCGGCATCGGCTGTCTCAAACAGATTAAAGTTGTGCATGTTATTTGAAAGTAATCGTCCCATCAAAAATTCAGCAGAGAAATAATGAACCGCCCGAGTATCATTTATATAGTGCGATTTTTGAGTACTTCGTAGGCGCTCCAATACGAGCTCTTGCATCGCTGCACTGGTAGCTTTCCACCATGCATGATTATTTGCTTTATTTTCATCAGTTCCTAACGTTGAATGCAGATGCCGAACAATAGACTGTTTAATTTCGGCTTTAGTCAATTTAAGTTCAGAACTGTTAACAGATTTTGCTTTTGTTGATTTTTTTAACGTAGCTTTAACAGTGGGTGCTTTAACAGCATCGGCTTTTACAGACGCTTGTACAGATGAACTATTGGCTTTATTGGAAGATGCCATAATTTTATTTCTCTTAGTAAAGGTCGCTACTTGTAATTTTATTACAGCTATTGAAATAAAACCATTTAATTTTCATAAAAAAATACGTGAATCGTTATGAAAATGTAAATTATTGAGTGTTATTCACTCAATCAATAGAATTAATGAAATAAATTTACATTTAAATAACAAAATTAACCGAAATTTATAACAATTAGCTTTTTTCCAATACTAAAGACACTAGCTCTTCTGCTTCTTTTACTAATTGTTGTAAATGTGTATCACCCAAAAAGCTCTCGGCGTAGATTTTATAAACATTTTCAGTCCCAGACGGCCTAGCTGCGAACCAGCCATTTTTAGTACTCACTTTTACCCCACCGATAGGCGCATTATTGCCAGGTGCATGGGTTTGCACACTAATAATTGGCTCACCCCCTAGTTGGGTTGCAGTTACCACCTCTGTTGTCATACTGGACAATGTATTTTTTTGTTCCAATGTAGCTGCAACATCAATCCGTGTATAAGACGGACTTCCATGCACTTTAGTTAGCTTTTCATATTGTTGGGATGGATCCTCACCGACAATCGCTGTCATTTCAGCTGCTAACAAACACATAATAAAACCATCTTTATCCGTAGCCCAAGGAGTTCCATTGTGTCTTAAAAAGATACCTCCTGCAGATTCTTCACCTGCAAACCCAATTGTTTTTGCATTTAAGCCGTCGACAAACCATTTAAAGCCAACTGGCATTTCCTTGACTTTACGACCCAAGTTAGTGCATACACGATCAATCATACTGCTGGAAACCAATGTTTTCCCAACATGCAAACGACTCGGCCATTGTTCACGATGTTGATATAAGTAGTTAATCGCAACAGCAAGATAATTATTTGGATTCATCAAACCGGCCGAAGGAGTCACTATGCCGTGTCGGTCAAAATCAGGATCGTTACCAAAAGCTAAGTCATACTTATCTTTGAGCTTTATGAGGCCTGACATTGCGCTTTTCGACGAGCAGTCCATTCTAATTTTGCCGTCTTTGTCGCAATGCATAAAGCTAAATTGTTGGTCCACTTTTTTGTTTACTACCTCGATGTTTAGGTTGTATTGATCTGCAATTCGCTCCCAATAATAAATACCTGAACCACCCAGGGGATCCGTACCAAGCTTCAATGTCGCATCAGCAATAGCCGACATATTAATTACTTGGTCTAGTTCATCTATATAAGCAGTGGCAAAATCAATTTGCTTTACATGATTCGATTGCATTGCTTTTGCAATGGTTATTCTTCTGACTTGCTTGCAGCCGTTCGCAATAATTTCATTGGCTCGTTTTTGAATTTGATTGGTGACATTTGAGTCAGCAGGGCCACCATGTGGAGGATTGTATTTAAAACCACCATCAGACGGCGGATTATGTGACGGTGTAACGACAATACCGTCAGCAAAACCAGTTTTTCTGCCCTTGTTATAACCCAAGATACAATGAGAAATAACCGGAGTGGGCGTAAAACCACCGTTTTCTTGAATAACGACATCAACGTTATTTGCCACCAGCACTTCGATACATGTCGTAATTGCTGCCTCAGACAGCGCGTGAGTGTCCATACCAATAAATATTGGGCCGGTGATATCATGCGCCCTTCTATACTCAAATAGCGCTTGCGAAATAGCAGCAATATGTATGTCGTTAAACGTAAAGAGAGAAGAACACCCGCGGTGTCCGGATGTCCCAAAACTAACTCTTTGTTGGGCTATTTCAACTGAAGGCACAAATGAATAATAATCAGTTATTAGACGAGCAACATTAATTAGCATATCGGTAGTAGCAGGCTTTCCTGCCATTGGATGAAGACTCATTTTTTTCCTTTTTCGACAAGTTCTCTGACACTAATATGTTACCTTTATTTGCAGAAAAAACCTATATACGTAAGTATTAAACAGGTAAATGTAGTTTTTCACTAATTCAATTACACTGAATTCAAGAGTGATTATTATAAAAATATATGGCGAATATAAAAATCAGATGCGAAAAGATATAGAAAGCTGTGTGACAGCCATAAAGCAAAAAATTAAAGGCAAGGATGAGCAAATACAATTGGCTCTCGTTTGCTTATTGGCTAAAGGTCATTTGTTATTAGAAGATCTACCCGGAATGGGAAAAACAACGTTGAGTCAATGCTTAGCATCGGTTCTTAGTATGGATTATGCGCGAGTTCAATTCACTTCAGACTTACTTCCTGCGGATATGTTAGGCGTTAATATATATGAACCCGATAGCCACCAATTTAGCTTTCACCCGGGTCCAATATTTCACCAGGTATTGTTAGCCGACGAAATAAATAGAGCGAGTCCTAAAACGCAAAGTGCATTGCTTGAAGCTATGGCTGAAAGCCAAGTCACAATCGACGGTAACAGTTACGAATTACCAATGCCCTTCTTTGTAATCGCAACTCAAAATCCACTATTTCAATCAGGCACCTACCCTTTACCCGAGTCACAAATTGACCGTTTCACAATGAAACTATCATTAGGTTTTCCTAACTTTGAAGCTGAAAAATCCATGTTGTTAAGTAACGATAACCGCTCGTTTAGTAAAACAGTGTTAGACACTCAACAGCTTTTGGAACTGCAGAAACGAGTGTCTGAGGTAGTGGTCAGCGAAGCGGTAGTTGATTATATTCTAACCCTCGTTAATGTCACTAGAGACAATCCTGAATTCCCCAATGCGTTATCTCCCAGAGCCTCAAAAGCAATATATCATTGTGCACAAGCGTTTGCCTTTATACATGATAGAACGTATGTTATTCCAGAAGACGTGCAAATGATCTTTCCATCAGTCACTGAACACAGACTAAGAGGTCAAGATCAGTTTGCTCAAAATGCAACTTCACTGAGCGTTCAGTTATTGAAAAAAGTGGATCCTATTGCCGCTTAGGAAGTTTCTATGAAGTTATGGTCTCAAGCAAGTATCGACAAGTGGTTGGATAAACGAATTCCATCAAGTCACGCTTATCAGATGGATGTAAACAACACATTTATCCTACCGACTCGATTTGGTTGGGCTATTGTAGGCTTAATGAGTTGTTTGTTCATCTTAGGTACCAATTACCAAAACAACGTCATTTTAATGTTTTGTTACTTTGTGTTCGCTCTTTTGTTACTCGCTTTATTTCATAGTTATGTGAGCTTTGTGCAATTTCATATTGCCTTTCGACCAATCCGCAACTCCTTTACCAATCAACATGTTCAATTGCAACTTGATTTGTCGCACAAAGCAAATAGAACAGCGCTCCACTCGTTATCAAATATCGCTATTTTTAGCAAACGTTACCCTGTTTATGAATACTTAGAAGATGGGGTAAACACTATCGCAATACACCAGTTCTCAAGAGGATTACATCAGTTGCCTAGAGTGTCAATTGAGAGTGTTTTCCCCTTCGGATTATTTAGATGTTGGTCACATCTTTCTGTACCTAGCCAGTTTTTGGTTTTTCCGGCCCCAATAGCTTGTAGTTTGAAATTACGCCAGCAGAATTCACTGGGTAATACAGGCAAGAAATCGGGTGTTACAGTCACTACAGAAGACTTACAGGGTATAAGAGACTATCGCAATTCGGACCCTATTCATCATGTGTCATGGAAACATTTTGCGAAAGGCCAAGGTTTACTTAGTAAAGACTTTAGTGAACGCTCTGCAATATCAGGCTGGTTACATTTCAGTGATTACTTTACTGGAAACGTTGAACATGCTCTGAGTGAAGTGACTTTTCAAGTACTCGAATTAAGCAACCAAGAAGCAAATTTTGGTTTTTCAATTGGAAAACAACAAATAATGTCAAACACTGGCACGCAACATAAGCGACAATGCTTAGAGGCTTTAGCGCTGTATCGCCATAACGAATCACCGCATAATATTTACGACAGCGATGATGCTACCGAAATGGAGCATTCGTCAAATGCAAAGAATTAAAGTCTACAATCGAAAAATAGCTTCATTAACCGCATTGGGTACCTTTGCTGCGCTGATAATCTCATTAATAGAGCCATTAATGGGATGGGTTTTAGTCTTATGCGCTTGCTCATTTTGCATTACCTTTTACAAGTCAATCAAGCACAGTAGTCCTCTAAAAAATTCGATATTGAATTTACTCGCTATTTTATGTATCTCAATTTTAATTTGGTTAGCCACAGATTATGGCTTATTAAAAACGATGATTAATTTGCTAGTAGTGGCTTGTTGTTTAAAAATTCTAAATTTACACCATACAGGTGACTACCAAACGGTTGTGTCAATTCAGCTATTTTTGGTTGCGTGTGGGCTTATCTTCCATCAAAGTTTAGTAAATAGCTTATTTTACGCACTGCTCGTCATTTTACTATTTGGAACACTACACGCGATTAAGATAAGAGAAACGAGCCTTAGTATTTGTTCGAAGCACACTGTTATTCTTCTTTTACAAGCCATCCCAATAGCCTGTTTATTGTTTTTTGTTACACCCAAATTATCTCCGTTATGGCAAATGCCAAGGAGCCAATCCAATACAACAGGCCTATCCGAAAAAATGACACCCGGTGACATTGCAAATCTAGCGAAGTCAGATGAGTTAGTGTTCAGGGCCGAATTTAAGGGTAGCTTACCGAGTCCACAGCAGCGTTATTGGCGTGCTATTGTATTAGACAAATTTGATGGAAAAAGTTGGTCTATTTCAAAAACAGCTAACCGTTTTGATGGTCCTAAAAGAATAGAGTTTCAGGGCCCATCATTAGATTATGTTGTGATCGCCCAACCGACATCGACAAAATGGCTCTATTCACTCGATATTCCAATTGTAATCCGAGGTTTATCAACGCAAACCATTTCAACTAATCAACAATTTCAATTAACGGGCAGTAGACCTCTCCACACACAAAGTTTATACGCTGTTAAGTCATTTATACAACAGCCTTTAAATATTTATAATGGCTATGAAAATTTGTCTCAATACTTGCAAATACCAGCAACAGGTAATCCCGATACTGTTGACTTCGTCATTCGAAATATTAATTCATCAATGACAACTCAGGAAAAAATAGACACGTTAACATCGCCTTTTTTAAATAGTGAGTTTAGCTACACTCTTTCACCACCGTTAATGCAATCGGCACCTATTGATGAATTCTTATTTAAAAACAAAACTGGATTTTGTTCACATTATGCCTCTGCTCTTACCTATATGTTGCGCCTTGCAAACGTCCCAGCTCGCATTGTCACCGGATACCAAGGTGGCGAAGTTCAATCTGACAATGTCATAAGTGTGCATCAATTTGACGCGCATGCTTGGGTAGAAGCTTGGGACAATGCCAGAGGATGGATACGCTTAGATCCCACTGCAATCGTTGCCCCAAATAGAGTTTTATCTGGTCTACTGAGCATGATACAAAATCGACAAGAATTTATGGAGCAGTCGCCCTTTTCACTAACTAACTTAAAAGAATATACAGTGTTTAATCAACTAAGACTGTTAATGGCAAAGATCGATCATGCGTGGGACCAGTCTATATTGAGTTACAACCAAGAAAAGCAAAAGTCACTGCTAAGAAGAATATTTGGAAATATAAAGGCTGAAAGCTTCAGTTATGCACTTATTGGTAGTTTTGTGATTATTGGTCTATTTATTGGTTTGTTATTTGTACCAAAGCGAAAACCAACGGCCTCGGATGAAAGCAAATGGATAAATAAACTGTTTAAATTATTTGAGAAACAAAAAATGTCGCGTATTGAGAACGAAACATTACAGCAATTCAGTCGGCGAATAAATCCTCAATTAACGCCACTAGCAGCCACTGCGCTCGGCTTTATAGTTCAAGAATACTACCAGTGGAAGTATACAAACATAGAGCAAAAAACCACATTTGAAACACTTAGAGTTCGACTGCATAAACACGTGATGACCTTAAAATCGCAATTTACTAGTAAATAATTAAGGAAACTAGTTTGGAATTTGACTTTATTTTGAAAGGTGATTTTTAATGTACTACCAAGCAAAAGTTATTATTCTGAAAACGTGGTAATTTAAAAATTTGGGTGCTGGTTGCAAATATCTTGATTGCGATGATATTTACAACTTGTTTATAACCCAATCTTGGCAGAGAAAATAACGGCTTGCCTCACACAATGTATAGATAATTGACATAAAAAAACCCAGCTTTAGCTGGGTTTTTAATTTTCACTAGCTCAAAACACTATTTCTTAGCTGCTTTTCTCGCTTTAACTTCTTCAATAACAGACTCAGCAACGTTAGCTGGGCATGGGTTGTAGTGTGAGAACTCCATAGAGAACTGACCACGGCCCGATGTCATTGTACGAAGCGAACCGATATAACCAAACATTTCTGAAAGTGGTACATCCGCTTTGACACGCACACCAGTAACACCTGGTTGTTGATCTTTTATCATACCGCGACGACGGTTTAAATCACCAATAACATCACCAACATGATCGTCTGGCGTGTAAACGTCAACAGCCATAATAGGTTCAATTAACTGTGGACCGGCTTTCGGGATTGACTGACGGAAAGCGCCTTTTGCAGCAATTTCAAATGCAATTGCAGATGAATCCACGGCATGGAAACCACCATCATAAAGCTCAACTTCGACATCCAATACAGGGAAACCAGCCATTACGCCTTCACCCATCATGCCTCTAAAACCTTTCTCAATTGCTGGGAAAAATTCCTTAGGAACGTTACCACCAACAACTTTAGAAACAAATGTAAAGCCAGTATTTGCTTCACCTGGACGGATCTTATAATCAATTTTACCAAACTGACCAGAACCACCAGATTGTTTCTTGTGCGTATATGAATCATCGACTTCTTTAGTGATTGTTTCACGATATGCAACTTGAGGCTTACCTACAGTCAACTCGACACCGTAAGTTCGCTTAAGAATGTCTACTTTAATATCTAAGTGAAGCTCACCCATTCCACGCAAAATTGTTTCGCCAGAATCTTCATCAGTTTCAACTTTGAATGTTGGATCTTCAGCAACCATTTTACCAATTGCGATACCCATCTTCTCAGTAGAACCTTTGTCGGCAGGTGCAACAGCGATAGAAATAACTGGCTCAGGGAAAACCATTGGCTCTAGTGTACAAGAATGTTTCGGATCACATAATGTATGACCTGTTTGCACGTTCTTCATACCCACGATAGCAATGATATCACCAGCTTGTGCCGTGCTTATCTCAGTACGGTCATTCGCGTGCATTTCAACCATGCGGCCTACACGTTCTGACTTACCAGTGAACGAGTTAAGCACACTGTCACCTTTGCTCAACGTACCAGAGTAAATACGGATAAACGTTAATGCACCAAAACGGTCATCCATGATTTTAAATGCTAGGGCACGGAAAGGTTCTGTAGGAGAAACAATCGCTTTTAAGCCGTTCGGCTCACCAAATTCATCAGTTAAATCTTGTGGATCAACTTCAGCAGGAGCCGGCAAATAGTCAACAACTGCGTCAAGAATATTTTGCACGCCTTTATTTTTAAATGCAGAACCACAATATGTTGGGAAGAACTCAAGTTTACGAGTACCTTCACGAATACAGCGCTTAACGTCAGCTAGAGAAGGTGTTTCACCTTCCATATATGCCATCAACAATTCATCGTCTTGCTCTAATGCTGTTTCAATTAGAAGTTCGTGGTATTCATTTACCTTGTCAACCATATCAGCTGGCACTTCACCAACCGTAAAGTTCTCTGGAAGACCAGTGTCATCCCAAACGTATGACTTTTTCTCAAGTACATCAACGATACCGACGAAGTCGTCTTCAATACCAATTGGCAAAGCCATAACGAGTGGATTTGCACCCAATACGTCTTTAACTTGCTTAACAACCCGGTAGAAGTCAGCACCCATACGGTCCATTTTGTTTACAAAAATAATTCGTGCAACTTCAGAGTCGTTCGCGTAGCGCCAGTTTGTTTCTGATTGTGGCTCAACACCGCCAGATCCGCAGAAAACACCTACACCACCATCAAGTACTTTCAATGAACGGTAAACTTCAACTGTGAAGTCGACGTGTCCAGGAGTATCGATGATGTTCATGCGGTGTTCTTTCCAGAAACATGTAGTCGCAGCAGACTGAATAGTAATACCGCGCTCTGCTTCTTGTTCCATGAAGTCCGTGGTTGATTCACCATCATGAACTTCGCCGGTTTTATGAATTTTACCAGTAAGTTTCAAAATTCGTTCTGTTGTGGTCGTTTTACCCGCGTCAACGTGAGCAAAAATACCTATGTTTCTGTAATGTGCTAAATCTGTCATGTTTCCACTTTATAGGTTCTAAAAAATCGGGGCGGATTATATAGATTATTGCAGACGAATTACACTGTTTTCAGTGTATTCTTTAAAAAGAATTTAAAAACATCGTAAACAACAGCTAATAAAACCCGCAATTAGTGTGCGCAATATAACTTAACAATATGAATTTATTGAATTAAATGCGCGCCGGTGAGTATAATTACGGTAATTTCATCTCTATCGTGATAAAGGTGTTTGGCGCTTAATTTATGTTTGATCTGCCGTTCATTCAGCGCATCAATAATCGCCGATATTAACACTTTTACGGTTTGAAAACGTTGTTTCATTGGTAATTTTAGATTGAAAATAGTACTTGTCGCTTTGCGACTGCATAGCCAATCTGTCATTAGTTGCGCAACACGCTCGGGTTTTTCAATCATATCGCACACTAACCAATCAACATGGCCATCCAAAGGTTTATATTTAAAACCATCAGCGGCTTGGTATTTAACTAACCCTGTTGCCATCAATGATTCTGCCATGGCGCCATTATCAATCGCTTCTACATGTATCCCGCGTGAAACTAATTGGTATGTCCAACCGCCTGGACAAGCGCCAAGATCGACTGCGGTCATCCCTTTTTGCAAACAAACACTTTGCTGGTTTGGGCTCAAAAATAATTGAATAGCCTCTTCTAACTTAAGTGTTGAGCGACTTGGAGCTTCGGCTGGAAACTTAAGGCGAGTAATACCTAACAGTTGCGAATGACGATTTTTAGGGTAAGAAAAAGCCACCATGCACTGGCTACTATCAGAGAAAACTAGATGAACAAAAGGTAAACCAGAATGCGGCTTGCTAGTTAACACCCCCTCCCTTCGGAGCTTTTGACGCATAGGGACTGTGAATTTTTTGCAAAATTTCGCCACCTCCTTACCTTTTTCATTATCAGCGTGTTCAACGAATATATCACCTAGGCAGTGCTGGCTGAGTTTTGTGTTGTCTTTTAAATAATCAAGAATAGTTGTTATACGATCGTTGGCATCAGTTAATTCAACATGGCCGATAACACACAACCGCTGCCTAGCAAAAATGCATTCATTTAGTGCAAAGCTGGTAAACTGCTCCTGAGCACTGAGCGCTTGATAAAAGTGAAATTGAACCAGTGCACTATTTCGAACAAACTGACTATACCCATACAATTTATGGCTTGCAGATACATGTTCCAGTTCTGCAGCAAGGTCGGCTTCATAGCCTTCTCGGCAATAAAACAACATAGATTTAGTGTCTATCTTGTTGCTTTTATCAAATATGCTAAAATTCATTTTTTACTTCCTAACGACGGCGAACATTGTAAGTAACCATCCTAAAATCATAAAGACACCACCAATTGGGGTGATTATTCCTAGTGAAGAAACACCTGAAAACGCGATTGCGTACAAAGAAAAAGAGAACAATAAAACCCCGATGGCAACGCAAATAATCGCACTATAAAATAAACGCTTTGGATACAGTGAGTACAATACGCCTAGCATTAACAGGGCGACGCCATGGATCAATTGATACTTAACACCGGTTTGCAAAATATCCATTTGATATTCACTCAATGTGTCTTTCAGACCATGCGCGGCAAATGCACCTATCAATACGCCTAAGAACAAATATAATGCACCAGTAAAAACACTTATTTTTGTCTCTAAGCTCATTGTAAAAGTACTTATTGGCGTCGCTTTATTAGCAACTTCATCCGCCGTTATTTGTCGCTTTCCGGTGATATTATCCATGTTCGTCCTCCACTTGTTCTAACATCCAGTCTGTGAATAATTGTATTTTACTTACCGCTGCTTGCCCTGGATGACAAACCAGATAAAATGCATCTTTACTCTCTATACTTTCTTCAAAAGGGCAAATTAAACGACCAGAATCAATTTCTGGTTTTGCTAGCAGCACATTAGACAGTGCAATACCTTGGCCAAGTGCAGCGGCTTGCAAAACTAACATAGTATGGCTGAACATAGGACCCTGATTAACGTTGACTTGATTAACGCCAAAATGTTTTAACCAGTTTTTCCATGCACTCCTTGAACTATCATGCAGAAGTACATGTTTTTTTAAGTCGGAAAGCGTATCTAATGGTTTAGCTTGCTGAAAAAGCAAGGGAGAACACATAGGCGTTAAATATTCAGTGTGAAGCTTAACAGCATCAACTCTAGGCCAATTACCCTTTCCATAGTAAATTGCGACATCCACGGTCTCATCCAAAAAGCCATCATCCAAATCGACAGCTTTGATACGAACATCAATATCGGGATGACTAATCGAGAACTGACTAATTTTAGAAACTAACCACTGACTTGCGAAACTAGGTGGGGCCGCAACTGTAATCGCGCCTTTCGACCCCAAAGCAAGTAACCTATCTGTTGCGTCTTGTAAGTTAGAGAATATATCTTTGAGTTCTATAAAATAAGACTGGCCTTCCTCGGTTAACAACAGCTTCCTGTTGCGTCGCAGAAATAATTTCGTCGTTAGATAGCTTTCTAATGATTTAATTTGATGGCTGACAGCAGCTTGGGTGACAAACAGCTCTTCAGCGGCTTTTGTAAAACTTAAATGCCTTGCCGCAGTTTCAAAGGCTTTCAGGGCATTCAATGGGGGTAGTCTTTTTGCCATCACCAATTTCCGCTCATTTTTTTACAAATTATACATTAGTTTTTCTAATTATTAAGAAAAGTTTTTATCATTATATTATTTGAAATTTTTAGCCTATTATGACGACCTGTTAGTAGAAGTAAGGTGTTGTATTTTAACGGAATAAAGCGTTTACAACAAATTAATAAATTATTAACAAAAGCAACTTTACAGCAACAAATTAACTTAAGGCAAAAAGAATGAAACTCAAGAACAAATCAATATTTCTAATATTGACACTCACTGTATTTACAGGGACAGTAAATGCGACGATGAATGCAAGCACCAATTTAGTTACTGATAAAGCAATCACGATGCAACTTATCAAAGAATCATTCGAACAATACAGTTTGGTCATAGAAACAGCCGACGTCGAGAATGATGTAAGAAAACTTTTGGTTGAAAAACCATATATGCCAAAGACCAGTTTCTTTGCTCGCATCTCAGGCACTCGTTCAACGTCTTCTGTTGAATCTGAAGAATAATATTTTATAGTGCGGGAAGTTAATTAAGTTAACTTCCCGTGTTACTAACCCTATTCTTGCCGCTTCACTCAATTAGTAAATCATAAATCGCTTCAATGGGATGCTGCGGCCTTTCGCTATCAAAACGCTTAACTTGGCTTCTACATGAGTATCCAGTTGCTAATATTTTGTGATTATTCTGAACGGCCATTTTAACCGGCTGTGACCAGCTCAAATCGTATATACCTTTAGAGTTTTGTAGTTGCTCAACTTCATGCCCATAAGTCCCAGCCATTCCGCAGCAACCTACAGGCACAATGTCAAGTGTCATGCCTAATAACTCAAATAGGTTTTGCCACTGTGATTCTGTTTTGGGTAATGCGGTCTTTTCGGTACAATGCGCAAGTAATTTATAGGTCACGTTGCTATCTACACTTTTAATTTCACTACTATTTTTGGCTATCATAGCAAGCGCTGAAATACGTTCACTTGGCACCACTGACAGCCACTCTGTCAGTGTATGAACAGTAAAGTCACCTCTTGCCTTGCCTAATATCTTTGCATACTCATCGCGATAACATAGCACCAGTGAAGCGTCGGCACCAATCATAGTGAGATCCAAAGAAGCAATCGTATTCAACAAAGAAGAGGTAGTTTTTGCCGTCGTCTCAAAACGTTTCAGAAAGCCCTTCACATGCTGAGCTTTACCATTAGGTGAAAACGGCAACAATACCGGTTGATATCCCAGCATTTTTACCACTTTCATCATTTTTTCAACACACTGGGCATCATAAAAGCTAGTAAATGGGTCTTGAACTATAACAACATAATTTGCTCTCTGGGTGTCACTGAGTTGTTTTAAAGCGGCAACGTCATGCGCACATTCAATGCTTTTAATTCTGTTTGCGAGTGTCGGGTAGGACAGCAATGGCGCATCAACATAACCGATGATTTTTTTAATGCCCGTTTTAATAATCGACGATGCTAAAAAGAAGTTAAAAAAGCGCGGGAACTTAGCCATCGCCGGCGCTAAAATTTCAACGTTCGCAACAAAGTGGTCTTTCAACGGCCGAGTATAACGTTGATAGTAAATTGATAAAAATTTAGCTCTGAAGTCAGGAACATCGACACCAACGGGGCATTGGCTTGAGCAAGACTTACAAGCTAAACAACCGTTCATAGATTCAAAAACTTCGTGCGAAAAGTCATTTTTCTTAGTCTTTGCATTGCCGAGTTTTGTTAACCAATTGCTTTTGAATTGACGATAGCTGAGAGAAGATGTATCTACATCTTCTTTACTTAACAAGCGCAACCATTCGCGGATCAATCCGGCCCTACCCTTTGGACTATGTCTTCTATCATGCGTAATTTTGCTCGACGGACACATTGGCGAGGTGGTGTCATAGTTAAAGCACAAACCATTACCATTGCAACTCATTGCAGGTTCAAATTCATTTTTAAATGCAATTGGGATACTGCGGTCAAAGGTCGCTCGCTTAGTATCCGACACCTTCACCATAATTGCTGATGAGTCGAGTGGCGTGCAAATCTTACCCGGATTCATTTTATTTAGCGGGTCAAAAGCAGATTTTATTTTACGTAATTCTGTAAATAGTTCCTCACCAAAAAACTCAGGCCCATATTCACTGCGGTAACCTTTACCATGTTCACCCCACATTAGCCCGCCATATTTAGCGACTAACGCAACCACTTGGTCAGAAATTTGATTAACTAGTTTTTCTTGTTCTATGTCGCATAAGTCGAGTGCCGGGCGAACATGTAATACACCCGCATCAACGTGACCGAACATGCCATATTTCAAACCATGTCTATCGAGTAAATCTCTGAACTCCATAGCAAAGTCAGCTAAATGTTCAGGAGGTACGGCTGTATCTTCGGCGAATGCGATTGGCTTTCTAATGCCTTTTATTTTGGCTAACAAACCAACTGATTTTTTTCGCATCGCATAAATTTTATTAATTTCTGCCCGCTCATAAGTTACCTGAAAACCAATAACGCCGTCAGTCCCCTGCTCTGCAGCCCTTTGCAATCGATTCGAAAGCATCGCTATTTTTGCTTCAATCTCTTGTTGGTCATCGCTGTTGTACTCGACCATATTAAGGCCAAGCATTATTTTATTTTCTACATCGGTAATTAAATCAGAAACGCTATGCCAGATGATGTCAGCGCGAGCCATATTTAAGACTGTACTATCGACCGTTTCAACAGAAGTCGCCTGCGCCGCAATCATGCTTGGAGCATGGCGCAATGCGGACTCAAAAAGGTCGTACTTTACGTTGACTAACGCAGTGTACTTCGGAATTCTTGTAATATTGAGCTTGGCCTCTGAAACGAACGCCAATGAGCCTTCTGCGCCGGTAATCAATCGACTAACGTCTATTAACTGTTCATCTTCATCGTAAACATGTTCAAGGTCATAACCAGTCAGAAAACGGTTTAAACGAGGAAATTTAGCTATTATCTGTTCGCGCTTTTGCACGCACGTTTGCATTATTTGCTGCAAAATAATGCCAAGACTGTCGTTATTCTGCGCTCTGAGCTTTGCTTCTTTCATCTGCATAGGCTTTGTATCAATAACATCGCCATTAGCTAACACCGATGTCAATTCAAGCACATGGTCACTGGTCTTGCCATAAACTAGGGAGCCTTGACCAGAGGCATCGGTGCTGATCATTCCGCCGACGGTAGCCCTATTGCTCGTTGATAAGTCAGGAGAGAAAAAATAACCATATGGTCTTAAAAAATCATTAAGGGCATCTTTTATTACCCCTGATTGCACTTTAACCCAGCCTTCTTCTATGTTGTGCGCTAATATTTTATTCATATACCTAGACGTATCCACGACAATACCGGGCGTTAGCGATTGTCCATTCGTGCCAGTACCCCCTCCTCTCGCACTAAAGGTAACTTTCGGCCACGCATTCGCAACTGTCGTAATAGTACTGAGATCTTGAGTTGATTTTGGATGCAATACCGCCTGCGGCAGTTGCTGATATATACTATTGTCTGTTGCAACAGCCAATCTGCTTGAATAGCTGACTTCAATATCACCTGTGTATACTGATTTTTCTAACTCAACGATATATTGTTGTACATCCTGATGTAGCGCACTTTGTGGCACTAATATAGGTAATTTTTTTGTCAGCTTTGTATCTAAAATAGCTGTTAGTTCGGTCAACTGAGCTCTCCTTAATTCGCAACGCCAGTATATAGACTACGAAGCAAATGCTCTAGTAGGTTTATGTATGATTTATATTTCTCTTATTCCAAATATGTGAACTGTTATTTGACTATCCACTAATCGAATAAGCTTGATGATCAAAAGTTCGTGCTGTATCCAACACCTAAAACAGCAGCAACTTGCGTGCAAGCCAGTAAAAATAATAGTTACTTAAAAATAATCGGCATTTACATATATCAATTGATACCTATATAGGTTACAATTACTAGGTCGAAAACGTTAATCAAGAGGATAATAAACCTTGTTGCCACCATACGACGTAAAACAATGCGTGTGTGCAACAAATAATTAGGAGTTACATATGAAGAAATTTTTCAAAAAGTTATTTAAGAAACGCCATCCTTATGCACCTGTTGCATTCCTTGGTAGAAAAGCGGTTGAAGGCTCTATGGGCTGTAAAGTAGTGAAAACTAAAAAGTTATACAAAATCATACAAGCTGAAAAAGAAGCAAGCTAAAAGTTAACTTTATTAAGAAACTTTGCTAACCCACTTAATGCGGTTAATCACCACTTGTAACATGTTGACATACCTGGTCGTCTGGATTTGCGCTATGCTATTAACTCATAGCATTTTTATCAAAATCAAAGAGTACAGGTATGCGACTATTTAGAGTTATCACAAGCACAATCTTGATATTATTGGGTGTGATATTCACTTTCCTTCCAGGTTCAACAATATTTTTATTAGCTGGCTTAGGGCTACTTAGTGTTGATTTTTATCCTGCCCGACGTTTCCTCACCAAAGTGCAACGTGCAATAAGTAGCAGTGCCAGAAGAGTGGATCTATTTTTACTGAATCGAAAATACAAATAAGAAAAGTTGTTTTAGGTACTCAAGCGCTTGTAATTACGCTAGAAAATCTATGGAAACAGCTGAAACAAATCACCCTGAATGTTAAAAAAGGCTACTTATAGTAGCCTTTTTTGTGTCTATCGTATTCTAACCATGCTTCTCAGCGAGATACAACCAAGTTTCGACTACCGTATCTGGATTTAACGATACTGAGTCTATACCTTGTTCTACCAACCAAGCTGCAAAGTCCTCATGATCAGAGGGCCCTTGACCACATATACCAACATATTTACCTCTCGCTTTAGCCGCTTTTATAGCCATCGCTAGCAATGCTTTGACTGCAGGGTTTCTTTCGTCGAATAAATGCGCAATAAGACCTGAGTCACGATCGAGCCCCAACGTTAACTGAGTTAAATCGTTAGAACCAATTGAGAAACCGTCGAATATATCGAGAAATTGATCAGCTAAGAGTGCATTTGAAGGTAATTCACACATCATAATGACACGCAAACCATTCTTACCTTTAACTAATCCTTGCTCGGCTAGGAGTTCTATGACCTTTTCACCCTCTTCCAATGTCCTTACGAATGGGATCATAATTTCAACATTGGTTAAGTCCATAGTGTCGCGAACTCGCTTTATGGCCTCACATTCGAGCGCAAAACAATCTCTGAAATCTTCAGAAATATAACGACTAGCACCGCGGAAGCCTAACATTGGATTTTCTTCATGTGGCTCGTACTGATAGCCACCCACTAAATTGAAGTATTCATTCGACTTAAAATCTGACATGCGAACAATCACTTTCTTCGGAGAAAAAGCTGCGGCAATCGTAGATATACCTTCAACTAATTTCTCTATATAAAATTCTACAGGCGATGCATAGCCGGCTATCATTTCAGTGATTTCTTCTTTTATTTCTGCCGGTTGATCATCAAAATTAAGCAAGGCCTTTGGATGCACCCCAATCATACGATTTATAATAAATTCTAAACGAGCTAAACCGACCCCTTCATGCGGTAATCGAGCAAAATCGAATGCTCTGTCTGGATTACCGACATTCATCATAATGCTCAGCGGTAGATCTGGCATTGAGTCGACACGTGATGTAATGACTTCAAAGTCAAGTTCTTGATTGTAGATAAAGCCGGTATCACCTTCAGCACAACTTACAGTAATTGCGTCACCCGTTGCAATGCTGTCGGTGGCATTGCCACAACCAACAACTGCTGGGATTCCCATTTCGCGAGCAATAATGGCCGCATGGCAAGTACGACCACCACGATTTGTCACAATCGCAGACGCCTTTTTCATGATCGGTTCCCAATCAGGGTCTGTCATGTCCGTAACAAGTACATCGCCCGCTTCAATCTTATCCATCTCTGCAATAGAACTAAGTACTTTTGCTTTACCAGCACCGATTTTATGACCAATAGCGCGGCCTTCGCAAACTATTTTAGTTGCATTGCTTTTTAACTGATAACGTTCTATGACTTGCATGTCCTCGCGACTGCGAACAGTTTCTGGACGCGCTTGAACAATATATAATTTACCATCCGAACCGTCTTTAGCCCATTCTATATCCATCGGACGCTTGTAATGTTTCTCAATGACAATAGCTTGCTTAGCTAACTCCATCACCTCGCTATCAGTTAACGAGAAACGCATACTATCCGCTTTCTCGATATTCACAATTTCTACCTGTTTGCCATGTTCTAAGTCCTCTGAGTAGATCATTTTAATTAATTTACTACCCAAATTTCGGCGGACGATAGCCGGATTGCCTTTATTTAATGTCGGCTTATGCACATAAAATTCATCTGGATTAACTGCACCCTGAACAACCATTTCACCTAAACCAAACGAACTTGTAATAAAAACAACGTCTTCAAAACCAGATTCGGTGTCTATGCTAAACATAACGCCTGAAGAAGATAAGTCACTGCGCACCATACGTTGAATACCAGCCGATAACGCAACGCCTTTATGATCATATCCTTGATGTACACGATAGGAAATCGCTCTGTCGTTAAACAATGAGGCAAAAACATGTTTAATCGCGACAAGTACGGACTCATAGCCTTTTACGTTGAGAAACGTTTCTTGTTGGCCTGCAAACGATGCATCTGGCATGTCTTCAGCGGTAGCAGAAGAGCGCACTGCAAATGACGCTTCATCACCCATCTCACCTTGCAATTTAACAAAAGCAGACTTAATTTCGTCTTCTAACTCAGTTTGAAAGGGTGTGTCTAATATCCATTGGCGAATGGTTTTACCCGCTTCAGCCAATGCATTCACATCATCTACATCAAGTGCATCCAATATTTCATGTATTTTTGTTTCAACACCGCTTTGTTCTAAAAACTGATTAAAAGCATGTGATGTCGTTGCAAATCCACCTGGAACTTGAACTCCTGCATTTGACAGATTTGATATCATTTCACCCAATGACGCGTTTTTACCACCAACACGGCTAACGTCGTCCATGCCCAACTCTTGATACCAAAGTATGAATTCTTGCACTGCTAAAGTCTCCCGCTGATTTATTTAACGATAAATTTTGTCACTGTTTGTTGTAACAAGGTATGATTAATTACGAACATTAGTACACGCTACTAAATACATATTTTTAATGCTCGAATATGATTCTAAATTGACCTGTATACTAAGTAAAATTTTATTTTATTTCGTAATTATTTTACAACAATGTTAAGGAGATGTTGTGCGCGCTGCTTTTTATATATCCGATGGCACAGCCATTACTGCAGAGGTTTTCGGGCATGCTTTGCTGTCTTTGTTCCCTGTGGAATTTCAACACATTACGATCCCTTTTGTTGAAACAGAACAACATGCTGAAACCGTGCTTGAACAAATCAAAGCGCATTTCGAGGCAAGCGGACAACGTCCATTGGTATTTTATACGGTGGTAAATTTTGAAGTTCGAAAATTAATGAGTGAATCAGTTGGGATTAATTATAATTTTCTTGATCAATTTGTGGCCCCTCTTGAAAAAGTAATTGGGGTTCCGTCTAAACCGGAAAAACATCGCACTCACAGTATCCATGAAAAAACCTACGACATACGAATTCAAGCGGTGAATTATGCACTAGCAAATGACGATGGTTCAAACCTGAAAGATTATCATGAAGCTGATATTATATTGGTTGGCGTTTCACGTTCTGGCAAGACACCGACAAGCTTATATTTAGCACTTCAATATGGAATAAAAGCTGCCAACTACCCATTTACAGAAGATGATATGGGCGATATTTTAAAGCTGCCTGCGTCATTGAGGGGGGTACAGAAGAAGCTGTTCGGTCTGACTATTGATGCCAGTAGATTGCATCAAATTAGGTCTGAACGAAAAGCTAATAGTCGCTATGCGTCGATGCAACAATGCAGAATGGAATTGCGCGAGGTTGAAAATTTATATCGAAAAGAGAAAATTCCATTTTTAAATAGTACAAAATTTTCAATAGAAGAGATTTCAGCTAAAATATTAGCGAAGACCGGCTTACAAAGAAAAAAATACTAATTTAGCTTGTTTATATATTGTGATAAATAATTGTATTTAAAAGTGATTAGCAATTCTCATGCTATTCACCACTGTCTACTTTATTTGTTTTCATTGGATTTGGGCGACCACCAGTCACTTTATCTGCCCGCCCCTCTTCTTTTGCTTTCTCAGCGCGGCGTTTGCGCACTTCTTTAGGATCCGCTACTAGTGGACGATAAATTTCGACACGATCGCCTTCAAGTAAAATATCGGATAACTTGCAGGTTCGATTCCATACTCCAACTTTGTTTTCCTTTAAATCAATTTCAGGATATATTTTTGTGACTCCCGACGCTTCTATTGCCTCCAAAATAGTACTATTTAAAGCAACTTTCAGACTCAGTAAGCTTTGTTTATCCGGCCAGCCGTAAACAACTTCAACATTAATAGCACTCGACATTATTTGTACACCTGCTTTGCGCGCTGACTAAAGGCATTAACCATATTATTAGCCAATGAATTAAATATTTTTCCAAAAGCAACTTCCATTAACCTGCTGGAAAAAACAAAATCAAGTTTAAGTTCAATCTTGCATGCCTCATCAGACAATGGGGTAAACCGCCAGCCGCCAGAAAGGGATTTGAACGGCCCATCGGATAGGTCCATTTCAATCGCTGTATCTTTAATCAAGGTGTTTGATGTGGTCAATCGTTGTTTTACCCCAGCTTTAGATAGGACTAGCGAGGCAAGCATATAGTTATCGCCACTTTCTAATACTTGACTTTTTACACAACCCGGTAAAAAACTATCATATTTTTCAACATCGTTGACTAAGTCATACATTTGGCTAGCACTGTACGCCACCAATGCACTTCTTTGAATACTAGGCATTACTAAAACACAACTTCAGGTTACAATGTATAATATTCTATCATGATATTTATAAATTTCGTGACGAAAGATCAAGGACATAAAGACAAAGTAATTAAGACTACGTATAATAGGAAATATGAAAAAATCAAAAAACAACAACGATACCATTGCACTGAATAGAAAAGCTCGCCACGAATATCATTTTATTGATAAATTCGAAGCTGGAATGCAATTACAGGGCTGGGAAATTAAAGCAATTCGCGCTGGAAAGGCAAATATTACTGATAGCTACGTTTTTATTAAAGACGGCGAAGCTTATGTGAGTAATATCAACATCATGCCCTTAAATCAAGCGTCTACACACGTGATTAGTGAGCCTACTCGCGTGCGTAAATTGTTATTACAAAAACGCGAAATTGAAGAGCTTATGGGGGGACTAGATAGACAGGGTCTAACCATTGTTGCAACCGCAATGTATTGGAAAGCATGCTGGGTGAAGCTGGAAATTCAGTTAGCCAAAGGTAAGCAGGAACACGATAAACGCGACACGGTGAAAGACAGAGATTGGGCGCGTCAAAAAGAGCGAATGATGAAGCATAGTGCTTAATAAAGCCGGCTTTATAAGAGTTACCCCATAAAGGCAACTAAATAAATAGCGCTCAAGTGGCTATTACAATTATTTGAGCGACATTGTTTGGTATAAAACACACCGGTTCCTGTATCTAAAACAGGAAAAAAACATTAATCAAAAAAGCAATGAGTAGAACATCAGTATTCAATACTAGTCTATATATTGTTTTCTATATCTTTTTGTCAATTTAGCAGCCCTTACCTGATCGATAATCAAGGTAATTAAAGGTGAAGAATTTACACTTGGAGCATCGCCATTTCCTAGACGCCTCAGTTGTCGCTTAACCAACGCCATATTGGCTAAACCACTGAGTGTTTTATCTTTCCATGATGTTGCTGGTATATAACCGAGTGTATCGTGCTTAACTTCCCATTGGTTTACTAATGCTGGGTTAAAGGCTAGTGCAGACGCTATACCGACAAGATCAATGTTGGATTCTAGTATATCATTGACCACAGTAAATCGTTTAATGCCTCCTGTTATCATCACTGGAACACTGCTGTGCTGAACAATCTGTTTTGCAAAAGTAAGAAAGTAAGCCTCTCGAGCTAATGTTCTATCGTCTCCACTTTTCCCCTGCATGGCCGGCGCTTCATATGACCCACCCGATAATTCAATGAAATCAAGTCCTATCGTATTTAGGGTTTTAACGACTTCAATGGCATCTTCAACATCAAAGCCACCGCGTTGAAAATCCGCAGAATTAAGTTTAACGGAAACAATAAACTGTTCAGAACAACTATTTTTAACCTGAAGAATAATTTCATAAAGTATTTTGGCACGCGCTTGCAATTCACCTCCCCACTGGTCTTTCCTAATATTCGTCAACGGAGATAGGAATTGACTCACCAGATAGCCGTGAGCTGCATGAATTTGAACCCCATCAAAACCAGCCTCTTCGGCTCGTTTTGCAGTTATGACAAAACGCGTAATAACATCTTGAATTTCTGCTTCAGACATCGCTTTAGGTTGCGTAAACAAACTGCTATGTTTACCCATATTTAAAGCAACATTTGATGGCGAAAGGACTTTTCCGCCCATTTTTTTAAACACCTGACGGCCCGGATGGTTAATTTGCATTATTACGGTTGTATTATTTTGCTTTGCTATTTTAGCCCAAGCTTGAAATGGCGAAATAGGAGTATCCACCTCAAGCGCCACACCGCCTGGACCCGTCATAGCCATTTTGTCGACCATTACATTGCCCGTAATTATCATACCTACCCCACCTTTGGCCCATGCAGCATATAAATTCTCCAGCGCAGCTCCCGGCAACTGATGCCGTTCTGACATGTTTTCTTCCATAGCGGCTTTTACAAAACGATTTTTTATTGCTATTCCATTTGGAAGAACGAGTGGCGTGAATGCTTTCATGGCAAGTTGGTCTTATAGTTCAATATTTTACATACAATGCCATCATAGGTTTATATTTCAAGTCACCTCGCTGAATAGTTGATTATAAACCGTTGAATAGTTGTCGGTTTATGATTCTAACAAACCAAAATGAACGAAATATCACTGTTCTGACAATAGAAGCGTGCTATAATTATGTCTTATCTCGGGGCTGCTCTGGATTCGACAGGATTCAATGATGCTGGAGGTGCATGCAGAGGTGCGGCTGGCCTCTTAAAAAAGCCGCAAAAAAATAGTCGCAAACGACGAAAACTACGCACTAGCAG
>Ga0307488_10000028_pt1 | contig 111453 bp, 108 predicted proteins | sample SB02metaG_FD_202248 | JGI IMG/M metagenome (GOLD analysis project Ga0307488, IMG submission 202248) | Sea-ice brine microbial communities from Beaufort Sea near Barrow, Alaska, United States - SB 0.2 | ecosystem: Environmental > Aquatic > Marine > Coastal | place: USA: Alaska | collected...
CACCATACTCGACTTCATCCACTTCTTTGTCCTTTTAGATAATCACAAGCTATACACGTAGCATATTGCAAATTGGTCTTAGGTAATACAAAAATAACTATAGTTTGAACGATTGCTAGTCACACTTTCTTTAGTAGTTGGAGGGTTTAACTTTTAATCCCCTAGCAACAATCAAGGCTCGATTGAATCATTGCGGTTTGTCATCGTGAAGTGGTTAAATTGAATAGGAAAAAACGGGCCTAGTTCAGTAACTTGAAGCGTGGATTAAGGTAAGGTAAATCAAGTTTTTTACTGCATTGACCTATCTATAAGCCGCTAATACATAATTATTACTGGCAACGCTTTTGGTTCCAATAAATATAAAGACAGATTAAAATAAACTTAATTTATTAATTCCTCTTAAAAATGTGAATATTACTAACGGTGTTCTTAACTTTAAAAAACAATAGATACATTAAGTGACTGCAAAAATCATTGTTTTTGATTTTTATGTCGCTCAACAAAACTATAAATAAATGGCTAAAATTAAGTTGTAGGAAATTGTCGTAACGACAGCCAAATATTTTAAGTGTTGCGTAAACGAATGCATAATTGAACACAAAAAACCAATGTGATTTTACGTTTATTCTATTTAACGCATATTGTGGTGAGGGGCATTACTTCAACATTAGTCAGGCAGACCAGAAAAACATGCCCTGCTCTGCCTGATAGTCACTTCAGATGTTCATCTAGGAAACTTAAGTATTTATTGGATGCCTCAATACGATTGTCTTTTTTGCTAAAACCATGACCTTCATCATCGAATAACAAATAGTCAACGTGAGTACCAGCTTCTCGAATCGATGCTACCATTTCATCGCTTTCAACTTGCAATACGCGCGGATCATTCGCACCCTGTACTACTAACACTGGACTCTTTACTTGATGACCAAAGAAAACTGGCGATATTTCGGTGAGACGTTTTTCGTCCGTTTCAGGATCACCTAACTCGTCATACAAGCTTTTTCTGGCTGCTTCCCAATATGGAGGTATGTTTTTTAAGGTACGAACCCAGTTGGTCACACCAAATATGTTAACGCCTACTTTAAATTCATCAGTGAAAGTCATCGCTGCCATGGTTAGGTAGCCACCGTAACTGCCTCCCATAACACCAATTTTCTCGGCATCTATCCAGTCTATAGTCTGTAAATATCTTTTGTTGTAAACCACATCCTTTAAATCATGGTCACCATGCTTTTTATCATCTAGGTGAAAAAATGTTTTACCATAGCCACCTGAGCCACGGTTGTTTATTTTAAACACCGCATAGCCATTATTAACTAAATGTTGGGTTAATGCAGAATAGCCAAACCGCGATTGTCCACCAGGCCCACCATGTATCAGGATCAAAGCGGGTACCTTTTCCATATTAGCCTGTTTAGGCTTATACAAAATCCCGGGGATTTCTAAACCATCAAAGCTTTTGAAACGCTTCACTTCACCCGCCACTAGATGTGACTCATCGAGGTCGGGGTTGCCTGTATCTGTTAATCTAACAGAGGCATCTGCCCCTAAGTTATAGGTGAATAAATTTGATGGTGAAGTATCAGAATTGAGATAAAAAACAATACGACTAGAGTCTTTACTAAAGTTCACACCACGCAAATCACCTGCTGGCAAATCAGGCAATGAAACTTGTTGCCCTGTTGCTGTATCCACTATATCTAATACAGTTTGAGCGTCTTTATTTATGCCTGTGACTCGATATTTACCATCCTCAGAAAAGTAACTGAAGCTAACGTCCCAATCAGCAGCGTAGCTTAATGAATGCGTCTGACTTTTTAAATTATAGGACATGGCTTGATTGAATTCGCCATCAGCGTTACTGGCATAGATCAATTTTTGGTTATCCGGCGTGAAGGTATAGACCCCAAGTGCGACATCTTGAGGCGCGGAACCTGCCACCATTATTGAAGTTTGATCATCACTGTTAAGGTCTATCAAAAAAATATCTGAGTCGCTGTTGCTATGTGCTTTAATCAAAGCAAGCCAACGACCATTTGAGCTTATATCACCGATTTCATAACCGGAAATATTTTCGTAAACTAATTCTCGACTATAATCACTAATTTGATATTTATAAAGGTCGAAGTATTTAGGATCGCGTTCATTGGTAGTGACAAAAAATTGTTTACCGCCTTCATGCCAATCAACAAAACTGGCTTTTAAATTTTCACCTGGTGTCAGATCTATTACGCTGCCATCTATGTTTCGAACATAAACGTGGTCTAACTCATCACCACCTTGATCGGCGTTATATAAGATTCGGTCATCATTGGGAAACCAACTATTGACATAAATAGATTCGGCTGTTGAAGCCGTTAGCGCTGTTTTTTCTGAGCCATCTAATGGAACTCGATAAGCGTTAAAAATGCCGGTTTCGTCACTGCTGACCAATACAGCCGTGTTGTCATGGTTAATAGAGGAGCCTAATACCGATGTGGTTTTATAAAATTCTTCGGCCGTGTAAGTTCTAAAATCGTCGGACTTAACTTCAGGCAAGGCAGCTTCTTGCTTTGGTTGGCATCCGGTTAAAACCGAAACAGCGACGAGTGTAAATATACTTAACTGTATTGATTTCACGTTAAATCCTTATAAAGTAAAGAAAGAAATAAAGAAAATTATACTGCCAATTGGTGTAGCTATTGTCAAATTAATGATGTTGCTAGGTATACTGAATGAGTGTAAATGACGCCTTTGATAAGTCGTCATTTTTGGTGCTGTAGCTTAGGTCTTTTTTGATGAACTATATAGAAATGACTAGACCATTTCGTTTGTTTTTTTCAGAGTGAAATTCACACGCAATTAAACTGATAACAGACGTTATCAGTTTAATTAATAAAGCACTTCGATACTACTTGACACTAACTTAGCCTTTTCTATTGCTTCTACTGTATTTTCACCGCGTGCAATAGCAACTCCTAAGCGCCGTGTGCCGTCGATATTTGGCTTCGCAAATAAACGCACTTGTGAGCCTGCGACTAATCCCAAGGCTTCACTCAGGTTGCCAAACTTAATATCTTGCGACTGGCCACTACCCAAAATAACACTAGACGCGGTTGGACCATATTGAGTAATTATTCCGATCGGCAAGCCTAAAATGGCTCGCACATGGAGAGCAAATTCAGATAGATCTTGGGACATAAGCGTAACCAAACCTGTATCGTGCGGGCGCGGTGAAACTTCATTAAAGTAGACCTCATTGTCTTTCACAAAAAACTCCATACCAAAAAGCCCATAGCCACCCAGCTCTTTAACTACCTTGGTCGCTATTTGTTGCACTTTTTGCAATGCCAATTCGGACATAATTTGTGGTTGCCAAGATTCACGATAGTCGCCATTTTCCTGACGATGGCCAATAGGTGCACAGAAATGGATCCCATCAACAGCACTAACCGTTAGTAATGTTATTTCATAATCAAACGGCACAAAACCTTCTAAAATAACACGTCCAGCGCCGCTGCGACCGCCTTCTTGCGAATAAGCCCATGCAGATTCTAAATCTGCTTCTGACTTAATAACACTTTGGCCTTTGCCTGAGCTACTCATCACAGGTTTAATAACGCACGGGATACCAATTTCTTTTACCGCTTGTAGATATTCATCTTTGTTGTCAGTAAAGACATAAGGGGATGTGGCAATCGAAAGCGTTTCAGCGACCAAGCGACGAATTCCTTCCCTATCCATGGTTAGTTGAGTTGCGCGTGCACTTGGCACAACATTAAAGCCCTCGGCCTCTAATTTTATTAGTGACGCTGTAGCAATAGCTTCAACTTCAGGAATAATAAAATCAGGCTGTTCTATGCGAATAATATCTTCTAAACGTTCCCCATCAAGCATGCTGAGAACATACGAAGAATGAGCTACCTGCATTGCAGGTGCATTTGCATAACTATCAGCAGCGATCACCTCAATACCAAGTCGTTGTAATTCAATGGCAATTTCTTTACCAAGTTCGCCGGAGCCTAGTAAAAGGGCTTTTGTTGCACTATGCGATAACGCACTACCAAAAAAAGAACGACTCATAATATTTAACTCACTGTTTAAATGAAAGTGGCTTACTTATACTAAAATAATATCAGAAAAGTCTACTGGGTTGACTTTAAAAAACGATACGGCAAAATTTGGTTCGTTAGTTTTGAGTATTGCTCACAAACGTTGAGATTTACTTGCTCAAAAAGGCATGATTTATAAGGTGATAATACGAGGCAATTAAACTAATAGCGGCTCAATATCGTTGCATGGTCAATGTAAGTGAATGAAATGCAACGTACATTGACCAAATGACTCGACAGTCCTTTATCATGTGACAATTTACACATGCTATTTCAATCACTCAATAATGGTAGCTATAAATTAATCATTTTATCAAGTTTTGCGATTTTGCGTTTTACACCGACTTTTGCATCTAACGAGAGAGCCGTTTGATAATATTCTAAGGCTAGCGCTAGATCGTTATTAGCTTCATACAACTCCGCCAGCAATCGGTAAGTCTTGGCACGAAGCCGGTCATCAGCGTCGACATGATTAGTTAATTCTATTATATCCGATACGACCGCGGGTAACGAGGGACTTGGCAATAAACAATAGGCTCGCACTTCCATTTCATATAAGTCATAAAGAGCATTAACATCATAATCGACTGATGTAACTTCAGCTTCAACATAAACTGCGTCTTGCTGACTTTCATCATAAGCCACAACGCTTTCTGACTCTTGAGGTGATGACCCCTGAGGTGATGGTGCTGAGGTATTAACGGACTGAGATGCTTGATCAATCGTTACGCCTTTTGTTGAATTGGTTACATTTCCACTTTTACCAAAGTAACGGAGATAAAGCCAAACCAGACCGCCGAACGCAGCAAGACAAGCGAACACAACAAAGACGGTCATCATTAAGTAAAAACTCACTACAATAACTGCCAACAAAACTAAAAAACGAATTATTTTTTTCATAACGTCCCTAAAACACGATGACTCGAGGAAACTATCTGAATTTCCCCATCTTTCTATCGAATTGAAATCTAAGTATACGGAAGAATGCCATAAAAATGAATCACTTTCAGCTTCTCGTTTTCCCTGAATGATATTCACTTATTTTTATCTGGTCATGCAATATATAATTACAATCTACGCTTCATCTTTTGCTGCGGGAACTAAACGAGATTAATGTAAAATGGACGAAACTTACAGCAGTAATATTATTGTCCTATATCACAACTAGTTTGGTTTAACGTTGCATTAATTAAAGAAGACTCTGCAACTTATTCCTCGACTTCCAGGTTCCGATTTATAGGCGTAACGGTCTAAATTGCTCTAGTTATTATCAATATTATGAAGTAAAGAGTCTGAGATATACTCAACATATTGTCGTTCTTTGTCGGCAATAGTATGTGTGTTTGTTGATTCGTTTACCTGCCATACGCTTATGTCTAAACGCCATAATAGACAGCAGAAGTGATATAAATTAACGATGGATATGACCTTTTTAATTGAACAAGATATAAAAATTAATGAAAGGATTGTGCCAACTATTAATTGGATTTTTTTGTAAATAAATCAGCGCGTTACCAGTTTTAAATAAAATGACCTTTATTAATTCGCACCAAATTGGTTGGAATTGCACAAAAAACGTTTTTGCTATTACAAAAGGTTCCCTAATAAACATACATATAATGTTATTTTTGAGTTACATTTGTAAATCGGATTTGTAGGCGGGGCTACTCGTGGTTGCTTAACAGAGCAATCAAAAGAATAGCTACAAATATTTCATTATCGATGGTTTATTGTGTGCCAAAAAAGCGAGATTGCATGATCTATATTAGTTAAGAAAAAATATTTTATCTAGGCATTATTGTTAATGCTCCAAACCTATTTATATTGAAAAGGATCGGATTTATTTTGAATCAACCAAGCATTGATAAGCAGAATACTGATGAGTCGATGGACATCCTGCGACCGATTGCCTATTTTCTTACTGTTTTGTATTTTTTGCTGACATTCGCACATTTTTTTATCCTTCAAGATACATTTAAGTGGATTTTAATTACTTCAGCACTATTGACCGCAATTTTCTGCTTTGCCATTGCACTAAATGCGTCAAAAGTTGTATCGACTCAACAGAGCCTGATTATTTTATTAATGGTGCTATTATCCAGCTCAAACAGTCTGCTTCATGAATGGCTCTCTGAAGCTCCAGAGCAAGCGACCAATATATTCGTTACCATTATCGCGTCAGGAATTGTATTGTCGAATCGTATCCATTGGACAATTTCAATTCTATTTAACTGGCTTGGATGGTTTTTTGTCAACGCCTTCCTTGACATAGCGCTAACCCAACACTTTTTCTTTGCTATGGCGATGAGCACCTTGCTGAGCTGGTTCGCTCATCTAGCGCGAAAAAAATTGGTAGAAAAGCAATCATCACTAGAACAAGAGAGAGATCTTGCCATACTTCATGAGCAAGTAGCAAAGAAAGCAACTGAATCGAAAAGCTTATTCTTGGCGAATATGAGTCACGAAATTCGGACGCCAATGAACGGTGTCATTGGCATGATAGAACTGGTGTCACACTCGAAACTAACTAATAAGCAGAAAAATTTCATTGCCACAGCTAAGCGAAGCGCTCAGTCACTAATGATGATCATCAATGATGTCTTGGATCTGTCAAAGATAGAGGCAGGTCAGCTCACAATCGAACTGGTAGAATTCGATTTAGACCAGCTTTTAGTTGAGTTGACTCATGATCTGCAGTTTCAAGCTAATAGGAAAGGATTGAGGCTCGAACTATTAAAAAATAATGTTCAACAAACAAGAGTCCTAGGCGATCCCTACCGAATCACTCAAATTATGAATAATTTGGTTTCTAATGCGATCAAGTTTACTCAATCAGGTTCTATCACTATCGAATATGATTTAACTGTTTTGGATGAGCATCTTCGTTTGAATGTGGTGGTGTCAGACACCGGTATTGGTATTAGCGACGATGCACTCCCCCATCTTTTTGATTCGTTTTCTCAAGCAGATATGTCGACGACAAGAGTTTTTGGAGGGACTGGTTTGGGTTTAGCTATTACGCGGCATCTTTGTGAACTCATGGGAGGAGAAATAAAAGCGAAAAGTAAGTTAGATGAGGGATCCGTATTTCAATTCTCAGTGATATTTGCCACCCCACCTCCACTAATAATCGACAAAAAAGTGCCTCCGACCGACGAGTCAATTCCCAACTTTGCAAACCTTCAGGTGCTTTTAGTTGAAGACAATGAGATTAATCAAGAGGTGATGCTTGCGATCTTAGAAGGTCTAGGAATCAAGGTAGATGTCGCGAATAATGGACTTGAGGCGATTGCAATGCTTACTCAGTCAGCAAAATTTAACCTGATACTTATGGATTGTCAGATGCCTAACATGGATGGCTACGATGCAACGCGACATATACGATTGGGCGATGCTGGTGAAATTTTTAGTAAAATCCCTATCTTTGCGCTCACTGCCAACATAATGAATAATGAACGACAAAGGTGCATTGCCGCAGGCATGAATGAATATCTAACCAAGCCGATAGACATAAACGCCCTGAAGTTAATGTTGGCAAAATATCAGCCAACATTAACCAGCGCTATTAAAAATAAGGCTGAGGAAGTCCGACTGGAATGAGCCAAACTGTGCGAGTGTATTTCAGTTTAATACTGAAAGTCTGTCAACGCACAATAGCTTTCAAAGGGTCTAGCTGACACCATGCAATATTTTTTGGGTTTACTCCCATATACTGAGCTACTGAATTACTTATTGTTGCAACCATCGATTGAAAGTTCATATGCCAATCATCGAAGGTATTTTCATCAAATGAATTTTCGGCTACGACTCAGCTATTGTTAAATGGCGGTAGAACCACCATCTACGGGCAAAGCCACGCCCGTCGTAAAACAAGCCATATCTGAACATAAATATAACACCGCTGCAGCCACTTCTTCAGGTTGTCCAATTCGTCCAACTGGATGAAGGCTTTTGACATAGTGTTCTTTTTTAGGATCATTTTGTGTTGCCCGTTTAAACATATCTGTATCGATAACTGCAGGACAAACAGCATTAACGCGCAAGCCCTTTTTACCGTATTCAACGGCAGCTGATTTAGTTAACCCAATTACCGCATGCTTACTCGCACTATAAATGCTCATTTTGGGGGCGGCGCCCAAACCCGCAATCGACGCGGTATTTACAATAACTGAAGTCGGCTGTTGAAGCATCGCGGGAATTTGATATTTCATACAACGCCAAACTCCTTTCACGTTTACGTCCATAATCTTGTCGTACACAGTCTCCTCCCCATCAGCTAATTTACTTTGTTCAATTTCAATACCGGCATTATTAAAAGCAATATCTAGTTTTCCATAGATTTCTAGTGTTCGGTTAACGAGCGTCCGCACATCCAGATCTTTTGTTACGTCGCATGGAATAAATGACGCTATACCGCCTGCTGAAATGATCAAAGAAGTTGTTTCTTCACCATCGGTTTGACTAATATCTGCCACAACGACACTAGCTCCTCGCTGCGCAAATGCTAATGCGGTTGCTCGGCCAATTCCGTTGCCAGCACCCGTTATTAAAACCACTTTATTATTGAAATTAGTCAACGCTTTACCTTATAGATATATCGATTACGAACCATAGGTTTTTTAGTCAAATTGTGGAAATGTTTTATTTTCATGGGAGTGTATTAGTCTGATTAATTATGAATAAATACCTCAGCTATACCGATCCTAAATCAATTCAACCGGGCAGCTCAATAACGGGAACATGATTCAGCTTTTTTAACTAAACGTCTATCGAATTAGTTAACGTCTATAATAACGCGTCTAATCTAATGATTTTATATTTTGATTCAATTAACCGTATTTCACTATTTCGTAAACTGTATTCTAGCCCATTGTTATTGGACTTTAATGTCAACGGTATTATGCTTTGATGCAACAGAATTAAGGGATGTGTATACGTTACGTAATTATAAATAAAGGCGTAAGTGCGCATCCACCTTACTGAACACAGCATAGGTGCAATATTCAATGGTTAAGGTATCGGCGGAAACAACCTTTGCATACAAAATGCGAGAACGCTCAAAGCTCGGTTAATATATAGAAAGTAATGTTAATTAAACCTTTCCAATTTTGAATTATAGCGCTCTCTTGTCTTTAACCAATCAAGCGCTTGGTTAATATATTATTTCATCATTATTTCACGCATGTGATATTCACCCGTTAATGTTCTAACTTCTGGGTACTTCGCTGAAATCTCGTTAGACATTTGTTCATCAGACTCGCTCCACTTTTTCATGAAGGCCTCATACTTTGCTTTACTCGGCTCCATGTCAGAGCCACTAGCCATGGTTACCACCAACAGCATATTAAAATCACCACTCATCGGTAGATCACTCCCATAGATTTTCCAATCTTTGATAAAACCAAGTTCTTTTTGTATTTTAACAGCTTTGACCCAACTTTGACTCAGGCCGGCTAGATATATGTCACCCATATTAGGGTCCACTTTAACCGTAGTTATTACCATTACTTCCTTTCCTACGTCGTAGTCCTCGTAAATTTCTAATCTGTCTTTTGCAATTAATACAGAACTAAATACTAAGCAAACTAGTGTAATTACCGTTTTTTTCATCTTATTTTCCTTCATATCAATGAATTTAGCTGTTCATTTTTTGAACAGTTCAATTATAGTAAGTAATAGGAAATAATCAAATCGCCAAACAATTAGGCCTTTTAGGAACTATTTTCAATAGGAAGTGTATTGAGTGTCGTTGCCTTTACTGTTGGATCTGAACGTCTTGGAGACTAACAATAAAAGCTCATGAATGGCTTCAATCTGCAAAGGTAAAATGATGTTTTAGATTTTCTTTTGAAATATATCTTGCCTTATCAGCCTTCGCTCTCAATTCAAATTGAGTATCGCCATTGTCCGGATAGATCGCAACACCAATGCTAAGGTTAACCTTTATTTCTTGGTCCTTGTAAGGAACGCGTGCATCAAATGCTGCTATTAATCTTTTACAGATGGTGTCACAGGCTAATTTTGAGACCGGACAATACAAAATAACTAAAAATTCATCACCGCTGTGACGGCTAGCTATATCGGTATCTCTGATTAAACCTTTTAGTCGTTTGGCAATTTCTTTTAGTACATAGTCACCAGCATCGCGGCCAAGTGCTTCATTAATTACTCTAAACCCATTTACGTCTATATGCAGGACCGCCACTTTAAATTCATAACGTTTTGCCATGTTTAATGTTAATTCGAGTTGCTCTTGTGCAAGTCGAGGAGAACTGAGCCCGGTTAGAGCATCGTAATTTTCAAGGTACTCAAGTTGTTTGCCGTGCGCGTCTACTTCATCTAATGATTTATTCAGCGTGGTTTGCAATTCTATAAGGACGACGATAATCAATGCGAAGCTTATTAATATAGACAAAATCGAATAAATGAAAGCGCTTATAAAAGTCGGACTGTCGCTTTGAATTGGAAAAACAAGGTCGTTGTTGAGAAACGATATCGCCCCCGCAACAAAGATCACCATTAGAAAGCTATAAATAAACGAAATCTTAAGGTTATGCAAAACGGCAATTATTACATTACATGATATTAGTAAGGCTAATAAACCAACGGATAAACCATATTCGATGGCACCAATTAGTATTAAAAGAGATAAAAACACGGTCACTAAAATAGTGTCTATTATTATTTTATGCTTAGAGGAAGAAAAGTAAATTGCGCCAGCCACTGCGGTGAATGCAAAGTGAGCAAGATGGATAATATTGAAGCCATATTCAATCCAGTTACCTATACTAACCGGAACCACAATTGTACATATTGTGATTATTAAAAGTGCTAATCTTGACGAAATTCGGTAGTGTAATTTTTTATTTTTGCTTCTGGAGTCGGTCACATTATTTACCTAGGGCGATGAGGTCTATCGCGGATTAAGCCAGCACTCCATGCACATCCCTGATTTGCGTAAAAAGATACACCGGTTCTGGCAAAAATGAAAATTGATAATAGGTACTGGGTTTTATATAAATAAAATACCAAATTTTTAGATATAATACCTATCAACAACTCGATTAATAGTGAATATCGTTAGATACTAGCTAAAAAATCTATTTTTTACTATTTGAGAATATAAGAAACTGATGGAATACATCTATTTATTAATTGCTTTCGTTTTTGGATTTGGTTTTAGGTTATTAAGTCTGCCTCCTCTCATTGGCTACTTGATTGCCGGTTTTGCCCTCAATGCTTGGGGGATAGAAACTAATAGTAGCTTGCAAGAAATTGCTAATCTTGGCATTACTATTATGCTTTTTACCATTGGTTTAAAGTTGAACGTTCAAGACCTATTAAAGCGTGAAATATGGTTGAGCAGTCTACTTCATTGTACTATCTGGATAGCATTTTTCAGCGCAATATTTCTGCTATTAAGCTTGATTGGATTACCCTACTTCACTGATATGGATCCGGTGACAGCAGCCTTAATTGGATTTGCATTTAGTTTCAGTTCTACGGTTTGTGTAGTAAAAATATTGGAAGAAAGTGGAGAGAGTAGAACTAGACATGGCAGGGTTGCCATTGGCATCTTAGTAATGCAGGATATTTTTGCTGTACTTTTCATGGTGGCTGCAACTGGTGAAATCCCCTCACCTTGGGCCCTGTTACTGTTTCTACTCATACCTATTGTTCCTTTGCTGCACAGGCTTTTGAACAAATCGGGACATGGTGAATTACTTCCACTAACCGGTTTAATTTTAGCCCTAGGAGGATATCAATTATTTGAACTTGTTGGCATTAAGGGTGACTTAGGTGCACTTATTTTTGGCGTATTATTTGCTGGACATTCCAAAGCGAATGAATTGTCAAAATCGCTATTAAGCTTCAAAGATCTATTTCTTATTGGCTTCTTTTTAACCATCGGTTTGACCGCACTTCCTACGCTAGAGATTACGGGCATTGCATTATTAATCACATTGTTGTTACCGCTTAAATTTTATCTGTTTTTCATCTTACTGACTAAATTTAAACTGCGAGCACGAACTTCCTTTCTCTCCAGTTTGATAATGTCCAATTATAGCGAATTCGGACTGATCATAGCGGCTGTTGCTGTAAGCGTTGGGCTCCTCGACAGCGTATGGTTAGTCATAATGGCACTCAGTGTTTCCTTTTCGTTTGTATTCACAAGCGCTCTATATAAGACATCACACAATCAATACAACCGTCATAAGAACCGCCTTAAATTGTTTCAATCTGCAGTCTCTTTGCCTGAAGATGTTTACCCCGAGATGGGAGACACAAAAATACTCGTTATCGGCATGGGACGTGTTGGAAAAGGCGCGTTTAAAACACTGGCAAAACTGATGGAAAAAGGTGTTACCGGTATGGACGCTGACTTAGAAAAGGTTAATTCGCTGAGGGAACAAAACTATGTCGCGATTCTTGGCGATGGAGAAAATATAGATTTATGGGAAAATGTGGACATTAGTAAAATTGAACTCATTTTATTAGCACTGCCATCAATAGATGATTCATCCAATATTACTAATCAACTCAGAAACGCTTCTTACTCTGGCAAAATTGCCGCTATTGCTAGGTATGAAGATGAAGTTCAACCCCTCCTGGATGTCGGCGTGGATAAGGTGTTTAACTTTTTTGCTGAAGCTGGATTGGGCTTTGGCGAGGAAAGCTTCGAGATGATAAATACAAAAAATAGTTAAACTATAACGTTGCTAATAATCCAAGACGTAATGAAAATCATTCTCTTTAGTATCGTATTGATATATAACGATTATTTTTCATTATTATTGATATTCGTCAAAACCCCTCTATACTAGTAATTAGTCAATCAAATTGCAGTAGTCATTGCTTCAGGCACACAAGGGTAGTGAAATGAAAGGTAAACCAGAAGTCATTAAAGTACTCAATGAAGTACTTACCACTGAACTAACATCAATTAATCAGTATTTTTTACATGCTCGCATGTACAAAAACTGGGGTTTTGAGGTGCTTAATGAAAAGTGCTACAAAAAATCCATAAAGGATATGAAACAAGCAGATGAAATAATAACTAGGATTTTATTTCTTGAAGGCTTACCTAACTTGCAAATGCTAGGCAAGATAAACATAGGTGAAGACCCAGTCGAAATGCTTAAATGTGATGTTGGTTTTCAGACAAAGCAAATCCCACTAATGAGAAATGCAATAGCACTATGCGAATCACATTTGGATTTCGTAACCCGAGATTTGTTAGCTGGTATTCTTGAGTACGAAGAAGAACACTATGATTGGTTAGACACTCAAACATACCAAATTGAACAGTTAGGTGTTCAAAACTACCTTCAGTCTCAAGTAGAGGAAGATTAATATGCAAGGCAATAAAAATATAATTGGTGGGTTAAACACACTGCTAGGATATGAATTAGCAGCAATGGACCAGTATTTTGTGCATTCTCAAATGTACTTGGACTGGGGTTTAAATAAGTTATATGAGCGTATTAACCATGAATTTGACGATGAAAAAGGTCATGCGACTAAACTCATCGAGCGTATGCTGTTCTTAGGTGGCAAGCCGGACATGCAAACACGTGTTGGATACAAAGTTGGTATAACTGTTCCTGAAATGTTGCAAAGCGATTTGCGCGTCGAATACGAAGTTGCAGACAAACTGCGAAATGTTATCGCAATGTGTGAAGTTGAAAAAGACTATGTAACTCGTGACATGCTAATGATTTTGTTAGATGACACTGAAATGGATCATGCACATTGGTTAGAACAACAACTCGGTTTGATAGAAATGTTGGGATTATCCAATTATCTGCAATCCCAAATGTAGGTTAACGGTTAATTGTATAGAAAGCGGCTGAGTAAGTTTTTACTTGGCCGTTTTGGTCTTCAACATGCAGGTTTAATCGCCACTGCATTTTAGCCATATTACAACTGCCCAAAAACGTTACATAACCGAGCTCTTCTTTGATAATGGGTGTTTCACCCATGAACATGTTAGCCCCCTCAATCCAAGCTTTTGACAGTTTGAGTTCTTGCGGCATATCAATAGAGAGTAAAATTTCCTCTTCAGTGACGATCGGAGATAAAAAACTGACATTTATTTTATTTTTTTCGTACAAAAATGTGCACTTTTTGACGTTCAAATCGCATTCTTCTTGATGATTTATTTCACTATTAACATTTTTGTAATAAATACCCCAAAGGCTTATTGTTATTAGGGTTATAAAGAGTATTAGTGCCTGTTTTGAATACATTTTTTTCTAATTTTTTTACATTTCATTAACTCTAGACATGTCTCTATTGATGACGATCATGTCCTACTCAAGTAATATATCTTTTTGTACTTAAAAACATTATTATCCGTATGTAATACCTCAATAGCTTACTTAACTTAGTCTCACTACTCAACTAGGGAGAAACGTCGGTTAACAGCATTGAGAGGTAGTTATTTTTTCTCGACGCGGAATATAGATAAATATGAGTGAAACAAGCCAAGTACATCCTGAATACAACTATAAAGTTGTCAGGCAATTCACAGTAATGACCGTTGTATGGGGCATTATCGGAATGTCATTGGGGGTTTTAATTGCAGCGCAATTATTTGCTCCTGCATTGAATTTTGATATTCCATGGTTAACTTACTCTCGGTTACGTCCTTTGCATACTAACTCTGTTATCTTTGCATTTGGTGGAAGCGCATTGTTTGCGACCTCCTATTATATTGTGCAAAGAACATCGCAAGTTAGATTATTCAGTGACAAGTTAGCCGCATTCACTTTCTGGGGATGGCAAGCGGTTATTGTTTCGGCGGTAATAACCCTGCCGTTAGGTTACACCTCTAGTAAAGAGTATGCTGAGTTAGAGTGGCCAATCGACATTCTAATTACACTAGTTTGGCTCGCTTACATTATCAATTTCTTTGGAACGCTTGTTATACGTAAAACATCTCATATATACGTCGCTAATTGGTTTTTGGGTGCGTTTATGCTAACTGTTGCTGTCCTGCATATAGGTAATAGCATGGTTGTTCCTGTTAGTTTAACCAAGTCATATCCCATTTATGCAGGCGCCGTTGATGCCATGATGCAATGGTGGTACGGACACAATGCCGTTGGTTTTTTCCTAACCGCAGGCTTCTTGGGAATGATGTACTATTTTGTGCCTAAGCAAGCTGGTCGTCCGGTATATTCATACCGTCTATCAATTGTTCATTTTTGGGCACTTATATCACTATACATTTGGGCTGGTCCACACCACCTTCATTATACGGCGCTTCCTGATTGGACACAGTCGCTAGGAATGGCAATGTCAATAATACTATTTGTGCCCTCGTGGGGAGGAATGATCAACGGTATTATGACGCTTTCAGGTGCTTGGCATAAGTTAAGAACGGATCCGGTATTACGCTTTTTAATTGTTTCGTTATCATTTTATGGTATGTCTACCTTCGAAGGTCCAATGATGGCAATTAAGACAGTAAATGCTTTATCACACTATACAGACTGGACTATTGGACATGTTCACTCTGGCGCCTTGGGTTGGGTCGCTATGGTTACTATTGGTTCTGTCTACCACTTGGTTCCTATCTTATTTGGTCAGCCTAAAATGTACAGTACAAAACTAATTAACATACACTTTTGGTTAGCAACAATCGGTGTTGTTTTGTATATCGTCGCAATGTGGATGTCTGGTGTACTGCAGGGTCTAATGTGGAGAGCAGTCAATTCAGACGGCACACTTACTTATTCTTTTGTTGAATCATTGGAGGCCTCAAAGCCTTTCTATATTGTCAGGTTCATTGGTGGTTTATTTGTTGTTACAGGTATGTTTATTATGGCATACAACTGTTACCGCACTGTTAACGCACCCAAAGAAAGCATTGCAGCTAAACCTGCAACCGCTGTAGCGTAAGGATCGCGATAATGAAAAATCCACATGAGTTATTAGAAAAAAACGTCGGCTTGTTAACCGTTCTTATTTTAGTCGCGATCAGCTTTGGTGCAATGGCACAAATTCTTCCACTCATGTTTGACCAACAAGCATTGGAGCCAGTTAAGGGTTTACGCCCATACACTGCGCTAGAGTTAGAAGGAAGAGATTTGTACATCCGCGAGGGGTGTGTTGGATGTCATAGCCAAATGATCCGTCCTTTCCGCTCTGAAACCGAGCGCTATGGGCACTACTCGGTAGCGGGTGAATCTGTTTGGGAACGCCCTTTCTTGTGGGGTTCAAAAAGAACAGGCCCTGATTTAGCTCGAGTCGGTCAACGGTATAGTGATGAGTGGCATCGTGTCCACTTAATGAATCCTAGAAACGTGGTTCCAGAGTCAAATATGCCGGGTTACCCGTGGTTGGCTGAAAACACACTTGACGGTGAATATATTGTTAAGAAAATGGAGGTTAATCGAATGTTAGGTATGCCATATCAGGATGAGGATATTGCAGGAGCTGTAGCTGCAGTTAAAGGCAAAACAGAAATGGAAGCCTTAATCGCTTATCTGCAGCAACTTGGGACACATTTAAAATAATGGATCAAGGAACTATAGGTAGCATATTTACGGTCATCGTTTTCATCTCTTTCGTGGGAGTTTGTTATTGGGCATTCAGCAGCCGCAATAAAAAGAGCTTTGACGAAGCAGCAAATTTAGTTTTCGATGATGAAAAAAAGACAAATTTAAATAAAGAAGATCAGGAGTCTTGAACCGATGAGTATGTTTTGGACAATTTGGATATCTGTAATAACGCTAGGTTCGATCTTGGGTTGTTTCTTGCTGCTGCGCTGGTGTTTATCAAACGATACTGGTGTTGAAGAAGGCGCATCAATGGGACACGTATTCGACGGTATAGAAGAATTAAATAATCAGTTACCTCGTTGGTGGACAATCTTATTCTATATTTGTATTGTTTGGGGTGTTGCCTATTTGATTCTTTATCCTGGTTTAGGCGGTTATAAAGGGTTGCTGGGCTGGACTAGTTCTAACCAAGGAATTCTTTCATTAGAGGAATCAAAATTAGCATTGCAAAAAGACATTGACGACGGCAACTGGAATGACTATGCCCTTCAAATCAAATACGCTAATGAAAAATTTGACCCTATTTTTGCTGAATATGCGAAAACCCCAGTTGAGCTTTTAGCTAACGATGAAAGAGCGGTACAAGTCGGTCAGCGTTTATTTTTGCAAAACTGTGCACAATGCCATGGTTCAAATGCGAAAGGCGCAGCCTCTGGCTTTCCCAACTTAACTGACAACGACTGGCTGTATGGTGGCTCTGGTGACAAGATTAAAGAAACCTTAATCTTAGGTCGTCGTGGTGCTATGCCAGGTTGGTTAAACAGCATGGGTGAAGACGGTGTAGCAGAAGTTGTTGCATATACACTTAGCTTAAGTGGCCGTGACGTTGACCTCAGTTTGAAAGAAGCAGGTAAAGCAAGGTTTGTAATTTGCTCTGCATGTCATGGAATAGATGGTAAAGGAAATCAAATTCTTGGAGCCCCAAACCTAACAGATAACATATGGCTATATGGTGGCAACCACAAGACAGTAACACAGACCCTTTATTATGGACGCAATGGCGTTATGCCGGCATTTAAAGAGACGCTTGGCGAAGATAAGGTGCATGTTGTTGCAGCTTATGTTTACAGCCTGTCTCAAAGTAAGTAAAAAACGACTACAAAAGCCTCCTATTAGCGGGGCTTTTTTGTGTCCGAGTCAGTATACTCCCTATCAACTAATCAGTTATTTCACTTTATATTAAGAAGAGTTTACGCATTATGGAAGAGTTAGACAGTAAGCCATGGTACAAGCAGTTTTGGCCTTGGTTTTTAATCTGTATTCCTTTGTCGTCGTTCATTGTTGGCGGAATTGTTGTGAGTTATGCAACCGACGGGACAAACAGCTTAGTAGTTGATGATTACTATAAAGAAGGTAAAGCTATTAATGCTAGGCTTGATAAAATTGAAAAAGCTAAGGAATTAAATATTATAACGACCTTAAACATCAATGATGATGTTATCTCGATTGAATTTTTATCCGGGGCTCCACAAACCAAGCAGGCACTTAAATTAGACTTTTATCATGTTACCCAGAAAGACAAAGACTTTTATGTATTATTAAGCGCTGATGCTAATGGCATTTATAGGGCAGAAACCGATACTAGTATCAACGGTAAATGGAGATTGCGGCTGACCCCACTTGACGAAAGTTGGAAAGTCCAGAAAACTGTAATTTTGCCTGCGGCTAAGGCTATCAAATTCAATCCATAACGGCGGTACCCATTCTCAATGGCTATTAATGTATCTAAGGGCGTTTGTTTTCACTGCGGTCTACCAAATATAGAAGGTGACAAATATCCTGTTACCATTCTCCACAAAAAGCATAGTATGTGCTGTCCAGGTTGCCAAGCAGTTGCTGCCGCCATTGTTGAAAATGGCTTAGAAAGTTACTACGAATTTAGAACAGAGCCTGCAACAAAAGGCGATGCAGCACTTGATAACACAATGAGCAAACTCGCTGTGTATGACGAGCCAGAACTGCAAGAGGAGTTTGTTTTTGAAAATGGCAAGCACAAGCAAATACAGTTAACTGTAGAAGGTATAACTTGTGCGGCATGTGGGTGGCTAATAGAAAAACAACTTGCCAAGGTAGTCGGTGTTAAACAGGTCGCTGTTAACGTGGGGGCTCGTCGAGCAATGATTACGTGGAGTGATAAAGAAATCAAACTTTCTCAGCTACTTAAGCAACTTAAAAGCATAGGATACGAGTCCCTTCCCTTTCAGGCTGACAATCACGAAGCCTCGTTTAAAAATGAACAAAAGAGTTATTTAAAGAGATTAGGATTAGCTGGCTTAATGACCATGCAGGTTATGATGTTAGCAATGGCCCAATATTTCGATTTATTTGGTAATATTGAAGCTGAAACTACACGATTTTTTAATTGGGTAAGTCTAGTTTTAACGACTCCTGTTGTGTTGTATTCAGGCAGTGTTTTCTACCTTAGTGCGTTAAAAGCCACAATGGCAAAAACAATCAATATGGACATATCGGTTACTATCGCTATATTTTCAACCTACATTGCTGGTTTAATAACCGTCAATGATGCTGATGCCGAAGTTTATTTTGAATCAATTTGTATGTTCGTCTTCTTTCTCCTTATTAGTCGGTATTTAGAACAACGGACTCGACATAAAGCGAATCAAATATCCTCAAATATGTTAAAACATATACCTGTAACCGCTTATAAATGGGTAAACGGCGAACTAACCTCGGTATTAGCAAAACAACTACAAATTAATGATTTGGTGCTCGTCAAAGCGGGCGAAATTGTGCCTGTTGATGGGGAAATAACAGAAGGTCAGGCAATAATCGATGAATCGATGTTAACGGGTGAATTTGAATCTGTTGATAAACAACCAGGTGCACGTGTTTATGGTGGTACGTTAAATCAGCTCGGCGTTATAACTATTAGGGTGACCCAAACGCTTAAATATGCGACGGTAAATCAAATTTTGCGACTACAAGAAGCGGCAATGGTAAACAAACCTAAAGTCGCTTTAATGGCAGACAGGCTCAGCAGACATTTTAGTATTATTGTATTGGCCTTTACTGCATTCACGTATACATTCTGGTCCTTGCAAGACAGTCCTCATGCATTCTGGATCGCTATTTCTGTGCTCGTTGCCACTTGCCCTTGTGCACTAGGCTTAGCAACACCCTCAGCTTTGACCTGCGCCATGGCAAAGCTAAATAAGAGCGGCATATTGCTCAAACGCGCAGATGCACTCGAACAACTTACCGAAATCTCTGACGTTGTGTTCGACAAAACAGGCACACTTACCCGAGGGGAGTTTTCCATAGAAAAAATATGGACAGCAGATGCATCTCAAAAATCCACGCTTCTATCTATTGCGGCGGCATTAGAGTTACGTTCTGAGCACCCTATTGCAAAGGCATTTTCAACACTCGATATTGATATTCAGCATCAACACATTGAAAACTTTAACGTTAGTGTCGGCAATGGTATTTATGGCACTATAAATGGCGATAGTTATCAGTTGGGCTCTGCTAACTTTATTGGTATCAACGTTAAAAGTGAATTAATAAATGAATTAGTCGATGCGTCAATCATCCTTGCAAAAGAGGGAGATGTTGTCGCTGCATTTTGGTTAGCGGACGAAATAAAGCATGACGTAGCTGATATATTAAAAAAGCTCAGCGGATATGAAACAAGTATATTGAGTGGCGATAGCGACAAAAATGTACGCGATGTTGCGCTTAAATTAGGTATTGATAAAACTTATTCGCAATGCACACCACTACAAAAGCTGAAAACAATTAAAACACTACAGCAACAAGGTAAAAAGGTACTAATGCTCGGTGATGGTATTAATGATGCTCCGGTGCTAGCTGCTGCTGATGTATCAGTAGCAGTGGGGAACGCGTCTGACCTCGCTAAAAATGCAGCTGACGTCATATTACTCAACGCTCAATTAAATTCACTTGTTGTGGTATTGTCGATGGCTAAGAAAGCTCGGCGCAAAATAAAGCAAAATATGGTATGGGCAATTGGTTACAATGTACTTGTTTTACCATTAGCGATGGCGGGTTTTTTAACACCTTGGATGGCCGCCCTTGGTATGTCTATTAGTTCAATTATTGTGGTTTATAATTCAACCCGTCTGCTTAGAGGTTAAGGTAAAGAAAAATGGATAAGCGCTTATGAGTATTATTTATGTGTTGATCCCGCTAGCAATTATTATAGTGGGTATTGGTGTGGTCATATTTTTTTGGGCTGTCAGGTCAAATCAATTTGAAGATTTAGATCGCCAGGGTTACAGCATTTTGTTTGATGACGACATAAATAAAGAAAGCGTTAATATCAGTGAGCAAAAAGACACAGTTGATGACACTGAAGATAGCAAATAATGTTAGAAATTAATTACATTGGTGCTTTCTTTATTGGCATTGCTGGGGGCGTTCATTGCATTGGTATGTGTGGCGGTATAGCAAGCGCTTTTTCATTTGCTATACCAAAGGACCAGTCCCAACTTCCTTATATTTTTTCATATAATCTTGGTCGTATTATTAGCTATACAATAGCAGGAGCTATCACCGGCTTTGTGGGCGGTATGGCGACGGTTAATATTCAGTCTGGCCTACCCATCTTACAAATCATAAGTATAGTATTTTTAGTTTTGTTGGCACTGTATATTGGCGATTGGTACAAAGGTCTATCTCTACTGGAGAAAATTGGAGGTAGGCTTTGGAGAAAAATATCCCCCTTATCTAAAAAACTTATTCCATTTAAAAATCCTCTATATACGTTGGCTTATGGGATGATCTGGGGCTGGCTTCCTTGTGGATTAGTTTACTCAGTGCTAACTTGGTCGTTAGCTAGTGAGTCGGCAATGCAAGGTGCACTAGTAATGTTCTCATTTGGTTTAGGAACACTACCCACTCTTATGGCGACTAGCCTGGGTGCTAGTTTTTTGGTACCTATTTTTCAACATAAAATGACACGAAAGGTCATTTCGGCCCTGTTATTTGCTTTTGCTTTGAGCTTGATATTAGATCTACTTGTGGGTAATAATTAACCGTAAACTAATCAAAATGTGGGTTTTTGGCAAAGAGTTCTCAACTTTCGATTCACTGTCAAAGAAGCCGTTTTAGTCATTTATGTGTACCTGTTAATTTACACAAAGTCGAACTCCAGTCACTAGATGATATTATTGAGCGAACAAGGCCTCTTCACAAGACTGATAAATTAATAATTATAGGAGATTAACTTTAGAAACTATTAGTAAGTTAAATAACCTATTTTCAGAAAGAAGAGTTAATCAAGATAGATGCGGAATTAGTATCTATTTTTTACTTTAATGTTATTAGTCAACGTGCTACTGATATAGAAATGAACGCCACTAATGCTTGTTAAACTATATAACGTTAATATACGAACAACATTTGGCCCTATCATTCCCCATATGAGTCATGTTCGAAAACCCCTAAGGCTTTAGTAGTGTGCCTTCATATGGAGCAATAACGTTACCAGCATCTTAAACAGAAAAAATTCAGAGTGTAAGTTGTTACAACAATTTTGGAGAAACCTATGTTTAATTGTAAAAAAATATTAGCTGTTACCGACCCTACCCTTGAGCAGCAGCCATCTTTGCTAAGAGCACTAAGTATCGCCGAAAAAACCGGTGCGAAAATTATTGCACTGAGTTGTGTCTATGATAAATCCTATGACATGGCGGCCGTGCTTACCAGTGAAGAACGTTTCGATATGAAGCAGGCCATGGTTGAGCATGAAAAAGCAAAGCTAGACGCTTTGGTAAAACGGCTAAAATGCGAAAGTAATGTAGAAGTCGTCATTACTTGGTATAAAAAGTTACATGAGTCCGTAATTGACACTTGCACCGAATATAACTGTGACTTGATTATAACATCCACTAAAAAGCATGGGTTGTTAGCATCCACCCTGTTCACTCCAAGTGACTGGCACATTGTACGTAATTCTACTGTCGATGTTCTTCTAGTAAAGTACCATGAATGGCCTCAAGGTGGCACTATAGTGAGTTCAATCGGAGTTTCAGCTAAAGATGATGCCCACAGCTGTTTAAGTGATAAAGTTGCTGAGACTGCTTATGCGTTATCTAAAATGCTCAACGCTAAGCTTCACTTGGCAAATTCATTTGCGGGAGCACCAATACATATCGCTGTAGAGGTCCCTAATTTTTCTCCTGAAGTTTATAATAAATTAGTACAACAAAGACACACTGATACATTGCAGGCTATTGGTGAAAAATACAAACTAGACAGCGCTAATATCCATGTATTAGAGGGATTGCCTGAAGATATTATTCCTGCGTTGTGTAAAAAATATAATGCCGATTTATTAGTCATTGGTTCGGTTGGTCGTAAAGGCCTGTCCGCAGCGTTCCTCGGCAATACCGCTGAGCTGATTATTGACGGGGTTGAATGCGATACTTTCGTAGTAAAACCAGCAAAAAACGAAGATTAGGTTAATATAGCTTTCTGTTAAAAATAAATTATTTCGACTCATTACTGACTTTGATTTAACGAGGACTCACATGAAAATTGGACTTGCACTTGGTGCTGGTGCCGCTAGAGGTTGGGCGCATATTGGGATTATTAGAGCATTGCAAAAGGAAGGTGTCCATATAGACATTATCGCTGGCTGTTCAATTGGTGCCTATGTTGGAGCTGCGTTTGCCAGCGGAAAGTTAGATGAGTTAGAGGCTTGGGCAAACACACTGACCGAGTGGCAAGTATTTAAACTTCTTGGTGTTGGATTTAGACGCGGTGGATTAGCTAGTGGCCAAAGAGTATTTGATAAATTAAAAAATGATTTTTGTGCTCCTACTTTTGAAGCGATGAACATACCATTTTCTTGTGTTGCAACTGATCTTTATTCTGGTAGAGAAGTGGTATTTAATAAAGGTGATATTGGTGACTCAATTCAGGCTTCTTGTGCTATTCCGGCTCTATTTAGCCCCGTCGACCATAATGGCAGATGGCTCGTTGACGGTGCTGTCGCTAATCCCGTCCCAGTAAATCAATGCAGACATATGGGGGCTGACTTTGTTATTGCAGTAAACCTTAGTGCTGATTTTCGTCCAAGGCTGATTGAAAAATGTGAACTTGAGCATGAGGAAAACCAAAGGAAAACCGATGCGATGCTTGATAAAGCAAACGATAGCTTTATTAAAAAATGGCTTTCACCCGACCCGAAGCTAAATAAGCGACCATCACCAGGAATCGTGGGCGTCATGAGTAGCTCTCTAGAAATCCTGCAAGCTAGAGTAACTCGCTCGCGACTTGCTGGTGAGCCGCCTGATATTCTCATCGAACCACAATTACATGATGTAGGAATGCTGGAATTTTACCGTGCAAGTGAGGTTGCAGAAAAAGGCAATCAGGCAGTTGAGCGCTTAGCTAAACAAATTGCATTTCAATTATCTCTGGTAGAGAAAGTTTAATTACTTGCTGGCTATAGCCGTTATGCGTAACGGCTTAGTTTGCAGCTTCAGCCCTTTCCTGCGCTCGAACCATTCATCATTAAGCATCAGGATACCAGCCGATACCATTTCGCCTGTTTTCGTAGCTTCGCCAAGATCTTTATCGCTAAATTGAAACATCAAACCGTTTACTGTTGGCATCATAAACGACAAAAAACTTCCCATCTCATTAAAAAAGGCTTCGTACTGTTCATACAAAAATTGCATTTCCTCATACGTATATTCAGTATTTAAATACTCGGGTTTAGTTTCAAGTTGTACTGATATATCACACTGATTTGACGGTTCTTCAAAATCAATAACAACGAAGGCATCAGCTAAATTCAATGCTTTCTCTGAACGAATGGTAAACCGATTTTCTGTTGACACTATCAAAGGGATTTGAATCTTTTGAGTGCTGATACGCGCTTTATTAATGGTACAAAGTTTATTCGTCCCAACATGCATGAAACCGAAGGCAAATTGTAGGGCTTGAGTATCGTCATTATCTAACTTTTTGACGTGACTATAAAAAGTCTTATATCTAACTTCTACTTCATCAGCAATTGCTGACTGTGCTAACAACACTGCTAATACTGCAGCGACAACAGTTTTGTGCATTACATATGTTCCCTATTAACTCTAATCATTTGTTTTAATTCAACAACGTAATCGTCACCACGCTCGGAATACTTAGTTAAACCTTCGGATAATGCGACAGCTGAAATTGGCTCCATTTTACTACGAAGTTGTTTACGTATACTGCGCATCTCACTATAAGCGTCATGTCTGTTCAGGTTCCGCATATAGGTATACATCGCTCTGGATAAATTATTAAATTTAGCCACTTCATGCTCTGCATCCTCATTACGACGTTTGGGCACGAACCCACAGCCTTTCTTAAAGCACCAGAGACCAAAAAAGTTATAACCCTTAAGTGCAAATCGTGACGTTCCCCAAGCAGATTCGTTTGCTGTTTGAACTAAAACGAGTGCTACGGGAATAATATCAACCCGAGTTAACAGCTGGTCAAAAGTAACATCTAAGTCATCGCCCATGTCAGCTCTGTATTCTTGAGTTAGCCAAACAAGTTCTTCCATCTGTTTTTCAGTAATCATTTCGCCAGAAATATGCTTTGCTCTCAAACCATGAATAAATTCCCGTTGCATCAAAATATGATTATTTTGAGTTTCTATTGCAGGCTTTAAATAACGAAAAAAAGCCTTCTTTTTTTCGGTTGTATTTTCGAATCGGTTAAAGTCAGGAATAGGCTTTTTAGCCGACTCGCTTTGTGGAACCGTTTGGATAGCCGATTTTTCAGGTTGCATTAAATATATGCCAAACAGCACTAGCACAAGCACGATAGTTGCAATCGAAATGATTTTGACTTTATGCATCAAAATGAGACTCCTCTGGGTTAGTAATTGGGTCCATTTGCTGGGTTTCGTTTCTAACACTAAACAAGTCGTTATACAAAATACCCGTAACATTATAATACAGAGGCACGATCCAAATAAATGCCAATCCAAACGTTACCATGCCGAACAGAAATAAAACCAAGAAGATAGCGAATAAGATAGTTAGTTGTAATAGATATTGGTTGCACATTTGAATAGATGATTTTATCGCCATAAACGGACGTAGTTGCTTATCAGCTATTAGAAACTTGGTAAAAACAGTTGTGATGAAAATATAAATTGCTGGCAAAATAAATAAAGTCATACCTACCTGAATTAATAATGAAACAATCAATTCTGCGGTTGCCAACCATAGTATGAGGGGAACATACATAAATAAACTCATAACATTGATGGGTTGTTTTCGTTCAGTTTTAACCGCCAACATACAAATACCAGCCATTAATGGCGATAAACAGACGGTCAGTAACATATTAAAAAAATAGGTTTCCGTTTGCAACGCTTCCAGTTGGGCAACGGTTTCAATATTATAAATATTCAAAAAGGCGACGAGTGATGCTAATCCAATAAATAATAAAATAAACATACATCGAAGAATAACCGGGAAGTTTTGCTTCGTCGCAGTATTTCCGCGCTCAAACAGGCTTTTAAGATCTAACTTATAATTTTGTGATGATGCTTTATTCATTGAATACTGAGTTTCCATGTTAGTTTTTTGCTAGTAGTCTGCTTACGTTTTAAACCACTGCTATTAATGTATAGTTTAGTTGTATGTATATGGATCTTGCAACGATATTCTTTAACCCGTTAATACTGACAACGCCTTTTTTTTGAAATAATCAAGTCAGCCATTAAGTACTAAAAATAAGGCCATAACGATGAGAACAACACCCATTATACGATCAAATATATAGCCGTTTAACTCATAAAAAGCTTGCACCCGCTTATGTGTAATAACAATTGAAAGAAATATAAACCAGGCAGCTGTGGCTATAGCCATATACAAACCATAAATTATTTTGTGACTTAATAAAGTATCTGACGAAATAGCCACAGTAAAAACAGACAAAAAGAATAAGGTTGCCTTTGGATTTACCCCGTTAGTAATAAAACCTAACATAAATGATTTGAAGAAACTTTTAGGAGCACCCGTTGAAGGGGCAACTTGTGTTTGCCGGTTCGGTTGACTTCTAATTGCACTAATTCCTATCCAAGCTAAGTAGCCAGCAGCAAAATACAACAATATGTTTAGTAACCAAGGTGTTGTTTTTATAATAATACCAATACCTATCAGCGAGTAAGTAACGTGTAAAAGTATGCCTGAGCCAATACCTGCACTTGTTGAAATTGCTGAAGCACGTCCTTGCTGAATACTTTGTTTTAATACCACAGCGAAATCTGGACCAGGGCTAGCGACAGCGAAAAAATGAATCACCACTATTGAAAAAAATTCAACCCAGTTAAAAGTAGCCGGCCCCATTATTGACTTACCTCAATAGGAAGTGTTCGACTTGCCCCCCACTCTGACCAACTAGCATCATACACTTTGACGCTACAGGCGCCTAGTGAGATGGCAACTTGCGCTACGATACAGGCTGTAATTCCGCTACCACAGCTAGTAACAATTTCTTCATGAAGGTTAATTTTACTATCCTCAAATATAGACTTTAAGTCATCAAATGATTTAAAAATACCATCGCTTTGCAGGTTGGCATAATGAATATTTACGGACGTTGGTATATGACCCGATCTCATATTTGCTCTAGGTTCAGGTTCAGATCCTGCATATCTGCCGTTACTTCTAGCATCAATAATCTGTGTTGAAGCCGTTGTGGCCGTTATTGAATCAAGCAGTGTTAGTTTCTTACTAATATATTTAGCATCGACAAACGACATTGTAGACACAGGTTTAATTTGAATATCTGATGTTAACTCAGGGCTTGCTAGCCTTGTAATAGTTGGATGTTTGCCTTTGACCCACTCTGGCAAACCACCATCAAGTGTCTTAACATTGGTAAAGCCCATAGAGACGAGCATAAACCACGCCCTCGACGCACAGAAATTACCGAAGTCATCGTATACTATAATTTCATCATCTAAGCGCAACCCAAGCTTTTGAACGCCATACTGAAAAACCTCTACTGAAGGCATCATATTGCTAAATGGTTTATGTTTATCGACGAACTCATGTTCAAAATCGAAAAATAGCGAATTAGGTACATAAAGAGGCAAGGAGCTTCTTGCTACATCCGGCTTTGATGCAGGTGCATTTGACATTGTTGTAAAAAGTATTTTGACTGTATTGGTGGCGACTAACTCACTCTTTTGAGCAAGCTCATTACAGCTAATTGTTGTAGATATCATGAGGAATACAAGCCAAAAGCGTCATCTAATATTAAGTTACACAATTAGACCATGATTTGGTCATACATAGAAGTTCCCAAAATAAATTAGCGCCTTACACAACAATCGAATCTACTAATGAAATCATATGATTGAAATATTCGGTATTTCATCAACAAGTTAACAGCTATTCTGATTAATATTGTTTGTGCGACCACTTAAAGCCTATGCCAGTGTTAGTTTTGTGTACCGCTATAACACTGTAAGTTGCTTGATAGCTTAGATTTGGATTGAGGTAACATTTAATCGTTAAAAATTTACCGTCAAAATAGCCAACTTCATTGTGACAATTTTTAACAAAAATACCACCTGAACACCAATTCTCTGTTTCAAACTCCCCATACTTCTCTTGTCCATCCCATATTTCAATTAGTTCATTTACTCGCGAACGCACAGCATATCGGTGTTCCATAAAAAAAACCTCATGATTTTCAATCTTTGGATAGTGACTTGTGAGCAAGTTAAGCCACTAAGTATAGTATAGCCGCTTACATGAAAAACGCTATTGCCGGAGATTCTAGGAGAAAATGACCGATGAAGGCGATCTGGTCATATTAAATGATGACGGAACATGGTGTTTCCAAAACATCAAAATTTAGCCTATATAAAGCTCCCAACTAAGCCCAACGTATTCAAGAGATATATAAAATCCAACTTTTGATATAAAAATTATAACAACTAACTCAACATTTTCGTTAGACCCCAAAAAATTGAAAATTAAACAAAGCCGTAAATAGTTTTGACGCATCAGAATACAACTTTGAACTGAAAGATAGTGAATTATATGGAATGGCTCTCTGAACAAGCTCAAATAGATTAGAGGTAATTGTCAAAATAGCTCTTGATAATCCTACAGAAGGAGCACCATAAAAATCCTGAGTCTAATCGACAAAATATTAATATTTTATTGATCCAAGCGAGGTTAGCACTGCTTCATTTAGCGTAATCTAGGGTTATTGGGAAAGGTAAAGAATAATTGCCTGCAACGCATTCGTCCAGAATGTCTTTTTAACCACCAAGTTATAGCATGAACTGAATGTGATCAGTTGTTAACCTATCGGATAACTAGCGCCGCTGGGGATTCATTCGAACTCATATAATCTATACACGATTTGGCAGTAAAGGCATTGGAGTTGGTAGTAGGCAATTATTTATTGAAAAACCTCAAGTGCAAACTAAATATTACTTGATTTTAAATGAGGATTTAAAATGAATGCAGAAGAAATAATATCAAAAGGATTAATAAAATCAGCCGTAATAAGCGTACATGGCTTAGCGTCAGTAAAAATATTATCAGAGGTTTACCACCAACAGATTAATAATTTAAGTCGTCAAATTAAATTAATAAAAGAGGACGAGTACAGAAACGACATAGAAAAAGCCGGCATGTATAAAAAGGTATCAAGTTATATGACTGAGAGTCTAGGCAGCACGTTGGTAAGTATCATTGATACGATAGAATTGGAAAGCATTCACAGCAAAGATTTGAAAGAGTCAACGTTAAAAGGTGGAGAGAAGTCAGTTAACCTAGTTTTGGCTACACACTTGCGAGAAAATAGAAGAGATGTAATAAACTTATTAGAGTCTGACATGCGATACGCACAAGCGGCGACGGAATTTCCCGCGAGTTACTTCGGCCTGGAAGATGAAACTCTAAAAGTCGCTCAAGAGCGTTCATTGCTGAGAAATATCCCTGAACTAGCTAAGCAAGAACGGCTAATTGAGAACAGCAAATATCATTCACGACGTTTAGTTAGATACTTTAATGGACTGAGTGCCGAGTTAGAAATGCTGGCAAACGACCATGTTATGAAAAGTAGCGTTAATAAACTGAGTAGTTAGCTATTAACAAAAACACACGGATGTAATAACGTTCAGGCTAGGAAAAAAGTGACTTGTGATGAAAATGAAGTAGGACAAATTTGGAAGCAAGGTTTTGCGGAAAGTTTCAGCGGTAGAAAACGCTACCGCTGAATTCCTAAATAGAATGGTGCCCGGGGCCGGACTTGAACCGGCACACTCTTACGAGCGAGGGATTTTAAATCCCTTGTGTCTACCAATTTCACCACCCGGGCACTGATACTGCGACTTCACAAAATAGCATTTATTGGAGGCGGAACCCGGAGTCGAACCGAGATTAACGGATTTGCAATCCGCTGCATAGCCATTCTGCCATTCCGCCATTCCACCGCAATATTGTTACTTCCACATTTCGTCAATCAAAAGATTGGAGCGGGAAACGAGATTCGAACTCGCGACCCCGACCTTGGCAAGGTCGTGCTCTACCAGCTGAGCTATTCCCGCTCTGTAATGTGGTGTGCATTCTAACCTCTAAATAAAACCTGTCAACACTAAATCTTAAAGAAATAATCTGTTTTGTTAAAAATCGTACAGTTCGTTGCTATTTTGCACTGAAACGACCAAAACCGAGCTTTATACCTTACTTAATTGTTTCCATGCGGCTTTGGTATAAACCACCATAGACCAAACGGACAAGACCGCAGAGAAATACAACAATATTGTACCTATTGTTACCCAGTAGATTGGGATGCCCATAAACTCTTCTAAACCAGACAGTAAGCCAATGAGTGCAAGCATTTGCGCCATCGTTTTAGACTTTCCTATAAAGGACACCTGAACTTTTGCAGAGCTACCGTGCTGCCCCATCCATTCGCGTAATGCGGAAACATAAATTTCACGCATTAATAATGCAATCGCCGGAACCGTTATCCAAACGCTAGCATAGCTATGAGTAACCATAAGCAATGCTGCTGCAACTATTAATTTATCAGCCACCGGATCAAGAAACGCACCGAACGGAGTTGATTGTTTTAATTTTCTAGCTAAGTAACCATCGATCCAATCAGTAATGGCCGCTAGCCAAAATATAAATGCGCCAGCCTGATGAGCCCATCGCCAATCAAGAAAATAAACACACACAAATACAGGGATCAATATAACTCTGAACATGGTGATAATGTTGGGGATAGTCCACATACTTAATAAAAACCTTGGTCTACTTCGCTATTAGGCATCTATGATACCAGAACAGGTTCAATTAAGAATGTAAATGATCATATATGGTATCGGCAAGTTCAACACTGATACCAGGAACTTTGCTAATTTCCTGTTTACTCGCCTTTTTAAGACCTTGTAGCCCTCCCGAATACTTTAGTAAAGCTTGCCGCTTTTTGGGTCCTATTCCGGGAATACCCTCTAACGTTGAGGTTGTTTTAACTTTCTGACGCTTATTACGATGCCCTAATATAGCGAAACGATGCGATTCATCTCTAATGTGCTGTATTAAATGCAAACCTGGTGAATCACTTTCCATAGGGATCGTTTCATAAGACCCTGCTCTGATTAGAGTTTCAAGCCCTGCTTTGCGACTGCTACCTTTCGCTACGCCAATAAGCATTGGTTTAAACTCAGATGGCCAATCCTCAAAATGGGCCTCAGCTTGCGATAACTGCCCTTTCCCGCCGTCTATAAAAAGAATATCAGGCAGTTTAGCGTCTGCATTAGGCGATTTGTATCGTCGTTTCAGAGCTTGTGCCATAGCAGCGTAATCATCTCCGGGAGTAATACCTTCAATGTTAAATGTTCTATAATCACTTTTTAACGGACCATCTCGATTAAAAACAACACACGACGCGACAGTTTGCTGCCCAGAAGTATGGCTAATGTCAAAGCACTCCATACGAGTAATGGGTGTATCTACTTCAATCGACTTTTCTAAATCGACATAACGTGCAAACATCGACTTTTGCTGGTTCTGTTGTGTTTCAAGTGCGTTGTCAGCGTTTTTATTAGCCAACTGCAAGTATTGACGTTTCTCATCTCGAACCCCCTCAAAGAATTTAACCTTGTAGCCAGCTTCAGTTGACAATACTTTCTCAACTTCATCCATTTCTGGAAATTTAAGAGGGATAACAATTTGTTTTGGGATTGTCTTATTGCCAGCCAGATAAAACTGCAGAATAAAAGATTGGAATACACTTTGATCGTCGATATCCCTCGGGATTTTAGGGAAAAATGATTTACTACCAAGCAATTGGCTGTCGCGAACAAATAAAGCTTGAACACAGGCATAACCATTCTTGAATGAGAACCCAAACACATCCATTTCTTCCTGATCACCAGTAACAAACTGTTGCTCTTGTATGCGACGAAGCGCACTAATTTGATCTCGATAACGTGCTGCACCTTCAAAGTTTAATGCAATACTCGCCTGTTCCATTTTGTCTACTAATGAAGCAATAACCTCAGAGTTCTTTCCTCGCAGAAATAACGTCGCTAAGTTCACCTGCTCCGTGTACTCTTTATCACTCACATAGCCTTCTACACAGGGCGCAGAGCAACGCTTCATTTGATATTGCAAACAAGGCCTGCTGCGCGCACGGTAATAGCTATCTTCACATTGTCTAATTGGGAATATCCGTTGCATCGATCTTAAACTTTCTCTTACGGCCCAAACACTAGGATAAGGACCAAAATAGGTGCCTTTGAGCTTTTTAGTGCCGCGATGAAAACTTAGACGAGGATGTTCATGTTCGGAGAGAAAAATAAAAGGATAAGATTTATCATCACGCAGTACAACGTTGTAACGTGGGCGATATTTTTTTATGAAGTTATTTTCAAGTATGAAAGCTTCAGTTTCACTCGATACCACAGTCACATCCATTTGTGCAATATGCGTTACGAGCGATTGAGTTTTTACACTGTCGACGGTCTTACGAAAATAAGAGCTGACTCTTTTCTTTAAATTTTTAGCTTTGCCTACATAAATAACTTCGTCCCTACTGTTATACATTCTGTAAACACCAGGTTTTGAAGTAAGGTTCTTTAGAAAGGCCTCGGGATCAAAAACAATTTCGTCACTCATTATTACTCGGTTTGTATCAGTTTATGGCGCAGTGCTAAATGTGTCAGTTCGACATCCGAACTCACATTAAGCTTATCGAACATTCTATAACGATACGTGTTAACAGTTTTAGCACTGATATTAAGATTTAAGGCGATTTCTGGAACTCGCGTTCCTCGGGTTAACATCATCGTAATTTCTAACTCACGATCGGACAAACTTTCAAAAGGGTTATCCAGATTAAGGGACGTGCTGCCAATAGCCAATTTCTGTGCGACGTCCGCAGATATATAACGTTGACCTGACGATACCTTATAAATTGCATTTACCATTTCAGCCGGATCAGCATCTTTAGTCAAAAAGCCGTGGGCGCCAGCTTGCATTATTTTTGTCGGTATCGGATTTTCTTTGTGCATTGATAGACAGATAATACGAGTGCTATCGCAAAACCGCAAAATTTTTCGCGTTGCCTCCAAGCCACCAATACCCGGCATACTTACATCCATCATAACTATATCAGGCGGGTTTTTTCGACATTGCTCTACCGCCTCCTCGCCACTACCGACAGAAGCAATGACATTAAAATCTTTAACATCATTTAATATGCGACTGATACCAGTCCTGACGAGCTCATGGTCATCAACCAATAAAATTTTGATCACGTATCAACCTCAAATTATTATTATTATTAAACCAAAGCATTTCATAAGCAGAGTATCATATAAAAACAGATATATTGAAATAGGTTTGTATATCAATCCTACTGTTTTACATGAAAAAGTTTTGTTAATAGTGAGTAATTAGTGCCACATTAAATCACGACTTTTGCTTTGTGATCGAACAAGAGCCTCGATCCAAAGTAAACGAAAAATCTTTTTTTATATACTGAGAGATATAAGACTTTTAAAGCGATACAAGCACATTATAAGACGCTAAAAAATCAGCACGTGTGGATGGTGTAACATTCTATGCTCTAAACGCGAAAGGTATTTCAGACTTTGAGAGTACGCTTGCAGATAAAAATACTGCGGCTGGAAATACAACATTAGCACAAACACGTGAGTATGATCGAAAAATGCAGCATATTAAAACGACCAAATAACATATAAATACACAGGCACTATATTACTTGTTTATATTACACACGTATTACACAAGGGAGATATAAAAAAAGGCCTCGACTATTGTCGAGGCCTTCAAAATGGCGGAGAGTAGAGGATTCGAACCTCTGGAAGATTTGACTCTTCGTCTGATTTCAAGTCAGGTGCATTAAACCGGGCTCTGCCAACTCTCCAAATTTTTACAATTTTTTTCACGTACATTTTGCAGCTACACAAAGTAAATGGTAGTCTACACCGGCGAATTTCACCAACTGATTACCGGTTGGGTGAGGTTCCTCGTTGAAGACGAGCGCATATTAAGGGTCAAACTACCTGTTGTAAAGTCTTTACACAGAAAAAAGTGATTTTTTTTGTTTGTTTGAACAATTTTCACGCATTCCTGTAATAATATGCGTTAGTTAACGAAAACTACTTGAATTATGGAACCAAACACCATACAAAGTATCTAACAAATAACCAAGTGTTTTACTCAATTATTATTTAACGTGGAGACGTACAAATGGAACAACGTTCAGTCTATTCTGCTTCTGGCAATCGGTCAGCGATAGAAATTAACAAGGTTTTGAAAAATACCTACTTATTACTGTCTATGACTTTAGTATTTAGTGCAGTGTGTGCTTGGATTACAATGGGCATGAATTTAGGTGGATTTGCAAGGATCGGCCTTATGTTGGCAGCGTTTGGTTCTTTATTCGCAGTGTCAAAATATGCAAATTCAGCAGCTGCGTTACCATTAACCTTTTTATTCACTGGTTTAATGGGAGCTGCTCTTGGTCCATTGTTAAGTTACTATGTTGCTGTGGGTTATCCAGGTCTCATCATGGAGGCTTTCGGAACAACGGCTGTTATTTTCGTAGCACTATCTGGCTATGCAATTACGACCAAAAAAGATTTTAGCTTTTTAAGCGGCTTTTTAATCGTAGGACTTGTTTTTGCTATTATTGCTAGTATCGCGAATATATTCTTTGCAGTACCTGCTGTTCATTTAGCAATTAATGCAGTTATCGTTTTTATATTCTCTGGTTTTATCCTATATGACACGAGCAGAATTATAAAAGGCGGCGAGACCAACTATGTTATGGCAACTGTATCGCTTTACTTGAACATCTATAATTTGTTCACAGCATTACTTGCCTTACTCAATGCGTTTGGCGGCGACGATTGATCAATCATATTAATGATGGAAAACACCCCTTCTAGGGGTGTTTTTGTTTGTTATGAAAAAATTTCTCATATTTGTTACGCGTTCTCCGTTTGATTCTTTGAATGGACAAACCGCCCTATCGTTTTGTGAAGCTGCAATTGCATTGGGACATGAAGTAGAACATGTATTTTTTTATCAGCAAGGCGTTCAACACGCCAATGTCGATATTAAGCCAGCGTCTGGTGAAAAGAGTACGCTCGCTCAATGGGTTACATTTTCAGAACAAACAAAAACACCGTTAAATGTATGTGTTACCGCATCGATTAAACGAGGTGTCTTATCAGTAGAAGATGCCTCTTACATGCAGTCACATAGTAATGTTCACCCTGCATTCACTCCTGTAGGAATGGCAGAATACTTTGCTGCGCTAAATACATGTGCGTCTAGTGACGCTGATTCATTAATCTGTATGCAGTTTTAGAGCTTAGCTATGACAAAATTACTTATCATTTCAACTCAGCCTCCATATGTAGCCAGTGCTTCGCAGGATGCCTTGGAGGCGGCACTTGCAGCTAGTAACGTCGGTATTAAAGTGACTTTTGTGTTATCTCAACAAGGGCTTTATCAGCTCTTAGAATGTCAGAACAGCACTTCTCTACAAAAACGCTCCATCGTAAAACAAATTAACGCGCTTCCCTTGTATGACATTGACGCTATTTACTATGTGAAAGACGATATGACCGATCTGATGCTTTCGGGCCAGACACTCACATCAACTGCAAAGCCAATAGATACAGATGCGTTCCAACACTTATGCGCTGTGTCTAACGCAATTTTACGTTTTTAGTTTAGGATTATTTACGCATGTTACTTGTATTTTTAAGCTCTGAGTATCAATCCATTGAAGCATTTTTACCTCACACAGATATTGAGCGGCCACATGCTGTTATTATTGCGCAGCAGGGCGTATACCAGCTAGATAAAATATTAGTAGAAATGCGAGGACGCCATGACGTTTCTATTCACGCGCTTAAACGCGACTTATTGGCGACAGGACTACTTTCAATGGCCCAAGAATACGATAAAGTACAAATTATTGACTTTACAGAATTTGTAACGTTAACAACGAAACATGCTGCATGTATTACACTACAATAATTGAATACCAGCGTTTTACACAAAGAGTTTAAATAGAAATAGTATGCATCACTTTTTAGAATATGCGGACATAAAAATAGAAACGGATGCTGATGGTTATCTGATTGATTACGCAGAGTGGAATAAAGAACTCGCGTTGGTAATTGCACAGCGAGAGGAACTTGAATTAACTCCCGCGCATTGGGATGTGGTGCTTTTTGTCAGAGAGTTTTACGAAGAGTACGAAACAAGTCCGGCAATCCGAGTACTGGTGAAAAGCCTAGCCAATAAATTTGGACCCGAGGTTGGCAACAGCCGCCACGTGCAACGTCTATTTCCTAAAGGCCCAGCAAAGCAAGCGACTAAAATTGCCGGCCTACCTAAGCCAGCAAAGTGCCTGTAATTGATATCTAAGCAGACGGTGACATAACTTCAAGGCCATTCATATAAGGTACTAACGCCTCAGGTACTTTCACGCTGCCATCAGCTTGCTGATAATTTTCCAATATTGCGACTAGCGTTCGACCAACCGCTAAACCTGATCCGTTCAATGTGTGCAGTAATTCTGGTTTTTTCATATCGTGCGATTTATATCTAGCATGCATTCTGCGCGCTTGAAAGTCGCCCATATTTGAACAAGAAGAAATTTCCCTATAGGTGTCTTGTGCTGGAAGCCACACCTCTAAATCATACGTTTTGCTTGATCCAAAGCCCATATCACCCGTGCATAAAAGAACTTTACGATAAGCTAATCCTAGTTTTTGTAAGATAACTTCGGCATGGCCCGTCAATTCCTCTAGCGCTTGCATTGAATTACTTGGGTGTACCAACTGAACCATCTCGACCTTATCAAATTGATGTTGACGGATTAGTCCTTTCGTATCACGCCCATATGAGCCTGCTTCACTTCTGAAACAAGGTGTATGTGCCGTCATTTTAATAGGTAGAGTCTCTAAAGGAAATATTTCATCTCGGGCTATATTGGTCAATGGTACTTCGGCAGTAGGGATAAGAGACATGCCCTGGCCTTCTTCCGTTGCCGGTTTAGTATGAAATAAATCTTCTCCGAACTTAGGTAATTGACCCGTTCCGTAGAGACTGTCGGAGTTAACAAGATAAGGAACATAGACCTCTTGATAACCATGCTCTTGAGTATGTGTATCAAGCATGAACTGACCGAGCGCTCTGTGCATTCTAGCCACAGCACCATTCATAACGACAAATCGTGAACCCGATAATTTTGCTGCTGTTTCAAAATCAAGTCCATTATTCAATCTTGCTGACACATCCACATGATCATTAACTTCAAAGTCGAACGTTGGTATTTCGCCCCACTTAAGTACTTCCTGATTTTCACTTTCGTCTTTACCTAGCGGTACCTCATTAGAGGGTAAATTAGGTGTTTCTTGATAAATAATATTAAGCGCATTCATTACCTGTTCGAGGCTTGATTTAGCCTCTTCAAGCTTTTCACCTAAGCCACTCACGGCCGCCAATAAAGGTTCAATATCTTCGCCAGAGGCTTTTGCTTTGCCTATTGCTTTGGAACGTACTGTGCGTTCATTTTGTAAATCCTGGGTGGCAACTTGTAACACTTTACGTTTTTCTTCTAACTCAGTTATTGCAGCAACATCGAGCGAATAGCCACGTGATTTTAATTTAGCAGCAACTTCGTCGAGGTTATTTCTGAGTAATCGAGGATCTAACATTTTTTATATTATCCTTTGAAAATTAATAAAGCCAACCACACTGAAATAAGACAGATAGTGACGTTGAAAAATACATTTAGCCAGGCTTTAATTATTTCACCTTGCTGGATCAGTAGTACAGTATCGAGTGAAAAGGTTGAAAAGGTTGTAAATGCACCGAGTAGACCAATACCTACTAATACTCTAAAGCCTGTGTTATCTCCATCATCTTGCTGTATAAAAGCATACAACAAGCCCAGAAGAAATGAACCCAATACGTTCACCACAAGAGTACCAAATGGAAAGCTCTTTCCCAATAGATTAGTGGCAATTTGTAGAATAAAATAACGCATGGAAGCGCCTACGGCACCGCCAATTGCTACAAATAAATATAGTTGAAAGGTATGCATCTTAATTACTCTCTTTATTTTTTCTCGACTTTCCTTGCGACTGAGCTTGCGCATCAAGTTCCGCTAAGTAAGCCATTTTAGCACTCAATTGCTTTTCTAAACCTCTATCAGACGCATTATAAAAAATCTGCTCCGAAATATCGGGAGGTAAATAACACTCACCAGCGGCATAAGCATTCGGCTCGTTATGCGCATAGCGATACCCTTTGCCATGCCCCATTTCTTTAGCCAAACTGGTCGGTGCATTTCTTAGGTGGCTAGGAACATCGTAACTTGGTGTATCGTCAATGAGCTGTTGTGCTCTCTTGAAAGCAGAGTATACCGCATTGCTCTTTGGTGCGAGAGCACAATAAATAACAGCTTGGGCAAGCGCCCTCTCTCCTTCAGCAGGGCCTACTCGGTGGTAGAGATCCCAGCTATTTAAGCAAACTTGTAATGCTCTAGGGTCGGCATTTCCGATATCTTCAGATGCAATTGCTAGCAAGCGTCTTGCAATTACTAAGGGGTCACCGCCACTTTTCAGTAGTCGGCAAAACCAATATAAAGCGCCATCGGGGGATGAGCCTCTTACCGATTTATGGAATGCAGATAACAAGTCATAATAATGGTCACCATTTTTATCGAAGGCTAAGGTTTTAGCTCCGGTCGCTTTCTTAATTAATTCTAAGCTAATTTTTTCTCCATCACTGGTTAAGTCACTACAAATTTCTATTGACATTAACAAGCTTCTTGCGTCTCCATCTGCCTGCGTAACAATAGCTAGCGCCGCATTTTCCTCAAACTCAATGTGCTTATTTTCTCGTTCTTGCAAAAATTCAATCGCACTTTTTAATAGCTTCGTCAAATCAACTATTGTTAGTTTTTCTAAAATAAACACACGTAAACGAGAGAGCAAAGCGCGATTTACTGAAAAGCTTGGGTTTTCTGTTGTCGCACCAATAAGGATGATATGACCACTTTCTACATAGGGTAAAAATGCGTCCTGTTGGCTTTTACTAAAACGATGGATTTCATCAACAAATACGACTTTTTGTTTTGCAAACAGGTCAGAAGTGCCGGCGGTTAGGGAACCGCTTACTTCACCAATAGCGGCTCGTATTTCTTTTACGCCCGAATTAATAGCAGAAAGCTCAATTACATCCGCATCAAGTTGCTCTGCAATTAAATGCGCTAATGTTGTTTTACCGGTGCCGGGTGGTCCCCAGAAAATCATTGAATAACAGTTTTTTTGCTCGAGCATTCTCGAGATAGTGCCCTGTTCTGAGATTAAATGAGACTGCCCCACATATTCACTAAGACTTTTTGGTCTTAGTAAGCTAGCGAGGGGTTTGTATTCAGAGGATTTCATTTTTCACTCGATAGAAGCAACCATTCAGACTGCTGGCAATTGTCTTATTATTGATTACGTTGGTCGTCGACAATATAATTTATTGGAATATCAAACGTAAACAATGACTGCGGAACTGGTTGATTTTGGGCTATATTTGAAAATACTAATAGGCTTTTCTGTTGCTGTCTATCAGTTGATTGCAGACGTGAAAGTTCATCGCCGTTAAACTCAATGTTCAGTGAAACAATATTTGCATTTTCATCCTTTGAGATCACAACAAAACGAGATTGCGTTTTTTCAACGATAACAGTATTCCACTGTTTCTCATCATCTGAGACAAGAAGCATTAAAGGATTATTTTGGGTTATGGAAGCCTGTTGCATAAGCGTGACTTGTTCTACAAAAGGATCAACACTGTATACTGTGGTGCCGTCTGCAATTAGCAGAGTCTCATCTGGTAACTGGGTCTCCCAACGTAGCATATTCGGCGTTTTCAATGTCAATTGCCCAGAAGAATTTTGTAATTCTTTACCCGTAATATCAGAAATGCTTTGTGAAAATCTAGCTGAGTATGAAACGAGCTTGCTGAGTTTGATTTTCAGCTCAGTTTTTGGCGTTACTGTCTGCGCATCTTGCGCAACTGACTCCGCACTTAGTGCAATGCTGCTCATTGTGATTAAACTAACCCCAATAACAGCAGCTATACTAACCGCTTGAATTCTACTTATAATTAAACTGAACTTTTTATTTGTGACCAGAGTCAACATAATCTAATCCTTTGGTGGAGGTGGCGCTAATACCTCTCTGTTGCCATTGTGGCTGGGTGAACTTACAACACCGCTCAATTCCATCTGTTCAACTAAACGTGCTGCTCTGTTGTAACCAATCCTAAATTTGCGTTGGACGCTTGATACCGAAGCGCGGCGCGTTTGAGTAATGAACGCAACTGCTTCGTCGTAAAATGCATCGAATTCTTGATCGTCGCCATCAGTGTTTTCGCCCGGCAACAGCATTTCCGAGGTCGCTTCTCCATTTAGGATTTCATCAATATACTGAGGTGCACCTCTCCGCTTCCAATCTGCAACCACTGCATGGACTTCATGGTCGTCAACGAATGCGCCATGAACACGAGTTGTTATGCTCGTACCAGGCGGGTTATATAGCATATCGCCGGCCCCTAACAATGATTCAGCACCACCTTGATCCAGGATCGTTCGTGAGTCAATTTTGCTAGAAACTTGAAATGCAATCCGGGTAGGAATATTGGCTTTGATTAAACCGGTAATAACATCAACAGATGGTCTTTGAGTCGCTAAAATTAAGTGAATACCTGCAGCACGGGCTTTTTGGGCAATCCTTGCTATTAACTCTTCAACTTTTTTACCAACAATCATCATCATGTCAGCAAACTCATCGACGATGACCACAATACTTGGTAGCTTATTTAGTTCTGGTGCGGTTTCATCCATACTCTCTTCAGACTTCCATAGAGGGTCGAGTATTGGTTGGCCATCATCCTTAGCATCTTTGATTTTTTTGTTGTAGCCTTTAAGATTTCTAACACCCAAAGCCGACATTAAACGGTAACGACGTTCCATTTCACCTACACACCAACGCAGAGCATTGGATGCCTGTTTCATATCAGTCACTACTTCAGTGAGTAAGTGTGGAATACCCTCATAAACCGACAGTTCAAGCATTTTCGGATCTATCATAATCAGTCGAACATCTTCAGGCGTCGATTTATAAAGTAAACTTAATATCATGACGTTTACGCCAACCGACTTACCTGAACCTGTGGTACCAGCAACGAGCAAATGTGGCATTTTACCTAAATCAACCACAACAGGTTTTCCCGAAATATCAGCCCCTAACACGATTGTTAGCGGAGATTCGCTAGCTTGAAACGCTTTTGTCTCGATCACTTCACTTAAGCGAACCATTTCACGGTGTTTGTTCGGGAGCTCTAAGCCTATAACAGACTTACCTGGAATAACTTCGACCACGCGCACTGAAATTGCCGACATCGCTCTAGCGAGGTCTTTCGCTAACGTGGTTATCTTACTCACTTTCACGCCAGGGGCTAAATCTAACTCAAATCTGGTAATTACGGGCCCGGGTAAAACGTCAACCACATTTGCGATAATATTAAAATCAGCCAATTTTGCTTCCAGCAATCTGGAAACTTGATCTAATTCTTCTTGGGTAATTGGATTTTCATGCTTATCAGCTCTTTCTAATAAATCAAATGATGGCATGAGTGCTTTTTGTGTTGATGTTACAGCGGTGTATTGACTAGCGACTGCTGGCTTTATGCTTTGTTCAGCGCGAAGTCCGCCCTGCCCTGCGCTTTTTGATGCTCGAACAACTTTAATTCGTTGCCTTTCAGCTGCTGGCGTCGACTGCTGTTCGTCATCATCATCATCATCTAGGGCGTTATAAACATATTTATCATCAGGCTCAGTATTTTCGTCTTCTGACATAAACACAGCGTCTGGAATATGAAATTCAGGCTCTAACTTAGTTAATGAGTTTGAATTAGTTGCCTGCGCTGTCGTCTCTGTTTTTAATTCAGGTCCCGGTTCGGCACGTAAACTTGTTATATTCAACTCTGCGCTTTCGGTGTTTATCGGTTTAGGTAATGGGTTTTCATTTTTATTAACAAAATAAGGCAAAGAGAGCGCGCTTACCTTTTGAGGTAATGTGTATAAATCCCTAGCTCTGCTTATAGAGAAAGAACCAATAGCATCAATAATACTTAACCAAGAGATACCAGTTGCTAAAGTGAAGCCGGTGCAAAAAAAACAAATGAGGAGTAACACTGTGCCTACAAAACTAAAATGAGGGACCAGTGCGGTACTGATAATATCACCCATCGCGCCGCCAGCAGACACGCTGTAGAAATCGTCGAAGTTGATGCTTGCGATACCAGTAAACCCAAATACTACAAGCAAAGCACCAACCATACGGAGACTAATAGTAAGATAATCGAGTTTGGACACGCTCTTTATATGAAGAAAAACGAACCAGCCACAAAACGCCAAAGCGAAAGGCAATACGTAAGCTGTTATACCAAAAGTAAATAAAAAAATATCAGCCGCCCATGCGCCTATTGAGCCCATCAGGTTTTGAATTTCATTATGTAATCCAGCCTGTGACCACCCAGGGTCGCTAGGATGAAATGAAGCTAATGCTATCAGCAAGAAAAATGCAGTCGCACATGACACCATCATGCCTACTTCCATTAAACGCTGTGTTCCGGATAATCGCGCCATATCCCCACAAATCTTTTTTATAATTCTTATTTAATTGGAATTAGCGACATATCAACTAATCCCTCTTTGTTTTACAGAATATCATAATCCAAACGACTGAATACATACTGAATGTTATTTATCGTTAATTTTTATTCTATTAGTATGTTTTACTTCTTCCATGACCACATACGTGCGTGATTCTCGCACACCAGGCAGTCGCAACAAAATATCTCCCAATAATTTCCGATAACTGGACATGTCAGCGACTCTTGCTTTCAATAGAAAATCAAAATTTCCTGACACTAAGTGACACTCTTGAATATCATCTAAATTTTGCACCGCCGCAGAAAATTCTGCAAATATATCAACCGATGTTTTTGATAGTGTTATTTCGACAAACACTAACATTGCGGCACCCAGCAATGTCGGATCTACGGTCGCAGTATAACCCGTTATATAGCCCTGCTGCTCTAGCCTTTTAACTCGTTCTAAACACGGACTAGGACTTAAACCAACACTTTTGGCTAAAACCACATTGGAAATTTTTCCGTCTAACTGCAGCGCAGTTAGTATTTTGCGGTCGATTCTATCAATATGTTTGGGCGTCTTAACTAGCATTTAATTTCATTAACAATATATTAGACAGTATATTGTACTGCATTTGTAAAATCTTCGATATTTATATTTACCAAAAATGCAGTAGACTGCACGCAATTAATTAACATTAAAGGTTTAAAATGATTGTTGGTGTACCAAAGGAAATAAAAAATCATGAATATCGTGTCGGTCTCACTCCGGCCGCAGTTCAGGAATTTGTTAATTGCGGCCATGAAGTACTCGTGCAGACAAATGCTGGTGCCTCAATTGGTTTTACTGATGAGCTTTATACAAGTGCAGGTGCATTAATTATTGTTACAGCTGAAGAAATATTCGCTAAAGCAGATATGATAGTTAAGGTCAAAGAGCCACAACCAAACGAATGTCGAATGCTTCGTCAAGGGCAAACGTTATACACTTACTTACACCTCGCGCCAGATCCTGTTCAAACCCAGCTGTTGGTTGAATCAGGTGCAACTTGCATAGCTTACGAGACTGTTACCGATAGTAGAGGAACACTTCCTCTACTAGCACCTATGAGCGAAGTTGCGGGTCGCATGTCAATCCAAGCTGGTGCGCATTACCTTGAAAAAGCACATGGCGGAAGCGGCACGTTATTGGGTGGTGTTCCGGGTGTTGCACCAGGTAAAGTCCTCATTATTGGCGGTGGTGTTGTTGGTTTGAATGCAGCTAAAATGGCTATGGGTCTTGGTGCTGATGTAACCATCCTTGACCGTTCTTTAAACCGTTTACGTGAGCTAGATGATATTTTTGAAGGTCGTTTAGCCACTGTATTTTCAACATCTGAAGCAATCGATTATCACTCTTCACGTGCCGATTTAGTTATCGGTGCTGTTTTAGTACCTGGCGCTGCCGCACCAAAATTGTTGAATCGTCAACATATCAAAAATATGAAGCCGGGATCGGTAGTGGTCGACGTCGCAATTGATCAAGGCGGTTGTTTTGAAACCTCTAAAGCAACAACACATCAAGACCCTGTTTATATAATTGATGATGTTGTGCATTACTGTGTTGCAAACATGCCTGGTGGCGTTGCTCGCACATCGACAATGGCGCTGAATAACGCCACACTGCCATTTGGTTTAGCATTAGCAAACAAGGGTCCCAAGCAAGCAATGCTTGATGATGTTCATTTGTTAAATGGACTAAACGTGCATAAAGGTATAGTGACATACAAGGCCGTAGTCGATGCACTCGGTGACAAATTTGGATTAACATATATGCCTGCAACAGAAGCATTAAATAGTTAATTTTTGCTATCATAAATAGAAAAGGAGCCCAGTTTGGCTCCTTTTTTTATGTCTGTTAAAATGTAAACCAAATAACCTTTCATTCTAGTTAGCCTAATTGCCAATTGTGAATGCTGACATTGAAGAGTAAACCAAGAAACTCAACGCTCACGCCTTTGCGGTTAATCTCATTGGAACAGAGGGTTTATACAATCGATGCTAGTTAACTAAATGACAAATTGATGCATTAATTTCATTTAAACTATTCAGTGGATCAGGTGCTTGGGTAATAGGTCGACCTATTACGAGATAGTTAACACCACTTTCAATAGCGCTTAACGGCGTTGCGACTCTTACTTGGTCACCCGAGCTTGTGCCTAACGGTCTGATGCCGGGGGTAACAAGTAAAAAATTATCATTAACTAATTGTCTTAATTCGATTGCTTCTTGCGCAGAACAAACAACACCATCTAAGCCACACTCTTGGGCTAGCATTGCTAGGCGTTTAACCTGCTCATTAATTTGTCTATTACCTAACACCGAATCTAATTGGCTTTGGTCCATACTAGTTAACACTGTTACAGCTGTTAACAGAGGCCTATCTTCTCCCATCTCCTTAAGTGCTTCGATAGCTGCTTTCATCATTTCAGGACCACCACTGGCATGTACATTTACCATCCACACACCAAGCGAAGCTGCTGCTTTAACGGCTTTAGCTACTGTATTAGGGATATCATGAAATTTTAAATCTAAGAAAACATCAAAACCCAATGCTACGACACTTTTAACCCAATCTGGTCCAAAATAAGTGAACATTTCTTTACCAATTTTCAGACGACAAGCTCTTGGATCAAGTTTTGAGATCAGCTCATTAGCTGTGTTTGCATCATCAAAATCAAGTGCAACGACCACTTTAGGGTCAGGCGAGGTAGAAACCATACTAATATTATTCTCCGTCTAGGCCTTTAATAGGCTTAACATTAGACCATGTTTTACATGCAGGACAGAGCCAATGCAATTGACGACCAGAAAAACCGCAACTCTTGCATCTGTATTTAGGGCGTTGTCCTATTTGCTTATCAAGCAATGATTGCAGGTGACTCAAACTCTCTTGTGCCTTTTTAGGATCATTGAAGTTGTCTTGATAAAGTTTTAATAGAGTCTTAAATCCACGCATAGTTGGATGTTTTTGTAACTGTGAGACGAGGATATCAACAGCATGCTGATTATCACCTTTGCGAGCAATAATATTAACTTTAGCAATATAAGATGAAGCACATTTTTGCCAATATGGTTCTAACAGTCTCTCTAGTTGTTCCCAACCGTCTGTTTTACCTGCCCATTCTTCCAACAATGGGATTGCCTCACTTAACCAATCCAAATCGCGCTTGGGGATTTCGGATAAATAGGAATACGCTTCTTTATAGTTCTCTGATGCTAGGGCAAGTTTACCTAAGTCTAACCATGCTCTCACTTGGCTACTGTCTATCATAATTGCTTTCTTTAATAGTGAAGTAGCCTCATCTCTCTTATTTTCTTCAAGCAACGCTTTAGCTTGCTCGCAATAAAAGTGTGAGAGTAAAACATATAAATGTTTATCGTTTGGCGTTATCTGAATGCTTGCGCTGGCTAAATCAATCGCCTTGTTCCACTCTTTGGTTACTTGATAAATATTAAACAGCTTTTGTTGTGCTATATCGAAGTGTTGAGTCTGTTCTAATAACTGCAGAAATACCCCTTCGGCTCTCTCTAAAAAACCAGCTAATAAATAGTCAGTACCCAGTTCCAATAATGCTAGCGCTTCTTGCTTATTACTTATTTCGTCTTTACTAATGAGGTTCTGATGAACTCTTATTGCGCGATCTAATTCGCCCCTGTGCCTAAAGAAGTTCCCCATTGCAATGTGGGTTTCAACGGTATCATTATTGACACTAATCATCTTCATGAGGGTATCAACGGCTTTATCAGGTTGATCAGAGAGTAGGAAGTTTAAGCCTTTGTAATAATGTTTTGAAAGAATTGAGGATTGTTTGCGTTGCGCTTTCCTGAGGCTGTTTCGACCCATAACCCAGCCGTAAGCTACAGCGACTGGTAATGCTAAAAATAGTGCTTCCAACATTTATGCGGAATCTTTAGACAATTTTTTCAGTCTTCTTTGCAATATTTTATTTTGCATTTTTAAGCCTAGAAAACGAAGTAACATCATTAAAAAACCGATTAAGAAACCTAACGCAATGGTAATGACCATGAACGTGGACACTCTCAACTCAGTTTTTGCAATAACGTAGTTGACGGTAATCATTTGCGTGTTTTGAGAACCAATAATAATCGATATCATTAATAACAATATAATAACAACGAAGACGATTATTACTTTCATCGAATAGCCTTGATTACTGAATAACTAATATTTACAGGTCAACTCTGTCTCTGAGTTCTTTGCCTGCTTTGAAATGCGGAACATGCTTACCTGTTAACTCCACAGTATCGCCCGTCTTTGGGTTACGACCTGTGCGAGGCGCTCGGTAATGTAGTGAGAAACTGCCAAAGCCTCTTATTTCAATACGGTCACCGCGTTGAAGAGTCTGTGCCATCTGCTCTAATAATTCTTTGATTGCAAGCTCAAGTTCTTTGCCCTGCAGGTGTTGTGCTTTTTCGCCTAAGCGAACAATAAGTTCTGATTTGGTCACGCCAATCTCCTCTTTAAGAATGATATACAGCAACCAGGAGAGAAATTGGAGCGACAGGGACTGTCGCTCCGAATTGCATTACTCGCCTTTAGCAGCTTTAAATGCTTCTGCCATCGCGCTTGCGAAACCAGCTTCGTCGGTCTTGTTGTTAACGCTATCAATTGCTTCTTTTTCATCAGCGTGATCTTTAGCTTTAACCGAAAGATTAACTATACGGTTCTTACGGTCAACACCCATGAACTTAGCGTCGATTGCATCACCAACCTTCACTACTTCACCAGCATCTTCCACTCTATCGCGTGTAAGGTCACCAATACGGATATAACCTACAACTTCTTCACCAAGCTGCACTGTTACGCCTTTAGCATCGGCCTCAATTACTGTTCCATTAACAATAGCACCTTTCTTATTATCTGTCAGATACTTATTGAATGGGTCTTCTTCAATTTGCTTAACACCAAGTGAGATACGCTCACGTTCTGGGTCAACTTGAAGAACAACAGCTGAAATTTCGTCACCTTTCTTATAGTCACGAACTGCATCTTCACCTGTTTTCTGCCATGAAATGTCAGATAAGTGAACAAGACCGTCAATGCCGCCATCAAGGCCAATAAAGATACCGAAGTCAGTAATTGACTTGATCTTACCAGACACTTTGTCACCTTTTTCGTGTGACTTAGCGAAAGTTTCCCAAGGGTTGTCGATACATTGCTTAAGGCCAAGAGAAATACGACGGCGTTCTTCGTCAATTTCAAGTACCATAACTTCAACAACATCGCCAAGGTTAACCACTTTAGATGGGTGAATATTTTTGTTTGTCCAATCCATTTCTGAAACGTGAACGAGACCTTCAACACCGTCTTCAATTTCAACAAAGCAACCGTAGTCAGTTAAGTTGGTGACTGCACCACTTAAACGAGCACCTTCTGGGTAACGGTTAGCAATTTCCTGCCATGGATCGTTGCCCATTTGCTTCATACCTAATGAAACGCGTGACTTTTCTTTGTCAAACTTAAGTACTTTAACGTTGATTTCATCACCAACGTTAACGATTTCGCTTGGATGCTTAACGCGTTTCCAAGCCATATCAGTGATATGTAGAAGACCATCTACACCACCTAAGTCTACGAACGCGCCGTAGTCAGTAAGGTTCTTAACGATACCTTTAACTTCATCACCTTCTTCTAAGTTCGAAAGAAGTTGATCACGCTCTGCGCTGCTTTCTGCTTCGATAACTGCACGACGAGAAACAACAACATTATTACGCTTAGCATCAAGCTTAATAACTTTAAATTCTAATTCTTTGCCTTCAAGGTGAACTGTATCGCGAACAGGACGAACATCAACAAGTGAACCAGGTAAGAATGCGCGTACAGTATTAATTTCAACTGTGAAACCACCCTTAACTTTACCGTTGATAATACCTTTAATTGTTTCTTTTTCTTCGTAAACTCTTTCAAGCTCAACCCACGCTTCGTGGCGTTTCGCTTTCTCACGAGAAAGGATAGTTTCACCGAAACCATCTTCTATTGCATCTAATGCAACGTCAACAACATCACCAACAGCGATTTCTAATGAACCGTCAGCCGCTTTAAATTGGTCTACCGGAATAGCACTTTCTGATTTTAGGCCTGCGTCAACAAGAACAATGTCTTTGTCGATAGATACTACTGTACCTTTAACAATTGCGCCTGGGCGAGTTTCTATTTGTTGTAAGCTTTCTTCAAAAAGTTGTGCAAAATTTTCAGTCATATTATTTGATAGTCTTTTTTAATCCGTAATATCATCCATGCGGTTACGGGGTTGTTAATAATACCGTCGTCATCCTAACAACAGTCTTTAAACATCGTCACCAAATAGTTTGGATTCAATGAAATATTTTGCCTTATCAAGTACTTGCTTTATACCCATAGAGGTAGAATCAAGTACTAAAGCGTCGCTTGCAGCTACTAGAGGAGCAACCGAACGATTCGAATCTCGCTCATCGCGAGCTTGTATATCTGATAAAAGGCGCGAAAGTTTAACATCATAGCCTTTTAGTTTCAACTGATCGTATCGTCTTTGCGCTCTGGATTCTGCACTTGCCGTCAAAAATATTTTTACATTTGCGTTTGGGAACACAACTGTCCCCATGTCTCTGCCGTCTGCGACTAGCCCAGGCGGCTCAGCAAACGCTCTTTGCCTTCTCAATAATGCTTCTCTTACGGTTGGCAAAGCTGCGACTTTTGATGCAACAGAACCAACTTCTTCTGTTCTGATAGAGTCTGTTACGTCCTCACCCTCTAATATAACGCGAGTCACTCCATTTTGGGTGTCAAAAGTAACGTCCAAACCCGCAGCTAAAGGAACGATACCAGCTTCGTCGTCAGGCTCAATACCGTGATGCATAGTTGCAACAGCGAGTACTCTATAAATTGCACCACTATCTAAAAATCGCCACTGATAATGTTCAGCTAAAAGTGTGCTTAGAGTCCCCTTGCCGGCCCCGCTAGGCCCGTCAATAGTCACGATTGGCATCTTTTGCATAATTACTCCATTACGTTTTCTGCTCGAAAAACGCCATCACTATACGCGCATGAGCCAACAGTGCAACGCATTATCGGCATTAGCTCTTTTTAGCAACTGACTATTTGCGAGTTTAAAAAAATTATTATCCCGCTATTTTACGAAACTCGTCAAAATAGGTAGGAAAGGTTTTAGCTGTGCATCCGGGGTCATTAATTGTAATGCCAGCATCACCCAACGCTAATAATGAAAAGCACATCGCTACTCGGTGGTCATTATACGTGTCAATTGCAGCGTGTTTAAGCTGTTCTGGTGGCGTGATTTTAATGAAATCATACCCTTCTTCAACTATAGCACCCACTTTTTTTAACTCTGTTGCCATTGCATGTAAGCGGTCAGTTTCCTTTACACGCCAATTGTATACATTTGAAATACAAGTTGTGCCTTTTGCAAATAAAGCCGTCGTAGCTATCGTCATTGCGGCATCAGGAATATGATTCATATCCATATCAACTGCGGTCAAAGGAGCCCCTGTTACGGAGATAAAGTCGTCACCCCAAGTTATTTGTGCACCCATTTTTTCGAGCACATCGGCAAACGCTATATCGCCCTGAATAGAAGCTTTTCCTACACCTGTAACTTTAACAGTGCCACCTTTTATTGCACCTGCAGCGAGGAAATATGAAGCTGAAGAAGCATCCCCTTCGACCAGAAAAGTACCTGGAGACTGATATTGTTGTCCCGCTGTAATCACAAAAGACTGATAGTTATTATTACTCACGTTTACGCCAAAAGTAGCCATCGTCTTAAGCGTAATATCAATGTAGGGCTTGGACACTAGTTCGCCTACGATATGAATACTCACTTCATGCTCTAGCAAAGGAGAAGCCATCAACAGCGCCGTTAAAAACTGACTTGAAACGGAGCCATCAATGTTAAATGACATTGTTTCTAATTGCCGACCTTTAATTCGTAGTGGCGGATAACCTGTATTTTTTAAATAACTTATATCTGCACCCGCATTAACTAATTCATCGACCAAGTCCCCAATCGGACGCTCTTCCATGCGTGGTTCACCGGTTAGCTCAACATCTACGTTTGAAAACGCTAGCGCCGCACAAAGTGGACGCATCGCAGTACCTGCGTTACCTAAAAATAATGAAAGGGGCTTATCGATCGAAAACGCGCCACCAAGACCAATGACCTCACACTCCGTTTTATCATCATTTAGGCGGTAACTAACGCCTAATTGGGTTAATGCATTTAGCATATGCTTTATATCGTCACTATCTAATAAATTAGTTAGTGTCGTCTTACCATTTGCCAAAGCCGCTAACAGCAGCGCTCGGTTTGATAAACTTTTTGAACCCGGTACATTTATTTCACCTTCAACATGTCCAATCGGCTCAAGAATTAAGCTTTCCATCTATCCATTTTTCCTTTCAAATTCTTGCATAAAATCAGCTAAAGCTTGAGCACCTGTTAATGGCATTGCATTATATATACTTGCACGCATGCCACCTACCGCTCTGTGTCCCTTCAGTGCAACTAGGCCATTGTCTTCAGCTTGTTCTAAAAATAAATCATTGAGCGACTCATCACTCAATTTAAAGGTGACATTCATTTTTGAGCGGTAATCGTTATGCACATTATTTTTATAAAAACCAGTAGCATCGATTTGGCTATATAAAACATCACTCTTTCGCTTATTTAGCGTCGCAATTGCACCTAAGCCGCCTTGCGCTTTTAGCCATTTAAAGACTAATCCCGCCAGATACCAAGAAAAAGTAGGTGGCGTGTTATACATCGATCCACTTTTTGCTTGTAACTGATAGTCAAAAATCGCAGGCGTATCCTCTCTAGAGATCCCGACAAGGTCATTTCGCACAATCACAACTGATAGTCCTGACGGACCTATATTTTTTTGAGCACCGGCATAAATAATACCGAAGTCTTTTATATTTAAGGGTTTGGACAGTATATTCGAAGACATGTCAGCCACGATTGGGACATTACCACTATCCGATTTTGGCACCCAATTTATTTCAATACCATCTACAGTCTCGTTAGTGCAATAGTGAAAATATCCCGACTCTTCAGCAATTGACCATTCATCTTGTTTGGGTACATATATTTTACCGTTAATTTCGTTACAAGTTGCAACAATCTTGGTCCGACAGAATTTTTGCGCTTCTTGTTCTGCACCTATAGACCATTGGCCTGACACTAAGTGCTGGCTTAAATCCTTTGGTTTTGAAATATTTAACGGTACTGCTGAAAACTGCCCTCTACCACCACCATGCATAAAAAGAACGGTATAGTTAGCGGGAATTTGAAGTAGCTCACGAAGATCTGCTTCAGCTTGTTCAGCAACCTCCATAAAGGGTTTACCTCTGTGGCTCACTTCCATTACGGAGGTACCTAAGCCCTGCCAATTGATTAACTCTTCTTGGGCTTGTTGCATAACTTCTTGAGGAAGCATGGCAGGACCGGCACTAAAATTAAATATGTTTTGCATTGACTTTCATTTTCCAAAAACAAAATAAGCGGCAAAACGCCGCTTATTTATACACTTTAACTAATTACTTCTTAGCGTAATTAATGCTTATTCTGAGTCAGTTGACGTATCTGCATCAGGTGTTTCGTTGGCCGAATCAGAATCAGTCGACTCTGCAGTTTCAGCAGTCTCTTCTGTTGACTCTCCATCCAGGTCTTCTAGTATTTCTTGTTCAACTTCATCAATACGTTGAAGAGCTACCACAAGTTCGTCTTCAGCAGTTCTAATTAAACGAACACCTTGTGTATTTCGTCCAACTGTTGACACTTCTGACGCTCGTGTACGAACCAACGTACCTTTGTCACTGATAAGCATAATTTCTTTGCTTTCGTCTACTTGAATAGCACCAACAACTAAGCCATTGCGCTCTGACACTTTAATAGAAACAACACCCTTAGTTGCTCTACTCTTGGCCGGATACTGCTCAATTGGAGTGCGCTTACCGAAACCATTCTCAGTCGCCGTTAAAATGTCGCCTTCGCCCTGCGGTACAATGAGAGAAACAACTTTCTCATTTTCCATTAAGCGGATACCTCGGACACCTGTTGCCGTTCTGCCCATTGGACGGACTTGGTCTTCGCTAAATCGAACCACTTTACCTGCGTCAGAAAACAGCATAATTTCACTTTGGCCGTCGGTTAAGTCAACACCGATTAACTCATTTCCATCATTTAGATTAACCGCAATAATACCATTAGCTCTTGGACGTGAATATTGAGTCAATTCAGTTTTCTTAACCGTACCGTTTGTTGTCGCCATAAATACAAATTTACCAGCTTCAAACTCTTGGATTGGAAGGATCGCGGTAATACGCTCGCCCTCTTCAAGAGGAAGAATATTAACAATTGGACGACCACGCGCATTTCGGCTCGCAAGTGGTAATTGATAAACTTTAAGCCAGTATAATCTGCCTCTTGTGGAGAAACAAAGAATATGATCATGCGTGTTAGCAACTAGCAACTTCTCAATAAAGTCTTCGCCCTTCATTTTCGTTGCTGACTTACCTTTACCACCGCGTCTTTGAGCTTCATAGTCAGAAAGTTTCTGGTACTTAACATAGCCTTCACGAGACAAGGTAACCACTACATCTTCACGTTCAATTAAGTCTTCAATGTCAATATCATGGGTAGCAGCAGTGATTTCGGTGCGACGTTCATCACCAAATTCATCACGGATGGCTTCTAACTCTTCTCGAATTATTTCCATCAAACGCTCTGAACTAGCCAAAATGTGTAATAGCTCTGCAATAATATCAAGTAAGGCTTTATATTCATCTAGTATCTTGTCGTGCTCAAGACCCGTTAATTTGTTTAAACGTAAATCTAGAATTGCTTGGGCTTGTTCTTCTGTTAAGAAGTATTGTCCATCACGAATTCCAAAATCTGCTGCTAACCAATCAGGGCGAGCCGCGTCATTGCCTGATCTAGACAGCATCTCGGCAACATCACCTAAGTCCCAACCTTGGGCTATTAACGACTTCTTCGCATCAGATGGACTTTGCGATGCTTTGATCATTTCGATTATCGGATCGATATTGACCAATGCAATAGCTAAACCTTCCAGAATATGGGCCCTATCACGCGCTTTTTTCAACTCAAAAACAGTTCTACGAGTTACAACTTCACGACGGTGTAATACAAATTTTTGTAATATTTCTTTTAAATTAAAAATGCGTGGCTGTTTATTATCTAGCGCAACCATATTGATACCAAACACAGTTTGCAGTTGCGTATTTGCGTACAAATGATTTAGTAATACTTCGCCAGATTCATTGCGTTTTACTTCAATGACAATGCGCATGCCGTCTTTGTCTGACTCATCGCGCAGCGCAGAAACACCTTCAATGCGTTTTTCTTTAACTAAGTCTGCGATTTTCTCAATCAGGCGTGCTTTGTTAACTTGATAAGGCAATTCGTGAACAATTATCGTTTCTTTACCATTATCTTCTTGTTCAATTTCAGCTCTGGCTCTAAGGTAGATTTTACCACGACCTGTTTTGTAAGCTTCTACTATACCTTTTCGACCGCTGATAAATGCCGCTGTAGGGAAATCGGGGCCAGGGATGATTTCTAACAATTCGTCGATACTTAAATCAGGATTGTTGATAAGTTCAATACAACCGTTTACCACTTCGGTTAGGTTATGTGGCGGAATATTTGTAGCCATGCCAACCGCGATGCCAGAAGAACCATTAATCAATAAATTGGGAACGCGAGTCGGTAAAACCTCGGGAATATGTTCCTGACCATCATAGTTTGGTACAAAATTAACAGTTTCTTTTTCAAGGTCAGCGAGTAATTCATGCGCAATTTTTGACATACGAATTTCGGTGTAACGCATTGCAGCAGCGGAATCACCATCAACTGAACCAAAGTTACCTTGGCCGTCAACTAGCATATAGCGCAGTGAAAAATGCTGAGCCATACGAACGATCGTGTCATAAACAGCTGAGTCACCGTGAGGGTGATATTTACCAATGACGTCACCAACGACACGGGCAGACTTTTTATAAGGCTTGTTGAAATCATTTTTCAACTCATTCATCGCAAATAAAACTCGGCGGTGAACTGGTTTTAAGCCATCTCTTACGTCGGGAAGGGCGCGACCAACAATGACACTCATCGCATAATCTAGGTAAGAGTTCTTTAATTCATCTTCGATATTAATCGGCAGGATTTCTTTAGCGTTATCAGTCATGAACTGCACTGTCCTTTATTATTTGTAGAGCATTTACAAGCTGATGCTATCTATTCTATAAATAGACGTTGATCTGACGTAAATGGCTCACTTGTTATTGTTAGCCAAGGCTTGGCCAATAGATATTATCATTAAGGCTGTTGAATATGTAGATGTATGTCATAATATTTCGTATAAAAATTGTCAGTTGATGTGCTTAATAGCGTTAAAGGCTGATAAAACAAGAACTCTTTGAGGATGACATGACTGTAGTTAATGTTGATAACAATGAAATAGCGAAGTTTTCCGCACTAGCATCCAAATGGTGGGATCTTAATGGTGAGTTTAAACCGCTTCATGATATAAACCCAGTGCGACTCTCCTTTATAGAAGAGAAGTCTCAGGGATTGCTTGCAAAAGAAATTTTAGATGTCGGTTGCGGTGGCGGAATTCTTGCCGAATCGATGGCGAAGATTGGTGCTGTAGTAACGGGAATTGACTTAGCTAAAGATTCACTGGATGTAGCAAAGTTACACGGCTTGGAGTCCGCTATCAGCGTTAATTATGAGTTAAGCAGTGCGGAAGATTACGCCCGTGACTTTCCTGAAAGTAAGGACATTGTTACTTGTTTGGAGATGTTAGAACATGTACCCGATCCTGCTTCGGTCATTCAAGCCTGCGCGAATATCGTAAAACCAGGGGGTAAAATTTTCTTTTCTACTATTAACAGAAATATGAAATCTTGGGTTATGGCAATTCTCGGCGCAGAGTATGTTCTTAATCTAGTGCCAAAGGGAACACACGATCACAAGAAGTTCATTACTCCCGCTGAAATGACGGGATGGATAGAGAACACAAGTTTGGTACCAAAAGCGATAACTGGTCTACATATTAACCCACTTAACAACACCTATTATCTGTCGAATAAAAACGTAGATGTAAATTATATACTTTATTGCGAAAAACCGCGCTAACCACCATATCTAGTGGTTTTTCGATAAGCTAACACTATATGCATACTTTTATTACAACAAAAAAGTATAAAGAAACGCTTTTTAGACTAATTTATTTTATACTAAAATAAATAAAAATAATTCAGTTGCATCTTTTATAACCTAGCTGATTTGGCTGCGTTAACGTTAGTCACTACTAACTGAACTATAAACCAGTACCAAAATCATCAAAAAACACTATATGTTGGGTTGCATCTAACCCAAAACCTCACTATCTTGTGTTCACCAGGTTCTAGATACCAAGTTATAAGTGTAAAAATTTATACATAATAACTCGGTGTCTTCTTGGCAAGGATTTAATGGGATTTAAATCGAGCTAAACAAATCGGCGCAGACCAAAGAGCGGTAATAAAAAATGAACAGTACTCTTCTAGTGACAAAAAGAAACGGCACACAAGAACCCATTGAATTAGACAAGATCCACAAAGTCGTAAAGTGGGCTGCTAACGGCTTAACTGATGTGTCAGTTTCACAAGTTGAAATAAAAGCTCAAATTCAGTTCTACAATGGCATCAAAACCGCAGAAATTCACGAAACAATGATTAAATCTGCGGCCGACCTTATCTCAACTGAAGTGCCCGATTATCAGTACCTTGCTGCACGTTTGGCTATTTTCCATTTACGTAAGAAAGCCTACGGTCAATTTGAACCGCCAGCTCTTTATGAACACGTAAAGAAAATGGTTGAAGCTAAAAAGTATGACGCCCATCTGATGCTAGATTATACGCAAGCTGAATTTGAAGAGATGGATAACTTCATTGATCACTGGCGTGATATGAACTTTAGTTATGCTGCAGTCAAGCAGTTGGAAGGTAAATACTTAGTACAAAACCGCGTCACTGGTGAGATTTATGAAAGCGCTCAGTTTTTATATATTCTTGTCGCAGCGTGTTTGTTTGCCAAATACCCAATTGAATCCCGAATGGATTATATAAAACGTTTCTACGATGCTGCTTCGACGTTTAAAATCTCGCTACCAACGCCAATTATGGCGGGCGTTAGAACCCCTACTCGTCAGTTCAGCTCATGCGTTTTGATTGAAGCTGGGGACAGCTTAGATTCAATCAATGCAACAGCGTCAGCAATTGTAAAGTACGTGAGCCAGCGTGCAGGTATTGGCGTTAATGCCGGTCGTATTAGAGCATTAGGCAGCCCGATTAGAGGTGGAGAAGCTTTCCATACAGGTTGTATTCCTTTTTACAAACACTTCCAGACTGCGGTTAAAAGTTGCTCTCAAGGCGGTGTTCGTGGTGGTGCAGCGACTCTTTTCTATCCTTTGTGGCATATGGAAGTTGAATCATTGCTGGTATTGAAAAATAACAGAGGTGTTGAAGAGAACAGAGTTCGTCATTTAGACTATGGTGTACAATTTAACAAATTAATGTATACCCGAATGATTAAAGACGATTACATTACTTTATTCAGTCCATCAGATACACCCGGGTTATATGATGCATTCTTTGCAGATCAAGATGAGTTTGAACGCTTGTACGCAATATATGAAGCTGACGAAAGCATTCGTAAAAAGCGCATCAAAGCCATTGAATTGTTCAGTTTATTTATGCAAGAACGTGCTAGTACGGGTCGAATTTATTTGCAAAATGTAGATCACTGCAACACTCATAGCCCATTCAATCCTAAATTTGCACCAGTGCGTCAAAGCAACTTATGCTTAGAAATTGCGTTGCCAACAAAGCCACTGTCACATATTAACGATGAAGAGGGTGAAATTGCGCTTTGTACTTTGTCAGCATTTAACCTTGGCGAAATAAAGAGCTTGGACGAGTTGGAAGAATTATCTAATTTGGCAGTGCGCGCTTTAGACAGCCTGTTGGATTATCAAGACTACCCAGTTCCTGCTGCATACAACGCCACCGTAGGTAGACGTACGTTAGGCGTAGGTGTGATTAATTTAGCTTATTATCTTGCTAAAAACGGTGTTAAGTACAGCGATCACAGTGCAAACGGTTTAGTTCATAGAACATTTGAGGCAATGCAGTATTATCTGCTGAAGGCGTCAATGGAGTTAGCTAAAGAAAAAGGCGCTTGTCCTAAATTTAACGAAACGACTTATTCACAGGGCTTAATGCCTATTGATACTTACAAAAAAGACGTGGATAACATCTGTAATGAGCCTCTTCATTACGATTGGGACACCCTGCGCAATGATATCGTCAAGCATGGTTTACGAAATAGTACATTATCAGCTCTTATGCCGTCAGAGACTTCATCACAAATTTCAAATGCCACCAATGGTATTGAACCACCGCGCGGTCATATCAGTATTAAAGCTAGCAAAGACGGTATTTTGAAACAAGTTGTCCCTGAGTATCAACGTTTGAAAAATAACTATGAGCTACTTTGGGAGCTTAAGTCGAATGATGGTTACTTGCAGTTGGTCGCAATTATGCAGAAGTTTATTGACCAGGCTATTTCAGCAAACACCAGTTACGACCCAGGTAATTATGATGGCAACAAAGTACCCATGAAGCTGTTGTTGAAAGACTTACTAACTACCTACAAATTAGGTATTAAAACACTTTATTATCACAACACCAGAGACGGCGCCACAGACAATACCGACAAAGCTTATGTAGAAGAAGCCTCATCTAAACCAGCACAAGAAGTCATTATAGAAGAAGATGACGATTGCGCTGGCGGTGCTTGTAAAATATAGATTCATTTGATTAACCCAATAAGTGGCAATATAAAACAATGAAATACACAACATTTAATCAAGAAAGTAATGATACGATGCTTGAGCCAATGTTTTTCGGTAATCCGGTTAACGTTGCTCGCTACGATCAGCAAAAACATCCTATTTTTGAAAAATTAATTGAAAAACAGATCTCATTTTTCTGGCGTCCTGAAGAAGTAGACGTAAGCAAAGATAGAATGGATTTTCAAAAGTTGTCGGATGCTGAAAAACATATTTTCACTTCCAACTTAAAATATCAAACTTTGCTTGATTCGATTCAAGGTCGTAGTCCGAATATTGCATTTTTGCCCATTGTATCTATTCCAGAATTAGAAACTTGGGTAGAAACATGGTCGTTCTTTGAAACCATACATTCACGTTCGTACACACATATCTTACGTAACCTTTTTTCTGACCCTAGTTCTATTTTTGACGACATCGTTGTAAATAAAGAAATTAAGAAGCGTGCTTCTGATATCTCTAAATATTACGACGACCTTATCTTTGCGACACAGTTGTGGCAAACACAGGGCGAAGGCGAATACGTTATAGATGGCGAAACTCACGTCATTAATATGCGCGAATTGAAAAAATTATTGTATTTGTGCATGAACTCAGTAAACGCTTTAGAAGCAATACGTTTTTATGTTTCATTTGCTTGCACATTCGCATTCGCAGAGCGTGAATTAATGGAAGGTAATTCTAAGATAATTCGACTCATTGCTCGCGACGAAAATATTCATTTAACCTCTACTCAGCATATTCTTAATTTGTGGGCGAAAGGGAAAGATGATCCTGAAATGGCTGAAATTGCTGCCGAATGTCATGAAGAAGCAAAAGCTATCTTTTTGAAAGCTGTAGAACAAGAAAAGGAGTGGGCTCATTATCTCTTCAAAAATGGCTCAATGTTAGGCCTAAATGAAGAAATACTATGCCAGTATGTAGAATACATCGCTAACCATAGAATGGCTGCAATTGGCATGGGACAACCTTTTGATATTAAAAGTAATCCACTTCCATGGATGAACAACTATCTTAGTTCAGACAACGTGCAAGTTGCCCCTCAAGAGACTGAAATTAGTAGTTACCTTGTCGGCCAAATTGACAGTGAAGTTGCTTCTGATGATTTCGAGGCATTCGAACTCTAACGTGTCAGAGAAATCAGAACTATATGAGGTCCGAGTCGAAGACTCGGACACTTTTAATTGCAAGAATAACGACGATTCATTATTGTCTCACCTCGAACAACAAAATATCGATGTTCACTTTCATTGTAGAGAAGGTTACTGCGGTGCTTGTCGCACTAAGCTCATCTCTGGTGATGTTGAATACACTACCGATCCCCTCGCCTTCATAGATGATGACGAGATTTTACCTTGTTGCTGCAGGCCGACTAGTAATATTTATATTAAGTTATATTGATATTTACTGATTAAATAGCGAAATAATGATTCTTGAAGATTGGTAGCCCGGAATAACGCGTGTGTCACCCTTTGATAAGTACATAAACGGAGTGCCTTCTAATCCTACATTTCTGCCAGCGGCCCGCCCTTTTCTTATGCTTTCAACACATTCTTCAGGATAACTTTCTTTTATAAATTTACCGTTATCAGTTCCTGCTTTAATTTTAGTCATTGCATTTGCTTTATCTTTTGCACACATCACTTGTTTCATATTCTCGAACGCTGGTTCACCATCAACTAATTGGCTTCTAGGGTATGGAATATATTTAACATCTATGCCCGCATTTTGATAATCCTCAACTTCTAAATGTAACTTTTTACAGTAGCCACAGGTGGTATCAGAAAACACATAAAGCTGACCTATAGATTTGCCTTTTGCGGGATAGATAACTAAGTCATTGTCGCTCAACTTTGCTATCTCTTGCTCAACAGCATCTGCTTGTCCTTTTTGCTTTGCTATTCGCGTTAGGTTGACCATATTCTGTAAATCGAATACGTCACCTACAATCGCCATCGTCCCATCTTTAGATACAACGAGTGATTGCCCATCAACAGTCGCTTCATATAAACCAGGAAATTTTACATCACTTAACTCACGCACAACGACAATTCTAGCTTTTCCAAATTGTGTGTTTACCGACCTTAAGTTGCTCTCTACCTGCTGCAACTCGCTTTGTTGCGCATTCGTAATACTAGCGAAACAAGAAATAGCGGCTATTACTACAAGTTTTATTTTAATCATATTTTCTTTACTCATCATTTTTCCTAAAAAGACGTCACTTAAAACGCTCAGCTTCAAAAACATCTCTAAAAAAAAGAGCACCCAAAGGTGCTCTTAAAATAGCATTCTCAATTACTTGCCTTCTACAAGTCCAGACCAATTCTTTTCGCCACTTCTATATATGCCTCAACGACAGAGCCTAAACCTTGTCTAAATCTGTCTTTATCTAATTTTTTGCGGGTTTCTTTATCCCAAAGACGACAACCGTCAGGCGTGAATTCATCACCTAAAATCAATTCACCATTGCTCAAACCAAACTCAAGCTTATAGTCGACAAGCAACATACCACCTTCTTGAAATAATGGCTTCAATACATCATTCACAGCGAAGGTAAGGCGTTTCATTTCATCTATTTGAACTTGTGTTGCCCATCCAAAAGCGGTGATATGATAGTCGTTAACCATTGGGTCGTGTAGCGCATCATTTTTCAGAAAAAATTCGAAAGTGGGAGGATCTAAAACCAGACCTTCTTCTACACCAAGACGCTTTACCATCGAGCCTGCCGCTATATTTCTAACGACACATTCAACTGGTATCATGTCTAGTTTTTTCACAACACACTCGGTGTCTGAAACTAACGACTCGACTTGCGTTTTGATACCCGCCGCTTCGAGCTTTTGCATAATAAAATGATTAAATTTATTGTTAACTTCGCCTTTACGCTCAAGTTGTTCAATTTTTTCTCCGTCAAAAGCCGACGTATCATTTCTAAAGTACAATACTAACTTGTCAGCATCATCAGTTAAAAAAACAGTTTTCGCTTTACCGCGATATAATTCATCTCGTTTTTGCATTGAAAGAGCCCCTAATGCTAAATATCTAGATCTTCGTTGCCCATATAATCTTTAAATGGCGCAAATATTTTTGTCATTTGTTTCGCGTTAAATGGCTTACTTTCATTATCCATGAACGTAACAGTCGTTTTCTCGCCTATGCCTTCTAACTTGAGACGGTATTCGTTTTTTTCAATGTCAAGCTCACCCTCACTAACAAACAACCCTGACCACCACGAACTTTCAATACCATTATACTGAACAAACAAAAGGCCAGTTGATTGGTCTAAATCTTTAACATCAAAGCCCATTTTACGCAAAACAAGCAGCAAGCGTGGCCATGTGTTTTCAAAAACCGCATCAACCATAAATGCAGGTTCTCCATCTGAATTGAATCCCATCTCACTACTAAAACCCTGACGGATTGTTGCTATCCGCTGATTGTTGGCAAGGCGAATACCAAAGTCGTATTCAGAAATGACATTATTTAGGAAGTTTGCTTCCGCGGTACGTTTACTAATAAGATCAACCTGTTCGATTGCCGAATTACCCGCTTCGTTTACATAATCAACAAGTTCTATCTTTAATGCCGCCGTTCTGCCGTGGGGGGCTAGAGTCATCGTGAATTTGAATTGTTTTCTTACTGATACAGAACTGTCCGAAAAATCATACCAACTAGATTGAATTTTTCTTTCTTCATTAACCCAGTCAGTAATTAGGATATTGTTTTCTTTATCAAACGTCTCAACACCAACGTTCTTCTTTTCAAGGTAAGTCAACACGGTGTCCCAGACTGTTTTTTGTAGGGGCTCACTATCATCAATTTGGTCAAAAAGAACTTTTGATTCCTCGGAACCTTCCTCTACATGGGTTCCAGCTACCAGTGGCAATATTAACGACGGTGGAAGCACCTTCAGTTTTTTACCTTTTAGATCTGCCTGCGCATCTTCGCCTAGTTCAGGCAAGATATAACGTTGAGAATAATTTGGAGAATCTAAATCTTCAGGAACATCCATTGACTTGTGTTGTGACGCTTCCAGGTACTTGAAACTGCCAGAAGCGACTTCACGCTCTGCCTTGCCTGCGCAGCCAGCTATAGCAAATGCAACGAGACTTAAACCTACCACTTTATATTTCATTCAAAACCTAACTAAATTAAATTCAACGCACTGAGAGTTTCTTCGATTGCTTTTTTACTATTAAGTTCCGGTAAAATCATTGGAAGTCGTAAAAAAGCATCATCTATGAGACCCATTTTATATAATGCCCACTTTGGCATAACAGGATTTGGTTCAACAAACAAAACCCTATGTAAATCGATTACCTGTTTATTCAACTGCTGAGATAGTTGTGAGTCACCTCGTAACGCAGCTTCACACAGGTCACTCATTATCTTTGGTGTTATATTCGCTGTAACTGAAATGACGCCGTCGCCACCTTCACACATGAAATTACAACCTGACTCATCGTCACCACTAAAAAATAAAAAATCGGCAGAAACTAATAATTTAGTTTGCTCAAGCCTAGATAAATCGCCAGTAGCATCTTTAATACCAACGATGTTTTTATGTTTTGATAACTCAGCCACCGTTTCTGGGAGCATATCAGCTACTGTACGTCCTGGAACATTATATAATATTAAGGGGATGTCTGTGGCATCAGCTATCGCGTTAAAATGTGCAACCATGCCGGCTTGTTGTGGCTTATTATAGTATGGCACTACACTTAAGAAACCATCAACGCCAAGACCAGCCATTTGCTCACTTAGGAATATAGCTTCTGCCGTTGAGTTAGCTCCACTACCTGCGATGACCGGTATTTTTTTATCGACTAATTCAATAATCAATTTAACAACGTCAATATGTTCTTTAAATGGCAAGGTTGCTGATTCGCCGGTTGTCCCAACTGCAACAATACCATGCGTACCGTTGAGCAGATGAAACTCTACCAATCTTTTTAAACTAGTAACGTCTACCTTTCCATCTGGCAACATAGGTGTTACTAACGCGACATAACTTCCTTTAAACATTATTCCCCCTTTTAAATATGCGGGACATGTTAGTGTTCACGGGCAATAAACACAAGCATATAAAGCTTCAGGTAATACATTTTTTTCGAAAATTTTATGTAAGAACATATTTTGACCGACAATGTCGCTTAATTTTTTCTTGTGTTAATATTATGAACATAACTTATAAGTACAGAATTAGTATGAATCAACAGATTATCGTTAATATTTTAGGTGCCGACAAATTGGGCATTTTAAGTGAGATTAGCGCCTGTGTGCATGACAAATGCTGCAATATTCTTGACAGTCGCCATGCTATCTACGGAAAGGACTTTTCTTTATCAATGATTGTTGAAGGTACGCAATCAGCTATTACGAAGCTAGAACTGCAGATGGGTAGTCTTTGCATGCAGCATGATCTGCTTTCAATGATAAAACGCACGAGTGGTCATGCTAAACAGAATTTAGAGCAACTGATTAACTTAGAATTCTCTGGGGAAGACGCGAAAGGGATTATTAAACAAGTCACCGGATTCATTGCTCAGCGGCAAGTTTCTGTTAGTGCATTTAGGCAGAAAACGTTTATTGATAAAACAACTAACGTCGAGAACGTTAAGTGTAAAATGGTACTCAGCGCCACAAAAGAATTAAACTTAGTTAATTTTGATGAAGAAATAAAACAACTCATGGGTAAATTAGGCCTATCGGGCAAAGTAACATATAACCAAATTAAGGAAGAAAATGAACACATTGAAAGTTGGTGATAAAGCGCCTCTATTCACCCTACAAAATCAATCTGATGACGCGGTATCTTTAGCCGATCTTTCAGGGAAGAAAGTGCTAGTTTATTTTTATCCAAAAGCAATGACTCCAGGTTGTACTATCCAAGCTCAGGGATTGCGAGATATAAAGAGTGATTTGGACAAACATAACGTTGTTGTGCTTGGTATTAGCCCCGACGCAGTAAAACGTTTACCTAAATTCATTGAAAAAGAGTCATTAAACTTCACTCTATTAAGTGATGAGGACCATGCCGTGGCTGATGCTTTTGGAGTATGGGGTTTGAAAAAATTTATGGGTAAAGAGTATGACGGAATACACCGACTGAGCTTTCTCATAGATGAAAATGGTGTGGTTAGTCACGTACTTGATAAGTTTAAAACGAAAGAACATCATCAGGTTGTTTTAGATTCTTTAGCCTAAGATTGCTATCAACAAAAAAGACGGTCACTGACCGTCTTTTTTATTCTACTATTTAATCTCGCTTGGCTCGGGCTCAAGTTCAGACTGAGCCGGTGACGACCAAGCCGTTATTACCGCTTTAACTAATGTTGCCAATGGAATGGCAAAGAATACGCCCCAAAAACCCCACATCCCGCCAAATACTAGTACAGCAATAATAATATACAATGGATGTAGACTGACCGCCTCAGAGAATAATACTGGCACAATAAGATTGCCATCCAATGCTTGAATAATTGCATATACTAACATTAAATACCAAAATTCAGGTGTCACACCAAATTGAAATAAGGCCACAATAGCGACGGGTATAGTTACCACTGCCGCGCCAATGTAAGGAATTAATACGGAAAATCCGACTAGCACCCCAAGCAACAGAGAATAACGTAAATCCATAAATGTGAATGCTGCAGAGGTTACACCACCGACAATCAGAATTTCAATGACTTTACCTCTTATATAATTCGCTATCTGCAAATTCATTTCCTCACCGACCTGACTAATTAGGCGGCGTTCGTTAGGTAGAATTTTTGATATACTATTAAGAAATAATTCTTTGTCCTTCAGCATGAAGAACACCATTAACGGTACTAGTATCATGTATATTAACAACGCAGCTATATTACCGATAGAACTCACAGAAATACTAATTACCTGTTGACCTATTCCAACCATTCGCTGATTGACGCTTGCCATTGCATTTTTAATATAATCAACTTCAATCAGATCAGGATATTTGCGCGGTAAACTGGCGAGCCATTTTTGTGCTGAATCCCATATTAAGGGTAGCTCTTGAACAAGATTAATGCTCTGTTTACTTATAATAGGCACCAAACCAACTAACATTAAAATACTGATAAGAATAAATATAATGAGTGTAATAGAAGTAGCCAGCGTTCTATTAATACCGCGCTTGTGCAAGTGAGTTACCGGCCAATCCAATAAATATGCGATAATAGCAGACACAATGACAGGTAATAAGATCCCGCCCCACACAAGCAAAATAACAGCGGTAACGATTATTAACATCAATAACATCATCGCGTTAGGGTCTGAAAACTTGCGTTTATACCAACGATCAAAAACGCCAAACATACCGATTATCTATCCTTCTTTTTGATTTATTGTTCATTTGCAATTATGGTAAACCTAGTTTCAACTTAAAACCAGACAAAGTGAAACTATCTTGTGCACTTACGGTCTATTTAACGTATACAATATTTAAAACACTATGGGCAATTAAAACGACATATGAGTATGAATCTAACAAACAAAGTATTTGTCGCCTTTATTTGCTTTTTGATCCCAATTGTAGGCAATACTCAATCTATTGATACTGACAAAAATAAATTACCAGAGATTGGCGTCGTAGCATCTGACACACTAACCCTTGATAAAGAAGTATTGATAGGCAAGGCAATGATGCGTCAATTAAGAGGTCAAGCGCCTATAATTCATGACCCCGTACTTAATGAATATATTCAGGGTTTAGGCAACAGATTAGTTATTGAAGCTGATAATGCGAAGTTCCCCTTTTCCTTTTTCATGATCAACAATTCTACGATTAATGCCTTTGCATTTTTTGGTGGTCACATCGGCATTCATTCGGGTTTAATAACCCAGGCGGATTCAGAAAGTGAACTGGCCTCAGTGTTCGCACATGAAGTTGCTCATGTAACACAACGGCATCTCGCGCGCGCTAGCCAGGCACAAAAAAGAAGTGCACCATTGCGAATAGCGACACTTATTGGTGGTATTTTGCTCGCCATGGCTGATCCCGAAGCCGGCGTCGCAGCTATTAGTGCCGGAAATGCAGGTGCTGCGCAAAGCAGTATAAACTACACCAGAAGTATGGAACAAGAAGCAGATAATATCGGCATTACGATGCTAGCAAGAGCTGACTTTGATCCCGCTGGAGCGCCAGCGTTCTTCTCGAAATTAGCACAACAATCACGCGGACAAAGTAATCAATTAGAGTTTTTACGAACTCACCCTGTGCCAGAAAATCGTATTTCAGAAACCAGAGCTAGAGCGGCAACATACGGAACTCGTAATGTTCCCGAAAGCTTAAGTTTTCACTTAGTTAAGTCCAGAATAATTGCGCGATACGAGGGAAATCCACTGCGCAATATTAATTATTTTGGCTATGAAGTACAGGAAAACAAATATGTGTTTCGTGAAGCTGCTTTGTATGGTTTGGCTTTATCTTATTTTGAAAGTGAACAGTATGCGTCGGCCTCAAAAATTCTCACTGAGCTTTTAATTGAAGACTCAGAAAACTTATTTTACTTAGATGTAATGACTGATGTGTTGATTGCTCAAAATAAACCCAAGGCAGCAATAGAAATGTTGAAACCATTATGGCGTTTCAAACCACAAAATAAGGTCCTTGCTCTAAATCTGGCAAACGCAATGATAAAAGCGGAACAATATCAAGAGGCAATACAAATATTGAGAGATGTATTGCTTGTTCATCCTGAACACTTTCTGTCTTACTCGTTGCTAATTGACGCCTATATTGCGACAGGACAAAAAAGACAGATGCACAAAGCCAACGCAGAGCGTTTTGGATTATTACTCGCCTATCCGAAGGCTATTGATGAACTTCAGTTTGCGTACAATGAAACTGGCATGGACTTCTTGGAAAAACAGAGAATAAAAGCAAGAATTGAGCAATTTCGGAGTGAGATAGCAACATTGGAGCGTCTCTAATTGGCACTAATTGCTTCACTTAAACTCTTACTATTTTGTTCGCCTAATAGTTGACCAGCAAGTGTCCCATCTGGCCTAATTAGATAAGTTGCGGGCAAATATTGGGGCGTTTCAAAGGGTAAATTAGTTTCAATATTGTTGATAAGCGAAAACGCAATATTATATTTTTCAGCTAATAGAGTGAGCTCATGGTCCTGCATTGCATCGTAACTTATGCCAAACAGAACTGCATTTTGTTTACTATCCGTTAATTTTTTAAACTCGTTAAGTTCAGGAATTTCTCGTAAACACGGAGCGCACCATTCAGCGAAATAGTTAATGACAACCCACTTACCTTGTAATTCTTTGAATTGGTAAGTTGAACCATCAAGAGTAGAAAAGTCGTACCTAGTGTTTAATTGGTACGCAACGCCAAGTGAGAGAGAGGTAAGTCCAATAACCAAATACAATAGAATTTTTTTCACTCATCACTCCGTGTTCAACTGGAACCAGTTAAGGTAATACTGAGTCAGTATGACTGCTCAAAAGAATTTTTAGTATATAGTAATATACTAAATGTTAATTAAAAACTAAAAGAGATAATGGCAATGGCTAATTACGTTTACTATCATAACGCTAGATGCAGCAAAAGCAGACAAGCATTAGCTTTCTTAACAGAAAATGATATACAAGTAGACATAATAGAATACATGAAGGCTCCCTTGAAGCTGAATGAAATTTCAGCACTTTTTACGGCCTTGGGCTTTGATAGCGCGATTGATATGGTTCGAATCAAGGAACAAGAATTCGCAACGTCAGGAATAAGTGAGACATCGTCGAATAACGAAATCATTAATGCAATAAGCGTATATCCGAAGTTATTGGAACGCCCCATTCTTACTGATGGTAAAAATGCAGTTATCGGTCGTCCGCTAGAAAACATACAAAAATTAGTTGGGCTTTAACTCAATTTGAATAAGGTAACAGTAAACGATGAACAACCCATTATGCCAAGTGCTCGTGTTATATTACAGCAAACACGGACTAACAAAAAAGTTAGCTGACGCGATAGTAAAGGGCATTGAATCCGAAGGTGTAGAGGCCTTACTGAGAACAGTACCCGACGTAAGCAATAATATTGATAACAAGGCCCCTGCGGTTCCCGCAAGTGGCGCGCCCTATGTCACGCTTGACGAATTGACTACTTGTGATGGATTGGCGTTGGGCAGCCCTACTCACTTTGGTAATATGTCTGGTGCAATGAAGTTTTTTTGGGATAGCACCTCCGGTTTGTGGTTAAAAGGAAGCTTAATTAACAAACCTGCCTGCACGTTTACATCCAGTTCAAGTTTGCATGGGGGTCAAGAGACAACACTGATTAGCATGATGATGCCTCTAATTCACCATGGCATGGTTTATATTGGGGTTCCTTACTCCGTTGCAGAGTTGCATAAAACGACTTCTGGGGGAACGCCTTATGGTGCGTCTGCAGTTGCTTTCGCAAACAAAACAAAACTAAGTCATGAAGAGCAAGAAATAGCTATTTCACAAGGAAAGCGCCTTGCCGCCATAGCCAAAAAGTTAAAAAACAATTCAGGAAACTAATATGAGCGAAACTAAAACAAACATCCCAATGTCGAACCGTGTTAAAAACTTAAGATACCTCGCGTTGATCTCCCATCTAGGTTTATTGGGTTGGATGATGGTCTGGTATTTTGTTCTGCCAATGACAGCTGATTACTCAATTACATTTAAAATTTTGATCTACATTATGCCTTTATTGTTGCCGTTGCCTGGCATAGTTCAAGCAAAACCTTACACCCACGCTTGGGCTAGTTTTATTGTACTATTTTACTTTTTACACGCAATTACGGTCATATATGCTGAACCTAGTCAAATACTCTACGCAAGTATTGAGCTAATTCTCGCTATCGGTATGTTTGTTGGATGCAGCAGTTTCGCTCGATTACGTGGACAAGAGTTAGGCATCGGTTTACCAAAGTTGAAATCCGTAATGGATGACGAAAAAAAACTGTATGAGGGTAAGCCGAATGACTAAACACTATTTTGTTAGTAAAAGTAAACTTACTTTAGCCGCTGTTTTTTGTTGCTCGTTTTATTTGACGGCATGCAATGGTTCCTCAAATGACGGTCAAACGAGCGGACGTGGAGAATTACCTCCGCCATTTATTACTGAAAGTGTCGGCCCTATCGAGCCTATCGCTGTGTTTGGAAATATCGAATTGTATGGTGATAGCGAATTTATCACTAATGGTTCTTATGGCTTTGCGCTTACCACTAACGATAGTAGTCAGATAACAAAAGTTAGCTGGCAACAATTGAGCGGTCCCGACTTAACATTGCTGGCAACTAGTTCTCAAACCATCGGTTTCGATGCGCTCGAATCTGGTGATTATGTTTTACAGGCGGATGTCACTACCAATGGTACAACCCAGCAAATAACGTATGATTTTTCAGTCCAGGAAAGCCAGGCAACAGTCGCTAACCTGAGGCTCGATCATACTGTCACCGAAAGAGCTAAAGTCTCACTTCGCGTTGATTCATTCAATAACGATATAAGTACCGCTATCGTGGTATGGAAACAGGTAGCAGGTCCAGCGGTTCTCGATTTCCAAAGTCAAGAAAACAGAGCATTTTTTAACGCTCCCGCAGTCAATGGTGACCAGATTGTTCAATTTGAAACTTTAGTTACCTTTTCAGATGGAAGCACCGCAATTGATACCAGCATCGTAACCATTAACGACACACAAATAATTGACGACGCTTATTTTCCAAATAGTAATATTATTGCGACTGAGGAGTTGTTTTCTTTTAACAAAGACTCCGCTTTCAAAAGTGCTCTCGAGTCCTGCATTTATACTAATACGTTAAATCGGACTTGTACGTTTGGTACCCTGCCAATTATTGGCCAACAGTGGAATAATCCAACTATTGACAATATTCTTGATCGAACCTTAGTTTCACATGATTGGATGGGGCAGCGCTTTAAACAATACCTTTTCCAATCTGCAGCAGGTCCGGACATGCTTAAGCTATTGCGGGGGGTTACCGCAGTGGTTATCTCTTATGATGTGCGTCCTTCATTTTATTGGGCGGCCACTGGAGCGATTTATTTAGACGCTAACAACTTTTGGGTTACGCCAGAAGAGAGAGATACGCTGAATGAAGTGCCCGATTTTAGAAGTGGATTTGGTGGTGATTTGGGCTTCAGAGTGCTCTGGCGTTACGTTAAAGACAATGCACCTTACATGCCGGGCCAAAATTTTTCTTCTGCAGCGAGAGAGGCGAGAACCTTCGATGTACTCGAAGCCGATATATCTTGGTTGATGTATCATGAACTTGCTCATGCCAATGATTTTTTCCCCTCAGAGGTTTGGGCTGGCTTGTCGAGAACTGATGACCCACTCAGTTTCTTCAGAAACAACGGCACAAATTCGGACATAATGATCAATAATTTTCCACTAAGCTCTTCCGTAATGAAGGGTTTGGCACAAGTTAGTTTCTCTGGCGAGACACCTAGTGCGACTCAAAGGAACTATGTTGCCAGCGACGTAGCGTCATTTTTCACTCCCGATATAGCGTCGTCTTATTATTCATACTTAAATGAGAGAGAAGACTTTGCGACATTATTTGAACGTTTCATGATGCAATATCGTTTAGGGGCTTCTGCTGATCTTGGTATAGTTAATACGCAGAATAATGCTGACTTTTTAGTAACCTGGGGGCAGAGGGACCGCTTCAATCACTCGACTATTCAAGCAAGAACTCGATTTACTGTTGCCAACATACTGCCTGAACTCGGCAACATAGCGGCATTGCAAGCTGAACTGCCTGCCCCAATTGAGTTACGCCAAAACGTGAGTTGGTTTAGTAATATCGATTTGCGTGAAAACCCAGAAAGTCAAAGCTCGACACGAGTTCCCTATCGATTCGAAAGAACGTCGGCTGTTGATGAAATGAATTTACATATAGGAAGACCAGCGTTACCTAACTAGGGCTATCTACAAGTCAAGAGCTTGCTTAATAAAGGGAATTGTAAGCTTACGCTTGGCTTGTAAAGATTTTTTGTCTAGTTCATCAACAATTAACATGAGATTGCTTAGTTCTCTATCAACTCGCGTTAACAAAAAATTTATGCAATCTTCGCTTGCTTCTAAACCTCTGTGCTCTATCCGAAATTGAATGATATGGCACAGTGATTCATCTGAACGTGATGCAAGCTGAAAGACAGCACCCCAGGTAAGTCTTGACACTAAATCAGGTAATCGAACGCCGACAACTAGCGGAGACGCATGCGCTGATATAATAATTCTAGGCTGATGATTGCGTTCCAAAACTTGGTTAATTAGGTCAAATATTGCTCTTTCCCATGCATCATCTCCCGCAATTTGATGTAAATTATCAATACAGATCACATCATAGTCGGCAATATCACTAATGACTTCTGTCGGCATTTCTCTCAATTCAAGCATATTAAGATAGACAGTTTGTAGCCCATTCAAAGTAGCTTGATGACAACAAGCAAATAACAAGTGAGACTTACCCACTCCAGATGAGCCAAATAGATAACACAAGGATTTATTATTTTCTTTATCGCGATGACAAAATTTCTTCAGGTAAGAAGCAGCAAATTCATTATCAGCTTCAAGGAAAGAATCGAAGGTTTCATCATCCGGCAGTGAGACCGGTAAACTTAATTGCAAGCCTAATTACCTCGCCATTCATAATCGATAATAACAGTAGAATCAAGGCGCTGATAATCGGGCTCTTTAAGGTATTGCTCAAGCTTCAAAATGGTTTTTAAACGCTGTACAGGCACATTGGATGTTAATATAAAACTCGCGACATCCTTTGATTGCGCAATTAAATCAACGTTTTGGGTTACCGCTAGTGATGACAAGATCTCTCGTACCCTTCTGTATTTAACGAGCGTGTCTACATTCGCAATATTTAAGGTAACCGAATAAATTTGCCCCGTTTCGTTACTCTCTACAGAATATAAAGTCGCTAAGTACGTAGCATACTCATTGACAAATTCGGCAATCAAAGTGGTAACGTCATCTCCCACTATTTCATTTGTTTTAATAGTTTGGCCATTCGTTATAAAGTAGGATAGCTGCAACTTCTCACCCGCACTGAAATCATCGAAAACAATGCCAACTCTGGCACCGATAACATAATTGGTCCCATAACGAATCGATTTATTAAAGATAGATGAAGAGAATAGCCCCCAAACATCAAGCGCAGTGATGTTCATTGAATCAGTTAAGTCACCAATTGGCATGATTAACGCAACACCTCTGTCATAGGCCACTTGGTCTATGGTTTCTAAATATTGACTGCTGCTTGATTGCGTGACAAGTGATTTCTTTTTGCTAATATCATCTTCAATAACTAACCAGAGTAATCCGGCAGGTCTTCGTTTGCCCCAAACATTAAGATTTTCTGTTCGTAATAAGTCGACAATCTTTTGTTCATTGAATTCGGCCTGATATAGCAGTTTATCACCGTCTTGAATAAACGTGCTTGCGACCAAATATTGTTCAAAATTTGTTGCAGAACGTTTCACTTGAAGATTTTCGAGCACAGCAACGTCACCACTTAACTTTACGACAACCTGCTGAAATGCACGTTTACCCGCTTTATTTTGCGTAAAATTTGACTGATCCGTTACGATGATTTGCCCTTTATTCAGGTGTTCAATGGGCGCACTGTGGGCCTGCATTGAAATAACCGAGCACAAAATTAGCGCGACGATGGAAAATATTTTTTTCAAAACTAGTAAATCCTTAGAGCGTTCTAGCGCTATTGTCAGATATTTCAGGCTTTTTTGCATCCGATATTTATTCTTAGTGGTTTTTTGATACCTTTTCAGTCATTGAGCTGTTAAAATTCTGGCTTCAAAATTTTCAGAGGAAAGCACGTGACTGAGCAAACTAAATCCCTAAGCTATAAAGATGCCGGTGTAGATATTGATGCAGGGAATCAATTGGTTGAAAGAATCAAATCTGTAAGCAAGAAAACACATCGTCCAGAAGTAAAAGGCGGTTTAGGTGGTTTTGGCGCTTTATGCTCAATCCCAACAAAATATAAGCATCCTCTCTTAGTTTCTGGCACCGATGGTGTCGGCACTAAACTGCGCTTAGCAATGGACCAAAACAAACATGATGGTATTGGTATTGACCTAGTCGCGATGTGCGTAAATGACCTGATTGTTCAAGGCGCTGAACCTCTATTTTTCTTAGATTACTATGCCACGGGTAAATTAGATATCGACACCGCCGCAACCGTCGTTACCGGTATTGGAGAAGGTTGCCAATTAGCTGGCTGCGCCTTGATTGGTGGTGAAACAGCCGAGATGCCAGGAATGTATGAAGGTGAAGATTACGACGTTGCTGGGTTTTGTGTAGGCGTAGTTGAAGCAGAGAACGTTATCGATGGTTCTAAAGTTGCTCCAGGCAATAAATTAATAGCATTAGCTTCATCAGGACCACACTCTAATGGCTATTCATTAATACGTAAAATTATTGAAGTCAGTGAAATCGATTTAAGTAGTGATTTAGACGGCAAAACGGTTAGCGAACATCTGCTTGAACCAACCAGAATTTACGTCAAGTCTGTTTTGGCTGTGTTAGAGACATATAATGTTAATGCAATATCGCACATAACAGGTGGCGGGTTCTGGGAAAATATACCCAGAGTACTCCCTTCAGATATGCAGGCCGTTGTTGATGGCAAGAGCTGGGATTGGCCTAATATCTTCACTCTTTTACAGCAAAAAGGAAACGTCACAACTTACGAAATGTATCGCACATTCAACTGTGGTGTCGGTATGATGCTCGCTGTTGAATCCCAAGATGCTGAAAACATAACAAAAGCCTTCCGCGATTTAGGCGAAAACGCTTGGATTATTGGAGAGATAAAGTCACTTGGAGAAGGTCAAGAACAAGTGGTAATTAACTCATAATGGTTAGCATAAAAAAACGTATAGTTATCGTAGCATCTGGCAGCGGTTCAAATGCTCAGGCGATAATCAATGCTTGTGCTAAAGAAACGGTTAATGGTTCAGTGGTAAAATTAATATCAAATGTACCAAACGCAGAAGCGCTTGATAGAGCGGCGCGGTCAAATATACCATCGACTTTTATAGACCATAAAACGTTTGTAGATAGAGATTCTTTTGACCTAGCGTTAGCAGCAGAAATTGACGCAGCAAAACCCGATGTTATCGTACTTGCTGGATTTATGCGTATCCTTAGTGACGTATTTGTTGCAAAATATTTAGGCAAATTATTGAACATTCATCCATCTCTGTTGCCCAAATATACAGGATTAAAAACTTACCAGCGTGCGATAGATAACGAAGACCGTGAGCATGGAACATCTGTGCACTTTGTCACTCCCGAACTAGATGGCGGGCCTGTTATTCTGCAAGCCAAAGTTCCTGTGTTTGAAGATGACACTGTTGATGAACTTGCTTCACGTGTATTAGTGCAAGAGCACAAAATTTACCCGCTAGTGGTTAATTGGTTGTGTAACGAAAGAATAGCGCTTATCGATATGAAAGCGTTTTTTGATGGTCAAGAACTACCGGAGTGTGGATATGCGAGTGACTAAAATGTTGAAGGTAATTAGCGTTATTTTGTTTGTACTGGCTTGCAATGTTAGTTTAGCAGCTGATGCGAGTGAATTGCCTTCTCCCTTTATCGCTCAATATGACGCCTTTCGTCATGACAGAAACATAGGTACCGCTGAACTTAGTTTGAAATCAATAAGCGGTGAGCTATACGAACTCAAATATTCCTCTAAAGTGTCCCGTTTCTTTCTTTCTGATAAACGTTACGAAACAACCGTTTTCTCTTTTATAGATGGTAAAATCACACCAATTACTTACGATTTTAAGCGTAAGGGGACCGGTCCCAATAAGGCATTAAAAGCCAAGTTCGATGCTAAGTCACAAACTATTATTCTTAGCGATCAGGACAACCTCAAATGGGAAGGCGAATTTGACAACCAATTATTTCGTATTGATATATCTAGGCAGCTAGCCCAGAACAGAACGCAGTTCGAATATAAATTTCTTAATTACCGTGGCCAAAAGCGCGATTATAAAATTGAAGTCGTTGAGAAAGAAAATTTAACACTCCCCTACGGTAATATAGAAGCAATAAAAGTTCGAGTAAATCGCGATAGTAGCAAAAGACAAACCTATGCTTGGTTTGCTCCTTCTCTTGACTATGTCCTAGTTCGCCTTCAGCAATTTAAAGATGATGAAGAGCAAGGTGATATTCGTTTAAATACATACCAAAAATTTTAGTCCCATTTTACTGTACACTTTATAAAAGAATTTGAGGATCATCCTCCTCTTTTACGCTAAATCACTTGATCTTTGACTAATCAAGTAATAACGTTAGGATTCTGGTCAGACCTGCAGGAGCATGCATGAACGAATTATTATGGTTACTTATACTACTTGGCGTTTATGGCGTTACAGCCTATAAACAAACATCCTCTCAAACAACACTTATTGCTGTTACCGTTGCGATGGTAATAGGCACCGTCGCCGGCGCCATCTGGATTATTGGCTGGGTTGCATTTGCCATAGTGGTTATTCCCCTCGCCTATGCTCCGTTTCGCAAAGATTACATCACCACAAAATTACTAGCGTTTTATAAAAGTGTAATGCCTGAAATGTCGACAACAGAACAAGAGGCAATTGATGCTGGTACTGTTTGGTGGGACGGCGATATCTTTAGTGGTAAGCCCGATTGGCAGAAATTTCATGCCATTTCCCAGCCAAGACTAACTGCACAAGAGCAAGCATTCATAGACGGTCCATGTGAAGTCGTCAGTCGTATGGCAGATGAATGGCAGATCAACCATGTCGACGCAGATATGTCAGATGAAATTTGGCAATACCTGAAAGATAATAAGTTTTTCGCTATGATCATTAAGAAAGAATATGGTGGCTTAGCTTTTTCTGCCTACGCGCAGTCAAGAGTTTTGCAAAAACTTGCCGGCGTTAGTGCTGTGTTATCTAGCACTGTTGGTGTGCCAAACTCCCTCGGCCCCGGTGAACTGTTGCAGCATTATGGCACCAAGGAGCAACAAGATTATTATTTACCTCGCCTAGCTGTTGGTGATGAAATTCCGTGCTTTGCACTAACTGGGCCAGAAGCTGGCTCCGATGCTGGTTCGATCCCAGATTATGGCATCGTTTGCAAAGGAGAGTTTGAAGGTAAAGAAGTATTAGGTATGCGCCTCACTTTCTCAAAACGATATATAACACTGGCGCCAGTTGCTACGGTTATCGGTCTCGCGTTTAAACTGCAAGATCCAAATGCATTGCTTGGTGACATCAAAGATTTAGGTATCACCTGTGCATTAATCCCCAGAGATACAAAAGGCTTAGATTGCGGCCGTCGTCATTTTCCGTTGAATGTACCATTTCATAATGGCCCTGTTCGTGGAGAAAATATTTTTGTCCCATTGAGTTATATTATTGGCGGACAAAACATGGCTGGTAAAGGTTGGCGTATGCTGATGGAATGTTTATCAGTTGGACGTTGCATTACGCTGCCATCATCGGCTGCTGGCGGTGCAAAATCACTTGCTCTAGCTACTGGTGCTTATTCTCGAATCCGTCGCCAATTTCGTATGCCTATAGGGCAAATGGAAGGTGTTGAAGAAATGTTAGGTCGCATCGGTGGAAATGCTTATCTTATGGACGCGGTTACTTCCTTATCAACTGCTGGTGTAGATCTAGGCCATAAGCCCTCTGTTATTTCTGCGATTTGTAAATACCATTTAACTGAAAGAATGCGTCAAGTAGTGAATGACTCAATGGACGTACATGGCGGTAAAGGTATCTGTTTGGGTCCGAACAACTACTTAGGTAGAGCATATCAAGGTGTGCCAATATCAATAACGGTTGAAGGTGCTAATATCCTAACTAGAAATATGATGATTTTTGGTCAGGGCGCCATGCGCTGCCACCCTTATGTATTAAAAGAAATTTATGCCTCACAAATGGAAGACCGCAAAGAACAGTTAGAAGCGTTTGATAAGGCTGTGTTTGGACATATTCGCTTTGCTGTTAGCAACACGTTCCGCTCAATTTGGTTTAGTCTAACCGGTGGACGTTTTAGCTCAGCACCATTTAGAGACGAAACGGCTAAATACTACAGAAGCATGCAAGGCTATAGTGCAAACTTGGCGTTATTAACTGATGTTTCAATGGGCGTTTTAGGCGGTTCATTGAAAAGAAGAGAACGTTTATCTGCTCGCCTCGGTGATATTTTAAGTTACTTATATCTTGGTTCAGCAGTAATGAAGCGTTTTGACGAACAAGGCCGTAATCATGACGATCTGCCTTTCGTACATTGGGCAATGCAAGATTGTTTATCCAAGTTAGAAGAAGCCCTTGATAACTTCTTGAAAAACTTCCCTAGCCCTGTTGTGGGTGCATCAATGCGCATGTTAGTTCTGCCATTTGGAAAGCGTTATAGTGCTCCTTCAGATGAGCTTGAACATAAAATCGCACACATTCTTCAGCATCCAAATTCAACCAGAGACAGACTAGGCCATGGCCAATATCTAACTCAGGAGGATGGTAATTTACTTGGTGATTTAGAAAAAACATTAATTAATATTGTAAAATGCGAACCTATTTTTGACAAAATATGTAAAAAATTAGGTGAAAAGTTGCCGATGACTAACCTTGATAGTCTTGCTGAGCGAGCGTTGAAAGCAGGTATTATTAACGATGAAGAATCCGATTTAATGAAAGAAGCTGAAGCTGGCAGATTGAGAACAATCAATGTCGATGATTTCGACAACCAAGAATTGTTGATGTCGACAAGCAAAAAGGTGAAAAAACCTGCGTCTAACCGCAAGAAAACCAAGCCAACAGAAACAGCCTAATTTGCGAGTTACCGATATAAAGGACTTCAGATTATCTGAGGTCTTTTTTTTTATGCTTTAAAAAACTGTTGATTGCGACCATTTAATTGAATTTGTTTTATCTGTTGCAGCGTCAAGCTAACGGTATTACTCGCGATACTATATTCGTGTTTTATATCTATGTCAGATACGCCAGGGTCATCCGTGTTTAAACTGACCGATAATCCGCTTTCCAAAAATGTCCTTATCGGGTGATTTTTGATGTCAACCCATGTGCCAGTTTGATAGTTGGATGTTAAACAACTCTCAATACCAATGTCGTGTTTAAACATAAAATCAATTAACTTTCGATCTTGCGCTATTGCAACACCATGTCCTATTCTCTGCGCCCCCAAAAGTTTAATGGCATCCCACACACTCTCAGGTCCTGCAGCTTCCCCCGCATGCACAGTAACTTGCAAACCTGCATTTCTAGCTAGTTTAAAATGCTCTACAAACATATGGGCTGGGTGGTTAACCTCGTCTCCAGCTAAATCAATAGCAATAATGTGATCTGAATATGCCAAAATGGACGCGAGTTCAAGGTGACAAGCCTCGATACCAAAAGTCCGACTAAGAATACCAATTAACTGATATTGAGTCTTGTGAACCGCATTACCCGCTTTAACACCCTCAACAACCGCTTCGACAACCGCATGCAGCGGCAGATTAAATGCTTTAGCCATAAATAAAGGCGAAAATCGTAATTCGGCATAATCGATACCTTCCATTTTTGCCATGAGCACATTTTCATACGCTACTTTATAACAAGCTTCCGGCGTCGCTAAAACGGATACGCCATAATTCAGTTTTTGTAAGAATGAAAGCAAGTCGCTGGTTTTGTCCTGAATCACAACATGTTTAACTAATTCAGATTCAGAAGAAATTGGTAATTCAATAGAGTACTCATGAGCCAGTTGCCAAATGAGTTTGGGAGGTATATTTCCGTCTAAATGACGGTGCAAATCGACTAAGGATAAGTTTTTATCGTACATTTCTTACCCTTAATTAATCTATTATTAACCGCATAATAGGATGTAAACCAGATTAATCAAATTGTAATTTGTCTACAGCCAGAACAATTTGTGTCCTTGTTTTTACTTCTAACTTCTTAAAAATGACGCCTATATGCGCTTTCACAGTTGCTTCGGTGACGCTCAGCTTGCTAGCTATTTGTTTGTTCATTAATCCATCTTTAACCAACTTTAAAACTTGGAATTGTTTTGGCGTCAGTTCTTTCAATTTCACTGCAATATCTTTGGCGTCGTCATCAACCTCCAATATTGCGGCAGCCATTCCATCTGGCAACCATTTTTCACCCCTTAAAATAGCCAACAAACCATCTTTTATCATCGGCGTTGCCGTCGTTTTTGGGATAAAACCATCTGCACCAAACGCCATTACCTGCGAAACCGTTTGTACAGAGTCACTAGCAGAGAGAACCACAATAGGGATATTCGGAAAAATTTCTTTAACACGCAGTAAGCCGTAAAAATTATCGCATCCAGGCATATTCAAATCTAAAATAATGATGGATACTTTTCGGTTTTTACGTAAAACGTCTATAGTCGTATCGAGAGTGTCCGCTTCTAAAAATGTCACATCCGTGAAACAGCTTGATAAAGCGCCTTTTAATGCATCCCGAAACAGAGGATGGTCATCAGCAATCAAAAACTTGTGCATCTGCAAACTCAACTTATTCATTTACTTAATTAGTGCTATTAATTAATAGCTCGCTTTTATATACTTCGGGTACAAACGACAAATACGTTATACTAAGGTATCACATCCGACCTATATAGTGCGGTTAATTTACGTAGTTATTTTCCATAAAAGTTTAAATATAAATGTCAGAATACGAAAAAAATATAACATCCGATACTGTTTACAAAAAGCATCAAAAAATAATAGATGATTTTAGCTTTAATAGACAGGTAGTTGATGTTTTTCCAGATATGATTGAAAGGTCAATACCCGGCTACTCCAACATTATAGACGGGGTTGGCAGACTAGCGGCTAAATTTACCGTTGCTAAGTCCAATGTCTACGATTTAGGCTGCTCGCTAGGAGCCGTTAGCTTATCAATTGCGAAACATAATCGACTACATGATATACAAATTATCGGCATTGATAATAGTCCTGAAATGGTTGAACGTTGCCAACGCCATGTTGATTCATATACCTATGCTACACCTATCAGTATTAGAGAAGCCAATATTGTAGACTTCGACATAGCAAATGCATCTGTCATTGTGATGAACTTTACACTGCAATTTATTGAACCTAAACTCAGACAAAATTTAATAACAACGTTATTTAATGCACTTCTTCCCGGTGGCATTCTCATTTTATCTGAGAAGATAAAGCTAGGTAATGAAGTAATGGATTCTGCCATAATTGACTTACATCACGATTTTAAGAGGGAGAACGGATACAGTAACTTAGAAATCAGTCAGAAACGCACCGCACTTGAAAATGTGATGATCCTTGACGAATATTCGTTGCACGAAAAAAGGTTATTAGAAACTGGCTTTGAAGCGGTTAGTATTTGGTATCAACAGTTTAACTTCGTTTCATTTTTTGCCATCAAAGGACAGTAATATGAATTGGAAATCTGCTTTATATTCTGATTTAGTCGGCACCAATTTGGAAAACTGGATTGCGACTCTTATTCCTCAAATCGAACGTTGGGAAACGTTTGCAAATCATGGCGATACTAAAAAATGGCAAAAACAATTACAACAACTCCCTGCAATTGCGCCTGATAACATTGATTTAAAGACGCAAGTTTCTTTCACGCAAGATGGTAGCCTTGGTAATGGCCAGCTGGCCCATATAGAATCAGTGTTAAAGCAATTTATGCCGTGGCGGAAAGGTCCATTTCATTTTTTCGGTATCGACATTGATACTGAGTGGCAATCGGATTGGAAGTGGGATCGAGTTTTACCTCATATTGCACCATTAGCGAACAAAAAAGTGCTCGATGTAGGATGCGGTAGCGGATATCACTTATTCAGAATGTTAGGTGAAGACGCTAAGTTAGTTATCGGCATTGACCCGACAGAGTTGTTTTTCTATCAGTTTCAGATTTTCAAAAAATATTTACCTGAACATAGCATTCATTATATACCTCAAGGCATAGAAGACATGCCTGAGTTAAATGCGTTTGACACCGTTTTCTCTATGGGGGTGTTATATCACCGTCGTGATCCTATTGAATTTTTATATCAGTTAAAAAATCAATTAACGAGTGGTGGTCAATTGGTTCTTGAGACTATCGTTATTGACGGCGATGAGACGTCGGTGCTGATGCCTGGCGAACGCTACGCACAAATGCGCAACGTCTGGTTTTTACCAAGCTGTGAGGCTTTGACGCAATGGCTTTCAAGAGTCGGTTTTGTAAATATTAAGAAAGTCGATGAAAACATAACATCCATCGACGAACAAAGAACAACCCAATGGATGACGAATCATTCATTGGCCGACTTTTTAGACCCCAATGACCCCACTCTTACAATTGAAGGTTACCCTGCCCCCAAACGAGCCGTTTTTGTTGCTACAAAAAAATAACAATAAGTAAGGCAGAAAACACCTTTAATGAAATGCTCCGTTCCTTGGTTGGCATAATCTTTGAATACTATTAGTTTACATTAGGAGTCATTTATCCCTTGTATGCTCATATAGTTCGGCTATCACGATAGTATTTGATTGTGATTCTTATTGTTTATTTTCACTACGATGCACTTTACTCATTGCTACATAAGGCTTTAATGCAAGAACTAACGACATTGATTGAACAATACATTATCAAAGAAAAGCTGCCCGAAGCCTACCTTGATGTTGCACTAAAGTGGTTCATGCCACTGTGTGATTCAATTCAATTGCACCATAATAAATCAAATTCGTTAGAGGCCAGCACTAATCGTCCTTACTTTATTGGAGTTAACGGTTGCCAGGGGTCTGGTAAGTCAACGTTAAGTGGCTTAATGAGTCATTTGTTTAATACGTATTATGAAAAAAAATCAATCGTTCTGTCACTGGACGACTTTTATTATACAAGAGCAGAACGCATAAAATTGGCTAAAACAGTGCACCCTTTATTGGCTATGAGAGGTGTGCCTGGAACACATGATATACAAATGATGTCTACGGTTATTCAATCGCTAGCATTAAACAAAGCTATAGATATTCCCACTTTTGACAAATCAATTGATGACCGCGCACCTAGTAGTCAATGGCAAAAAATAATTTCACCTGTTGATATCGTTATCATAGAAGGGTGGTGTTGGGGAACGCAAGCCCAAAAAGACGAAGCTTTGGAAACAGCGGTAAATGAACTTGAGGAAAAACACGATTCGAATGGCACTTGGCGCCACTACGTTAATTCAGTTCTTAAGAATACCTACACCCCTCTTTACCCTTATATGAATACTTGGGTGTTTTTGCAGGCGCCTAGTTTTGATGCAGTTTATACATGGCGTCTGCAACAGGAAGAAAAGTTGAAAGAGCGTGTTGGTAATACATCAAATATAATGAGTAATGAAGATATTATTATATTTATTCAATATTATCAGAGGTTAACGCAACACACTTTATGTACGCTGGGTAGTCAGGCTGATTTTATATTCGAATTAGATAATAAAAGGAACATTACCCAGAGTAGGTCTAATGCTAAGTGAATTGATAAGTAAATACAGCCGACAAATCCTGATTTTCACCGATCTGGACGGTACACTATTAGACCACTATAGCTATGAACATGAAGATGCCAAGACTTGTATGGAAAGACTCTTGGGTCATGGCATTCCGATCATTCCAAATACCAGTAAAACGTTTGCTGAAGTGTTGCATCTGCGTAAAAGACTGGCCCTGAGTGGTCCGTTTATTGTCGAAAATGGGGCCGCTATTTTCATTAATAAAGATTTTCTACCAGAAAAGCCTAAAGGTGCTGTTTGGCAGGATGGTTTCTGGGTCAAATCCTTTAGTTCAAAACGAAGTTATTGGTTAGGACTCATCAAAAGAATTACCCCTAAATATAGTGGTCTTTTTGAAGCATTCTCGAATATGTCAATTCAACGAATTGTGCAGTTAACCGGACTTACGCAAGAAGATGCTCTGCTGGCGTCACAACGCCAATTCGGTGAACCTTTGTTGTGGAAAGGAAATGATGAGCAATTGCGAAGCTTTATTATAATGTTGCGCCGCTTAGGAGTTCATCCTGTCAGCGGTGGCCGATTTTTACATATTGGTGGAAATTGTAATAAAGGTGTCGCGCTAACTTGGTTACTTAACGAATATCAGCGTCAACATAAGGGTATAACAATAAGCACTATTGCTTTAGGTGACGGAAAAAATGACGTTTCTATGCTAGAGGTTGCGGATATTGCAGTTCGGATAGCGTCGCCCGTGCATGAGCCCCCAAAATTAGAAAGAACACTAAAATTATATACTAGTAATAAACTGGGTCCAAAAGGGTGGACAGAAGTACTTGATCAGCTCGTTCCTGAATCAGAATTTCTACGTCCAATCCAGCAACATAATAAAACAATTTAAGGAGCTACATGTGGCTGATTTTTATCAAAATGGTATAGTAACTACGTTACACAACTTAGAAGATCGTTCAATTGAAGATCTAGAAGCAGAGTTAAGTGAGTTTTCTAAGAAACGTCCATTAGGCTTAATTCTTCCTTCATTATTTTCTGAGTTAGAAGGAACAGCACTTCCGGCCACGATAGAACACATCAAAAAAGTGCCATACCTTTCTGAAATAGTAATCGGTCTTGACCGCGCTAATCTAGATGAATACAAACATGCACTCAAGTTTTTCTCCACACTGCCTCAACATCATCGGATCTTATGGAATGACGGCCCAAGACTAAAAGCACTCGATTCGGAATTAAAAGAACTCGGTTTGGCACCAAAAGAGCTAGGAAAAGGTAGAAATGTTTGGTACTGCATGGGCTATATTTTGGCATCAGGCAAAGTTGAAAGTGTTGCATTACATGATTGTGATATTTTAACGTATGAACGCTCTTTACTCGCAAGGCTTATTTATCCAGTAGCAAATCCGCAATTCAATTATGAGTTTTGCAAAGGGTTTTACGCACGAGTTGCCAACGGAAAAATAAATGGTCGTGTTTCACGATTATTAGTAACACCCCTTTTGAGAGCGTTAAAAATGACTTTAGGCCCAAATGACTATCTGGATTTTATGGATAGCTTTCGATACCCTTTGGCCGGAGAATTTTCGTTTAGAAGAGATGTACTTAATGATATTAGAATTCCAAGCGACTGGGGCTTGGAAATTGGCGTTTTATCCGAAATGCATAGAAATTATTCACATAACAGACTGTGCCAAGCCGATATTGCAAAAACATATGATCATAAGCACCAAGACCTGTCACTGGATAATGAACACGGTGGCTTATCGAAAATGTCGATAGACATCACTAAAGCATTATTCAGAAAGTTGGCGACACAAGGCACAACTTTTAATACTGAAACATTCAGAACGATAAAAGCAACATATTTTAGAATTGCATTGGATTTTATTGAAACATATCACAATGATGCAGTGATGAATGGCTTGAAATTAGATATTCACAACGAAGAGAAAGCCGTTGAAATGTTTGCTCACAACATCATGAAAGCGGGACAAAGCTTTTTAGAAAACCCGATGGAAACCCCATTTATACCAAGTTGGAACCGTGTCGTTAGTGCGAAGCCCGACGTGTTGGAGTGTCTTAAAAAGGCCGTTGAGGAAGACTTTCAAGAATTTAGTGAAGCGCAATAATATGACAGACCATTTCCGCCAATTTACCGCTAAAGTAAAACACCACTTGGAAGTGGTCTATAAAGACATACTAACTCCATCTGAAATAGAGTTGCTTGTACCCAAGTTGCAGAAGAGTATCGATGTTACCAATGCAGATGATTGTCATTATCCAACACCTCACAAGAACCGTTGGGATGAATCTGACATCATTATGATTACGTATGGTGATAGCGTTGTTGAGAACGCAGAAGGTTTTGAATTTGGTTTTAGTCAAAAGCCATTAAAGACACTCCGACGTTTTATTAACGAATACTGTGACTCGATCATTAGTCATGTGCATATATTACCGTATTTTCCATATAGCTCAGATGATGGTTTTTCAATCATTGATTATTCTATCGTAAATCAAAGTTTAGGCGATTGGGATGATATTGAAGCCATTTCGAAAGAATATGGACTCATGACTGACGTGGTTATTAATCACTGCTCAGCAAGAAGTAAGTGGTTTGAAAATTTTAGCCATCAAGAGGGAATTGGTAACGACTACTTTTTCACAGCATCACCAGACGACGATTTGAGTATGGTTGTAAGACCAAGAACATCAGACCTTTTGAAAGAGGTTATGACCCCAAATGGCCTGAAGCATGTGTGGTGCACGTTTAGTCATGACCAGGTAGATTTTGATTTTAGAAACCCAAATGTACTCATTGCGTTCATCGATATTATCCGTCTATATTTAGATAAAGGAACCAAGGTTTTTCGTTTAGACGCTATCGCATTTTTATGGAAAGTGCCTGGTAGCCAAAGTATAAATTTAGTGGAAACGCACGAAGTGGTTCGTCTATTGAGGACGTTGATTGAACATACAGCCCCAGAAACCATAATCATTACTGAGACCAACATTCCGAATAGAGAAAACCTTACTTATTTCGGTAATGCCAACGAAGCTCATGCCATTTATAACTTTTCATTACCTCCGCTACTAATCAATACGCTGGTAACCGGTGATTGTAGTTATTTGAAAAGTTGGATGATGAGCATGCCGCCAGCACAAAACGGAACGACCTACTTTAATTTCATAGCGTCTCATGACGGTATTGGCTTACGACCTGCTGAAGGTCTGTTGGATGACCAGGAAATTACGGATTTTGCAGAATGCATGCAAAACTTTGGGGGAAAAGTTTCATGGCGAAAAACAGAAAATGGACAACAAAAACCCTATGAAATGAATATTGCTCTGATCGACGCTCTCAAAGGCACCACCAAAGGACCTGACCAATATCAACTGCCGCGTTTTATTTGCGCCCATGCAATCATGCTTGGCCTAGAAGGCATTCCAGGTATTTATATTCATTCGTTGTTAGGCACACCAAACGATGAAGAAAAAGTCAAACACACAGGTCAAAATCGAGGTATTAACCGTCATCGATGGGATTTTAATAAACTTGTTGATGCGTTAAATACGAGACAAAGTACACATGCCAAAGTGCTGTCGGGCTTATCGATGCTAATTAGAATTAGACGTTCTCAGCCTGCATTTCATCCAAATGCAACGCAGTTTACGTTGCAGTTAGGCAAAGAAATCTTCGGCTATTGGAGGCAAAGTATTGACCGTACACAAAGTATCTTTTGTTTGTCTAACATTACCGATGAGATACAAGAGGTGAGATTGTCAGATATTAATCTCATTGAAAACCATTTATGGTATGACTTAATCGCCGCAGCACCCATAATTCCGAATACGGACCAGCTCCTACTCGCTCCTTACCAAACTATGTGGATTTCAAATAAAGCCACAGGATAAGCCGCGTGGCTTTATGATTGCCAAACAATCATTCAGCAAGATAACAACAGAGCCTACTTGTAGGTTCTGTCTCGTTTCAGTTCAATTGTATCTATATAACCATGCCAGCTAGCATAACCAATAATTGGCATGATAACTAAAAACGCAAAGAAAAAAGTAACAAAACCTATAAACACTGAGAGGCAGATAATGGATGCCCAAAAGAACATTGCTCTTTTGTTTAACCATACTGCATTCATGCTAGTTAGCACTGCGGTCGCTAAATCAACCCGTCGTTCCATCAATATTGGTTGTGTGAATGCCGTTATAAAGAACACGAGAACGGTCAATGCAGCACCTACTATGGTACCTATGATCAAGAACGTAGCAAGACTCGCTAAGGTATATGCTTCATTTTCAGGATAAAATGCATGGATTAGTGACGCAATTCGTAACCAAAAAATCATCAAAAACATTAGTAAAAGAGCAAAGCCCCACTCATTTACCGCATTTCTAGACATTGCTTTTAAAGAATGCCGAAAAGAAGGATTGTTTTTTTTCTCAAATTGCCATGCAACGTCATATAACCCAGCGGCTAAAAATGGCCCCATTAACATGAAACAAACCATTGCTGGAAATATAATCATGTACCAACCAGTTGAATCGATTAGATAATAAATAAACCAAGGTATTAGCGTAAAGATGGCGCCATAAGTTAAACTAATAACAGGTGCTCTTTTAAAATCATTGACGGCGAGAATTAGCCACTTTATTGAATCAAACACGCCCAACTTTTTACAAGGTATAATGCGAGAGATACCACTGTCCTTGATCCCTTCTTCTGGCGTTTCGTCGAACTGCTGAGACATAACATATCCTATTAAGCGTGAATAATTAACTCATTGTGGAGTATCAGTTTTTTCGATATTAAACATAAAGTTCAATAGCTACGGTCAATACTAATCCAGAAATTGAATAAGTTCAAAAATTACTCAAGGAAAATTTACATTAGCTTCGTACCAATTGATATTGGTTAAGAAAAATGCAGAAATTGCCTCATTTAATTCACTAAAACTGGTGATTTTAGTTTTTTCCCTAGCTCCTGTCAGCATTTCTAGTACAAACCGATGACAGTTATCGTCGATTACATGATAATTACGCAACTGGTAAAGATTATCAATGCACCTTTGAGAAACGTCTCTGGCCGCTAAAGGTTTAAAATTGTCATTGCAAGCGACATATATTTTTGTACCACTTCTATTCTGTAGAAATCGGTCAGGAGAAATTGAACGGATTAAACCACGCCCGCTTAACTCATAAATATTGCCATTTACCCAAACGCCGGTATGGTCAAAAACGCCGTAAATGCCACAGGTAACGATAGCGCCATTTTGGGGAACAACACGCTTGGAAGATTCACCCGGCAATTTGCAAACGATATTTGTACGTTTTAAATAGGCATCGTTTGCCTTATTTGAGACGTATAGTCCTATACAAGCAGCACCTAACCACAACAAAGGAACAGGCATAAAACCTCCGAAATAGTAACAACCTTATTAGTTTGATTTTATATTACGTTATTAGTTGGTAATTTAAACAATAATAATGTGACAAAACTTGTCATCTTCGCTTAACAGAAGGTTCTACCTGTATTACTCTTAGTAACAATCTACTTTTTAGTCTTAAGACCAATAATTAATGCCCAAAATCAATCGCTCTAATAAATTAGCTAATGTCTACTACGATATCCGCGGCCCGGTATTAGAACAAGCAAATAAAATGGAAGAAGCCGGGGAGCGGATCTTAAAACTAAACATAGGTAACCCAGCTCCCTTTGGTTTTGAAGCGCCTGACGACATTTTGAAAGACGTTATCTATCAATTACCCAGTGCACAAGGTTATACAGACTCTCAAGGGATATACAGTGCACGCGTTGCTGTGATGCAGTATTACCAACAAATGGGTATAAAGAATATTCAAGTTAAGGATATTTATTTGGGCAATGGGGTGAGCGAGTTGATAATGCTGTCAATGCAGGCGCTGCTTAATAATGGTGACGAAGTATTGTTGCCTGCACCCGATTATCCCCTTTGGACTGCAGCTGTGAATTTGTCATCGGGCACCGCAGTACATTATCGTTGTGACGAACAGGCGGATTGGTTTCCTGATCTTGCTGACATTGAGTCAAAAATCACCAAGAACACTAAAGCCATTGTATTGATTAATCCAAATAACCCAACCGGTGCGGTATATAGCGAAGCGTTATTGAATCAGATTGCTGATTTAGCGCGCAAGCATGAACTCATCATATTTAGTGATGAAATTTACGACAAGATATTGTATGACGATGCCAAGCATACGTGCATTGCAGCACTAGCTCCTGACCTATTCTGTGTCACTTTTAGTGGACTAAGCAAAAACTACCGTGTTGCCGGATTCAGAGCAGGATGGATGTTAGTCAGTGGTGATAAGCAATCAGCAAAAGGCTATATAGAAGGCTTGACCATCCTGTCGTCAATGCGTATGTGTGCCAATGTCCCTTGCCAACATGCGATTCAGACCGCACTAGGTGGCTATCAGAGTATCAACGACTTAGTTTCTGGTGATGGCCGACTATTATCACAACGAAACTTAGCATTCGAAGGCCTCAATGATATTGACGGTATTTCTTGCGTAAAACCAATGGGCGCGATGTATTGCTTTGCTCGTGTCGACACCAAGAAGTTTAATATTTCGAGTGATGTCAATATGGTACTAGACCTACTCAACAAAGAGAAAATATTGTTAGTCCATGGCAGTGCATTTAACCTGCAAGACGGATGCTATTTTAGATTAGTGTTTCTACCTCATAAAGAGCAGTTATCGCCGGCTCTATCGCAAATGAAACGTTTTTTTAATACTTATAAACAGTAATATTAACGAATTATTGCTTTAAATAGACAATAATAATTACTCAAAAAGATGTATTACAGGCAGTTTAATAATAAGCATCAATCATCGCGTTCAGAGCGACAAGGAAAAACAAATAAATGAATAGTGCTTTTTTAGCATGGATACTGCGTATGCCCCTAATAAAACGTTGGGCATTAATGCATACGGTTAAAAATGAAAATGTTGCAGAACATAGTCATCAAGTCGCCGTTATTGCTCATCTTCTTGCTGTGATCAGAAACACGTATTTTCAGGGGGATTTGAATGCAGAAAAAGCAGCCACCATTGCGTTGTACCACGAAGTATCTGAAACCAAATTGCAGGATATCAATCATGTCACAAAGTATCATAATCCTGATTTGACTCGTGAATTCAAAAAAATTGAAGAAATGGCAGAATTCGAGTGTCTAAAAACCTTACCAATTGCACTTCAGCCGATTTTTAAGCCCTTGCTAGTGCAGAAGGAAGTTGACCCCGAATATAAAACATTGGTAAAGGCTGCCGATCTTATATCAGCCTATTTAAAAGCCTGCGATGAACTACGGTTTCAAAACTCAGAATTTTCGCATGTAAAAATAAGACTGGAAAAAATGCTTAGGGAATATAGGGACACGATGCCCGAAGTTGACTATTTCTTGTCTATATTTCAGGAAAAGTGCTTTGTCAGTGTAGATCAACTTGCTGAATAGTTAAGAAATTATACTTACTCATAAAATATCAACAGCTTAGGAACAATATGCCGCATAGCCACGAATGGACAGAGCGAAGACTCACAAGACTAGAGAAACGCGACGGAGATCATCGCAACGCTTATCAACGAGATAAAGCTCGTATTATGCATTCGGCCGCTTTCAGGCGTCTACAAGCCAAAACCCAAGTCCTTGGTATCGGCATTAGTGACTTTTATAGAACACGGTTAACCCACTCACTTGAAGCCGCACAAATAGGCACTGGTATCGCAGCTCAATTAGCGCAAAAACAACCTGAGCTTGCATTGAAGTTAGGTATTGATGAGCATCTAATTGAAAGTTTATGTCTAGCACATGACATTGGACACCCTCCTTTCGGACACGGTGGTGAAATCGCACTGAACTATATGATGCATGAACATGGTGGATTTGAGGGCAACGGCCAAACTTTTCGTATTCTTACAAAATTAGAGACATATAGTCCTTCTGATGGAATGAATTTAGCACGTCGTTCGCTATTGGGATTAATCAAATATCCTAATTATATAGACATATTAACTAATCACTCGATGAAGACCGACAAACCTAAATCACATCGTTTAGTGAAGTCAAAGCAATGGCATCCGCCTAAAGGATTGTACTTATGTGACCAAGAGGCGTTCGATTGGGTAGTTGCTCCCTTGAGTCAACAAGACCGGGAACGCTTTGGTGAATTTGTAATTGGCGATAAACATCACTCTACAACATGTTATAAGTCTGTTGACTGTTCCATAATGGAATTAGCAGATGATATCGCTTATGCAATCCATGATCTAGAGGATGCTATTGTCATGTCAATGGTTACGCGTAACAGTTTTGAAGTGGAGATAGTTACCCCTATCAAAACGCTTGAAATCCCCTGGCTTTCAAAAGAAATCGATGTTTTAACAGATCATCTTTTTAGTGCAGCTCCCTATGAAAGAAAAAATGCCATTGGCGCCTTGGTTAATTGTTTTATCACGGCTATTAGTATTCAAAAACAAGGCTTATTTGAGTCAGACCTCATCGATTTCAACGCTTGCTTCGCGACAAACTACCAAATTGCGCTCGGTCTGTTTAAGTCGTTTGTGTTCAATTACGTCATTCGTAAACCCGAACTGCAGCTTTTACAGTATAAAGGTCAACAGATAGTTATGTCATTGTTTGAGGCATTCAGTTCTGAGCCTGAGAGATTACTCCCCACTAATACTGCAAAACGTTGGGTAGAAGCTGATTCTGAGAACTCAAAGCATAGAGTACTCGCTGATTATATTTCAGGCATGACCGACGAGTACGCAACCAGATTGTATAATCATCTGTTTTTGCCAAAATCAAACGGCGTTTTAGATTCATTAACGCCTTAGCTGAAATATAACCTGCCCAAGCAAGGTCATGTACTGCAAGTCGTTAGTGTTAACAGGAAAACATCATGCTTTTTAAATTTCACAATTCAAACTCATTAACAGAAAACCAAGTAACTGACGAGGCGGTCTACAAGCAACGCCGAGATGTTTTAAAGAAGTTAGGCTACTTAGGCGCTGGCTCCTTACTTGCTGCATCGACAAAGGCTTCTGCGGGTCCGTTTGATTGGTTTAGTGAAGAGGAAAAGGCTAAATTTGCTACGTCTGCGCTCAATTTTTCTAAAACCAAAACTGACGAATCATCTACTATGCTAACGCCGATGGACAAAGCGACTGGTTATAATAACTTTTATGAATTTGGCACTGGAAAAGATGACCCCATAAATAACGCACAGTCGTTTAATGTCGAGCCGTGGTCATTGTCAATTGAAGGTCTTGTCGAAAAACCTATCACTCTGAGTTACGACGACCTCTTTTCTTCTTTTGATCTAGAAGAACGAATTTACAGGCTACGTTGTGTAGAAGCGTGGTCAATGGTCATTCCATGGATTGGATTTTCATTAGCTAATATCATTAAGAAAGCGCAGCCTTTGAGTAGCGCGAAATATGTCTCATTTCAAACCCTGTATGATCCTAAGCAAATGCCTGGGCAGCGCAGTAGATTTACTGGCGGTGGTGTAGACTATCCGTATGTAGAAGGTTTGAGACTTGATGAAGCGATGCAACCGTTAACGATGCTAAGTGTGGGAATGTATGGAAAAACATTACCACCTCAGAATGGTGCACCAATTAGATTAGTTGTACCCTGGAAGTATGGCTTTAAAAGCATCAAATCGATTGTAAAGATTGTGCTGACCGATAAACAACCGCCTACTACCTGGCAAATTCTCGCACCTGATGAATACGGATTTTATGCAAATGTAAATCCTCAAGTAGATCACCCGAGATGGTCACAAGCGAGAGAGCGACGGATCACAGACGGCGGATTATTAGCTCAAAACAGAATAGACACACTGCCATTCAATGGTTATGAAGAAGTCGCTCCTTTATACAAATCGATGGACTTACGTAAATTCTACTAAATGTTAAAAATAAATAAACCCATACGGGTTAACCCAAAATTTATGCGAGTGATACGTCTGCTTGGTCATGGTGTTCTGTTTACTTGGTTAACTATAGTATTTTATCAAGGGTTTACTGACCAGCTAGGCGGCGATCCAGTGCAATCATTGCTCGACTTCACTGGAATTGGCGCACTCAATTTATTGGTTATTAGCTTGACGGTCAGTCCCCTTGCTATGTACCTCAAATTTGCACAATTGATCCCATTCAGACGCCCTATTGGATTGTATTCTGCACTGTACGCTTTGAGCCACTTTTACGTGTTCATTGCATTTGAATTACAGTTTGAATTAAGACTAATTGTCTCTGAAATTATTAAACGCCCTTATATAACGGTAGGCTTTGTTACCTTACTCATCCTCACTGCCCTGTCAGTGACTTCGTTAAATGTAATTAAAAAACGAATGGGAGCTAAGTGGTTTACGCTTCATAGTTTAGCTTACGTAGCGGTTGTTTTAGCGGGATTACACTACCTTTGGCTGGTCAAATCTGCATGGTACGAACCAGCCATCTATCTACTATTTTCTGTCTACTTATTACTCTTGCGACGAACTAAAATTAAAAAAATGTTTAAATAGTGCTTGCATGTTTATTTATACAGTACTACTGTATGTATACACATAGTGGATAAACAGACAGCGGGTAACTTATATGCAAACTCAACCTTATAAAAATCAGGCAGCCGGAACCTCGTCATTAACAAATACTTCATTGGTGAACTCTCGTTTCATTAGTTCAACTGACCAAGATGAGTTGCTCGGCGTCTCCTTCAATAACCACTCTGCATTTCAATTAAAAAAGTCGAATATCAGAACAAGCCGCTGGATAGCGCATGTGTCTAGTAAAACCAAATTAGCAGCGTCACATAAATTAGCACTTAATATTAAGCCAACACATTCATTTACGGCATTCGATATCCTTGAACGTTTATTATTTTCAAAGACTTGTGCAGTTATTTATACTGATGAGGTACTTCCTCTGCATAAGATGAAAATGCTTAAGAATATGGCGATGTTTAGCGGTACTGAGGTCGTTTTTATTGCTGACAAGTTTGAGTTTAACTTAATGCAATCAGGTGATTTAGAAAAAGCCTAGTCAGTTTATGTTAACGAAAGTATAAAATAACCATCATATCAAGGAAGTTTGCGCGTCTATTAATACCTTATTGTGGTTGTGGTTTTTTGTATTTTATACCTTAATTATCCATAGTTTTTTTAAGAATCATGATTGCTTACTAAGCGTTGACGACGAGTTCTAACCAATTATTTTTAACGTCAGACAAACACCTCAATTGTGGTGAACCTTTTAAATTTAAATAATCGACTGACAATGGGGTAAATATGACGACACAAAAATGGTCGCTTATATCAAAAGCGCTCTCGGCATTATTACTTTTTTCGCTATTGTTGATTTGCGATTCGCTATTAGTCACTTTTGTCTGAGGTGCTTTATTCGTCGTTTTGCCGCCATTAATTGAATCTGGGCCAATCGCATTGGCATCTTTTATATCTGCCAATCTATCATCAGTATTACTTTTATTATCAAATGGTGTTCTAGGTGAAGGCCAAAAAAACTGCTCTTGTGCCCCGCTAGACAAATTCGTCCACTGCTGACGCAAGAAAGTCTCAGAAAAAACCACTGACTTTCTCTTGGGGTCACTGTAATCTGCGTTTTTTAGTATTGCGTTACTCACCAAGGAAACATTACCCGCTATACGATATTGCTCTCGTGAACCAGCAAAGTACCAACATATTTCAAACTTTCTAGGCGTATCTAATTGCCAATCTGATACTTTGTCACTGCGGATATCGGTAACTGAAACTAAATTTAACGATTCCGGTATAAAACCTCTGAATACCATCGTCCTGTTCTTAGGCAGTCCGTCTTCAGAAACGCTAGCTACTTGAAAATATTTGGATTGTGCTTGACTGCGATTAACATGCAAACTTCTTACCAGACGTTGCCTCCAACTTGGAAATTTGAAGTCAGACATGTGGTTTTACTACCATCGAAAATAATTTATAAAAATTAGCAGTTGTTGCCGCAGCTAATTCGGTAACTGATATACCACGTAACTCTGCAATAAAGTAAGCAACATCCACGACATTTGCAGGCTCGTTTTCCTTTCCTCTGTGAGGAACTGGTGCTAACCAGGGGCTATCAGTTTCAATAAGTAATCGCTCTAGCGGTATCTGTTTGACGGTCTCCTGTAGTTCTTCAGCAGAGGCAAATGTAACGATCCCTGATATACTAATATAGAATCCCATTTCTATCGCTTCTTTCGCCATTTCTAGTGATTCAGTGAAGCAATGTAAAACACCTATGGTGGACGGTTCCCTGTGTGTTTTTAACAGATAAATCGTGTCTTTATGTGCATTTCTAGTATGAATAATCAATGGCTTTTGAACCACATTAGCCACTTTTATATGATCAACAAAAGACTGTTTTTGTATCTCTTGAGTTTCTGGACTGTAAAAATAATCTAACCCGGTTTCTCCGACGGCAACAACGTCATCTTGTTTAACACTTGCTAGCAATTCATCATAGCTACAAACGTCTTCACTATGCAAAGGGTGCACACCACAAGACATTGAAACGTTGTCAAATTTTGATACTTTTGCCTTCATGTCGTTAAATTCTTTCACCGATACAGCGACACAAAGCATATGCTCTACTTTTCGTTTTTTAGCTGCAGCGACGGTCTCGACAAGTTCATCATCATTCTTTTTTAATCTATCTAGGTGACAGTGTGAATCTACAAACAAAGAGGCTCTCCAATTGAAAAATTTAATTTATACGTTATTGAACTTAAATATCTATAATTTATATCAGCTAAGGCTAACTAAATGACGCTACTTTTATCCCACGCAGTTGAGCAAATAGTGAGGTCAATATTAACGATTTATTGAGACCTGGATGACTCATGCGCTTTGCGGCCATTAAACAGGCTTGGTAGTTTTCATAAGCCATTTCGTTTTGATTGGTTTTATACACTTCTATCCAATGTTGCGCCAGCCAACTCGTCACTTTCGGGGCTTCAGCTTGCCATTTTAGCGCAGCCCTGTTCGCGGTATCGCTACCGTCTATTATTCGTTGAAGTGTTATTGTAAAATCATCAAAACCAATACTGTCCTCGTCTTCTAAATCATTTCTATAAGTAATCGGAGAGGAACCATGCGCTAATAACGCGGCTTTAGTCGGTTTTGTTATTTGCAGCATCGCCAACCAATCACAGCTTTGTTGGTAAGTGGGAAGTGCAATAGTTTGCTTCTCGCAACGACTCAATATGGTTGGGAGCAGCCGTTGAGAATCATTGGTTGTCATCAGCAAATACGTGTTCGGTGTTGGCTCTTCAAGGGTTTTGAGCAACGCGTTACTCGCTGATTCAGACATAAGTTCAACCTGCGGAATAATAATGACCTTATTCCCACTGAGTTGAGCAGTTTGAGTTACTTTTCCAATCGTTTGCCTAATTGAATCAATACCAATTTGCGACTTTTCTGTGGTTATAACATGCAAATCTGGATGTGTTCCTGCATTAATTAATAAACATGATTTACAAGTATCACAAGCATCTAATTCAACTCTATTAGATTTTTCACTTTCCTCTTCGAATTCAAACAGTCCATCACTTTGTGTATCAACTGGACTGCTAATTGATAACGCGACGGACTTACATAAAAGTGCTTTTGCTATTTCATGACAAAGCTGCGTTTTACCCGCATCAGCTACTCCCAGAAACAATAAGCCATGGTGCAACTTAGCCGCTCGGTAGCGAGTAATTAGACTATTGAAAGTAGTTTCTAACCATGGATACATTATTCTTCCCTGCTATTATTAGCCGTATTATCTCCAACGGTATTGCATTTATTGACTACTAGATAGGTCGCATACCAATCTTGAAGCGCTATTATTACATTAGAATGCACAGCGTCCATTGTTTGCATCGCATTTATTTCAATTGCTTTAGTAGATGCTCTTACTAATTTTTTGTAGGTTTTTCGTGCATTTTCGAAAAATGTCAAACCTGATAATTCGATTCTATCGAGGTCCCCTCGTCCTCTGGCTCTGGCAAGTCCCACGCTGGGTTCAACGTCGAGATAAAGAACAAGATCAGGTTCAAAATCACCTAAAGTCATTTTGCGCAATGAACTCAATACACCTAAGTCTATGCCTCTCCCCCCACCTTGATAAGCAACAGATGACATATCATGGCGGTCACCAATGACCCATTTATTTGCAGACATTGCAGGTTTAATTTTATTCTCAACCAATTGACTGCGTGCAGCGTACATCAATAATAACTCAGTCTCTTGAGTAACAACCTCATCCCACGTCTGTTTAACACATTCTCTTATTGCCTCAGCCATAGGTGTGCCACCTGGTTCACGTGTGCACTCAACCTCGTGTCCTTTAGCAACTAAGAACGCACGGATTAATTCAATAACGGAGCTTTTGCCAGCACCTTCTAACCCTTCGACAACGATAAATGATGGGCGCATTATTTTCCTTTATTTAATTGATATTGCCGAACTGCTGCATTATGTTCTGCTAAGGTTTTAGAGAATTGATGAGTTCCGTCACCCTTCGCTACAAAGTAAATTGCTTCAGTTACATCGGGCTTACCCGCAGCTTTAATTGACGCCGGTCCAGCCATGGCTATCGGTGTAATTGGCAACCCCTTAATTACGTATGTATTGTAGGGCGTTTTTTGTCTTAAGTGCTTTCTAGTTAAATTACCATCAAAGCTCGGACCAACGCCATAAATTACGGTAGGGTCAGTTTGTAAACGCATATTTCGCTTTAATCTGTTATCAAATACACCCGATATTAAACCTCGCTCACTTTCAACAGCGGTTTCCTTTTCAATAATCGAGGCCATAATTAACATCTCATAGGGCGTATTATATGTGGTATCAATATATCGACCTTGCCACTCCTCATTGATGACTATCTGCATCTCTTTATACGCACGCGTAATGATATGAGAAGCATTCGTGTTGTAATCAAAGAAATAGGTGTTAGCTAATAAACAGCCTTCCAAAGAATTGTACGGATTATGACAGAACGAAGTAGCAAAGCTCGCAGAACTATCATCATTTTCATAAGGTACTCCAACAATTTGCTTATATAACGCATTTATGTCATCTACGTCATAATTAATTGCGTCCTTGTTTGCCAACAGTTCTAGCCACTGGGTTAATGTAAGCCCTTCGATTAATGCTATCGAAAACTGCTTTACCGTGCCTTTAGAAATCGCATTAAAGATACCATCGATACTTTCACCCGCGGCGAACTCATAATATCCCTTTTTTACCGCACTATATTCTGGATGAAGTTTTAACCATAACTTAGCAAATAGTCGATTACTAAAAACACCTTGGGCTTCTAATTTATTGAGTACTGATGTGCCTGAATCGCCGGTCTTTAATTGAATAGTTAAAATGGCACCATCTTGATCCTTGTATGTATTTTCAATACCGTACTGGTCAATATTGTTGTAAACGTAGAATACGCCTACAACAGAGGTTACAAGCAAAATAACGGCAAAAACAGCTAACTTTTTCATTCTTGCACCAACGCTATTTCAGTTGTCATGTTTTCTGCCAAAAGCTGACTCGGTTGTGTATCAAATTGAATAAAACGACCACCAATATTTATGCCCGACACGGGCACTATATGAGTAACAGCATTGCAACTAAAAACAGACTGTGCAGAACTTAATGCTAAAACGTTCATTTCACAAACTACGCAATGTATTTGATTACGTTTCATGTAATCCAATATAAATTGCCTCATAACCCCATTAACGCCAGCTTTTTCTAAACAGGGAGTATGCCATTGACCATTAATACAATAGAATAAATTGGACGAGGTTAACTCAATCATTATACCTTTGACGTTAGTTAATACTAAGTCGTCAACCCGATCATTATCGGCTAGTTCAATTTTAGCCATCACTTGCTCTAATCGGTTTAAATGTTTAATACCCGATAATACCGGTTGCTCCGCTAATGTTATTTTAGCAAGCCCAATTACTATGCTCCTATTAGCAACTGGAAAATAACTCTGTGCGCTGGGCAACAACACAGGGTAACTATTTAACGCGGGAGCATACCCTCGATCACTATCACCCCTCGCAATTAGCAATTTAATTATCTGCCATTCTGTTTCATTATTATTTTTGTTTATTTCGTAATTATTTGCGGCAAAAGTATTAATCAGTTGTTTTAAATCGGTAACAGACAACGATACATCTTTATTTAAAATGTGTAATCTTTTTGCGTCCGTGAGCAACCGTACTATATGTCTGTCAAGTAGTTCAATACGGCCTTTTTTACTTAGCATTGTGCTAAAACAACCATCACCATAGTTTAAGGCGCGATTTTTCAGCGACGGGATCTCCGTGACCACAAAATTTGCTTTGTTTTTCATGTTGTGAAGATAATCCAAAATAATTTATCCAACGCCATTTACCTTGTTTCAGTAAATACAAAAAAGCCACGATACCGTGGCTTTAATCATAACAAATTGTGGTCCTTCTTAACTAGTTTTTCAGCAAAATGAGCTATAAATTAAGCGGTCCATTTTTTAAACAACAAAGAACCATTAGTTCCACCAAAACCAAATGAATTACACAATGCATACTCAGAGTCAAATTCAGCTGCTTTATTCGCAACAAAATCCAAATCACAACCCTCACTAGGATTATCTAAGTTAATCGTCGGTGGAGCGATTGAGTCGCGTAAAGCCAATATTGTGAAGATCGCTTCTACAGAGCCAGCAGCACCGAGTAAATGACCCGTCATGGATTTAGTAGAGCTTACTTTCACGCTTTTTGCTGCATCACCAAAGATACTTTTAACAGCACTAACTTCCGCAATATCTCCGGCAGGGGTTGAAGTACCATGAGCGTTAATGTAGCCAACTTGCTGAGCTTCAACACGCGCATCTTTCAGTGCGTTCTTCATTGCGGTAGCAGCACCCTCACCAGTCTCAGGAGGCGATGTCATGTGATATGCGTCACCACTCATACCAAAACCAACAAGCTCAGCATAGATTTTGGCACCGCGTGCTTTCGCATGTTCATATTCTTCTAACATTATAACGCCAGCGCCTTCCCCCATTACAAATCCATCTCGGTCTTTGTCCCAAGGGCGGCTAGCCTGCTGCTGATTATCATTATTTGTCGATAATGCTCTGGCTGCACCAAAACCGGCCATTGCCAGTGGCGTTATTGCTGCTTCGGCACCTCCAGCTAGCATGCCGTCAGCATCGCCATATGCAATTATTCTTGCAGCAATACCAATATTGTGGACACCTGTAGTGCAGGCTGTCACAACATTTAAATTTGGACCCTTCAGACCTTCCATAATCGAAATAAAGCCTGAAATCATGTTTGTAATTGTTGATGGAACAAAGAATGGAGATACTCTTCTAGGGCCACTATTTAAGAGCTTACTGTGGTTTTCTTCGATTAACTCTAAACCGCCAATACCTGAGCCAATTGCAACACCAATTCGTTCCGCATCTAGTTTTTCAATATCAATATTAGCATCACGCAAAGCTTGAATGCCCGCAGCAATACCAAATTGAATAAAACGATCCATTTTTTTGGTTTCTTTTTTCGCAATATAGTCTTCAGGATTAAAGTCTTTAACTTCTCCTGCAAATCGAGTTGAAAACGCTGTTGTGTCAAATCGAGTGATGTCAGAAATACCACTTTTCCCTGCTAAGATGTTGCTCCAAGTAGTATCAACATCATTACCAAGTGGGGTTAGCATTCCTATACCGGTTACCACTACACGACGTTTGGTCATGATAGTCTCCATACTTGTTTGTAAAACTCAGAAATAAAAAAACGGCCCATAAAGAGCCGTTTTTTTAAATATTCAATTACGCGTCTTTATTAGCGTTGATGTAATCAATAGCTGATTGAACTGTCGTTATTTTCTCTGCTTCTTCATCAGGAATTTCAGTATCAAATTCTTCTTCTAAAGCCATTACTAGCTCAACAGTGTCTAAAGAGTCTGCACCTAAATCATCTACAAAAGAGGCTTCAGATTTTACTTCGTCTTCTTTTACACCCAATTGTTCAATGATGATTTTTCTTACGCGTTCTTCAATGTTCGTCATAATTCTATGTTCCCTTTACGTGCCTTATAAAAATTTCGATGGTAGTTTATTTGGCTACCTAGCTGCTTGCAAGACATTCCCGCAATAATCTGTGTGGTCGAACCACAATTTTACTACAGAGACCGTCTCTAAAACAGTTTCTTTTTTTGTTATTTTACTTATATTTGCAATTAAAACAATAATTAAGCAACTATGCCATGTACATACCGCCATTTACATGAATAGTTTCGCCCGTGATATAGCCAGCCTCATCACTGACCAAAAATCCAACTGTTGCAGCAATTTCTTTTGGCAGGCCCAAGCGATTCGCCGGAATATCTTTAAAGATCGCTTCTTTTTGGTCGTCTGTTAAGTTCTTAGTCATGTCTGTATCGATAAAACCAGGTGACACAACGTTAACCGTAATACCACGAGACGCAATTTCTCTTGCCATCGATTTACTGAACCCTATCACTGCCGCTTTAGCTGCTGCATAGTTAGCTTGACCCGCATTACCGGTTGAACCAACGACCGAACCAATATTAACTATTCGACCGTGTCTTTTTTTCATCATGCCGCGCAACACCGCTTTCGATAGCTTAAATACGGATGTTAAATTGGTTTGAATAATATCGTTCCATTCATCATCTTTCATGCGCATCAATAAATTATCGCGCGTAATACCTGCATTATTAACAAGAATATCGATGGCACCAAATTGTTCATTGATTTTCGATAACAAGTCAGTCATCGATGTATTATCAGTTACATTAAGTACCATTCCGGTTCCATTTTCAGACAAATATTCTGAAATTGCAGTAGCCCCATTGTCAGTAGTTGCAGTGCCAATAACAATCGCCCCCATTGTCACTAAATGTTCCGCAATTGCTTTTCCTATGCCTCGACTTGCACCGGTGACTAAGGCTATTTTTCCATTTAAACTAGACATTATTTACTTTCCCACTAAAACGTTATAAGTCGCTTGGTTGACTAAAAGAAGACAACACTAAGCTTTTATTAATTCTTTTATTTAGACCGGTGAGAACCTTACCTGGACCAACTTCAATAATATCGGTTACGCCTTGGTCACTCAAATATAAAACTGATTCTGTCCAACGAACAGGTAAGTAAAGCTGCCGTAAAAGCGCATTTTTAATCTTATCTGGCTCATGTTCAATGTTAACGTCAACGTTATTCACTACATTTACTACTGGTTTGTTGAACGTAATATCAGTAAGTAACTCGGCTAGTTTTTCTGCGGCAGGAGTCATTAGCGCACAATGAGATGGCACACTAACCGCAAGTGGAAGCGCTCTTTTTGCTCCAGCCTCTTTGCAAAGTGTGCTTGCCTTTACAACTGCATCGGACTGGCCTGCAATAACCACTTGGCCAGGAGAGTTAAAATTCACAGCAGAAACAACTTGCCCTGTTTGACTCGCAACCTGCTCGCAAATTTCAATTATACGACTATCGGCTAAACCAATTATAGCGTACATAGCGCCACTGATCCCGGTCACGGCCTGTTGCATAAATTCACCACGAGCGCGCACAAGTTTAACGGCGTTTGGTAATGAGAAAACGCCGGCACATGCCAATGCTGAATATTCCCCCAAACTATGCCCAGCTAAAAACGCGGGTGAAATGTCTCTTTCAGAAGTAAGCACTCTGTAGGCAGCAACACTCGCGGTTAACAACGCTGGCTGTGTAATATGGGTTTGATTCAGTTGTGTTGCATCATCGCCTTGAATAACTTTCCACAAATCATAACCCAATGCTGCTGATGCTTCAGCGAATGTGTCTGTTACTAAGGAGAACTGTTCAGCTAACTCGTTTAGCATTCCAACACTTTGCGAACCCTGTCCTGGGAATACACATGCTGTTTTACTCATTTGACCATCCTACTTTTCATATTTTTAATTAACCGTGGATCAATTATCTACACGGTTAGCGCAAATTCAATGTTGTTTATTCAGTAGCAGATAGAATCTGGTGCTTGTTAATAGCAGTCAATTTGAACTACTAACTCATTAATTCTTATTCTAATACTTAACCAGCGCTGAAGCCCAAGCGAACCCACCACCAAAAGCTTCGAGTAATAAGTATTGTCCACGTTTTATACGACCATCTCTAATTGCGGTATCCAGTGCTGTAGGGACCGTAGCCGCCGATGTATTGCCATATTTCTCAAGCGTCATTACAACTTGATCAAGCGACATATCTAATTTTTTGGCTGTCGCCTTAATGATTCTAAAATTAGCTTGATGTGGCACTAACCAATCGATATCTGATTTTTTAAGATTATTGGCTTCGAGTGTTTCAATTACGACTTGGCTTAACTTTTTTACCGCAACTTTAAATACTTCATTACCTTTCATTTCGGCCCAATTTTCATGCACTGATTGTTCATCACCGCGAGTTGGATTGCCAATACGCAACAAATCACCATGTGAGCCTGCAGCATTGATATGCGTGGAAAGGATCCCCGGCTCTTCACTGGCTTCTATTATAGTAGCGCCGGCACCATCGCCAAACAAAATCACCATCGACCGGTCTGCTGGGTCAATAAGACGACTTAAGCAATCTGTGCCGATAACTAGAATTCTTTTGGCCATCCCACTTTTTATATATTGGTCAGCAACGCTCAATGCATAACAATAACCCGCGCAGGCTGCTGCAATATCGAAAGCTGGAATATTGTCTATTTCAAGAATTTTTTGAATTTCACAAGCTGTACTAGGCAGCGCGTAACGGCCACTCGTCGTTGCACAAACGATCATATCGAGTTCACTTGCGTTAATTCCAGCAGCTTCTAGCGCCTTTATTGAAGCTTCTGCTCCCATTGTCGCCGCAGTTTCGTGCCCGCCAATGATCCGTCGTTCTTTTATACCCGTGCGATCTATAATCCACTCATCAGAAGTATCAACCATCTTTTCCAAATCTGCATTTGAACGCACATCCGTCGGATAATAACTACCCGTTCCTATAAATCGTGAATACATCGACTAGTGCTCCATCAAGACTGATTCTATTTTTGTTTTTATTTTGTCTGGAACCGCATTTTCTGCCTCGTCGTAAGCTTGCTTTATTGCGTAATAGCAAGCTTCGGCCGAAGCGTTTCCGTGACTTTTAACAACAATTCCGCGCAATCCTATCAGACTGGCGCCGTTATACTGGTCGGGGTTGATGCGTTGATAGAGTTTTTTTAACAATGGTAAAGCTAATCTGCTTAATAATCGTGCAAAAAATGTTTCTGTTGTTGCTAGTTTGATTTCGTTAATAACTAATTTCGCAATACCTTCGCTCGATTTTAGTGCGATGTTACCTGTAAAACCGTCAGTAACGACAACGTCAGCGTCACCAGAAAAAATTTGGTCACCTTCTACATAGCCGATGTAGTTGACGCTAGGACAGTCACGCAGCAACTGGTCTGCATGCTTTACTAACGTATTCCCTTTTATGTCTTCTTGACCCACATTTAAAAGAGCGACTTTAGGTTGCTGAATATGCGAGCATTGTTCGGCTAGAACAGAACCCATTACTGCGTATTGAAATAATCCTTCTGCATCACAGTTAACCGATGCACCAAGATCGAGAAGAAGTACTTTTTTACCTTGCCCTTTTGGCAACCATGAAATAAGGGCTGGTCGTGATATACCTGGTATAGTTTTGAGAACATAATAGGCCATTGCCATTAACGCGCCAGTATTGCCAGAACTAACACATGCTTGTGCATCACCCGATTTTACTAAATCAATGGCCTTGCGCATTGATGAACATTTTTTTTTGCGCAGCGCTGTGGTTGGTTTGTCGGTCATGTTAACAACTTCATCGCAGTCAATAAAATCGACGCGTGAGCGAACTTTGAAATCGAGGTCATTTTCGAATTGAGTATATGCAGGAGAGTGGCCGCAAATAGTGAGATGTAACTCGGGTAATTGTTGAAGCGCTTTTTGTGCCGCGGACAAAAGAACATGGGGGCCGTGATCGCCCCCCATGATATCTAATGCAATTTTTACGTTAGACAACAGTTTTAGCCGAATTAAACAGCAATAACTTTTTTGCCTCTGTAGAAACCGTCTGCCGTCACGTGGTGACGACGATGAGTTTCACCAGACGTTGAGTCAACTGATAAAGTTGCGCCTGTTAATGCATCGTGTGAACGACGCGTGCCGCGTCGTGCACGTGTCTTTTTATTCTTCTGTACAGCCATAGGTTAAACTCCTAGTCTCGCTTAAGTTCTTTTAAAACCGCAAATGGGTTTTTACGCTCTTGTTCCGGTTCGATTATTCCGAATGTCATATCATCAGGCCCTACGCTGCAATTTTCTTCTGCATGAAGTGCAACAATAGGTAGTGACAAAATCAACTCGTCTTCAATTAATTGAAGTAAATCGATTTCTCCATGGTCATTGACCTCTACTGGATCAAAAGCTTCTGGTAACTCTTCCTCTGTGTCAGCGCCCTGCACGGGACTAAAACAAAATTCAACGTTAATTGAATGAGAAAATTCATGGTTACATCTCTGGCAAAGCAATGTCGCTTGTGTTTTCGCTGTCCCTTGAAAGTAAGTAAGACTCTGCGCGTCTTTTAAAAACTTAATATCCACTGAAACCAGTTCATCACAAGAAATTACAGACCCGACTAATCTCTCCATTAAAGAGGTAGAATAAACGCCAACGTAGGTCGAACGTTTCATCGCACTTTTCAGTGGATCTATTAATCGGGGTAGTTTCACTTTATCCATAGCGCGCGCATTCTAAATGTTTACCGGCGGCGAGTCAAAGTTTTTAGGCGAATGGAACAAAATATAGCTAGAATGCTGGTCAGTCGTTCAATTATTTAAGAGTTACACACTATGCATATGTTTAAACACCATCTAATACTCGCTTCTTCTTCTCCATACCGCAAACAACAACTTGCGAAATTGGGTCATCACTTTACGACTCAGTCTCCTGATATAAACGAGTCTCGACTAAATGGTGAAACACCGTCGGCACTAGTGGAACGACTCAGCCATGAGAAGGCGCGAGCAATTCAAAGGTCCTACCCCGAATCAATTATTATCGGTTCCGACCAAGTTGCCTATATAAAGGAAGAGGAAACAAGCAATAGCTTGTCTAGCATCAAGGTATTAACAAAACCGCATAGCGTAGTTAACGCAATACAACAATTATCAGCTTGTTCTGGCAAGTCAGTTCGATTTGTCACTGGCCTATGCTGCCTTTCACCAAAACATACCCCTCAAATTATTTCAGAGTACGTTGACGTAAAGTTTAGGCAGCTAAGCCAGCGTGAAATAGAAAACTATATTAACATTGAACAACCGCTAGACTGTGCAGGAAGTTTTAAAGCAGAGGGACTAGGCATTACGTTATTTGATAAAGTTGAATCTACCGATCCCAACACACTCATAGGATTGCCATTAATAGCATTGAATAAAATGTTAATTAATATTGATTATAATATTTTGTTAGTGAGATAGGAGCGGCCTACTTAAGCTGAATGGTATAAAGTGCCATAACTGCTTTTACTAAACATATATTTTCATCATATCAAAGCTATCAATAATGCTCAGTGGTTTATGTTTTAATAATTCAGCCTTGTCATGCACTCCATAAGAAACCCCTACTCTGGGCATCCCAATATTTTCAGCCATTTGCATGTCATAAATAGTGTCACCGACCATCAATGCTTGTTGCGGCTCAATATTCCATTCTTTAATTATTTGTAACAACATATCCGAGCTTGGTTTAGATTCAGCTTCATCTGCACAACGGGATAACTCGAAGAAGCGTTTGGTGTCAGTTTTTGCCCAAGCTCTTTCTAAACCTCGACGCGCCTTACCTGTGGCGACGGCCAATCTGGCACTCTTCTTCAGATGCGCTAACGTTTCAGTAGCGCCATTAAATAGCGGACACGCGGTCTGATCTTGGTCAAGAAACACACTCTTATAATGAGAGACAATTTCATCCGCCTTGGTATCATTAATTGAAAATAACTGTTTAATTGCGGGGTGCAGGCTAATGCCAATAATATGCTCAACCTGGCAAGCAGTAGGTATCTCAATTTGCCCTAATTCAGCTGCTTTCTGCATACAAGAAACGATTTTAGCGGCTGAATCCATCACTGTGCCGTCCCAGTCAAAAATGATGTATTCAAATTTCATTGCTTTGCTTCTCTATTAATCTACTTAATGCACTATCATAATCTGCTTCGAATCTGACTCGTTCTTGGCTGACAGGATGCCTAAAGGAAAGACTTTTTGCATGCAAAAATAATCGGTTAAATTTTAACTTTTTGAGATGCGCGTCAAATTCATCATCGCCGTATTTGCTATCCATCGCAATCGGATGTCCTGCATGTAAGCAATGTACTCGAATTTGGTGCGTTCTTCCCGTTACAGGACTTGCTTCAATTAGCGTAGAACGCGCATAACTTCTCAATATTCGATATCGCGTTTCAGAAGGTTTTCCCTGGTCAGATACCGACACCAGTCTTTCACCGCTTTTAAGTATGTTTTTTTGCAATGGCGCAATAATCTTAAAACAATCGGCAGGCCACTCACCAGCTACAAGCGCATGATAGCGTTTATCAACTTGCCTGTTACGTAATTGTTCGTGCAAGTCTCTTAACGCTGACCGTTTTTTTGCGATTAATAAGCAGCCTGAAGTGTCTCTATCCAAGCGATGAACTAATTCCAAGAACTGGTGTTGTGGGCGCAAGGCTCGTAGGCCTTCAATGACACCAAAATTGATTCCGCTACCGCCATGCACTGCAAGGCCCGACGGCTTATTAAATACAATGATGCGGTCATCTTCAAAGATAATATGACTTTCCAGTGTCGAAACTCGGTTCAAATTAACGTTGACTTGTTCTTTCACTGTTGTGCGAACCGGAGGAACGCGCACGACATCGCCTACCATCAATTTATACTCAGGCTTAACTCTTTTTTTATTTACTCTAACCTCACCTTTTCTAACGATCCGATAAATCATGCTCTTCGGAACGCCTTTAAGCTTACTGGTCAGGAAATTATCTATACGCTGAAACTGATTGTCTTCATCAATTTCAATCGTTTGTACATTATTAAATTCTTCATTCATCCGATCATTATATCTCACCTTTGGATTGAATACGCCAGCAAATCACTGTTTTTCTAGTTTTTTTAAAGGGTAGTTTAATTACTTGCCACTTGTTTATCAGTGCAATATAAGCAATAATAAGGTTGGTGCGACAGTATCCATCTATTACTAACATTACAACAGGTCTGTGACCTGTTACAAAATAGAGAAACTGACAAGTCAGCCCTACATACCAAAATGAGTATTTGCGGGCGCTACGACACCAATTACCAACATTCAATTTAATAAAATGAATGTGCGCCTTGATAAAGAGTGCTGAGAACGACATGCACTGCATTCAAAAACAAATGCAACAAGGTTAAATTAAACAGGTAAATAGACTGTTGAACAGATTTGAATTAACGCTAGTGAGTTAAGCTCATTAGTTTAAAAGATTGTAAAAGGACCCCCTAAAATAGAGGGTTATTGGATTCTTTGTACAATGAAAGTTTATAAATATCATAGTAAACCAGAACTTGTACTTTCCGATATCGCATCGAAGGACAATTTAACTCAGCCGTGAGGCTCAGTAACACAGTTAATTCAAAACTGTATCTACTAGGACTATTCCTATACTGAGTTAGATACAATGAAAAGAATGTTAATAAATGCAACTCAATCTGAAGAGTTGCGTGTCGCCCTTGTAGACGGGCAGAAACTCTACGATTTAGATATTGAAAGCCCTGGTCACGAACAGAAAAAAGCCAACATCTACAAAGGCACAATCACACGTGTTGAGCCGAGCTTAGAAGCTGCATTTGTAGACTATGGTGCTGACCGTCACGGTTTTCTTCCACTAAAAGAAATTGCAAAAACTTACTTTCCTCCGGGTTACAAGCTTGATGGCCGCCCCAACATTAAAGATGTTGTTAGAGAAGGCACACAGGTTATTGTTCAAGTTGATAAAGAAGAGCGTGGCCAAAAAGGCGCTGCGTTAACAACCTTCATATCTCTTGCTGGCAGTTATTTGGTATTAATGCCTAACAACCCTCGAGCTGGCGGTATTTCACGAAGAATCGAAGGTGATGAAAGAACCGATCTTAAACAAGCATTAGGTAAATTAGAGCTACCTGACAGCATGGGCCTTATTGTGCGTACTGCCGGTGTTGGCAAATCGTACGAAGAGCTGCAGTGGGACTTGGGTGTTTTAGTCAATCACTGGTCTAACATTATGAAGGCCTCAGAGTCGAAGCCTGCTCCCTTCTTAATTCATCAAGAAAGTAATGTCATCGTTCGCGCTATTCGAGATTATTTACGCAGAGACATCGGCGAAATCCTTATTGACAATCCCGCGGTTTTTGAAAAAGCACTGGCACACATTGAGTTAGTTCGTCCTGATTTTGTTAGCCGCGTTAAATTATACGAAGGCGACGTTCCTTTGTTCAGCCACTACCAAATTGAAAGTCAAATTGAATCAGCATTTCAACGCGAAGTTCGATTACCTTCTGGTGGCTCTATAGTGATCGACCCGACTGAAGCATTAACTTCTATCGATATCAACTCAGCAAGATCGACTAAAGGTGGTGATATTGAAGAAACTGCATTTAACACAAACTTAGAAGCCGCTGATGAAATCGCCAGGCAATTGCGTTTGCGTGACTTAGGTGGTTTGGTTGTTATCGACTTTATCGATATGACTCCAGTGAAAAATCAGCGTGAAGTTGAAAATAGAATGAAAGACGCTGTCAAACCAGACAGAGCTCGAATTCAGCTTGGCCGTATATCTCGTTTTGGTTTGCTCGAAATGTCTCGCCAACGTTTGCGTCCCTCGCTTGGTGAATCAGCTTATCACGTATGTCCTCGTTGCAGTGGTCATGGAACCGTTCGCGGAACAGAGTCACTTGCACTTTCTGTTTTACGTATTATCGAAGAAGAAAGTATTAAAGATAATACCGGTCAAATTGAAGCTCAATTACCAATCAACGTGGCTACTTATCTGTTGAATGAAAAGAGACGTGCATTGCGTAGTGTTGAAAAGCGTCATAACGTTGAATTAGTGATCATTCCAAATCCTAACTTCGAAACACCACATTATGAAATAGTGCGTCGTCGTCCGGATGATAAAGTTGATGATATCAGCTATAACATTGAGTTATCGCAAGTACCACAAACCGCTGCAGATACAACAGCTCCTAAAGTCACTGTGCGCGAAGAACCTGCAATATCAGGTATGACCGCCCCTGAACAAGCTTCTCCAGCTCCTGCGCCTGCTGCGAAAGTAGAAAAAATTGAACCGTCTGTCGTGACAAAAGCAATTGCCTGGTTCAAGTCACTCTTCGAAGAGGAAGAAGAGAAGCAACCTGAGGTCGCACCTCCGCGTCGCAATAACAATAGCAATAGAAATAGAAACCAGAATAAGCGCAGTAGAAACAATCCTCGAGGACCCCGTCCAGAAGGAGCTAGCCAAGAGCAAACTCGCACAGGTGGTACAACAGAGTCTGAGTCTGAGTCTGTACCTGAACGTCAAGACAAGCCACAAGGTGAACGTCCGAATAATCGTAAGCGTCGCAACAATAATGAACGTTCTGATCAGCAAAAGAGCGAGCAACGGAAACCTGCACCTGAAAAGCAAGTTGAAAAGCAAGTTATAGAGCAAGATCAAAGTGTCGAAGTAGCACCAGATAATGCGACGCCTAAGCCGGCTAAGAAGAGAGCACCAGCCGAACGAAGAAAACGCAGAGACACTAAAAATACTATACGTGTCAATGAAGATTCTGATGCGCCTGCTCCAGGCAACCAGGCAGAAGAGTCAGTAG